>Ga0307982_1000036_pt1 | contig 106137 bp, 94 predicted proteins | sample OrgLakmetagen989_FD_201847 | JGI IMG/M metagenome (GOLD analysis project Ga0307982, IMG submission 201847) | Saline water microbial communities from Organic Lake, Antarctica - #989 | ecosystem: Environmental > Aquatic > Non-marine Saline and Alkaline > Saline | place: Antarctica: Organic Lake... | reverse complement strand
GACAGCATCTATAGTTCCGTAAGGAATTAGATCAATAGGTTGATATACATCTTCCCATTTTATAAATGTTATATTATTGCCTAATTTTTTTTCAGCATTAACTGGATCACGAGTTAAAACAAAAAGTTTATGCTTAACTTTAAGTTCTTCAACTAACATTCGCCCAACAAAACCGGTTCCACCTGAGATTAGAATATTCATGACAGTAGTATAGAAAATCCATTCATGTTTATCAACTCAATCGATTTCTTTTTGTTATCTTGACTCTTTTGGTCTTCACTTTCTTTTTGATCGGCTTAGCTGCCGCTTTTTCTTTGGACTTAATAATGTCTTGAGAAATAAAGTCCAAATCTAGATTTGACTGACTTTTGATAGCTTCATTAATAAAACCAATCATCTTGGAATCAAAGTGAGTTACTAGATTGTATACTAGTCCTTGCTTTCCAGCTCTGGCCGTTCTTCCCGAGCGGTGAAGGTAGAATTCTGCCGATCTTGGTAAAGAATAATTGAAAACCCACTTGAGGTCTTTAATATCTATCCCTCTAGCCGCAACATCAGTTGCAACAAGGATTTGAGATTTCTTATCAACAAATGATTTATGTGCTGCAAGTCTATCTTTTTGAGCCATGTCTCCGTGAAGCATTCTAAATTTAAGTTCCGGCATCGACTTTGTTAAGAAAGCACTAATCTCTTCAGCGTGATTTTTTTGGTTGGCAAAAATAATCCCTCGTCCCTTAGCTGTCTTTTGAATAAAAGCGAGAACCATTCCCAGCTTCTCTTTTGGAGAAACATAGATGTTATATGTTTCAATTTTTCCTTGAACCATATGACTTGAACTAAAAGTAATCTTATCTAATTCTTTTTTCTTAAAGTGAGTGAGAAGAAATGCTTCAACCGAATCTGAAAGTGTTGCTGAGAACATATGAATAGCTGTGTTCTCATACTTCACATTATGCAAAAGACCTTCGATGTCTTTTTTGAATCCCATATCAAAAAGTGTATCTGCTTCATCAAAAACTAAATATTTTAAATCCGTGAAATGAATCTCTTTCGTTTTTATTAATTTTAAAAGTTTGTTTGGAGTTGCAACTAATATTTCATATGACTGCTCTTTTAAAGAGTTAGTCATTTTATTTCTCTGACCACCAATTAGAGATCTCGTTCTCAGTTTTACATGATGAGAAAGATCTTTGAAAACTTGTTCAATTTGAACAACGAGCTCTTTAGTTGGAGCGACGATAACTGCAAATGGTCTAGATTTCTTTTTACTTAAACCCTCTTCATCTTCAATTTGTTTTATGAGTTCTGAAATTGGAAGCGCATATGCAAGAGTCTTCCCGGTACCTGTTTGGGCAACACAAAGAACTGATCTTCCTTCCATGATTTTTGGAATAACTTTATTTTGAACTTCGTTAGGAGTCTTAATCTCAGCTTCTTTGTAATACGGATTAAAATCCTCGTCTATTCCAAGTTTCTCGAATGGATGTGTCATAACTCTTTTCCTTAAATACTCTTATATGATTGATGCGCCACTATATAGCATAATCCCCTAAACTCAAGCACTTAATGTAAATAATAATGGGCTATATTGCTTCAGTGAGGGCAATCTTTGGCATGTTGATTAACTCTAAGAATCCACTAAAATTGTAAGGGTAAATTTAATCTTTCATCAATATACAAAAGGAAATTGAAATGAAGAAACTATTAATGGGTCTAGTACTCACACTACCGATGGCTGCACAGGCAATTGATATTAATGTTGCAACTACAAATTGCCCTGTAGGTTTAGGTGGAGCAGGAACTTCAACAGAAAGTGCTGCCTGTACGCAAATAAGACAAGATATTGAAAAACAAGTTAACGGTGACGTTCCCGAAGTTTCAATTGATAAATACGCTGAAGGAATTAGTGACTCGACAGCTTTTGCAATGAAAGGTCAAGGATCTGATTATGCTGATGACTTTGATATCTTTACTATTAAAGGAAGTCTTGGGGCCGCTTTTAAAGGTGATATGGACGAACCAGAGCAAGCAGAAGGTATTGGTCTTGGAGCTGCTGTAACTGTCGGTGTGAATCTTAACCTACTTCCAATTGATAAGATTGGTGGTATTGAGTTAAAAAACTTTGATCTGTTCTTTTCAGCAATGAGCTATAATACGGATCAAGATTTAGAAGATCTAACTCTAGAAGGAGATACAAGCTCTCTAGGAATGCACGTTCGTTGGAGATTTATCGAAGGAGTAGATATCATTCCAGGAAATATGCTTAGATGGGGTGGAGTTCAAATTCATACAGGATACCAGAGAAACTCAATGAAAATCGACATGACTCAAAGTTTAAAAGATCAAAAGGTTGATGCTGGAGCAAATGGTAGTGCAACATTTGGTGATTCTTCAGTTAAATTTAATATCGATTCTCAGACAAGTTCAATTCCTTTCGAGATCTCAACTAGTATCAGGGCCTTATATGTATTTACTCTTTATACAGGATTTGGATTTGATTATAATGTTTCAGGAAATACAGATATTGACCTTGATGCATCTGGAACTGTTACAGGTGACTCTGGAACAGCTAGTGGGTACGAAGCTAGTATAAACGCAAATGAATCTGGTGACGGATCGATTTCAGCTACAAGCATGAGAGCATTTCTTGGACTTCAGTTCAATATTCCGGTAGTTAGAGTCTACGTTCATGCAAATAAAGGACTTGGAGACGATCAATTAGGTGTAAACACAGGTGTTAAAATAACGTGGTAAAATAATCGTGTAGCTAGCGAAAGCTAGCTACACATATTTTCAATAACTTACCCACCACATCTTTTGTAATTTTTACCTTCTAACTCCTCAATTTCTCAATAAATCCAACTGAATGATACACTGCACCTATGAAATTATCCCTTTTACTCCTATTTGCTTTTGCTTTTAGCACCGCCGCGGTTGCTTCTAAGCTATCGATTGAACTGGATGAGAATGATTTATCACAGATGCCTGCCAGTGATCTTGTTTATCAAGGAGCACAGATTGATGAGCTCGAGGCCTTTGAACTTAAGAAGTCTGGAGTAGATCTATCTCTACTCAACCCTATTCAAACCACGCTTTATACGAATTCTAAGCAATCAATTTCTAACGAGAGAATTCTAGATTACCCCGAAAAAGTAAAAGTTAATTTTAAAAGTTTTAAATCATCTCCGCGCGAAATATTTAGAGCACAAGTTATAGATCCAAAATCAGACAAGCAGTTTGTTATTACTGCAAGTTTAGATAATCACACCAACGTTCTTCGCTCTGGGCTCTTAAGACTCTTAGGTTATGATTTAGATTCCCCTCGATTTTATAAAGAAATGGAAATCAACTTTGATACTGAGAGTGAGAAAGAAAAATTCATTGAGCTTGTAGGAGAAGAAACTCTTACAAAAAGAGACAAATGGTTTTATAAAAACAATTCAAAAACTCAACTCACTCTTAAAGGGTTTACCCTAGAGCCAGCAGAGCTTAGAAATGTAAACATCCACCTTCCTGTAATGGTTAGGTCAAGACAAGTTGATCGCCGCTCGTTTAGAGGTCTTATTGCGCTTTACGCACTTACTGATTTCACTCAAAAAGTTAATGATATCCCTTGGAAAATTGGTCGCTCATTTAATAACTCTCTCATTCTCAATCATCCATATGCTGGTGAGTTTAAGAATACCACTTACGATGACATGAAGTGGATGCTAAGAAAGATAAATGCACTATCTAAAAATGAATTAGCACAAGCAATGAGTCACTCAAAATATCCAGAAGATATCAATGCACTTCTTTTAGAAAAATTATCTTCTAGAATTAAATATCTGGGTGCATACTTCAATCTTAAGTCTGAGTTAACAATTAATACTGAAGTCACTCTAGATAATGTATTAGCCGGAAGACTTATTCGCGGTGACTATGACGACTATGTAGTAGAGTTCTATGAAAAAGATCCTGATAATCCTTATCGTTTTTCAGAAATTTTTAGACTCTTTAAAACACAAATTATTTTCTCATCTTTAAGTGGAATTCTCGATACTGCAATTCAAAGATTTGTGCCGGGTATCTACACAACCGATGCAGCAGAAAGTGTTCAACAACAAATACAAGAATATAGACAGGATAATCCCGGAAATAACGGAGTCTTACCTTTGAGTGCATACTCATCTCCACTGGCCTCAGGTAGAGTTTTTGCAAATAGAAACGTAGTTTTTGGTCAATATCTTGGAAACACAGCTCCTATCCAGCTAGTAGACTCCATTGGTGCAGAAGCAAGTCTAGGAGTCTATACAAGTATCGCAGGAATAACAGACAATATAATGCCAGGACTTACGGCAAATGTGAGCCTTGGTAGAAGTTATGTGCATGTTAGAGCAATGCCAGATTTACGAACCGCTTCGCGACAAAATATAAAAAGACTGTTTGTACCGGGACTGATGAAAAAGCTTGGTCGAGTAAATAGTGATGAGTTTGATTGTTCAGTTCCAAATAAGGCTTACGTCGAAAAGTCTGAATTAAATGATGAAACTATTTATTATATTAAATATGATAAGAAATTGAGTGATGGAAAGGAACAAGCCTTAAAGTTAAGAGCCGAGCTCATTGATCAAGGCATATCACCAGCTATCATTCTCATTCTAGTTATAGACCGCGAAGAATTATGTACGACTGAAATTGCTACGACTAGAAGTGAATCTCTTAAAAAGTTCCTTAAGGAATTTGCAAAGAATGAAACTTTTATTATCAACGATACACTTCGCCTCACAGGTAGCTTAAATGCCCCTATTCCTGTTGCTGTTGTCCCTGGCATGACTGTAAGTATCGGAACTGATCACAGTGTGACCAAGCTCAAATCAGTAATGTTAAAAAGAACAGACTATGGAATAGAGATAACAATTGCCAGACAAAAAGACAGACGCCATGGCCATAAAGAAGGCTTAAATTATTTTATAGAAATTCTAAGCCACGCTAATACATTCACTAGAGGAAACCTAATCTCTAATGTTTATAAGATTGATCTCGATGATTTAACGACTGAAAAAGAAGAGATTGCATTAAAAGCGCTGAGAGAATTTCTTGTAAGTAATAATCATGAAACACTTAAAGATAACTATGCTCCTACAGAACTTGACCACGACATCTGGGCAAGATTAAGGGTGTGGAAACTATTGTGGTTTAGATCTGAAAAAATGAAAATGGATCACACGGTTGATATCATTGTTCCAAACAAAGAGGGTCAAGAGTTTTCATTAGACCAAAGAACAAGAAAACTATTCTCTACTTTTGTTATTAAAAGAAGTGGATCTGACTTTCAGACATTTGTTGATAGAACAATCCAATCTTTTTGGGGATTTATAAGTATTGGCTCAAGTAATGGAGATCCTGGTCAAAGCTTTATGGGGAATGGAAAAAAAGTATCAGTTACTACCGAAAGTGAATTAACAAAGACATTTCCACTAAGTCCTATATCGAGAATTGAATATGTATGGACAGGCTGGAGAAAGAAAACAAAAAGACTTGAAAAATATTTTACGGCCATTGAAGATATCTATAAGCCATTTTTGTCAGGGGATCTGATCGATAGAAGTCTCTTTAATGGATCTGATAAACTACTTTCTTACGATATTAAGAATACACTCATTATCTATCCGACAGCGTTTGATAAAATTGAAAAAAGTCTACTAGAGACATCTGAGACTGTTGCAATCAATACTCTTTTTCGTATGTATGGAGAAGAGAACTGGAAAAACTTCTGTCAAAGAGCGATTGAGTTTTTTGGAGAAAATGGGCCACAAACATACTCTGGAGAGGATAAATATTATAGTTGTGTGCCAGCATCAGTTAAGGATGTATTGAAACTTAGAGGAAATTTTCCTACTGATAGAATCAAGAAAACAAAAGCTATTAATCTTTTATATTTAAACCTTTTTAAAAACTTTGAGCCATCATCGATTTTAGTTTGGCTTGGAAAGAAACATTTCTTCTCTTCTTCTCGAATTACAGGTTTTAGAACCAATCATAGTAAAGGATTTATTGAGTACATCTCCGATACCGTTGGTGAGTACAATACAACAGAGGGTACAGGAATTTTTGATAGAATCGGTGCACATCTAGGCATCTCCCCTTTCGAGCTCAGAGCAATGAGCTATACTCCGGGGTTATGATGAGATATTTAATATTAATTCTACTATTTTCGACTCAAATACTTGCAGCAGACTTTCTGGTTTATAATCTTCCAGCATCAACCAGCTTAAAGTCTTCTCCTGTTTTTACTTTTACTGAACTTGCTATGATGAAAAGTCATGGACTTGAACTCAATGTTTCCAAGGTTGAATATAGTAATGAAAAAGAACTGAGAGAGCTTCTCAAAGTAAATTGTCCAAAATGTATAATTGAGTCAAACAGTGCGGGGTCACTTAAGTCAGATCCCTATAAGTCATATCAATGGGCACTAGAAAATAAAGGTCAACAATTTGAGCGCTGGACTAGTGATATTGATAGCTACTTTGTTCAAGGTGTTAAAGGTCAGGATATAAATCTAAATTCCATTGAAACAGATAAAAAAATAAAAGTTGCAATGATTGACTCTGGAATTGATATCAATCATCCAGATTTGAAAGATCAAATTTATACAGACGAAAAAGAATGTACAGCACTTTCAGATTACAATACTTGTCTAAATACTCAGACTGATAAGAATATCTGTTATGAGAAATATAAAGACTTTGATGCAAATGGAAATGGCTATGCTCTCGATTGTCATGGTTGGAGTATTACAGATAAATCTAATCCTCTTAATGACATAGAGGGTAACGGAAATATCAACGATTTAAATGGTCACGGAACCCATATTGCTGGAATCATCGCAGCGAAGGAAAATGACATTGGAATAAAAGGTGTTATACAAAATGTTGTACTAATACCAATACAAGTTTCAGTGGCTAGTAAAAATAAATCTAATGAAGTCGCAACAGATAAATTTGCTAAAGCTCTGCTATATGCCATTCAGTCAAAGGTAGATATAGTAAACATGTCACTTGGCTGGAGATTTGATCAAGACTCTCTTTTAATGAGAGAGATGATAAAGCTAGCTTTTAAAAATAATATTCTGATCGTTGCGGCTGCTGGAAATGATTCGCACTCATCAGCAACCTACCCGTGTTCGTATGAAGAAGTCATATGCGTTGGATCTCATGATGTAGATGGGAGTATTAGTTCTTTCTCAAACTTTGGACCACATATCGACCTACTTGCTCCTGGATCGAACATACTAAGTACATGGCCTACGAACAAAAGATCGAGATCATTTACACTGGATTCAAATTATGAATATCTAAGTGGAACAAGTCAGGCCACTCCCTATGTTTCAGGAGTACTGGCAAGATTACTCAATCAAGGTTTTAGTCCAAAAGATGCCAAAATTAAACTTTTAAAAGGTGCGAGAAGTAAGTCTCACAATCTTCAAGATCAAGTTCGATTTGGAAACCTCGACTACATTAATGCTCTCAAAGTAGAATCACAAGAGTTTGTCTACCCACTCAATAAGTCTTCTGCTCTTATCAACTGGGATAAATCAGTTAAAACCTTCACTCTAAAACTAAAGAACTATTCTACAAAGCAAGTAACTAAGCGCTTAAACATTGAGCCAATATTAAGTAAAACACAAAATAGTTTTAAACTAGTTAGCAAAAAGTTCCAATCTATTACTTTAGCTCAAGGTGAAACAAAAGAGATCAAAATAAAATTCACAAGTGATAATAATGTTGAAGGAAACTTTGTATTTAAAATGAAGTTAGATGAAACACAATTTTTCTTTCAAGCGAAAGCTCTATCCCTGATTAATCCAGAAAATGAAAGATCAGATATGGAGTTATTTGATCTTCAAGACAATAATCGTTTCGTAAAAGATGCACTTATCAAAGAGTTCTCAAACTATTCTAACGACACGAATAAAGACTATCTGGCGATTAAAGAGATAGACGGAAAGACTTATATTGCAAGGCTTAGTCAAACATCAAACTCATTTGTTGTTTCAAATAATTTTGCACTTCCCTTTAAAGAGTCTGTAATTATTAATCTTTCAAAGGTTGATCTCGATCTAGACGGAAGCGTCGACTATGTGATTACACTTGTGAATCTTGATGATCCTCAAAATAGAGTGACAAAGTTCTTGGCGCTTGATTCAAATTTCAATCCAAAGAGAGTAAGTATATCCCCTAAGAATACTTTTGATAACTCAGTCACAGTTCTTCCAGGTGGATTTATATGGCTTAAAGTAGCAAATAAAATGGTTCCAGCTTGGATTACTTTAGGTGAAAGACCTGAGAATGAAAGAGAAGCACTATCCCCTTGGATTGATCGTCCAGTGGAGCTTAAACTCAATAGACTCTATCTGCAATTAGAAGAAGGCTTAAAGACGGTTGAGTTTAAAGAAGATGAATTCCCTCTAAACTTTCTTTACCAAAATAAAAGTAGATCACAAGGGATCGCTCACTTAATTGTGGCGAAAGGTTATGGCTTTGATAAATCCTATGCTCTTTATTCATTTGACGAGAAATTAAACTTTATTCAAGATATAAATTTAAAGTCTCAATTTGACTTGGCAAGCTGTAGACCGCTTCCATTAGTAAATCCTGTGGGTGATCACGCTTTCTTTAATAGTCCAAGTATTAATGGTGCTCAAAACATTATAAGTTTTGACTTTGATGGCGTTAATTTAGTTGTAAATCAATTCAAGGTTCATTCAACAAGTACAAATCCAATACAATTCGTATTATCTGTCGAAGGTGAGACTGCTCTTTCTCAAACATCTAGTTTACTACTCTACCAAGGTATTGAGAGCGGCAAGACGGAGTCTAAAACTGATGCTAGAAGAATCAAGCATTCTCTGTTGCGTTCTGAACAAGCCCTTTTTCTATCCTCTGCCCTAACTCCGGGAATAGGATCTGAAGTTATTCAATCCACAATTGATAAACGTGACCTTTATAGACCTGCCCATTTTCAAATGCTCGGAACTAAAGGTTGTGCAGAAGTTGGATTCATATTTGAGAATTCTAAAGATAAAATAGTATTTTCATGTTCTGACCTTGGAAAAATAATTAAAATATCTCTATAGAAATTTTACACTGCATCTTGTCTATAGTCTTTATACATCGTACTAAAAGTTAACAAAACAACTTAACGAAGGATGAAGCAATGAAAAAGGCTCTTTTGAACCTTATGGTTCTTTTAGGAATACTAGGTGGACTAGTATCATGTAACACTACTGTTGGTGGTGGTTATTATACTCCAGCTTGGTATTACAACTGTTACCCAGTTTATGATTACTGGGGTTACTATATGTTCGACGAATGTTACTGGGAATACTACAACACTGACGGATCACTTCTTGAAAAAGATTTAGTTGCAGAAGTTTCTGACAAAGAAGCTGTTCTTTTAGAAAAACTAACAAACGTATATGCTGAGAAATTCTCTTTATCAACTGAAGCTGCTGCTAAAGTTGCTAAAAATGTTTCAGACTTCTCTGCTCTTACTGATAGATCTGAAGCTGACGTAGCGGACTTTGCTCAAAAATTATACGGAGTAAATCCAAGTGAAATCGTAAGCGCTGTAAGTTCTGCTCAAGTTGGTAACAACGAAGAAATGGATTCAGTAATTGATAAAGCATCACTTATACTTGGAACTGATTCTGCAAACATGAAAGCTATTGTTAAAGAGCTTCATGGTAAAGCATTAGAAGCTTCTGGAATTGAGCTTTAGTAAAATAGAAATCATATTTAAATAAAGTTTAAATCAGGGTCGACATTTGTCGGCCCTTTTTATTAGGGACAAAGTGTCCCTACCTAAATCTACAAACCTCTAAAATACCTTAAATTAATTTAAATAAGTCCAAAAAGTGTCACTTCGATACCGCTTGTGATCAAACAAACACAAAAATCGATGTTTTCGAGTAAGTATTTGTAAACCTATTTAAACGGCCAAATCAACTCAAGTTTTATACAACTAACTTACACGTAAAACGAACATTAGGTTCATCGAGACGATATCAAACACTTTAGAAACATTTAGGAGATTTCTATGAAAAAACTTTTAATCCAACTTTTAGTATTACTTGGACTGTTAACAGGACTTGTAGGTTGTAACTCATCAAGTGGTGGTGGAACTGTTTACACTCCAGACTGGTATTACAACTGTTACCCGCAATATGATTACTGGGGATATTACCTTTATGACGATTGTTACTGGGAATTCTACAATACTGACGGAACTATTGCAGAAAGAGATATGGTTTCTAACGTAGCTGATAAAGAAGCACTTCTTCTTGAGAAATTAACAAGCGTTTATGCTGATAAATTTTCTTTATCAACAGAAGCTGCCGCTAAAGTTGCTAAAAACGTGGCTGACTTCTCTGCTCTTACAGACAGAAGTGACGCTGACGTAGCTGACTTTGCACAAAAACTATATGGAGTTAACCCAAGTGAGATCATAAGTGCTGTAAGTGCTGCTCAGGTTGGTAATAACGCCGAATTAGACTCTGTAATCGATAAAGCATCAATTAGTCTTGGTACAAACTCAGACAATATGAAAGCGATCGTTAAAGAACTACACGGTAAAGCATTAGAAGCATCAGGAATTGAATTATAATTGACAATTTAATCTAGATTGCCTTTGGGTCCAAGTTAATACTTGGGCCCTTTTTTTTTGGTCTAATTTCAAGTATATTTTAACTATGAAGTTTACTAATCCCACAGTAGTGGCAAAAATACTTAATCGCTATAAGCGCTTCCTCTCAGACATAGAATTAGATTCTGGAGAAATGGTTCACGCTCACGTTCCAAACACCGGCAGCATGAAAACTTGTTGGGGTGAGAATTGGAAAGTACTTGTATCAAAAAATGACGATCCAAAAAGAAAAATGAAGTACACACTGGAACTCACTCATAATGGTGAAGCATGGATTTGTGTTAACACTGGTCTTACAAATAAAATAGTAAAAGAAGCACTAGAGCAGGGTCTTATACCAGAGCTTGCTACATATAAAGAAATTAAACCTGAAAAAAAAGTTTTTGAATCAAGAATAGATTTCTTCCTTTCTCAATCTGATGACTACCCCGATGCATATGTTGAAGTTAAGAATGTTACTTTAAAAGGTGAAGGCAATATTGTTCTTTTTCCGGACTCTGTAACGACCAGAGGTCAAAAGCATCTTAGAGAGCTTATTCTTTTAAAAGAACAAGGCTATAGAGCTTGTATGCTCTATATCGTAAATAGAGAGGACGGTGAAGTTTTTATGCCTGCATCAGAAATAGATCCAGAGTATGCTCGCCTACTTGTTGAAGCACAAAAAGCTGGTGTTGAAATTCTCGTTTATAAAACGAATATTTCAACTGATGAGATCACTCTTGGTAAAAAGTTGGAGTACAAACTATGAGTCTAATAGACTTTATTGAATCTAATTCTAAATTGAGTGATGCCTCTGAAATAATCTTTTACGGTGGAAGCTTTAACCCCTGGCACGATGGCCATGCGAGTTGTCTTAGACTTTCACCAAAAGATATTCCTGTCATTGTAATTCCTGATCACAACCCCTTTAAAAATTTAGTAGATCACAATAGTAAAGCCTCCACTTTGAAAGAACTTCGGATTCAGCTCAATTCATTTGAAAGGAAGCCATATCTTTTTGAGGACTTCGCCGTGGCAAATACTAAAAACCCCACTAATGTCTGGTTTGCGGAACTCTCAAACAATTTTCCAAATAAGAGACTCTCTATGCTTATGGGTTTTGATACTTTTATTACAATCGATAGATGGATCAATGCTGAGATACTTCTAGAACAGGTAACGTGTTTATATGTTGTAGATAGATTAAATGATGACAGCTTGAAACAGGATCAAATTAAACGCTTAAGTAGCTTTAAAAATCTTGAGATTATATTTCTAGGTGAACATCCTCATGAAGAAGTTTCATCAACTCAAATTCGTGAGAAGCTAAATTCGCTGAAAAAATGAAATATTTCTGGCCCATGAAAACTTTCTAATACTTGCCTCGACTTCAACTCTATCCATTTCTTTCGCGAGCTCTATTTCAATATCGATGAAGCTATTGTCGTAATGCAAAATAAGTTTGTGGAACTCAATCCCTAAAGCCTGAAGTTTTTTTTCAATATCAGTTCTAAGTGGCAGGTAACATTTAGTATCATGAGTAAAGTTAACTCCATTTTTACGATCATCTTTAATATCGATATGAACAATGACATCTTTAACTTCTTCGAAATTCGAAATCATTCTATTTGATACCGTCGTTGCAATCTCATGGCCCTCAGAGACTGAAATATCTGGTCTAACCTGTATATTTACATCAAGAACAGCGACAGGTCCCATTTTTCTAGACCTCAAATTATGAAGGTCTTGAACTCCATCAATAGTTTGAATAAATTTCTTCATCTCTCCTATTCTTTCAAAATCGACAGATGTATCTACAAGCTCTTTAATGCTGTCCCATAAAAAGTCCCAACCAACTTTTGAAATCATAAATCCAACTAGGATTGCGACCACAGAATCCATAAAAGAAAATCCAAGCCAAGTCAGAAACAATCCAACTAATACTGCGATAGAACTAAGAGCATCACTTCTTGAATGCCAAGCATTAGCAACAATGAGATTAGAATTAACTTTTTTTCCAGTTTTTAAAGTGAATCTAAAAAGCCATTCATTAGCTACAACTGATATTAGAGCAACAACTAGCGACAACATATTAGGTGCCCCAGCATGTTCACCGATAAGAAGTGAGACTACGTTTTCATAACAAATAATGATTCCAACTGAGATGAGAACACAACCAAGTGCTGTAGTACCGAGTGTTTCAAAACGTTCATGTCCATACGGGTGTTCAGCGTCGGGCTCTTCTCTGGAGAATTTTGATATGATAAGAACAAAGAAGTCAGTAGCTATATCTGATAGAGAATGAATACCATCAACAAATAATGCATTAGATTGAAATGCCGCTCCCCCAACCATTTTGATAATACTTAAGAAAGTATTTACACCTATACTTATAAAGGTCACTTTTTTAATTTCTTGTTTGTGATTAAGGGCATTCATGGGAATATTTTAGCATAAAAAAAGGCCCAAAGTATAACTTTGGGCCCTATTTGTATTATTCTAGTTACTTGATTTAAGCTCTAGTAGTCTTTTTGTGTAGAAGCTTTGGAGTTCATTCTCTTTACCTGAAGCTACTTCTTGTATGAACTCTAGTGATATACTAAACAATTTAATTTCATCTTCAGAAGCATCTGCGTAAGGAGTTTGGCTTATCGTCTCCTTAAGAGCGGCTATTTCTACCATTCGCTTACCTTCATCTTCTTTAGACTTATCAAATACTACCTTAAGAAGTGGTCCATCTTCGTTACCAAAGTTACTTGTAAACACCTCTAGTGGAAGATCAGTACCAACATAGTTGATCAAAGCCATTTGGATGTTTGCTGGTAGAGCAAAAAACTTTTTTTCACCAACATCTGTCATAGTCTCTGGAGCAGCTGGGTTTAATCTGTGCTCAACAACTTTCAGTAGAAGTTTTTCTTCAACACCTCTTACAAAATCGATATTTTCCTGAATCTCATTGATTTTAGTTATAAGTTCAGCACCGATTTGGTTTTCTTTAGTTACAACAATTAAGTTCTCAGGTCCTAAGAATGAAAGGGCTTGAATTCTTGTAAGATCTAAGTTTGCCATTCTATCGTATTTTCTAACTGATACATAATCTACTAATCCAGTAACAGTTTGTCTCATCTCAGTATCATAATCGTTATTAACTGTGTTTACCTGAGCTAGAATTGCTTTGTTAATGTTTGCCACTCCACTTGTTGGAAGATTAAGCGCTAACTTTAATCCATAGAAAGAGTCACTCATCTGGTCAGCTTGTTCTTCATTACTTAAGCTGTATGGTAAGTAAAAAGATTCACCTTTCTCAGTTTTAAATGCATTTGGCTTATCTAGAGCTTCACCTAGAGTAATATGTCTAATTATATTCTGAACTTTAGCAGCAATTAACGGGTGATCCACAAGTGCCATATGATCTTCATCATTGTTTTCTCTTGAAGAAGTTCTGTTGTATAAAGATCTCATTGCTAATACTTTATCAGCCCAAATACCTCTAACTGTTCTGTCATGGCTATAAGTATTTACACTGTCATTTCCTCTAAAAGAATTTAAGAACTTACCTGTCTCACCAACAGCTACTAGTTTATTTTCTTGAGCATCTAGTAGTGCTTTTACTTCTGGATCAAAACAGCTTGTAATAATTTCTTTTTTCGTTCTTGAGCTGTCAAATAACATTTTTAATTTAAGAAGTGTTACTACTTTTGTTGGATCAGACTGAAGTGCAATAGCACAAGTATGATCAGGAGTCTTAATAATTTCAATAAATGCGTCAGCTACATCTAAGACAGCTTGTCTTCTAGAAGCAACCCATCCGCAGTATGTTTCGCCGATTTCAGTTACATCTTCAGCTGTACAACCATTTTTCATTCTTTCTGCACCGAAGTACTCAATGAATGATTCATAGTCTTCTATTACATCTCTCATTTTACCAAACTCTTGAAATCTAGATACGATATAAGTCCCCATACCATTTGTATTAAAGTCTTCTCTTCCATCTCTAAAGTTTCTATATTTATAAAAGCTCTTGTATCTTTCTATTAAGTATTTAGTTACTTCAGCTTCATCAGTCCCTTCATCAAATCTATTACATGTAGTTGATGTTCCTGCGTTCTCATCCGTACAAAATGTATATGAAACAGCTTTTGCTTCTCCACTTTTAAGAAGGTTTAAAATATTTGCCTTAACTGAGTCTGAAGTTGTCTCAAGCGATGCAACTTTTTGAAGTCCAGCTACTGCCGTACTTATTGTAAGTTCCTCAGTGCTAGATATTTCAATTCCATAGAGACCTGTTGAAACAAGTTCTTTAAAGTAAGAGATAATACTTTTCTCAACATATTCACCAACAAGGCTTACGTTATCGTGAAGAGCAACTCTTTGATCAACTTTTACATTTGCCCCTGAGTCAAGATTAAGTTTCCCACTGTAAGCATACTGAAGAGCTGCAACATCGTACTTACCAAATGATGCAAGTTCGTTATAGTCACTAGCTGCATAGTCCATTACTGATGAGTATGCTGGTGCTTTATGAGTTTTAACTTCATCACTACCAATATGTCCTACAGATAAGATTTCAGTAGTCTCTTCATCAGAGTAAAAGTTTGCTTTATCAGTTGATCCTGCAAAGTTATGTCTTAAGCCTAAACTGTGACCCATTTCGTGAACTAGAGTTGACGTATATCTATGAACAACACTGATTCTTTTAATTTGCTCTTGTTGATCTTTATTAAGTTCTTTCCATCTTTTTAGAATTCCTTTTTTATTAAGAATATCTTTAATCGCTAAAAATTTCGGATAAATAACTTTTACTGTTCCTGCGATTGGAAAAAATTCTGGAGCAGCACCTGAGTAATGACCTTTCTTGAAATGTTCTTTATCAAGCTCCATTACTCTTTTGTTTAAATCATTTTTAGCTTCGAGTGTTCCTGACATTAATTGGTCAAAGTAAAAGCTTCTATCAATTGAGCTGAGATTCGTGACGTGATTATTTGCTCCACGTAAGTCTACAGACTCATTTGAAAGACTTTGTGTAATTGGGTAAAGAATTGCTGAAGGTGAAATCGTAGCAGTAGAAGCTGTTTGATTCACACCACTTGCAGCTACGTTACTATCAACAAGACTTGTTGGTAATCCTGAATTATATAGTGCACTTGCGTCTATTGTAAGTTTTAAAGTATCTAGGTTTTGAGCAGCTAAATACTGCTCTTCCATAATGTCTACAGCTTGCTCGTAAGTCCATCTTGTACCTGAAGCTAAAACCCCCCCATACATATTAATATGTGATTGAACAATTTCTCCTGTTTCTGGGTTTTTAACAGATGGAGCATATCCTAAAAGACCGTTTGCTAGTGGATCGTCGATTAAAACGATTGAGCTATATCTTAAATCTCCAGGAGATTTTTCGTTTTCCTTAGTCTGAGTAACAAATTTAAGTCTAAATTTTGCACCTGATTTAGCTAGATTTTTATTCATAACTTTAAGTGAATTCATAGTAGCTTCAAGAATATGTGCATTCTTTGGGTTGCTATAACTTACTGAAAGATAATAAGTTAACTCAGTCTTATTAGGGTTCCATCTGTTTGCAAAGTAAGTTCTTTCTGGACGAGAAGAATCAAAACTTCCATCAAGCTTACTTGACTCACTTTTAAAGTATCCAAAGATACTATGATCTTCTTTAGGATAATTTAAAGGCTCATAGTTTGGTGAAGCTAACTTATCAAGCGCTACAAGTGAATAGAAGAAACGAACTTTAAAACTACTTTGACCTAATTCATCGTTTAAGTAGTTGTCTCTTATACAGTTCCAAGAGTCTTTTACTTTGTATGTTTTTTCAATTTCAATATTATAAACTTCATCAGAAATAACTTCAGTTTTAACAACTCTCTTCGCTTCTTGAGTTACACAACCAGAACCATCAATATTATAAAGATCAAGCTCATTTAGCTCTCTTACCTCCAGGTCATCTGCATTTTCCTCAAATTCAGTTTTTTCGTACCACTGAAGATCAGTTACTTCTTCTTCCGCATTTGAACAATCCCCATTGGCATCTTCTTTACAACCGAATTTTTTATATTCACCAGGAATCAGTAGTACTGGATTGTGATTAAGGTCATTTTCCGAGAATCTCTCATCTTTTTCCATCTCAACAACTTCTATACCTTTTTCAGCCCACTTAAGTTTTACTAGCTTAGTTCCACCTTGATAGAATGGGTTAGCAGCTTTAACCTTTCTAGGAGTTCCCATTGTCATTGGAACATAAAGATATTTCTTCGTTGAGAAGCCATTTTCATTAGCTGTGAAGAATGAAGATCTAGCCTTAACCTCCGGCTTGTATACTTCTTCATACTTAGCCTCTTTAGCACAACCTGCCAAAACAAGTAACGACATAAATAATGGTGAAAAATTCTTTTTCATTCTCTTCTCCTGAGTAAACTTAAAAATTGAGGTTAAAACCTGCGTAAAATTGCGTTGTATCTGCATCAAATATTTTTATATTTTCATCTTGTCCTCTTTCGAGTGCTCTAACTTGTCCACCAGTCTCTATCCCGAGACTTGCAGAGTAAGTTCTATTGAATGAGTATGTAATATCTTGAGCTGTAAGATAGGCAGGATTGTTATTTGTTCCAGTATATTCTGTCGAAAGAACGTAAACTAAAGTGGAAGAAAGTGAAATACTGTCGTTCACTGCGAATGATCCAACTAAAATATTTAGCATACTGTATTCAGTTAGATTTCCACCATTTATATCAGTTCTAAATTCGTGAAAGTTTTTTCTTACCCTAGGGATATAGATAAGTGTAAGTCCTGGGATATATGCTGCCATATCAAAGATTGCAGTAGGACTAACCTCTAGAGCTGTGGTAAGTCTATCCCTTTTAGTAGATCTTTCACTAACAGGAATAATTCCAATAAAACCTAAATTAACTGTCATATTTTTATTTTTATAAATACCTGCTCTGGTATATGTAAGTCGTGAATCAAGAAATGATTCTTCATAATTGTTTTCAAGATCTTTAAACATCGTATTGTTAAGAAAAATAGAATCAACTGGAGAAAATCTATAACCAACACCAAGATTTAATTGAGACCCTACATACTTTGATTCATCACTTGTTTCTTTGAAATCTGACCTTCCCATTGCACCAATACGAGAGTTGAAGTTATCAAAGATTGATTTTGCTTTATTAGAGTCGATTGATGTTTCTGAAGTAGATTCTGTAACTCCAAGTATATTGGCTTGTGAGTACGCAAGAGGACTAGCTAAAAAAGCTGCTAGAGATAATAGAATAAAGAACAAACCTTGCATACAACTCCCTAAAAGTTATAGTTTCGTTCAAAATTCCATTTCTGAATTACAGTATAAGTTGCAAAACAAGTGCCACCAGAATGAGATATAAGTCACCGTATTTATGTAGGCATTCTGACTAAATAATGTGGAGTGTAAAGACTTTTGGCACCATGCAGAGCAACATCTGGACCTATTTTGTCCCTTTTTGTGGCCTAAGATTTCATAAATCATTTATACTTATCTAAACCCTTAATAACTCAACAGACGTGGATAAATGAAAATAACTCAACATAACAAAACGGCCATAATAACTTCATGCTTTATTCTCTTTAACTTAATGTACCTCGCAAGTGCTCACTTAAACTTTGGAAACATTAGATTACTTCCAGTCTATCCATTTGAAGAGAATCTCCCCATCGCATCACTATTTGTATGGCCATACCTACTGATGCAATCATTTAGCTATGCCATGATAAAGAGAGTTGAAGACACTACCCTTTTAAAAAGGTGGATATTTTCAACAATAAGTTTTAGTGTTTTTTGTTTTGTGATATTTCAACTCTTTCCAGTTACGACTCATCCATTTAGTACAATTGCTATGATGGGAGGAAGCCCAAGCAATCAAATTCTTCATAACCTAAAGATTGTGAGTACTACTCTTAATTCATTTCCGGCTTTATTTGTTGGAATTAGTTTTCTGACAAGTTTCATAATGTTCAATAAAGATAAGCTTAAGGGAGTGCTAAGCTTTATTATAACTTTGGGATTTTGTTATGCGGGACTTAAGATTAAGTTCTTGTACTTTTCAGCTATAGTTGCAAGCTTAGTGCTTGCAACTTTAATACATCAAACAAGTAAGCTCATTACTAAGAATTGATATCGCTTACGACAACTTTAACCAAGCGAAGTATTTGATTTTTCATCATCGATTTATCAACACCTGTATTTTCACAGATAGCTTTCTCATGATTACACATCATAAGCGATCCATGGATTACTTGAGTCATAATACATCTTGTTGCCCAGAGGAGGTCATCCTCTTTAGCATTTGGACACTGTTCTTTTAAACAGTTCATAAAGACAGAGCCTCCGGGTGGCCCTATAATTTTGTCGTCTTTATGGCTTTGAAGAGGAATATCAGATTTATTTAAAAATAGTTTAAAGCTTGTTATCAAATCCTCTTTGTTAACTAGTAAGTGATCATAAAAATCCCCAACTAATTGCTCTATTTTCATATTTTTTTTGTATAGAGCACTTACCTCATTATTCATTTTCATCATGCAAGCCGAGATTGTTTCAATATGCAAAGCCTCTTTACTTCCGAAGTGGTAGTTAATTGCTGCAACGTTTACATCAGCATCCTTTGCAATCTCTCTAACTCCCACTCCATCTAAACCTTTTTCAGCAAAAAGTTTATGAGCAACTTTTAAAATTTTATCTTTTGTAGATATTTCCTCAGATGTCATACTGTCTCCCGATTAGACTTATCAACAAACTTATTTAACACAGGTACTTTTGCAATAAAAGCGTTGTAGTCTTCAAGTATAGCATAGGCACATGGAACCCACACAAGTGTCAGTATAGTTCCACTAGTCAGCCCCCATGCCATAGCAAGTGTCATTGGAACTAGCATAGAGTCACTTCCTCCAATTCCATAAGCAGTAGGTAAAAGACCTGATATTGTTGTTAAACTTGTTACAAGAACTGCTCTAAGTCTCATCCCAGAAGCTTTTACCAAGATGTCTTTTAATTCTAGTTTCCCTTCTTTTTTAAGTTCATCAATAAAGGAGATAAGAACAATTCCAGAGTTTACAATAATTCCAGCAAGTCCGATAACTCCAATCATTGCAAGGAATGAAATTGCTTTGTCATGGAAGAAAAAAGCAATTGAAAATCCAATAAGCCCTAGGGGAATAGTTGACATAATAATCATTGGACGAAGATAAGATTTAAATAAAAATACAAGTAAACCAAAAATTCCCATTAAAGCGAGTACTAGAGCTTGCCCTAAACTTTCCATAGACTCTTTTGTACTTTCAGACTCACCACCAAACACAAGAGCAACATCGTTATATTTTGGATGTAATTTATCGAATATTTTTTGCAATCTCGCATTGGCTTCAACCGATGTCATCTCTCCCTTAACTTTACCTGTAAGAGTTTTAGATTTTTTATAGTCAAATCTTTTGATCTCTACCGATCCATCAGTCACTTTTGTTTCAGCAAGAGTCTTAACCGGAACAAGGTTTCCTTGGGAGTCCATAACATTTATATTCTCAAGATTCTTAACTGATCTTCTAATGTCATCTGAGTAGCGAACATTTAGATCTACTTCTTTATCGTTTAGAATGACTTGTGAAACCATATTACCTGATAAAGCAGTTCTTATGGCATTACCAATAGAGTTTACACTTAGACCAAGCTGATCTGTTTTATCATAGTCGATAAGAACTTTAATTTCTTCTTCCCCTAAAATATCATTCGTTTCAAGGTCATATACTCCATTAATTGTAGACATCTCAGTTATAATTTCTTTGACCATTTTGTCTAAATTTTCATCATTATTAGATCTAAAAGTAGCATTAATAGGAGCACCAACAGGTGGACCATTTACAAGCTCTTCGAATTTAAGCTTCGTTGTAAGATCACTGGTAACCTTTTGCATCTTAGCCACAAAGTCTTTATAGAAAACATTGTATTTAGCGTAGTCTGATGCATAGACGATAATAAGCCCATGATTTTCACCAGTAGCCCCTTGTTGATCATTTGGTCCCATTGAAGAGATTCCAGATCTCGCAGTTACCCACTTCGTCCAGTCGCCAAGTTCTTTCTTTAATTCTATTGAAATTCTATCTAGCTCTTTAATCGTCTGATCAGCTGTCGAACCTCTAGGCATCTCTACTCGACCAATATAAACTTCAGTTTGCTCTGGAGGGAAAAGCATAAATTTATTTCCTACAATCATCAATGCAAGTGCACCAAAAATTGAAGCAAAGAAAAATGCAGAGACGATATAACGCCTTCTTACACATATATCCATAAAGCGTTCAAACTTATCAATAAATTTTTGAAACCAATCGACTTTTTTCTCTGCTTTCTCTTCACCTTTTTTCTTATCTCCTCCAACAAATCTTAATCTCATTGGAAGTAGAAAAAATCCTTCAGTTAAACTTACAACTAAAGAGATAGTAACAACAACGGGAATGAAACGAATGAACTGTCCCATGATCCCTTTTGTTACAAGCATTGGTAAGAAGGCTGCAATTGTCGTAAAAGCAGTCGCTGTGATTGGTAACCATAATTGTTCGGCAGATTTTTTTGCGGCTTCATATGAGTCGAGCCCCTCATCATCCTTTAACCTCGCAAAGTTTTCGGAAATAACAACAGCATTATCAACCATCATTCCAAGTGCTATTACTAGAGCTAAAATAGTAATGGCGTCCAAGTTCATACCAAATACTGGCATAAAGCCTATTGTGGCCATAACTGCAAGAGGGAGGGACAAAGAAGCCATTAAACCAACTTTTCCTGGTAAAAATAGAAAGAGAAAGACAACAACAAGTACCAATCCACTGATGGCATTAGACTGTAAAATATCCAATTTGTTTTTAACTTTTTCAGCTTCATTATTATAAATATTTATTTCAAAATCTTTACCATACTGTTTTTCAAATTTTTTGATAATCCTATTTACATCATCAACAAGTTGCAAAGTATCTGCACCAGCTTTTTTATTAACGACAAGAAAGGTAGCATCTCTTCCATTATAAGAAGCCCTAAACTTTGCGTCCTCTTCCCCATCTTCAACATCAGCAATATCTTTTAATAGTACTTTTTGACCATTAAAGTTTGATCTAACTGTTATATTATTTAAATCTTTAACAGTCTTAATTTTACCCTCGACTCTTATAAGAGATTTAATTCCATCTTTTTCAAGGTTACCACCAGGAATATCAACGTTTCTCATACGAATTTTAGTTGTTACTTCCTCAATACCAATATGTAAGGAATTCATCTTCTTTTCATTGAGTCGAATATTAAATTGGCGTTTTTGAAATCCTACTGGACGAACATTTAGAATTCTTTTATTATCTTCAAGTTCTTCCTTTAAGATATCCACCATAAGATCTCTTTTTCTATTAGTGTTATCACCAACAATTGCAAGTTCAATTGCGGGAAACTCCTCAGAGTTAACTTCCTTATAAGTAGGCTCTTCTCTAAGATCTGCTGGAAGGTCGTTAACACTATTAACGGCTTTTTCAAGATCTTTAAGAACTTCTTCTTCATCTTCATTATCCATATCTACTCTTACAAAAATAGATGAGAATCCTGATTTAGATGTACTTCTGACATCTTTTAAACCTGATACTTCGCGAATTTTATCTTCGATGGGTTTTGTAATAAGTGTTTCAACATCTTTCGCTGTTGCACCTTCATAGCGAGTTTCAATGGTGGTCATAGCAAAGTTTACAGCAGGGTAAGACTCAGAGTTTAGTTTTGAGGCTCCCATGATTCCAAACACTACAAGCATTATGGATAAAATTATTGTCAGCTTATAGTTGTCTAAAAAGAATTTAATTAGAGTATTCATTTATATCCTTAAAATTAAAGTTTGTTAAAGTTGCAAGGTGTATCAGAAAAAACCACAAAGTAATCTAGCAGAGTATTTAGCATCGCAAGCTGTGTATCCACGATTGCAATATCAGAGTCAAGTAGCGCATCTTGATCTTGAACCAGCTGAAAAGCAGGAATCCTGGCTTGATTAAACTTCTTCTCCATTTCTCTAAGTCTGACTTTTAGTGACCTAGAATTTGATCGTTGAGCTTGAATAATTTCTGTTAAGTACTCTACTGACTTAGAGATTTCTGTGTGAGTCGTAAGAAGACTATTGTCCATGGATCTAATATTGGCTTTTAATCTCTTTTCATTATATTTTTTTGTTACTTCTTTAGTATCTGAGAACTTTTTACCAAACGGAATCGTTAACAATAGCCCTGCAGAAAAACCGTCTTCTAGGTTATTTAGAGATTCATCATAACTTCCTTCGAATTGAGAAGAGTTAGGAGCTGTTTCTTCACTACCTACTCCAACTTTTTTAAATTCAGTCGATAGCTTTAAGTCAATATTGTCGTATGACGAGTCAATAACCTCAGTATTCGTTTGAACCGTTTTTAAAAGGGAAACGAGTTCATCATACTTTGTGTATTCATAAGGAACGAGTTTTTTTGTTTTTATTAAAGTTGTACATGAAAGTACATCCAGTATCGTTTTATCTACATTTACATTTTTAATAACAAGTTCATTAGCAGCGATATCCGGAAGAAAGTTACGAAGCTGTTTAAAAAGAGATTCTCTTTCATACTTAACAAGTAAAATACTTCCTTTTCGACTAGATGTCTGAGACTCATACCTTGCTACTTCGGATACATCTGCAATAGAGTTTCTTTGCCTTTTTTTAGAATCTTTCAATTGTTTTATTGATAGTTGGTACTGTCTTTCAGCAATATCTAACTTCTGGTTATTTGCGATTAAAGCCCAATAAATTTTTCTTAAAGTGATCCTGAAAACTTTTTTATTTATTTCTGATTCTAGTTGGCTCTGCTTGGCAATTATATCTAAATTTTCTAGTTTTTTTCTCGTTACTCTACCGAAGGCATCTTTCCATAGGTCTAAATTTAATTTAAGAGAATAAGTAGTTGTGTGAAGGCTGTCGTAATTATTTCTTGCTGAGGACCTGTTATCTACAGTTGCTGAAAGATCAGCCTGTAAACCATATTTGAAATTCTTTTTTAATCCAGCTTGATATTGATGGATCGGAGAGAAAACGGGGATAAATGTAATCAGTCCCTTCTCATCAGTTTCGGAATAGTTATATCCAGCATAGCCTTCAACACCAAAAATATCTTTAGCTTTCATCTGTTCTGCTTTCGCTTGAAGAAGGTTTGCTTCGATTTTATCAAGCTCAGGAACAGCAGAGTTCTTAGAAAGATTGAGTATAGAGTCTTCTGTAAGTGTTAATACGGGGACAGCAAAGAGGCTTTGAGCGCCCATTAATAACAGGACTAAGGATAATGATTTCATTTTATCTCCAAACAATTATTTAAAACAGTTGTTTGAAAGATAGCATCAAATCAAAAAAAATTCAAACAAATGTTTGATTTATTTATTGGTATCACTAAATTCACATGACTTCATTATCTTCTCAACTAAGTAGCTAGAATTACTAGAATTTCCTTTTGTAGCGTTTGATCTCCTATTTTTGAAATATTGAACTCGTTGTGAAGTTAGCGGGTGCGTACTCATAAAAGATAGGTATTTAAATTCAGAATTATCTTCCGAAACCTTCTCCATGGCCGAAATATTACTTCTTAAATCGATTCCATTATTAATCATTAAATCTGCAGAATATTCATCTGATTGTCTCTCTGCATCTCGAGAGTGTTTCGAATTTGAAAGAGAACCAAAGTAGGTTAAAAATTTACTTGAAAAACCTATTCCAAAAAAATCAAGGACAACAGCTCTAAAAACAGCGGGTTTATAGTGCTTATAGTGGAGATGTCCAAGTTCATGCCCCAAAATAGCGAAAAATTCGTCATCATTTAGTTTTTCAATAAGCTCGTTAGTAAAAATAATTTTATCTTTAGGATAAGCGAATGCATTTTTAAACCCGACGTTTAGAAGATAAATTTCATACTTACTTCTCACTCCTAATTGGTTTAAAATATTCTTTGTTAACTGATTATCTATTTTGCAAACAGAATCTTTAAAGCTATCAGGAAGATCAGTTGAATCTATAGCAAAGTCAAAATACTTATCCGGAATCAGTTGAGCAATATCGCTACTTCTAGAAAAGAGTGAATAGAAAAGACCAATAAGTAGAACGGATCCTAAGCAACTTAGAAAAAATACTTTCTTTTTAGATCTTGAAAGATCTTCATATATTAAAGAAAAAGCAAAGTCTTCATTCGTAATTTTAAGAGTGTAACTTTTAAAATGAATTACAATCTCATCTTTAGAATAAAAAGTTGTATTTACTGAATCAATTGGGAAATCAATTTCTCCGGTGGAGATAACTCGATTGCTGAAACTAACTGAGACTTCCTCTTTTATATTAGTCGAACCTCTGAAAAGAAAAGCCATTAAAAGGCATCAAACATATCGAGTGAGAAACTATCAGAAAACATATCATCAAACGCACTGGCAGCTTTATTTTCTTTCTCATCGTTTCCCGATTGAGAAATTAGAATATCTGCGCCCTCTACGTTAATTGTATTTGCGTAAAGTTTAATATTATTCGCCAAAGCAAGTGGAAAACCCAACCCGAGAGTGAAAAGTAAAATAGCTGCATTAATAAGATGATACTTTACAGCACGAACAATAGTGATCGTTGTTGTGAATTTTATATTTTCAGAAGATAAACACTCTACTTTTTTACGAAATAAATTAACAAAAAGTGAGCTAACAAAAAACATATAGGTCAAAAATGCTACTATACCAATTAGAATCCCACCAGCAAGCAGAAGTGGACTTTTGTCTAAATAGAGTTGCTTAAAGTAGACTTGTCCCATAGTGAAAGTTGCAACAGCTGCAATAAACAAAAAAATAAGAATAAGAGAGTGCTTGAGAACAATATTCATATAATCAGAAAATGTCATCGTAAAGCGAAACTTTTCGCTTCCATATCTTAGGGAATTATACTTTATAATATCTGTTTTAAACACAAAGTAAGGAAAAGCGAAACCTAAAGTAACAAATGTTATCACTCCCCACTTTAGACAAGTAAGGTATTGCTTCTTTAATGAATCTAACTCTGTAGAGAACCTAATTCCGTTATAGAGAGTTCTATTAACTTGATATCTAAAAGAGCCAAGTTTAGCTTTATACACGAGAGTAAAGAAAATCAAAGAGCCAAATATCGTTGCAATTGTTATTAAGACAATATTACCAGGAAAAATATATGGAAAAGAATATTGTGCCCCTTTTGAAATAAGCAAAATAAAGAGAAGTAAGACATAGCCATAAATAAGCTCTTTCACCCTACCTAGATAATAAAATCTCTCACCAGCCAAACTAGTTCGGGCCCAAATCTCTTGTCTAATTGCCGTCATTCCCCAAGGGAGGTAGATTCCAAATGTAATAATAATAAAAAAACAGTAAAGAAATAGCTTCGGGTAAAACCCATCACCATCTTTAAATTTAACTTCCATTTAGTTCCTAATATAAATTTTGAATGACTTTGATGATATCTAAGCCTTGATCTTTCAAAGAGATTAGTGATCTGTTTTTAGGATTATTTTTTTCTATATTTCTAATTGATTCATGAGTCATGGCATTTTTCTTATAATGATCAATAAAAACAATTCTCGCCATGGCCTTGTCACCGTTAGACTTTTTAGAGTTTCCATCTTGCCAAGAATCAAATATCTTTAATTCATCGATAAATTCTTGTTGTTTTTCGTAGAAAGCTCTGTCGACATAATTTCTTTTTACTCGGTAAATAAAATCTTCCGTAAAAGAGCCGTGCATATCCAGAGCAACGAAAATGTCATCCTTTACGACTTTCATTTTATCTTTAAGGTCTGAATGAATTATTTTAACTTCATCATAGCTTTGAAGAAGACTTTTGTGCCAGCTTCTGTTGAGGTCTCTATTATTTGCATTGTAACGAGTGTGGGCTTCAGCTCCATCAGGGTTTACCATAGGATATAAGATTAGTTGATACTCATCTCTAAAGGTTTTGTTCGCAAGATACTCGTTAAAGAATCCTTCGATTATCCAGTTAGCAGTTCCCTCATCACCGTGGTGGCGACCAAACATAAGAATCGTTTTCTTTTTCAAAAGTTTTTTAGGACTAACTGAATATAGATCTCTGCCTTCAAGACTTTTCCCAACAATAGATAAGTTTAAACCCAGACTCTCCATTTCGCTTTTATGAGTGGTTAGATATTTTTGCATGCGAGCATAAGTATAGTACTCAAGGTATTTTTTATTATAGTCGCTATGTGGATCTGAAGATTTTAAATTGTTCTGTTTCGCTAGAAGTTGTACTTGATAAGTTTTATTATTATCTATTTGAATGTTATTAAGTGGTTTAAAAATCCCCTCACCTGAATCGATGAAAACTTCATGATCTGCTTTCAGTGACGAAAGTTCAGAACCTAGCAGAGTCTTTTCGTGAACACATTCCGCAGTTGCGGCCATAGAGCTTAATAAGCTTAAAACAAGTAAGATTTTTTTCATTCTATATTCATACCAAACACAGAGATTTTGGTCAAAGGAAGCCTGTAATATCAGACTATTTTACAATGAGCGATTAGAAAATAGAAGATCGATAATACTCTGGTCACTATAGCCTTCAGTACCGCTATAGAGCCCAAATACATCCCATGAGTCAGCATTCCATACAAATGCTCGAGTTACTGGATTAGAAATAAATTCGCTGTTTAAATAGTTATTTAAACTATTATAAAATTCTCTTCTAAATATTGCATTCTGACTTATCTCCCAAGGAGAAGTTTGAGCATTAAATGAACTGTAAAGACCTGCATATGGTGCCTTTCCTATTTCGAAAGCATTATTTCCTCTAGAGCGTCCATCGTTACTAAGATTTCCACCACCGAGTCCAATTTCGGTAAAATGAAGTGGTAAGTTTTCAGGAAGTTTTAAACTTTTGTTTTTTAATTCCCATAAGAATTTTTTTGTTCCAAACGAGAAGTGATCTTCAATCTTCTTTTCAACAGGGTGATAAAAAGAAAAACCTAAGAAATCGACTTCGTTGATAAGCTTTTGAAGTGTTCTTCTCTCAACACCTCTGTATCGATGCCCCCAGCCTCCAAGGGCGTTATAATTTATGCTGATTCCAAGTTTTACTTTTTTACCGAGACCTTTTCTATACTCTTTAAGTATTTGCCTATATGAGTTTGGATAGTTAAATACTGTTGCCCCCATCTCTCCTTGGAAAGAGAAATCAATTTCAATATCAAAAGGAGTAAGACTTTTTATTATTCTATATATGGGATCGAGAATTGATTCTTTATACGTCGTTTCTTGATAAGAAGCTCTAGGATCAAAGACTAAGTTATTTCTCCAAATTCCTCGTCCTCCACCATCATCAATATGGGGAGTAAAAGATAAGTTAACACCAGCTCTTGCGGCAATCGTTGCACATTTTTTAAGGTCGTTTTCAACTTCAGCAATTACCTCTCGATCAAACTTATCGCAAAAGTTTTTCTGGTAACAAAAATATTCTAACTTCGTTGCATCATGAGCTATAAATTTAATGGTAGGAACTATATTGATAGTCTTGGCACCGAGATCAATTGCCTTTTGCATTTGTATTTCACAGCTATTAAAGTCCCAAATATTAAATAATAAAATTGACGGAGAAACTTCAGCGAAGGCAAGCTTCGGCAATAGACTAAGTAGAAGAAGAGGTAAAAGCAATAATTTCATTAGTTTAGTTATATCAGTAAATCAGCATTGACTGAGTTATCAATGAAATCTTTACATAAAAAAAGGGAGACCAAAGCCTCCCTCTTTATTCATTAATTATATAAAATTAATTACTTAACGAATTCTTTAACCAAAGTTACTTTCTTTACTGGAGCCTCGATTACTTTTTCAATCTTAACTGGAGCATTAAGTCCGTGGTTGTGACCTGAATGATCATCCATTCCCTCATGACCCATTCCGCCTTTAACTGCAATATGAGGAGCGATAATTAAAGATACGATAGACGTAAGTTTAATAAGAATGTTCATTGAAGGACCAGATGTATCTTTAAATGGGTCACCAACAGTATCTCCAGTTATTGATGCCTTGTGAGCTTCAGAACCTTTGTATTCCATCTTTCCATTAATCATTACACCTTTTTCAAATGACTTCTTAGCATTATCCCAAGCACCACCGGCGTTGTTTTGGAAAATACCCATAAGAACACCTGAAACTGTTATACCAGCAAGTGTTCCACCAAGAACTTCAGGACCAAAAGAGAACCCTACAATGATTGGAGTTAAAAGTGCGATTGCTCCTGGAAGCATCATTTCACGAAGAGAAGCTTCAGTTGAGATAGCAACACATTTGTCGTACTCAGGTTTAGCTTTATATTCCATAATTCCTGGAATCTCTTTGAACTGACGTCTAACTTCTGTAACCATCTCCATTGCTGCTCGCCCTACGGCCGCAATACAAAGAGAAGAGAAGATAAAAGGAATCATCCCACCAACAAATAATCCCGCAAGTACATCTGCTTTATAAATATCGATTGAATCAATTCCTGCAAGACCAACAAATGCTGCAAATAAAGCAAGAGCTGTTAATGCAGCTGAAGCAATGGCAAAACCTTTACCAGTAGCTGCTGTTGTATTTCCTACTGCATCTAGAACATCTGTTCTTCCACGAACTTCATCAGGAAGACCACTCATCTCAGCAATACCACCAGCGTTATCAGCGATTGGACCGAAACCATCGATCGCAAGCTGCATAGCTGTTGTTGCCATCATACCACTTGCTGCAATTGCAACTCCGTAAAGACCAGCAAAATGATGAGACATATAAATCCCAGCTGCTAAAATTAAAATTGGAAGAACCGTTGACTCCATCCCTAAAGATAGACCACCGATAATATTTGTTGCATGACCTGTATCAGATTGTGCAACAATCGTATTTACTGGTTTTTTTCCCATCGCTGTATAGTACTCAGTAACGATACTCATAAGAGCACCAACTGCAGAACCAACAAGGATTGCATAAAAGACATCCATATTTGTGAATTCAACTCCACGAAGCTCTAACGCCTCTGGAAGCATCCAACGAACTAAAAAGAATGAAGCTACAATTGTAAGCAGAACAGAAACATAGTTTCCTCTGTTAAGTGCAGCTTGAACATCACCTTCATCATCTTTAATTTTTACAAAAGCAAAACCGATGATTGAAAAGATAATTCCAAGACCTGCAATTACCATAGGTAGAAGGATTGGAGAGATACCATCAAAATTATCAACAACAGCGATCTCACGACCTAGAACCATTGTTGCAAGGATAGTCGCTACATACGAACCAAAAAGATCGGCTCCCATACCTGCAACATCCCCAACGTTGTCACCAACATTGTCTGCGATTGTCGCCGGGTTTCTAATATCATCTTCAGGAATTCCTGCTTCAACTTTACCAACAAGGTCAGCACCAACGTCAGCAGCTTTGGTATAAATACCACCACCAACTCTTGCAAATAATGCAATCGATTCTGCACCAAGAGAAAATCCAGCAAGGACTTCAATTGCTTTTTCCATGGCCATTCCATTTACAGAACCACCAGTTTGAACAACGTACATATTATAAAAAACGATGAAAAGTGATCCGATACCTAAAACTGCAAGACCTGCAACTCCAAGACCCATAACCGTTCCACCTGTGAAAGAAACTTTAAGTGCGTGAGTTAAACTCGTTCTCGCTGCTTGAGTTGTTCTAACATTAGATTTCGTTGCGATTCTCATTCCTAAGAAACCAGCAAATGCTGAAAGAAATGCACCTAGAATAAAAGAAATAGCTATTACCCAGCTACTTGTTTCAACTAATGTTCCTGACCAACCTAAAAGGATTGCTCCAAAAAATGTAAAGTATCCCAATACTTTCCACTCTGCTTTTAAGAATGCCATTGCTCCAGTTGCGATGTGATTCGCAAGCTCGATCATGTTTTCATCACCTTGATCTTGTCCAACTACCCATGCTTGTTTTACGGCCATAACGATTAAGGCCAAAACACCAAGAGCTGGAACGAGATAGATTACATAAGATTCCATCAATACCGCCTGTTTGTTTGATTGTGTGTGTTATAAAATAACTTTATATTAAAAACTGTGTAATTAGCTCAAGATTCTAGCGAGTTGTGATTTTAATGTAAAGAGAAATGACTAAGGGTTGTCCTACTTATCTTCAAAATAAACATTGATCTGTGTAGAGGCTTTACCACTGGTTTTAGGACTAAAGGAAAAAGTATTTAGCAGATTTTTTTTATAAAATACATTAACTAAATAGTTTTTACTCTGAGTATTAATGACATCATACGTCTTAAAAATCCCTACTTGCACCGCTTCCATAAGATAGTTTACTTTAGACTTATAAGATAGTGAGTCCAGAACTGTGAAAAGATTCAAACCATCAATTGTATCATCTAGTATCGACTCTTCGTATGGAGTGGCTGGAACTATCTCTCCTCTTTCCATAAGATGACCGGTAAAGATCCCTCTTGTTTTTAGATAGAGATTAAGTTGCATTATATTCTTTGAATCAATAGCCTTAGCAATTAGTGATGCGGAAGCTCTTCCAAGACAATGAGTTAAATATCCTCCAATTAAGGATACATTTAACTTTTTATTATTTATTTCAGGATTAAAGCGCCCAGCAACTGAATAGATTTCTGTTTGGTTGCGGTCTCTTAAAATATACCACTTTGAATTAGTACTTGGTTCGTTTTGATAGAGAAGTACGGAGTTCATTCTACTCACTAATTCATTTGAGTAATTAATAGTTTGAGAATCAGAATGATAATAAGTTGTTGGATGCACAACTATCAGATCGTTATTATTGATAACAACGGCCAAGGAATTTAATGAGAATAAAATAAAGAGTATATATTTCATAAAAGTATCCCCCTCTACTAGAGGGGGAATATAATTAACTTAAAACTTTAACTAGTTCTACTTTGAAATTTAAAACAGCGTTAGGACCAATTTGTCCTCCAGCTCCTCTTTCTCCGTAGGCTAGGTGTGCAGGGATTGTAAGATTCCAAATAGACCCTTCTTTCATAAGAGTAAGTGCCTCTGTCCAACCTGGAATTACTCCACCGACTGGAAACGAAGTTGTCTCACCCCTTTGATAACTTGAATCAAAGATAGTTCCGTCTATTAATTTCCCTTCGTAATTTACTTCAACTTTTGATTCCGCAGTTGGACTAATTCCAGATCCTTCTTTTTCAATTGAATACTGAAGACCCGAGCCAGTTGTTAGTACTCCATCTTTTTGTTTATTGAGTTCTAAGTACTTTGTTCCAACTTCTAAGTTTTGAGCTCCTGCAGCTGAAGCCATCTCAGTTGCTTTCTTTGCCATCTCTACTTGAAATGCATTCATAACTTTTTGAGTTTCTTCTGCATCGATTTCTGACTCGTCACCTTTAATAGATGAGTTAAATCCTTTAAGAAATGTATCAACATTTACTCCAATACCTTGAGTTGCGAAGTCTCCGCCAATTTGACGACCGATAATGTAGCTTACTTTGTCCATGTGATTTTCCATTTTTTTCTCCTTGAGTGATGATTAAATATTTTCAGTTATTGAAATAGGTTTTTTAGTTTCTGAAATTGCAACGAATGTAAAATCTCCCGAACATGCAACATACTTTTGTGTTGAGTACATCTCTTCAAGATGAATTTCTACATGAATTTTACAACTTGTATTACCAACCTCTACAACCTTGGCCACAAGCTCGGCAATACATCCAGCTGGGATAGGTTCTTTAAAATCAATCTTATCAGTTGATACGGTAACAACTCTTTTTCTTGAGAATCTCGTTGCACAAATAAATGCCAACTCATCCATCCATTTAAGTGCTGTTCCACCAAAGAGAGTATCGTAATGATTTACTGTGTTTGGAAAGATTGCTTTTACTTGTGTTGAAATAGAGCCATCGATAGCTTTTTGAATTTTTTTCGTCATCATATTCTTCTCCTCGGAAGGTTCATATCTGAGGCTCTGACTTAGAGACAATTCTCTTCACAGTTGCGGGACAGCTTAGGAATCACACCCAATTCACTCGCTGCGTATATTAGGTTAATTTTTATGGATTGGAAAACTTAATGCTTCGAATAAAAAAAGGGAGTGATTTCTCACTCCCCAATTAACTATTTAAACAATTTTATTTCTATCCGTTTGGTCTTCTTCTTCTGCCATTGCCGTTTCCAGAGTTACTTGGATTACGATCTCTACTTGGTCTACTAGTTGATCCCCCTGATGATCTTGAAGGTCTACTTGGACGACTCGTTGTAGGTCGATTAGGTCTTGTAGGAGCAGGCCTTGTCGTTGGACGATTCGGTCTCGTTGGAGCTGGTCTAGTCGTTGGACGATTCGGTCTGGTCGGAGCGGGCCTTGTTGTAGGTCTTTCCGGACGTGTTGGCGCCGGTCTAGTTGTCGGCCTGTTCGGACGAGTCGGTGTAGGCCTAGTAGTTGGACGCTCAGGACGATTTGGAGTGGGCCTTGTCGTTGGTCTATTCGGACGAGTTGGCGTTGGTCTTGTCGTCGGTCTGTTTGGACGAGTCGGTGTGGGCCTAGTTGTTGGACGATTTGGTCTCGTTGGAGTTGGTCTAGTCGTCGGTCTATTAGGTCTCGTTGGCGTAGGCCTAGTAGTAGGTCTATTTGGTCTTGTAGGAGTTGGCCTTGTCGTTGGACGGTTTGGACGTGTTGGCGTCGGTCTCGTCGTTGGACGGTTTGGTCTGTTCGGTCTATCAGGTCTTGTTGTTGGACGGTTTGGTCTATGTGGTGGACGATTAGGTCTAACAATTACTGGTCTGTTTGGTCTAGGTCTTGTGTGTGGTCTATTTGGTCTTGTGTGAGTTGGTCTGTGAGATACACATCTACCAGCACTTTGAGAGTATCTACCACTTCTACATGTTCTATTTGAGTAAACACTTCTTCTAACACAACGAAGCGATCCGTGATTGTATCTATAACCACCACGACAAGTTGAGTAAGTTGATCTTGTTCTACACGATCCAAAACTTGGATCGTAGTAAGATCCTTGTCTACACTGTCTTGTATTAAATCGACATGTGTATCCATCCCAGTATTGTCCAGCTCGACAATAAGAAAAGTTTGATACACATCTACCTTGGTAGCTTGAGTAGTGAGTTCCACGTGAACACTGAGTAAGTCCAGCATAGATACAACTTCCGTATCTCCAGCTGTATCTGTAACCGATTGAACAAGTCGTCGTCGATCTAACACATCTATTATAATAAGAATCGAATTCGTAGTTGTATGGGCATCTTTGGTAAGTGCTTCTTACACATCTATAAAGAAAATGATCATAGTAGCTTCCTGGAGAACAACTAACATGAGTTGGTCTTGAGTATCTAACACAAGCGTTTAATTGAGGATCCCAAAAAGTTCCAGCTTCACAAGTTGAACCAGAATTTTGAATACAGTAACCTAGAGTTTCATCGAAGTAGTATCCAGCATCACACTGGTAACGATCAACTGTCTCTGCACTTACTTCTAATTGAAATTGTTTATAAACATATAGTTCAGTATACTCAGTTGTCTTTTTAGCAAGAACAGTAAACTCATAAACACCAGCATAGCTAGATGTTCCTGAAATTTTTAATTCATTACCATCTTCAATATCAAGACCTTCAGGTAATTCACCTTGGATGAATTCCAAAGTTGTGTCACTAGAGTTATTTGAAAGTACTACTGACTGCTCAGCATATTCATTTTTCTTAAAAGATTTTAAATGTCTAGATGTTTCAAATTGTGGGTGATCAATATTTTCGTTCTCTTCAGATATAAGACAAACTCTTTGAGTCTCCCCTTTATCAGAAGTAGTAGAATTAATTTCAACTAAGAAACATAACTTTCCAATAAACTCAGGAGAACCGGTAAGTAGAAAAGTATTATTTTCAAGTGGCGTAATTATTAGACCAACTGGACTAGCATCTGAGTTAATTTCAAATTCTAAAGTTTCATCGCTTTCAACTGAAAACTCTACTTCTGAATACTCACCGTATTTAACGGCCAAATCTTCTTGATTGTACTGCAGACTAAATTCGTTTGTTCCACTTGCAAATAAATTAAGTGAATAAACAAATAAAGAAAGCATGATAAGCATTTGCTTCATGTTCTCTCCTAATGATTAACGTTTTGTGTCATAAAAATAATTTTGTAACGTAAATTAATCTGCAAACAGAAGGCCATTAAATCAGTCTGATATTGGTGTCATTTTAGGAATTTTTTGGATATTTAGAGACAAACTGCACCGTGCATTGCAGCTTATGGTGCCGCGTTACTTATCTTTTCTTGTAATCAAGGATACGTTTTCTAATTTATTTTTCTGCAATGAATCTAAAACCTTAACTAGTCTTTGATACTTTACCTCTCCATCAACACGAAGATTAATAAGAGTTTTCCCACTAACAGCGGATAGTTTTTCATTAAGTTCTTCAAGAGTAATTTTGTTGCCTTCGAAAGCAACTTGCTCACCATTCATCTCAATAGTCACAGATTTCTTAAGAGTTTTATCCCCCTTACCCTCTTCCGTTTTTGGAAGACTTAAAAGAAGTGCAAGTTCTTCTTTCTTAAAAACAGACGATACGAGAAAGAAGATGAGTAAAAGGAAAACCACATCGATAAGTGGAGTCAGTTCAGGTGTTAATGTTTCTCTTCTCGACTTTCTTGCCATATTATTCTCTTTATTAAGATTGATTTATTTTTGAAAGTTTTCTTTAACTACTTTTTTCTCTAATTCAATTTCAAGGTCATCTAAAACCCCTACAAGATAATTATATCCAACGAAGTGAGGGATAGCCACGATTAGGCCTCCAACTGTAGTGATAAGGGCCATAGCAATTCCACCAGCGAACATTGAAGGATCACTCAAACCTTGTTCACTAATAACTTTAAAGGCTGATAGAATACCTAAAACCGTACCAAGAAGACCTAGAAGAGGAGCAATTGATGCGATAATTTTAATGGTATTTAATCCAGACTCTAACGCATGAACAATAGATTGAACTTCATCTTTTAAAATATTGATAGCGATATTTGAGTCGTTATTACTATATTCATTATAACGAGCAGATACTTCAGCTCCAAGTTGATCTTTATTTTTTCTAGCTCCAAGAATTGTGAAGATTTTCCAAAATAAAATAGTGAAACCTATAATATTGAGAACAAGGAGGATGTACATTATTGGTCCGCCCTGGTTTATATAATCAAATAGTCTCATCTGTATTTCCTTTAACGTTTATTTCAACATTTGTATTTTTCTTTTTAAAAATAAATTTTCTAACTAACCAAACAACAATCAAAAGTACAATTAATCCTAAAAGGATTAATTTAAATTCCTTAATTTTTTCTAATATTACTTCGCCGTAAGTAGCAACTAGATAAACTTGTGTCGGAACAGAAAAAAGTGCAGCGACACCATCGACTAAGATAAACTTCCAAAGAGGTACTCCAAGAATTCCACAACTTAAATGACCTGGAAATCTCACTCCTGGAGTGAAACGAAAAATTCCACATGCCCAAAATGAATATTTTTGAAAAAGAGCATTGATCTTATCAAGTCTTCCTGTTCCAATTTTTTTTATAAAGAATTTCGAATGAACTATTCTTCGTCCGAACGTTTTACCCAAAAAGTAAATGAGCAGATCACTTCCGAGAACTGCAATAAAACACACGATACATAAAGTGATGAGATTAACGCCTTCTGCACCAGGAAATGGCGGAGGGTATTGTCCAGGATGAGCGGCCATAAAAGCTACGAGACCAGCAGATACTAGTGTCATTTCTTCTGGGATCGGTAAACCAAAAGAGCTTGCCGTCATGAAGAGGACTATAAAACCATAAACTAAATTAGGTTGGTAGGCGTAGGACGCAAAAAATTCAATGAGGTTAAAATCTAACACCAGTAAACTTTAAGTCACTTTCCTATTCTAGTAAAGAGCGAATTGGCTTTTTATAAACACCTGACGCATTGAGAAGTACTAATAAAAAAGTTATTAATACGACTGCAATAATCAAGTAAAGGTAATAACTAAAATCTACTTTCCATACTCCATCGAAGAATACTTGAGAAAGTAAGTTTCCGACAACTAGACTTAATCCTGCCCCAAGGATGGTAGCGGAGACTGCAATTTTAATAAACTTATAAGCAAAGATTAAGACTATATTTTTTGGCCCCATACCAAATGACTTCAATAATAGAATGTCATATTGTTTTTTTCTTAATTGATTTTGAATAATTGCATAGACCACAAAGAAACCAACAAAAATACAAAGATAGGCCATTACTTTAATAGCAAAAGACATTGAACTAAATACTCCGGAAATCTTCTTTAAAAGCTCAGACACATTTATAATCGAAATATTTGGAAATTTATCAACGATTAAATCTTGAACCTCAAGTTGTCTTTGATTATCGAGTTCATCAATAGCGCCTAAATAACTTTGAGGTGCGTCTTCGACGACTCCTTCTTGTAGTGTAATAAAGAAGTTTGGAAGAAAACTAGTCCATTTAATTTTTCTAAGCGAAGTAACAATCCCTTTAAATTCTACACCTAAAACATCAAAAGTAAGAGTCGTGCCTATGTCAGCTTTAATTCGATCTGCATATCTTTGATCAAGAGAGATTTCAAATTCACCAGTCCCAGTGTATTTACCATCAAAAGGCTTTCCCTTGGTGAGAGTTTGAGTATAATTAAGCTCATTTGAATAGGTCAGGTTTATCCCACGGTTTCTAAAACGGATTCTTTGCTCATCTTCTCGTGTTTGAAACTCCCCTTCATCTTTTTCTCTCGTAAACTCTTTACCATTAATTTTAGATATTCTGGCCCTAACCATAGGAGTTAAGTTGAGGATAGGAATGTTTTTTTCTTTTGCAAAACTAACAAGTTCATTTCTTTGTTCTTGTTGGATATCAAACATGAAGAGGCTTGGTTTTTTTGTCTTAGAATCAAGAAGTTCTTCATTGAGACTAACTTCTAATTGAGAAATTATTGAAAGAAGCATAACTCCAATACTGATAGAGAGAAATGTAAGTGTTGTTGGGATCTTTTCTCTAATAAGAAATCTCATACTAACACCAAATTCAATATTAAATGGTTTTGAAAAAGTATTCATTCTATCAAGAAAAAACTTTTGAAATAGTGCAAGTACGTATGGAATGATTAAGAAAATGAGACCTGAACTTAAAATAAGAATAAGTGTGAATGCTGAACCAATAATTACAGAGTGAGACTGCCAAATAGAGACAAGCTCTATTGCGATAAGCAGTGGGAGAAACTTTAGAAAGTCCAAGCGATTAAACTCAAACTTTAAATTTTTCTCACCACCAAAAAGATCGCTCGATTTTTTGCCAATAAGTTTTTGAATAATGGGATAACAAATTAAGAATGTGAAAAGCAGAGCAATACATAAGCTTATGGCCATAGACTCTAGTGAAACATAAAGTGAAACTGGCACCTTTAAAACATCGCTTAGTGCTTGTGAACCAAGCGGTAGAATAATCGATCCAACGGCACCAGAGATGAGTACTGCGATAGTACCTAGAGTTCCAAGCTGCAACGAGAACACTTTAAAAATACTTTGCGTACTTAAGCCCAAAGACTTTAAAATTGCTATATCAACAATTTTTTTGAAAACAAAGTCTTGGAATAAAAACGCAGCACCTATCGCGGATAAAAAGATGGCCACGAGGGATACTAATCCCAGGTAGTCTGACAGATAATTGAGTACCCTTCCCACTTGCTCACTCGAGTTTTCAGGAAGAAGTACTTTAAATGCTGGGTCATCTAGAAGATCAAGGATTTCAGTTTGAAGTTTTTTAAAATCTATATCTTTTGAGTTTTGAACTTTGTATTGATAGGTATAATTGGCAACACTACCTTGGCTTATTAGGCCCATCTCTTTTTGAAACTTATGATGTACATAAAGCTTTGGAGCAAGAGAGATCCCTCTAGAGGAGCTCGTTGTATCTTCAGCAACGATGTCATCAACTGTGAACAAAATATCACCAAGTCTAAGCTTATCGCCGACTTTAACTTTTAATTGGTGCGCCAATTCAGCAGATGCCCATACAAGTGGAGTGCTTTCAAATTTATCTCTCAACTGTTGCGTAAGATTACCTTGGTTTTTTAAAGTAACTTCTCCATATAACGGATAATTACCTGAAATCATTTTTATTTGAATCAGTCTTGATTTTTTGTTCTTATCATTTTGCCCCATTGAATAGACTTCTGAGACGAATGATTTAATGGGATTCTTGAGCGAGAGCTCGGTAAGTTTCTCATCAACTATTTTGACTTGCTCTAAAGAGAGCTCTTTTCTTGAACTCACTGAAATATCGCTTGCAAGAAGAGTTCTTGATCTCAAACTAAGAGATTCATTAACACTGGTCTTAAAAGAGTGAAGGACTAGAAAACCTAAGATTCCTAAGCTCAAATTGAGGATAAAGAACCAGACAAACTTTTTACTATTTAAAAGTTCTCTAAAGGCTATTTTTAATATTAGTTTCATTGCTTTTCAAGCCTATGATTTTTTAGTTGATAAATCTCATCGCACCGCTTTGACAACTCTATGTCGTGTGTAACAAGAATCATTGTTGTTCCTACATTTTTAACGAGATCAAATAAAAGACTCATGACTTCTCTACCAGTTTCTTCGTCTAGATTACCACTTGGCTCATCAGCAAAGATAACCCTTGGCTCTGTAACTATAGCGCGAGCAATGGCAACTCGTTGTTTCTCGCCGCCACTTAGTTCATGAGGAAAATGAGCGGCTCTTTGTTCAAGCCCCACCTTCTTAAGACATTCTTTGGCCTTAGCAAGTGGATTCTCAATTTTTAAGATCTCAAGGGGCAAAAGTACATTCTCTAGTGCCGTTAGGTTTTTCATTAAGTGAAACTGTTGAAAGATAATGCCTATATTCTTTGCTCTAAATGTCGCGAGTTCACTCTCACTTAAACTTGTGATGTCTTTATTATTAACAACAATAGAACCTGAATCAGGTTTATCAAGACCAGCACCAAGAGAGAGAAAAGTTGATTTACCACTTCCCGACTTACCAATGATAGCGACACTACTTGGGCTCTCAACTTTTAGACTTAAATCTTGAAGGACTAAGAGCTCATTTTTATCTTTACCGTATGTCTTAGAAATATTTTTTATGTCAATGATCATAAAAGCTCTTTTTTTATAATTGGGAAAAGCTTAGCTGCAATAACTTCATATCCCTCTTTGTTTGGATGGATACGATCAGCAAGGTTTAACTTTGGATTTCCACCAACCCCATCTAGAAGAAATGGGTAGAAAGCCAATTTGTATTTATCTTTTAATTTAATAAAAAGATTTTTAAAATCTTCTTGATATTTTTTTCCATAGTTTGGAGGCATCTGCATTCCAACGAGAAGAATTTTTAACTCATTCTTCCTTGCAAGCTCTATTGTTTTTTCTAAGTTTTGAGAAGTGGTTTTAATATCAAATCCACGAAGACCATCGTTAGCACCAAGAGCTAAAACTAAATGAGTAGGTTTAGCTTTTAAAAACCACTTAAGCCTCGATGGACCAGAAGAAGTAGTTGAACCTGAGACCCCTCCATTAAGAACTTCAACATCCATTTTGTTTTTATCGAACATTTCTTTCAATACAGATGGAAAAGAGTCCTTTTTAGGTAATTGATAACCTTCAGTGAGAGAGTCTCCCAAAAAAAGAATTTTAGCTTTAGATGCGGCTGGAAGGGAGTATAAGGCGATAAAAAGTAGAACTATTGATATATTTTTCATTTTTTTAACGTAACTTACTTAAATTAGAAAAGAAAGCTTGAACACATACCTAAATCATTTGTATAATATAAGTCGATAAGGAGATTTTATGAGTATCGCGTTAAAAGCTATTGCCGTTGTTTTATTTGCTCTTGTAGCAATATTTGGAATTACGTTTGCAGTTGGTTTACCTCTTAATTTTATTATGTAAATGCTCAAAATCTACCAACTAAATTGTCAGGATCTCTACTTATTCATGGATAAGTATAACGGCGAAGATCTTGAGACTCTTCATCCCCCTAAATGGCAGTTGTTCACTTCAAGCTTCTTTCCAAATAAATCACTTAAACAACTCTATGAACTAAAAGAGATGATCCTTGATCTTGATCCAGATGTACTATCTCTCACCGAGGTCGGTGGTCCAGAGAGCCTAGAGAACTTCAACCATTTCTTTTTAGAGGACAAATACAAAGTCTATTGTGAGCCCAGTAATTCTGATAGAGGAATAGATCTGGGATACATGGTAAAGAAAGATTTAAAATATAAAGTAGAGATTAAAAATCATGTTAAGAAAAGACTTGAGAACGGAAAGAAATTCTCAAGAGGCGTAATGGAACTCAGGCTGTCCCTTGATGATTCATATGTTTATATTAATTTTCTTTGCCACTTAAAATCAAAGCTCAACTTAAAGAGGGTCGATTTTGAAGGAAGGGGTCAAAGATCTGCTGAGATTAATTTTCTACGTGACCTCTATTTAAAGACATCAAGTAAGTACGATAAAATTCCAATATCAATAAGCGGTGATTTTAATGGAATTATCTTTGAGGATGAGACAGAAGAAGAGTTTCTTCCCTTGCTTTCGGCAACGAATTTAAAAGATGTTTTTGATCTACAAAACAAGCCTATAGAGTTGAGGATGAGCTACTGCTATTTTAATAGACAAGGATCTCGCTACCCAATGCAACTGGATTATTTCTTAATAGACGAGAAGTTTTCAAGTTTAATTGATAAAGAGACTACACTTTTAGGTTTCAAACCTCCCTACACTGATACATTTGAGCTTCCAAACTCAATGAAAGAGAAAAGAGACCTTCCTAGTGATCATTTTGCCCTACTGATTAAGCTAAAGATAAAGAGCTAGAATTCCGATAATTAGTTAATATAACTTTAAAAAATTGGAGTCTTAAAGTGAACAAATCATACGTTTTCATTCTTTTACTATTGTCGGGTTTGGCTTTCGCAGAATCTAAGGGCGTAACAATAGACGTGGGACTCTCTCCTGCTGGGTCATTTCAAATTACTTCTTCTAAAGTGAAAGGAGATATGAGTAAAGCTGGCGGTAAGATAAGTGGGAAAAATATCAGTGTTTCAGTTAGATCAATGAAAACTGGAATCGAGCTTCGAGATGAACATATGCAAAAAAGACTAGAACCTAAAAAGCATAAGAAGATCATTATCGAACAAGCCATTGGTGCCAAAGGAAATGGCGTGGCTATTATTAACGTAAAAGGTATTAAAAAGAAGATCAAATTTGCATACAAAGAAATGGGTAGCCTTGTTAAAGCAACTTTTAAGCTTAGTTTAAAAGACTTTAAAATCAAGGACTTACGTTATATGGGCGTTGGAGTTGAAGACGAAGTGTCAGTCACAGCTTTAGTTCCATTAAAATAGTCATCTATTTTAGTTAAATTTAGTTAAAAAATACTTTCCGGGTGGCCAGAATACTTATAAATGACTAAAATATTGAATCTTAGGAGATAAATGTGACCAAAAAATCAGAAAATTTTAAAGTAAAGATTGGCGAGGGCGTTCCCGTAGAGAAAGTTCTTAGAAAGTTTAAAAGAATGTGTGACTCTTATGGTGTTGTTAGACAATATAGAGATAAAGAATCATATAAGAAGCCATCAATCAGAGATAAAGAAAAAAGAGAAGCGGCTGAAAAAAGACGTAGAAAGACAGCATCTAAATCTAGAGGATCTGGAAGAAAAATTTAATATTTTTGATATAGAATTTAAAAAGCGATCCTCTGTGATCGCTTTTTTTTTGGATAAGTTTAGAATCTAAAGATATATTCAATTCCAAATATAGTATTATTTGATTTTACTTCCTCACCTTCAATCGTTTTATCTTCCAGCTCTAAACCAGCGAATAAACGAGCTCTGTGAGCACTTCTACCTATGATGGAATATAATCTTCCCGACATCTGGGTTCTATCTTCAATGTCCCCTTTTGATGCTTGGAAGTCATAGCTAATATCAAAGCCCACATTGAATGGTCTAAACTGCATAAGTACCTGATTTAAATTAACACTATAAAAGCTCATTTCTTCAGATAAAAGCTCTATTTGATTTCCTTGAATATTAAAATCTAGTATTTCAGCTTTTGAAGCAAATATACTTACAGCGGTCTTTGGTGTCATGACTAACCTGACTCCAGCATCAAATCGTTGAAGTGAGATTTCTTTATCACCAGTGACGTTACTGTCTTCAAAGTTTAATTTATATTTTCTATTATCAACTGAGAGAAGGAGATGAACTTTTGTTCCAATGAACCACTTATATCCTACTGAGAAAGCTGGTTGATTTGAAGATTCAATATCTTCTGCACCGAGATCTTTGACAGTACTTGAGAAGGCAGCTGCAGAGAAGGTAAACTCCTGAACGGCGAAGGAAGAAAATGAAAATAGAAGAACCAAAAGGGTGAGCTGTTTCATACCTTCTATTTTAGATTATTATGCACAATGTTTAAAGAGAGTAAGCTTATCCCCCATCCATAGGAGTAAGCTTGTAGATACCTGTTTTAATTGATACTTAGACGTTTTCTTCTAGAATGAAGTTTAAGCATTTCTTTGTTAATTTTTCTTTCTTTGTAAGAACTTGGAACAATTGATGAATAGTCTAAGTTAAGTTTGTCTGCGACCCCAAGGTCTTTAAACATAACTGGCGCCATAACATTTGTGATATCTGCAAATAATCCGATTCCATTTTTACCAGCTGTTCGCGAAGTGTAGATACCTGCGGCTCCGATAATGTTTTTAATATTGAAAGAAGGAAATAAACTTGTTGTTCCAACTTTTCTTCCAAGAGAATCTAGAGTTCTAAATGGAACAGCAATACCTATGGCAGCTTGACCATTACCAAAACTTACATAGAGAGATAATTTATTTTGAATTGGGATTTCAATTGTTTGGTTCTCACCAATTAGTGGCAAGAAAGTTCCATTTGGAAGCCTTGCACTGTCTGCTTGAAGGTTAACGATTGAACTTAAATTAATGTCTACTCCAAGAATATTTTTTCCATCTAAGCCTGTTTGCATTTGAACAACACCAATTTCTTGACCAGTTTTAGGAAGAATAATTGGAAAGGCTGCATTTGGAAGCGTAACGTTTCCGATTGCAAGAACTGCACTCATTGAAACATAAACGTCATTCCCTACATAATCTGGGACTACACTGATGTCTGAGACAAGAGGTTTTTGCGAACCACATGAAACAAGAATAAAAGAAAAGACAAGGACTGCTGATACTCTGATTGATTTTAAAGTCATAGAAACCCGTTAAAAAGCGTAGCTTTACCGGATTTTTCTTAAGATGCTTACCACAAACGTACAACGGGTAGAAACGTACAACCACATATAAGAAAGTCTAAATTTGAAAATATTTGGGAATTAAGGAAGATCCGTCTATCAGCTTAACGCGCTCAGCCATTGTAACAGTAAAATTAATTCGCCACAATCCCCTTCACCGTTTAAAATCGTTTTAAGTAATATAAAACTCACAATATTAAAGGTTTAGACGTGAAAAAAATTGACTATTATTTTGATTTTCTCAGTCCTTATAGCTATTTTTCTCTCATTAATTTAGAAAAATCTAATTTCTTTGAGCAATATGATGTGGCCCTAAAGCCCGTAGTGATGGGAAGTTTGTTCAATCACTTTGAGATGAAAGGCCCTGGAGAAATTCTTCCTAAACGCCACTATATGCTCAAGCAATGTTTCATCTATAGCGCTCAAAACAATATTCCATTCAATCCACCAAATGATCATCCTTTCAATCCCCTCTATGCTTTAAGACTTGCGACGAAGGCCTGCTCTGGAGATAAGCAACTCGAGATAGTAAAACTCCTATTTCGTTCATGTTGGGAAAAGGGACTTACACTTGGAGAACCTGAAGATCTCGAACCTATTCTCGACGCTCATAGCTTTAATGCAAAAGAGATGATTGATAAAACGTTTGAGCGCGAAGTGAAAAAAGAGCTTAAGCAAAATGTTAAGGATGCCATTGCATCAAATGTATTTGGTGTTCCAAGTTTTGTGGTAGATGATAATTTATTTTGGGGGAATGATTCGATTTCAAATTTATTGAACTATGTAAAAGGAGATTTCGTAACTTGGAATGAAGATCTTTATAACTTCAAAATAGCACAGGATATATTATGATTCGACTTTTATTACTATTAGTATCGATTAATTGTTTTGCGGGCCAGTTCAACTGTAACCTTCAATTAATACCGTTAGGAAAAGAAATTAAAGCTTCTGATACAGATAAGTATGTATTAAGTTTTACTTTAAATACTCCTATAACCAAAGAGAAGACATTTACCTTTAAGACTTTAAAAATAACTTTTTATCCATTGAAGAAAGAATTGATTTCTTTAAAGTTTGAAGACACAAATAAAAAAACATATGTTTCAACTGACTACTCAACAACTCAAGAAATTATCTCTTTAAATACCCAGGACGCTGGCATTTTTATTTGTTGGTCCGATAAAGCCATGTCTTCTGCTACCAATGAAGATTTCCATTAAGCTTCGCAATCATAAGATTCATTAAATAAACACAGTCGTGTCCGTCTGTTATATCAATTATTCCCTGAGATGTGGTTCTTTGCCACTGAAAGTCTCTATTGATTTGTTCTGAATTGGGAAGATTAGCTGGACACTGAGTGAGAACTTGATCGACCAGTTTCTCTGATACTCCATTATTAAAAAAGTTCATAAGTGCATTTTCTGTATCTTTTTTATGAAGAAACTTTGCAACCTTTTTCATTTTTCTTTCAATCTTTTTATCTTTAATTTTTCCATCCTGCATATTAAGAACTCTATACATTAAAAGTGAAGATGCTTTAAGATGTCTTGGGTAACCTGTTTCGGTAACCATTGTTTCAACGTAGAAAAGGTTTTTAAGATACCATCCACTTTTTCTCACTTTTCTTGCAAGTCCACCACCTTGAGGCATTACTCCAAGAGCTCCAAATGTATTATAGAAGAGGTTTCTTGCACCAATTGTTATACGACATCTATTTGATGTGAAAATCGTACAAAGCTTTTCATCGGCTTCATCAGACATAATCCAATTGAACCAATTCGTTGCACTCTTTTTAACTTCTTCTTTTTCTTCTAGATCTTTATTTAAATGACCTTTAGCTATAAGGTATGCGTGAACTCCACGGGCCATATCTCGGCTAAAAGAATTATCACGTCCATCATCTACTCTTGTAACTCCACGCCACCATCTTCCGTTTGATCCCTGTGCATTTTTAACATCATCACATCTTTTCTTTATTGTTTCTGTATCATCAGCTAGAACTGCACCGAGGCAACCAAGGCCTGCAAAAAGAGTAACATCGTGTTGATGACAATCTCCTACATGTTCTGAATAAGAACCATCTGAACACTCTAGGGCCCATGACTTTACAAGTTCACGTCTATTTTCAAGCCTCTCTAGAAGAGCAGGGTTTGCGAATAAGCTAAGTGAGAAAATTGATAATAAGATGGCTTTCATAGGACTCCTTAATAGATACATAAAAAGTATTTACCAAAGATTGACACTGTGCGCAACGAAATTGAAATATTTTCATTCTATTGGGTTCTAAGTATCTAAAATTAATCGATTGTTAGAGTTAATCCGGTGGAACCTTGAGAACAGATATAGCTCCCCTTCCACACACCAGCGATTGGAGATCCAGATTCAACTTTGATTCTTTTGAGATCAAAAGTCTTACATCCTGTGAACTCTACTCGCCCTGTGAATCCCATTTTATCTTCGGTTACATCTCCTGAAAGTGGTACCATTCCAATATCACCTGGAGGTTTATTGATCCATTTAACTGAGGCTAAATTTAATCTTCCAGTCTTTTCATTATAGAGACCTTCCATTAAATATTCACCTTGATAACCAGCTCCACTAAAATTAAAAGTGGCATTAACTGAGCTTACTATTTTTTTAGGTACAGGTTTGGGCTTAGGTTTTTCAACCTTTGTTTTTACTACTGGTGTCGGTTTTGGTTTCTCAGGAGAAACTTCTTTTTGTTGAAGTAATGATACAAAGATCATGACAAACAAAAGGTCGAGAAGCGATGTTAATTGGACGGCGCCTTTTTTAGTGCGCTTAAATTGTCTATCCATTTGAAGAGACACTTACATCTGTAACGATTTTTTTAAAGTTAGAACTCTCATGGATAACTCTTTCCACTTTTGGCCACAGCACACTTTCACAAACCATAAAGATAATTGAAAAACCAATTCCTAAAATAGTAGTGTCCATCGCAAGAACGAATGCGTTTGAAAGTGCAGAGACGTCAATCTTTCCTCCACCAGCAGTTTGTGCGATGGCAAGAATAGTTCCTAGAATTCCAAGAAGTGGAAAGACTTGAACCAGTGTACTCATTATAGAGGTATAGGTTTCAATTTTATAATGTCTTGTATACAGAGGACGTTTTGAAATATTTTTTGCATTTTTTGCAAACTCGTATTTTACTTCAGGCTCACTTGTTACTTTCCTTCTGATGAAATCAAGTGATGCTTGGATTCTCTCATTTACTGTTTGATCAGAATCTTTATCTGGAGCATCTGTAAAACCTTTCATTAAGTTATCACAAACATCAGACAGAACCGTTTCATGCTTTTTAGTCATCAAAGAAATCATAACAATGAGAAAGACTTCGATACCAGCGAATATGAAAATGATGGGAAAGATATTGTTAGTCATAAAGTTAAATAATGACTGAATGAAAGATGTATCCACCGTGACTCCTTAAAAAAGACAAATATAATTGATGTTTAATAGTTTAAGGTACTTAGCAATTCGCGTCTAGATAAAAACTAAATACCAGATCAATAGACTCGGCTTTGTTTTCATTGACTTAAATAAGTGTGGGGAGTAGAAAAAGAGACCTTCCATGGCCAGAGGCTTCATCCATAAAGTAATTGGTAATTTTATTATGTAAGAAGTTTCAGGCTTTGGGAAACCGATGTAAGAATTTAATAGGTTTTTACACTTATAATAATCTAATTAGCTAAAATTACTGACATACATGTCGATAAGCTTAGTAAGAATAAACAAATTCAGGTGAATAATATGAGTGCACAACATATAAAGAAGCTCACAGAGCAATTAATTTCCATCATTAGTGAAACTAATGGGATTACTCTTAACGATACGATTGAACTTGCTATCAACTCTGAGTACTGCAAAGATAATGCACCTGTTAAGAAATCATTTTCAGAGTTTAGAAGATTACTTGCTGGATACCAACAAAGTGAAGTTGATATTCAAACTCTTCTCGCTCACCCAGTGAGTGAAGCATTTAGACTATTTCTTAAGAAGTTTCCAATCCCGTATAGAGAAGAACATATTCACTTAACTGGGTCGTTAACTGCAGACTTTGTGTATCCGCGACTTAAACCTCTTCTTGAAGGTGAAAACTCTGAGATCTACTGGGATAAAATTAAAGAGACATACGGCGAAGATGTTAAAATTGATAATATCGAAGACGTCGACAATCTCTTAAGACTAAAAGACGATGAGCAATTTGATCGCTATCTTGAAATACTACTACTACCAAAATTAATTCTTACAAGTAGATCTGCCCATAGAGAGGCAGCTTATCATATGGCCTCTGAGCTTTATCACTCTTACAACGTCGGGTTTATAAGGCTTAAGTTTACCTTCTCAAGGGCAACAACTAAGTCATCAGAACAAATACCAGGACACGACAAGATCAGTGAAGAAGATGTTGTTATGGGATTATTTGAAGGCTTTATGGAATTTAGAAAGAAAGTTCCTGTCTTCAATTTCATACTTTCTCCTTGTTTTAGAAAAGAGGCAGATTTCTACGATGCTGAAAACTTTCCAGGCAAAAGAGAACACTTCAACCATCAGATTAATCAAATACTTGAGATTATCGAGAGGAACCCTCACGTCACTAAATACTTAAGTGATGTTGATACTGTTGGAAATGAAAGAGAGCTTTATAGAAAAGGTCATTTTCAAGATATGAAAATGGGGTTTAGAAAACTTCACTACAAAGGTTTCTCAATTCGTTCTCACCACGGTGAAACTTTCCATACCCTAAAAAAAGGTGTTCAAGCTGTCGATAATGCTATGAATATTTGGCATATCGATACACTTGAGCATGGACTAAGTCTTGGAATCAACCCCAACTTCTACTACCACAGCCTCTACCAAAGAGTTATCGAGCAAAATGAGACGGGAATACCTCTTAAAGAATCAAGTAACGAATATAAAGAACTCGATGAAATGGATTGGAGAGAGCACGGAAATATTAAAGATAAGTTATTCTCAGGAATGCCACTCAATGAAGTAGAGAAAACTCTTTTTGTAAAAACTAAATTTCACACAGCGAGAGAAGTTGAACACTATCAACATGATGTACTAAATAGAATGCTCAATAAGGGAGTCTCTCTTATTGCACTTCCCTCTTCAAATAAAAGATTAACAGGAAGCTTTGAAGACTTTAAAGACCACCCGTTTTCTTGGTGGGAAAAGAAAAATGTTAACCTTGGAATTGGTACAGATAACTACATCACTCTTTGCACAGACTATCTTCAAGAACTACTCATCGTTCTTTATACAGACCCTGATACTTTGAAAATCACTAAGCTTTTAATGGTAGCAACAGGTGAGCAAAGAAGACCATTTATCTCTCAGCTACTTTGGAAAATGAGAGACTTTATCTAATTAGCGTCTGGCCAGAGGAAGTGATGAGGAATTAAACCTTGCTACTTCTCTATATGCATCTGAGAGAACGAGATTTTGAACTTTTAGATCTCCGCCAACATTTAAAGACACACTCTTGAATTGAACGTTCGTATCTGTTGATACTTTGATAGACCCCATACTTCCAGTACCTACCACGGCGTTAACCTTAAAGCTTCTTAGATCCGTTGAAGAAAATCCCATCCCCATGTTTCTCACGAACTTAAAATCCATGATGTAGTATCTTTTATCGCTACTATATTTTTCAGAGATCACCTTTAGTGTAAGAGGCTGGGATCTTCTCGTTACCAAACGAGCGGCAGCAGGAAAGTCTGAACGAGAAATAACAACTCTGTCAGAGATTTTGAGAGTATCAAAGTCAAATCCCCTTTTAGCTCCAGTAGTATCTCTGTAGTGGAACCTTTCAATCTTTCCATTCGAATAGTTTATACCAGCACAAGCGACAGCAGTAAGAGCGATATAAGGTGAGTTTATATTGAAAGTGGCTACTTGTTCCCAAGAAAGATGTGAGAATCTTCTATCCATAGAGTCATCGCCACAAGATAAAGCGGCAAATGAATTAAAAGAAGTAATTACAATGGCGAACAGAAGAATAAGTTTCATAGAAGTCCCATAAGTTTGAATTATGGACACAAAGTAGACCTAAACAACACATAGCGCAATGCGTGTGATCTTATTTACAGGGGTAACTACCTAGATATTAATGAGACAGATTATTAAGAAGCTTCTGATACTCACTAAAAGCTTTATCTTCACTGAGAACTGGAGCCCCATTAGAGATCTTGAATCCTTCTTCAACTCCTCTAGATATAGATTCAGAGAGGTTTAAGAATAATGGTTTGTCGATAAAATCAAAAACTCCGTATTTTATGGCCTGTTTCATTAGCTCATCGTCTCCGTGGGAGGTAAAAACGATTATAGGAATATTATTATTATTTTCTCGAACTAATTTGATCAGCTCGATCCCATCCATAACTGGCATATTAATATCAGTAACCACACAACATAGATCATCATTTAGATTAATGATTTCCAAAGCCTGCTTTCCGTTTTCAGCAGTTAAGATATTATCAAATGAGAATGACAAAAGTTTTGAAACCTTATCAAGAATAAGTACTTCATCATCAACAATTAAAATTTTATTATTTTTTTTCATAATAGTCCTAAATAAAATTGAAGTGCTTTCTCTCTAACTGCAACAGACAAATAATTATCCTTAACAACAAATGATAAAGTTTTTGTAATCTTCACTAGCTTTTACTAAGGGCAGTAATAAAAGACTTGATGCATTCTGAATCATATTTTGTTATTTCTTCTCTAGAGCCGATAAACTTCTTCATCGCTCTCAGAGGGGTTGTATTATTGAGGATAACAAACTCTGCAAAACTGCTTGAGAAAGCAACGACCTTCGCAAGTGGAAAGATTCGAAGCCCAGTCAAACCATTTGGGTAGCCCTTGCCGTTGATAAACTCTCTATGCTGATAAATAATTTGCTTAACTTGTTGAGGAACACTAGTCCCACTCAGAAGATTAAAACCCTCAGCAGGATATGATTGATAAATAAGTCTCTGGGCTGGTGTTAACTCCTCGTAAGATTTACCTCGCAGTTCATCTGGTAGCTTTAATTTACCAATCTCGTGCAATAACGCGCCTTGAATCACTAACTTTTGACTCGTCTCTCCAGACCACTCTATGCCAGCGATAGTAATGCTAGTAAAAAATGCTGTTAGGAAAGTATATGATATTTTCTCTGGGGCCTCGTCAAATAATGCATCAATGAGTGCTCCCATAGTGCTGTCTGCTTTAACAATTTCATATAAATTATCACACAGTTTTTTTCCCTGTGTAACTAACTTTGGATTAAGGCCTTTAACATAGACCTCTGAAACAAAGTGATCAACCAGCCCCTTAGAAGCTGCAAGAGCTTGCTTTCCAAAAATTTTTCTTCGCTTTAAATATTTTTCTAAAAATCCATTCATGAACTCAATATATTCACCACGATCTTTATTAAGGAAATAAAGAGAATCTACATTTTTTGAGATTTCATATTCCTGCAAACGCCCCTTCGAGAAGGTTTCACCTTTATGCAGAAATTTAAGATATTTATTATCCCCTACTCTAATATAGAAATCAAAAAGAGTAGTTGAGCCAAGATATAATTCTTTTATAGCAATCTTAGTAAATTTAGTATCGGATAAATTTGAAGCATCACTAACTTCAAGTTTTTGTTTACCAATAGTTTCCTGCCATTTTCTATGTGCGGGATTATCTTGAATAATGCTAGTAATATAGGATTCTTTAAATGGCTTTCTCACCATCGTGCAAATTCCAAGCTTTTTGGCCATCTTATCGTCAAGACCAAGTTCTTCAATTTCAAAGTCATCAGAGTACATAAAAATAACTCTGGAGGCTGGTGAATTCATTCTTATATATGTAAGAATATCAAAACTAGAAATTGTTGGGAGGTCTATATCAACCAGGATAATTGAAAATTTATTTTTGTTTATTCTACTCTGAGCATCTTTACCATTGCACACAGAAGATACTAGGAAGCTTGCTTCCCCTAAGACTTCACTCAATTTAGAATTAAGATTTGAATTATTATCACAAATAAGAATCGTTTCGCTCAACTGACACCGCCTAGAAAATTTTTGTCTGAGTATATTCTAGGGCAATATTGTCAAAGTAGAAACTTTTGTTTTCTTAAGGGAAAATTTGTCGCATGTTAAGCAATTCTAATCACTTAACATGTCCCCAAATTTCTTCAACCCATTGAGGATTATCGATAAAAGGATTTCTGTTACCTTGGTATTTTTCACCAATATCGTTTCTTCTCATCTCGTGCTTACTTATAGGATCCATTTTATGCCACTTAACTAGTAGCTTGATAAACCAGTCAGCATATACTTGATCATTAGTTCCATTAAGCATTGCATGATTCCAATTAGTTACTCTATCTTCATATCTAGTTGCGAAATATAAAAGAGCTCTTGCGATATCGCCTTTGAATTCGTCGATTGGTTCAAAAACTTTTCCACCGTAGCCACCAAAAGTATTCTTACCTAGCTTAGACCCATTAGCTGAAACCCACATCGGATCGTTAACTTCACCAAACGGAAAGTTAGATCTTCTTCCATTTACATAACCATCAGATGGATACACGTGAAAAAAGTCTGATCTCATTGGAGCCCCTTTATTAAATGTTCCCTGTGGGAAAAGGTGCTCTCTATTAAAACAATCTGATTCTTTTTTATAATTTCCACATTTTTGAGCTTTTTTAGAAAATTTATATGCGTCATAAGATGAAGGATTTTCGGAGTACATATCAACGATTGAACCATCTCCATCATAATTAGTATCGACATCACTGCTAAAGTAGACAGTCATTAAAGCGCCGTAGCCTTTGTTAACATGTGTTCTTTTGACAATGTTTTTGAGTGCTGTTTTGAGTTTGTATCCAGAAAGACTTTTTACTTCGTTGTAAAAACCTTTATCTGCAACTGCAAATGCTGATGATGATACGAGTGATAATAGAACTATTGCCTTAATTAATATTTGTGTCTTCAACTGGATTCCCCTTCATGTAAGAACAACTAATACAAAACATAACTTTATCTAATGGAAATTCTCTGAATGTTAAACATTTGTTTTCCAAAATTCAAGTACTTTCTCTATTTTAAGTCTTAAAAATTTTTTCATCAAGGGGGAATGAGAGATGTAATTAAATATTAAAAAATGAGTGAGAGGGTGTATACGAAATATATATTAAGTCGCAGTGGGTTATTTCTTTATTATGGGACGTTTCCGATTGGGGTAAAGAGTAGTGCAAATGGGACACACGATACCTCTACAGCCACGCGCAGTGCAGTACTCTCTTCCATAGAATATTATTTGTAAATGAAGCTTATTCCAACTCTCTATAGGAAAGAGTTTTTTTAAATCTTTCTCGGTTTGTTCAACATTTTTGCCATCTGTAAGTTTCCAGTTTTGTGCAAGTCGATGAATGTGAGTATCAATTGGAAAAGCTGGCATATCGAATGCCTGAGCTAAAACTACTCCAGCAGTTTTATGACCGACACCTGGAAGTTCTTCTAGATCTTCAAAATTGTCTGGAACAAGGCCTCCGTGTTTGTTTATTAAAATATGAGAGAGATCCCAAATGGCCTGAGACTTTTTTGGACTTAGGCCACATGGACGAATGATTGCTTTTATTTGTTCAACTTTAACTTTTACCATATCAAATGGATTGGATGCGAGTTCAAAAAGAGCAGGTGTGACCTTATTCACTCTCTCGTCAGTACACTGAGCGGAAAGAAGAACTGCAATGAGCAGTGTATATGGACTGGTATTATCCAGTGGGCATGGAGTTTCCGGATAGAGTCTCTCAAGTTCGTGTAAAATATATTCAGCACGCCTTTTCTTAGAAGTCGTGTAATTAATCATTTATTAAACTCTTTAAAGGTATCATTAAATAGGCTCTCTGAAGCTTCGATAACTGAAAGTTTATTTTTCAAAACATTTTGATGAAGAGAATTCAAATTGTTCTCAAATTCTGGCTCACTCAATATTTTACTATTAACTTTTTCGAAGAACAGCTCTTTGAGCCATTTTAAAACTTGGTCATCTCGCTTTGTTTCAATTCGATCTTCAGCGCTCATTTTAGAGTAGAAATCTAAAATAATCTTCCATATATCTTCAATTCCCTCGGATTTGAGTGCAGAACAAAGGGTAACAGGAGGAACCCAAAAGTCACTCGAGCGCAAAATATGAAGAGCTGACTCATACTCACCTTTGGCAAGTCTAGCTAGCAGAAGCTTATCACCATCTGCTTTATTGATGGCCACAAGATCTGCAAGTTCTAAGATACCTCTTTTAATTCCCTGAAGATCATCACCCGCTCCTGGTTGCATGAGAACAAGAAAGAAATCAACAAGCTTTGAAACTGTAATTTCAGATTGTCCAACGCCAACCGTTTCAACGATCACGACATCAAAGCCAGCGGCTTCACAAAGAAGAAGGCTCTCTCTTGTTTTAGATGCCACTCCTCCTAGATTTAATCCACTGGGAGTGGGTCTTATAAAAGATTTTGGATTTATAGAGAGTTTATTCATTCTTGTTTTATCACCGAGAATGCTTCCTCCACTTTTATAACTTGTGGGATCAACAGCAAGAACAGCAACCTTTAAGCCAAGTTCATCAATTAAGTAATTTCCAAAAGATTCAATAAAAGTTGATTTTCCAACTCCTGGAGTCCCAGAAATTCCAATTCGTTTTGCTTTACCTGTAAGGGGCATTATTTTTTTTAGAACTTCTCTTGCTATTTTTTTGTGCTCTTCTTTTTTACTCTCAACTAAAGTAATTGCTCGAGATAAAGTGGTTGTATCTCCGCCTTTTATTCCGTCGAAGTAATCATCAATGCTCAGATTTTTACGAACAGTCATTTATGTCCTAGTACTATTTTAATTTTCCCAAGAAGCTCAATTGCTGATTCTGATATAACTGTCCCTGGACCAAATACCGACATGACTCCCATATCAAAAAGAATTTTATAATCATCAGGAGGAATGACTCCTCCGACAACAATTGCAATATCTTCTCTATTTAATTCTTTGAGGGCTTTTTGAAGAGCTGGCACAAGTGTTAAGTGTCCAGCAGCTAATGAACTTGCAGCAATAAAATGCACGTCATTTTCAACCGCTTGTTTGGCAGTCTCTTCAGGCGTCTGAAAAAGTGGACCAATATCAACATCAAATCCGAGATCGGCGTAAGCGGTAGCTACTACTTTCTGTCCTCTGTCGTGACCATCTTGACCCATTTTTGCTATTAAGATTCGGGGTCTTCTTCCTTCCGCTTTTTCAAATGAATCGATTAGTCCTGTTAAAATTTTAACGCCATCATTTTCTTCACCAAGAGTATTCATATAAACGCCTTTAATTGATTTAATAACCGCAGTATGTCTACCGTACACATTCTCTAGTGCAGTACTGATTTCACCAACTGTGGCATGAGCTCTTGCAGCTTTAATAGCAAGGTCAAGTAAGTTCCCCTCTTCAGACTTTGCTGCTTTTTCTATATCTGCTATTTTTTCTTGAACAACTTTCTCGTCTCTTTCATCTTTTAATTCTTTTAGTCTTCTCAGCTGAGCGATTCGCACTTTCGTATTATCGACCTTCAAAACGGGAATATCTTCTTCAAAGTCAGGGATATCTTTATTAAGTCCGATAATAATTTGTTTTTTAGAATCAATTCTAGCTTGTGTCTTAGCTGCAGCTTCTTCAATTCTCATTTTAGGAATACCGGCTTCAATCGCCTTAATCATTCCTCCGTACTCTTCAACTTCTTTGATATGATCCCAAGCTTTTGCAGCGAGATCAGAGGTAAGCTTTTCAATAAAGAAACTCCCCCCCCATGGATCAATTGTTTTACAAGTATCGGTTTCATTTTGAATAAATAATTGAGTGTTTCTAGCAATCCTAGCACTGAAGTCTGTTGGCAGAGCAAGAGCTTCATCTAATGAGTTAGTATGAAGGGACTGAGTGGCACCGTGACTTGCGGCCATGGCTTCAACAGTTGTTCTAGTTACATTATTAAATACGTCTTGAGCCGTTAAGCTCCACCCACTAGTTTGGCAGTGAGTCCTGAGACTCATTGATTTTTCAAGTTTTGGAGAAAACATTTTCACAATTTTTGCCCATAAAAGACGAGCTGCTCTCATCTTAGCAACTTCCATTGGATAGTTCATTCCAATCGCCCAAAAGAATGATAGTCTAGGTGCAAATTTATCGATATCAATTCCAGCTGTAATCCCGGCTCTAATATATTCTAACCCATCGGCTAAAGTGTAAGCCAGTTCAAGATCTGCTGTAGCTCCGGCCTCTTGCATATGATAGCCAGAAATACTAATCGAATTAAATTTAGGCATATGAGTTGATGTGTATTCAAAAATATCGGCAATTATTTTCATACTCGGAGCAGGTGGGTAAATATAAGTATTTCTCACCATAAATTCTTTTAAAATATCATTTTGAATCGTTCCTGATAATTTTTCTTGGGAAACACCCTGCTCTTCTGCCGCAACAATATATAATGCAAGTATAGGTAGTACTGCTCCATTCATCGTCATGGAAACACTCATTTGATCGAGAGGGATCTTATCAAAGAGGATTTCCATATCTTTTATTGAGTCGATTGCAACTCCGGCCATTCCCACGTCACCCATCACTCTTGGATGATCAGAGTCGTATCCTCTGTGAGTAGCTAAATCAAAAGCAATTGATAATCCCTTTTGTCCTTTAGATAAGTTTCGAAGGTAGAAAGCATTACTCTCTTCAGCTGTGGAGAAACCTGCATATTGTCTGACTGTCCAAGGCTTAGTTCGGTACATTGTTGAATATGGCCCACGAATAAAAGGTGCGAAACCAGGAAGTGTGCCTAGATGATCAGCATCCTTGATATCATTTACATTATAAGACTCCTTTAAAGTTATCTCTTCTGGAGTCATAAATGTCTTATCAAAATCTTTACTTCTCTTTTTCTTATCAAATATGTCTATTGATGAAAGATTCATACACTCTCCTTCATGACAAAATTATTTAGTACGGTGAAAATATCTTGTCCCATAAAGAGATTACTCATGATCTTTTTATTTTTATGATCAAAATTTCCAGCGAGATAAATACTTTTTGGCATCTTCGTTTCTATAGATTTTATATATGAATCGAGGTCTTTTTCATAAGCCCTATCAGTTGCACAAATAATGACATGTTGGTGGTCTTTGAGTTCGTCAATTGAATGACAAATCTCAACTTTTGAGCCCACAACTTCAAAGTAATTTTGACAAAAATTAATTCGTCCCGACAATATAGCTTCTTTATCAAACAAGACGATACTTACAGGGTTTTCTTTTGCATTGAACTTAGATCTCAAATGATCAAACTCGAAGCTTACTGGTCTTATGGGAAATAAATCATTTTTTATTTTTGGGATTTCAAATTCATTCTGATAAATATTTGAAAGCGTCTCATCTGGATTTGCAAAATTATTAACACCAGTCACTGTCACTTTTCTAGAACGAACAAGTTCAAATCTCTTCTCAGAAACACTCTTTACATTTCTTGCAAAGTCTTCATCTGTAGTAAAACTAAGTGCTTGCTCCCAAGACTTTGTTATAAGAAGTTCAGTTAAATTCTCTATTGTATAACTTCCTTTAGAATAATCTTTTACTTGACCCAGGTGACTCTCCTCTAGAAGAATCTTTAAGTGATTTCGACTTTGTCTTAGACCTAAACTTGAAGACTCATTGCCAGTCATTTCGGAATAAAGCGCATCATAACTAAATGAGCTTATAAAATCAGCTCCACCAATGATTGCGGCCATTGAACTTGTTACATTTCGAAGCATGTTAACCCAAGGGTCGAATAGTGTTTGCTCCCGCAAGGAATTGTTAGCATGGATCTTGAATTTAATCTCATTACCAGATTCTTCAGTCAGTCTTTCAATTAGAAAACGCAAGGCCCTTAGTTTTGAGATATTTGAAAAGTAGAGAGAATCAAGAGATATACAAATATTTATCTCATTTTTAGAATCTATAAGTTCGTTAAATTTCACAATCGCATATGACAGTTCTTGAATAATACTTCCACCACTGTTGTGAATCTTTGATAGATCAATATCAAAAGAGGCAGTAGTACTATTAACTTTTACTTCACTTGGAAAAGTAGATAGCTCACAGACAAAGTCAGTTTTAGTTTGAAGCGGATGCAGGTCAAAGCCTTCAACAGATTTAAAAATGAGCTTTCTATCAAGATCATCTGTCTTAAGCATTTTCTTTGTCGCCTCTTCCCAATCGGAAATTGATTTATTGGGAAATAAGCCTTCAATATTTATTGTGTTATCAATCATTTTTACGTCCTTAAATTCTTTAGAAATATATCAAAATAATGCTATTTATTAAAGTAAACTGACTCTACTCTATGCAGCATTTATTTAAAGTAAGGATGTTGCCTGATTTTTTGAAGATAATGAAGGTTAAGTTGCTCTTTTGCTAACTCTGAGTTCGTTTTTAGAAAGTCTGGTCTAAACTTCAAGAGGTTTAAAAGGCTAATCAATGTTTGTCCCACCTCTAATAGTCCTTGAGCTAATTCAGTATTAGCTTTAAAACCCACTCTTTCAAAGACAAATTGATCATGTCCAAATGTTCGATCAACTCTTAAGCTAGACACTGTGAATTTAAAGACAAATTTAGCATCGATAAATCCTTCTCCGAACTCAGCTCCCAAGTTGAAGTCTTTAAGTTTCTTTTCCAAATAGGTCATAACATGAAAGCGCAAGAATCCATTTTTCGTATAAAACAAGCTCATATCTACATCGAACTCTCCTTTGTTATTAAAATAGAGCTTTGCAATAACTGCGCCTTGGATATTAAATTTTTGAAAAGATTCGGGAAATGTTAGCCCCTCTTCTATGACTTCGTAGAGCTTAGACTTTTTAGTTCCTGCATCCCTGAAATTAAAAGTCTTAACATATCCACCAGAGAAATTTGAAAACAGTGATTTATTGAAACTAGTGAAAGTTAATGACTTATCTTTTGTTGTTTTCTTTTTAAATGCTTTTTTTTTGAGAACTTTAATTCTTAGAGGTATATGCTCGTTAGTTTTCAATGGCTCTGTCTTCAATAAAAGAAGGGGTAAATGTAGGAATATCGCTATGACGAAAAAACGCAAATTAAATCCACTTATCTATATCAAGTTAATAACAACAAATTCTAGCCTACATGATTCATTAAAGTTGTAACAAAAGGTAACCTTCATTACTTCATAAAGTATCGAAATCCTTACCATTGGAAAGTGTCTACAAAATAGACACTCAATGAAAGTATTTCTATTGCACTCGCGCTAAGTCAATTAAACATAGAGAATAAATGTACATAATATTTTTAATTACCGTAACTCGACAATCATAATTTAAATTTGAGGAGATTAAATGAAAAAATTATTATTAGCATTATTATCACTTACCTTTATTGCCACTGCTTCAGCTCAGGACAGAAACCAAGTTTCTGGAGATATTAGAATTGGCGATGGAACAAATGTTTTAAGAATTAGTGTTAATAGAAGTGAAACAACCAACACTAGAGATCTATCTAAAAGAATGCAAAGACTTGAAAGAGCTGTAAGACAATTACAAAATAGAGTTTACGAACTTGAGGACACTCCAGTTGATCAAGAAGCTTCTTACAATTGTAATGTAATAACATGTAGAGAGTCATCAAGTATTCATTCTGCAAGTAGAAATAACTGTCAGTTTTTTGATATGTACGCAAATGAGTCTGTTAGAGTTTATGCTTTTTCTGGGACTGACGCTGAAAGAAAAGCACTTGGTAAGCTAAGAACTGATTCTGATGTTAAGATTATAAACGAATCAACTCTGACTTGTCAGATCAGAAGATAATTAAGCTAATAAAAGTCTGAGATAATAAAGACTCAGACTTTTCTAAAGAATACAAAACGGAGATTTCTTATGAAGTTTATACTAATAGCCCTTATAGCACTGATAAGTTTAACTACATTTGCTGAGGATATAGTCTGTCAGGTAAAGCTTCTCAATGCTGAAACAAACGAAGTTCTTTCTGAAAGAGAGATAAGACAAAGTTCATCAGGGATGGTTTCCGGAAGTATTATTGGTGCAGAATTCTACATCGAATCCTACAAAAGACGTATATTTAGAAAGCCGATTCCAAATTCTGTAATCTCTTTTGGAAGAGTTCAAAATGGTTGGGATAACTCTACAATTATTCAATTCTGGAAAAAGACAAATCTAAATCGTTACGGAATCCTTACTGAAACAGAAAATATTGGAACTGAAATAAAACTTTTTCCAGGAGAAAAAGTTCAGGAAAGTCTTGGTAGTGAATACCTCGCAAACGTAGAATGTAGTCTGCAAGAAAGTCAGTATTATTATTAAGCTAAATCTAAAAAAAGGAGATCATATGAAAATATTATTAATAGGTCTAATTGCATTAGGAAGTCTATCGACATTTGCAAATGGTTTGAACTGCCAAGCTAAGTATTATAGCGGAACGAAAACTATACTCTTTGTTCCTGATAATGACTTCACCGGAATAACTTCTGGCTCGTACAATGCTAGTTCACTAGCCGATTGTGTTGAAAGTGAATCAAGACCCTTTGAAAATCAAAGTCAAGTCACAAAAGCGATCATCCACTATCGTAAAGATAACGGTAAAGTTATAAAGATTACTTTGAAAAAGAAGTAGGTATATTTGTTTATGTGAAGACTTAATCTCAACAGGTTAAGCCTTCACTTATAGTTATCTTTTTTAATCTTAAGTTCTATGTGAGCTAATCAGTACTATTTTAACGCTGCAATATAGGTAACCCAAGCTTCACACTGCTCAGCTTCTTCAGTTGCAAAGAATTCACCATCACCTGCTCCATCTCCGTCATCACCTTCCCAGTAACCGACAGTTTTGGAAAAGCCAGCTTCCATAAGAATATCACGAAGCTCCATCATCCCCCACATTCTCCAGTTATAAACGAAAACATCCTTTCTCTTTTGCTCACCTTTTCTTTTGAAGTGGATAGCAAAACGACATTCGTTAGTCATAGGATTAAACATCTGGCATTCCCAAAAATATTTAAAACCATCGTGGGAAATTGTATCGGTATTTTCTTGAATACTGTCTGGTCCACCAAAGAGATCCATGAAGAAAACTCCACCATCATTTAACGCTTCTCTTGCAGCTTTAAAATATTCAAGAAGTTCACTTCTTTTATGAAAGATAAAATATGAAAAGTTAAATGCAAAACAGATATCAACTTTAGGTGTGCCAGAGTTTAGTACATTACCTTCAATATATTTCATTCGCTTTTGTTCTTCGGCAGATAGTTTGGCGTAATGAGTTTCCATTCCGTACACTATAGGCTCTGGATCTAGGTCGATTCCCCAAGCTTTGTGTTCTTTACTTTGCTTAACCCACTCACAAGAGATAGCAGCAGTTCCACTGAAATCTTCTCTTAAAGTTCTTGCTTCTGCTCCGCGCAATTCTTTAAATCTTTCATTGAAGAATTCCACTTCGTTTGAGGGGTTTTGAACACTTTTTTCGTAATAGACATATTTGTTGAATGGTTTTGCCATTAGATACTACTCCATTTGAATCATTTTTAATTAAATTGATTCAAACAGAGTAGCAAGATTTTAATTGAACTTTAAGCTATTTGTTTAACTATTATACTATTTCTTTAAGATGTCCTGAAAGATATGAAGAGTCTCATCAATTACAGGGTCTTTTTGTAATAGCTCAACGTATTCCTTCTGAGTTTCTTTCTCAGCCGCATCTCTTGTGTTCTTAAGTCCAGAAACTTTTAAGTCCTTATTAATTGCTTCGGACTTAAACTCTTCTGATTTTTTAAAAGTCATATCTCTGTAATCTTGAAAAGACTTTAAGTTAAGAGCTCTTACTGAATCTTCTCTTCTTTGTTTATACCAATTAGTTGCAGCTGTTACTTTTTTAAAGTGATCTGACTTTTTAGTTCTTAGTGCACTTTTAACTTGGATATCAGCTAAGTCATACTTAGCTTCATCCCATCTTTTATATTCAACAGCTCCAATTTCACCATAAGGAATTGCATAATCAAGTGATCTCTCACCTGTCTCCATGTAACCATATGGGTCTGGAAGAACGATATCTGGTTTAACACCTTTAAACTGCGTAGAACCACCGTTGACTCTATAAAACATTTGAATCGTAATTTTTAAAGCACCTAGAGGAGTAAATTGCTTACCAGGAGCTCCGGCGTAGCGGTCGAGACCAACAACGGCCTGGACTGTACCTTTACCGTGAGTTTGATCTCCCGAACCAACAACAATTGCTCTGCCGTAGTCTTGAAGTGCAGCTGCAACAATTTCTGAAGCCGAAGCACTGAATCTATTTACAAGAACAACAACAGGTTTTTTGAAATATATTTTTCCATCTGTATCGGTTAGAACTTCTTTATTTCCTTGGAATCCTTTAACTTGAACGATTGGACCCTTTTTAATAAAGAGACCACTCATTAGCCTAGCATCTTCAAGAGCTCCACCACCGTTGTTTCTTAGATCCAGAATGATGCCCTCAACATTTGCTTTTTTAAGCTTTATAATTTCTTTTTTTACATCATCAGAACAATTTCTTCCACTTGGATTTTCAAAATCTCTATAGAATTTAGGTACAACAATATACCCTATTTTCACTCCGTATTTCTTGTTCTCCATGATTGAACTTTTAACATAAGTCTCTTCAATGATTACTTCATCTCTAACAATAGAGATAACTTTTTTAGTTCCATCTGGACTCTTAACAGTTAGTTTTACTGTAGTTCCCTTCTTACCTCTAATCAGCTTAACAGCATCTTTTAAGCTCATGTTTACAACATCAACTGCTTTCTTATCAGCTTGACCTACGGCTAAGATAATATCTTCAGCGGCAAGTTCTTTTCCTTTCCAAGATGCTGAACCAGGAATAATCTTTTCAACTTTAATATATGAATTCTCTTCTCTAAGAAGAGCTCCAATTCCCTCAAGCTTTCCTGACATATCAATGTCAAAATCTTCTTTTTCTTCAGGTATTAAATAGTGAGTATGTGGATCATATACCCTTGTTATAGAGTTATAAAATCTATCTAGACGGTCATTACCTTTAATATCTTTAAGTCTTTTGAAGACTTTCTCATATCGCTTAGCGATTTTCTCTCTCGCCTCTTTTTCAATTTGCTTATCAGAGAGTTTCTTAACTTTTGTCTTACTCTTTTTAGTTTCTTTTTTCTCTTTTTCAGTTTGATTCTTTCCGAGCTGAGTATCTTTTTCTTCAACAAAGTCTGATAGTACATCTAGAGTTAACATCTTTGTCCATCTATCAAGAAGTTGTTTCTCAGTTCTTACAAACTTTCTCTTTTTGGGATCCGTTTCAAAACTTAGTTTTGAATTAAGATCTACCGGCTTTTCTAGCAATTTTTTTACATGTGCTTCGACAGTGGTAATTCTTTTTTCTAGAATCGTCATAGCTTTATTTACAACAACTAAATCGCCTGATCTCAATTGATCATCAAACTTCTCTTCAAATTTATTTAACTCTCTTACATCACTGGCAAGAAGAAATTGTTTACCGTAGTCAATACGCTCTAAAAACAACTTATAAGCATCTTCAGACAACTCATCATTAACTTTCTTTTTAGCGTAGTGCATATTTTCAAGAGCACCCTTAAGAATATTTCCTAAGATCTTCTCTTTGCTTAATCGGAGCTCTCCAGAAACAAGAGCCCCAAGGCTTGTGGGTTTGGTTTCTGGCTGCTGGCTCATCATTGAGGAGCTTCCCTGCGAAAATGCAAGTGGACTCACTACTGTGACTACTAAACCAAGGGCCATAAGTTTTAACTTAGACATTAAAAATTCCTTTTTCATTAATTGTTCTTATATGTGTCTTTAAATAATAATACTAGTTTTTGACTATCTGCTATTTTTTTAATTTCGCCTTCACAAATTTTTAAGTCCTCTCCTCTCATCGATAGAGAAAAGATTTCTTTACAGTTTTTTCCTGAATGAGGAGTCATCATGTATTTTAAATTTATAAAAGTGGCCACAAAGTCTTCATCAATTTTTTTTGCCTTGTTATGACCAACTTTATAGAGCGGACTTGAGTTCTTACCAACACTGGCCAAAAAGTATTGCCCAGCAGTCGACTTTTTTAACATATGTTCAGCTCCACTAGGTTCTCTTATTGAGAGAACAGTAGAAATTGTACGCAAATCTATATTACTTATTTTATCGGGCGCTTTAAAAGCCTCTGCATTATTAAGAAGTGATATGGATAGAACAAATAAAAGGCTTACATTAAATTTCATCCCATCATTGTAACAAAGCCTAGTAAAATAAACAGTAAATAGTAATTGCCTCAATTTTGTTAAAACTGTATAAAATTAGTATGAATTTATACCCTTTTTTTAAGCCCCTTGCTTTTCAAATGGATCCTGAAAATATTCACGATCTTTCGATGAATATTTTCTCAAAATCACCAAAAATCTCCTCTCTTTTCCCTTCATGGGCCCAAGATGACCGCTACAAGCTTAGTGATGGACATATGGAATGGAACAATCCCGTTGGACTAGCGGCAGGTTTCGATAAAAATGCTAAAGCGATGGACTTCTTTTCAAGAGTTGGTTTTGGAGCAACTGAAGTAGGAACCGTAACGCTTGAGCCACAGATTGGAAATGACAAGCCGCGAATTTGGAGATATCCAAATCTTCACTCAATTCGTAACGCAATGGGCTTTCCAAACTTAGGTTCAGCTGAAATTTATAGCAATATTATCAAACACAAAAAGACTGGTACCCCACTTGGAGTAAACATTGGCAAAAATAAAAATACTTCTGTTATAGATACACCCACAGAGTATGCGAAGCTTTATGAGATGTTTGCTCCGATATGTGATTATCTAGTTATTAATATCTCTTCTCCAAATACTCCTGGCCTCCGAGAACTACAAACTAAAGAGGCATTTACTGAAATTTGCCAAGCTGTAGATGAAAAAAGAAAACGCAATCCCAAGCCTCTCTATTTAAAAATATCTCCTGATTCAAACTCAGAAGATATTAGAGATCTAGTAGAACTTTCAAAAGAATATAAAATGAGCGGGATAATAGCAACCAACACAACTTCAAATCACCAATTTCAAAACGGTGGAATGTCTGGAGCTTACGTAAAGGATATTTCTTTAAAGATGAGAAAACTCGTTTGTGAAATGACTAAAGAAACAAGAGATCTTTCTGTCATTGGCGTCGGTGGAATTAATTCATTTCAAGAAATACTGGAGTTTTGGAAAGATGGTGGATCAATGGTTCAGCTCTACTCCAGCTTTATATTCAAAGGGCCAAAGGTTTTGACAAATATCAAAGATGAACTCGATCTCTATATGCACAATCTTGGCTTCAAAAATGTTCAACAACTTACAGATAGTTTTAAAAAATAAGCTCTTTTAAAATAAAGAGCTGAATTTTTCCAACAGGGAATTTACAATTCCTGCTTTTTTATCTGTATATGGTGGATAGAAGTATGAAGTACCAAGATCAATGTCTCTTCTCATTACACTTCGAAGGTGAGAAAAATCTTCAAATCCATATTCCCCATGATACCTTCCTAGTCCTGATTTACCAGCTCCACCAAATGGAAGGGTTGGATGTCCAACAGCTAAAAGCACATCATTAATAGTAACTCCACCATTTGAAGTTCTCTCCATTAAAGTATTCATAGTGCTTTTAGAATCACTAAAGATATACATGGCCAATGCATTATCATAATCATTTATAAAGTCGATGGCTTCGTCTTGGCTGCTATAATTTATGATAGGGAGAACAGGACCAAAGATCTCATCTTGCATAACATCCATTTCCTTGTTTACCTTAGTAAGAAGTGTTGGAGTTAAAAGTCTTTTGTCTGAGAAGTATTCACCACCGCACTCAATATTTGCACCAGCTTCAACAGCCTGGTCGACTAGCTTCTTTAGTCTATCACCGTGGCGATCAGTTATTATATAATTATAGTCAGCACTATTCTCAATCTTGTCACCATAGAACTCAGTGATATACTTCTTACAAGATTCAACGAACTCGGCTTCATCATTTTTATGAATTAAAATATAATCAGGAGCAACACAAGTTTGCCCACCGTTTACAAATTTCCCCCACATTATTTTTTTTGCGGCTTTATCTAAATTAATTTTTCTATCTATAAATACGGGTGATTTTCCACCTAGCTCTAAAGCAACACTTGTGAGGTTTTTACTGGCTGCTTTCATTACAATTTTTCCAACAGGAGTACTACCAGTAAAGAAGATATGATCAAATGGGAGTTTAAGTAGTTCAGTAGATACTTCAGCATCTCCTTCAAATACGATCACTTCATCTTTAGTAAAGACAAGAGCGAGAAGTTCAATAACTATTTTATTTGTTTCTGGTGTAAACTCTGAAGGCTTTAAAATACATGTATTTCCAGCAGCAAATGCCGTAAGGACTGGATAAACTGCTAATTGAAATGGATAGTTCCATGGAGAAAGAATAAGACAGTTACCCTTTCCTTCTCGCCTCACCCAGTTTTTAGATCCCTTAAAAAGAAGTGGTGATGATTCTTTTTTATCACTCATCCATAGTGGGAGCTTTTTTTCTAAGAGATTGATCATACTTAAAATCGGCATAATTTCTGTAAGATCTGTCTCCACTAAAGGTTTATGAAAGTCTTTTGATAAAGCTGAGGCAATTTCTTCTTTTTTAGAGATTACAAGCTTTTTAAACTTTCTTAATTTTCCCAAACGATAAGATGCACTAGAGTTTCTGGCCTTAAACTTATAAGATTTTTGTGAGCTAAATGCTTGACTATATTGATCTTCCATAAATGTTTCCTTTGTTTATTGAGCCCTAGTATAAATTAAAAAGCATCAGATGCAAAAAAAACTAAAAGACTTGGGCCAAACTGCCGATGAAGAACCAGTAATATTAATATTGGAGTAGATATGTTTAAGTTATCATCAGTTTTACTAGCAGTTTTGACCCTAAGCTCTTGCCAGTCGTTTAATTCGGTAAGTGAACACAGTCCTAACCAACGCAGATATATTGCCAATATTGGCTCTGGTGTCTTAAAAGGATTTATTGATGATATTTCTGCTCAAACAAGAAACTCAACTCAAAGGTTTACCAATAAACAAATCGAGAAAAAAGCACTTGAGTACATAAAGAAAAATCATAAGAAACTTGGAATAACTAAAGCCCAAGCTGATGAGATCGGATCTATTTATGACGATTTACCATACATGAATAAAGTTCATAAACATTTAACGAGAAATATAACTGATGTTATTCCAGTAAACTCGAGTATTGCTGAAAAAGCTTACTCAGCAATTGTTAAGAAGTCGGCTTCTAGTCTAAATCCATACAGTGCAGCTGGAAGAGAGCTTAGAGAAGGAACACTTGCAGCAAGAAGTTCTGCCTCGCCAAATTCTCCACTTAACTTTGATGATGCTGTTGTTAGACAAGAAATTAGAAGTGTCGATAATGTTACCGTTAGAAAGACTTATCAAGACAATTATAAACTTTTTAAAGCAAGACAATCAACAGACCCTATTGCCGCTGCAAATATTAATGAAATTATTGAAAGTGCAACAGTCGTTTACAATAGAACAGGTAAAAGTGCTATGGGTAAAGGGTGCAAGAAGTTTAATGAAAATGCATCTAGCGAAGTCTTAGAGGTTAAAGCAAATATTGATATTGAGTTTGCAATAGCAGTAGAGAAAAAAGCATTTGAAAAAGCTGGTGGTCCATTTAAACATCATAAGGATATTCCAGATAATAAGAAATTAACAGTTGATGAAATAGAAGAAGTAAGAGTTGCAACATTTCAAAAGCAACTAAACTATACAGCCGAAGAGGCTGCAACTGCTGTGAAGAGACTCAAAAGAGCTCCTTGCCAGGTTTACTAATTTAAATGAATTACTTTGATACAAAATTTCTTCATATCATCTCTGTCATTGTCTGGTGTATGTCGATAACAGTCACTCTCTATAGACCAGAGGGCAAACTTCATAAAATCCTATCTGGAATCTTTACTATACTAGTCGTTATATCTGGGGCACTTCTTCTTAGAAGATTTGGTATCACATCTATTGCAACATTTCCGACATGGGTACTTTTAAAAACTGCAATGTGGTTAGCTGTCGGTTTAATTACACCAATCGTGGTAAAGAGATTCAAAAAAATTGCTCATCTACTAATTTGGCCATGGATGATAGCAATGGGAATCGCTACGGCCATGGCCATTTATAAACCTCTTTAATTCTTAATCGTGGTAAGTTCTTACTCCGTTATCAATACTCATACTTTGAGCAATTCTCTCTTCAATGATTTGTCTTGCTCTATTTGCCTCTTCAGTTACTGAACCGTTTTGGCTAACCATTGACTCGTAGTAGTTAATTAAGTCTTCAGAGTCAGACTTGTACTTATAGTTTACATCAACGATATCTCCCATGAAGGTATTCTGAGGATATACGGCCATCTTAAACTTTTGAGCTGTATTTCCGTATAAGTAACCCATTGGACGAAGACCCTCTACCACTCTTGCATGGTCTTTAAAAGTTTGTTTAAAGTTACCCATCTTCCCTTTTGATCTTTTAGAAATTTCTTTTAGAACTAATATTTCTTGATCTGAGAAGTTTTTAAGCATTTGTCCCATTAAGTCATCACCTTCTCTAACGATAGTTCCAGCTTGAATTCCATTTTTGAAATCAATCATCTTATCAACCGTCTTACCGATATTAGTTGCTCTATCTTTAACCATCTTAGCTTGCATATCTTTAAGCTCAGTCCACATTTGGCTATTATCTTGTAGAAACTTAACTAATCTTCCTTCTTTGACAGCTTTTAAATATGAACTTGGAACAAAGGCAAATTTCGAGTATTGAATTCCATTATCTAGAACTTCTCTAAATCCAACGCCGCCGTTAAGTTTAAGTTTTTGAACATATCCAGCTTCTTTTGATACGAACTCAGTATAAGTAGAGAGTCTATCGCTAAGAGTCTTCTGGTAAGTTTTAATCTCTTCTAATAGAAGCCATGGTTTAGATTGAAGTCCGGCTTCTTTTGCAGCTCTAGATAATCCAATTCTTAAAGGTGCAGCATTTAGAAGTTCTGGAGCTAATGCCTGGTACCTTGGTTGGTATGCACGAGCTCTATTTACTATTTGCTGACCTTTCGCAACGATTGCTTTAGGAGCTCCAAGTCTAGATCTAAGATCTTTGAATCTTTCAATTTTATATGTTCCAGCTGGAGGAGCACTAAAGCCACGAAGCTTAACACCCGTAAGTCTTCTGTATGCTCCGCGACCAACTGTACCAGTTGCTTTACCAACATGCTTAACAAGTGCTCCAGCATAAATAAAATCTAGAGGCATTAAACCGATTGTCCAAGCTTGCTTAGATTTTAATGCTGCCTCTTCTGATCTCAACATATCCCAGTCAACAATCTGTGAGAAATCAACTTGAGATTGGGCCAATGATCTTTGAAACTTTAACTGATGTGGCATCTCAACAAAGTGAGTATTTACTCTTGCGTATAGAGACCCAACAACGATTGGAAAAGAGATAAAAAACTCAAGTGCTAAGAATCCTGAAGCGAAAGCGTATACACCACCAACAATTCCTGGAGCAGCGGTTCCACCAGAACCAATGATCAGAACAACAGCAAGTGCAACTAAAGCTGCGTATCCTAAAACCTTAAGAGTTGGCTCGAGGTAGTCTTCGTTAGCCGCTTCCCACTTAGTTCTGATATCTTTTACAATAGCTAAATCAAGGTCATTAAGATGTTTTGCTTCTTGCTCAGTTCCACCCATTGGGTTTTTAATTGTAGCTCTTAAGAAACCAGAGGCTTTAAACATATCTTTAAAGGGTTGATCATTTTTATAGTTAAGGTAGTTAGCAGCACAAAACTTGTAAAGTTTTGATCCAGCGTTTTTGATTCCATCAGTAATTACAGCATCAATCATCTGCGTTGCTTTTCTCTCATCAAGGTATCCACTTTTCTTATTATAAGCTTCAAGTGAAATTTTTGTTAATAATGGAAGTTTCTTAGTACGCTTACTTTCATAAGTTGTAGAAGCAGCAGAACCATACATCCCATGACTTGGTACGTGAGTTCTATAGCTTTCAGTCCAAGTATAATCGTTTCTTAACAGGGGTGCCATTTGGTAAGCTTGACTCGTTTTATTTACAGCGAGTAGCTCTTGATCAGAGTTTTGAGAAGCGAAAAGATCTCCAACAATTCCATTCGAGTACCCCATCATATTAAGGTTGAGAACTGTAAGAAGTCTATATACAAAGTGATTCATAGACTTAATTCTTTTTTCTTCGCTAATTTTTCTAGCTCTCGTATATTTTAATACTTCAGGCTTACTCTCTAGTTTTGCAACTGACTTTTTATTAAGAATGTTTGCATTTTTAACAAGTCTTAAAAGCTCGTTGTTAACTTGTCCAACAACTCCTTTAGGAGAGATTATTTTACCAGCTTTATTTATAAAAGTTGGAATTGCCACCTCACCAGTAGTAAGTTTATCTTTATTCCAACCTGGAGTGACTCCTGGAATTGTCCTTGGATTACTTGTGAAGTAAGGATGAGCAACGTTAGAATTATCAGCTGTATTTTCATCTAAACGAGCTACATAGTTAAGCACATTATTTATGTCTGTTTGAGAAACCTCAGCGTTAAAAGCTCTATTAGAAAGATTAAATGGCTTTCCGTCTGCAAAAACAGGAAGACGAGGACGAGCAACCCTAGTGTTATCTCTTGGAAAGATTTCAACTCTATTTTGATATTGTCTCAACACGTAACCTTGAACATCAAATGGAAATTTCTTATGAAGTACTTTTGCATATTTCTTAGTAATTTCTCTTAAGCTTTGTGCTCTAGCGATAGTAGATCCTGTATACTCATATTTCCCACTTTTCTTAACGAGATATTTCTTATTAAAATCTTTTGCAATATCTTCAAAAAACTCACTAAGTTCTTTTGCCCACTCTGGATTATTCTCTAGTGCGTATTGAATATCAAAATTTGATTTGAGTTTGTTTTCAAAAAACATCATTAGTTCTTCAACATTCTCGGGATCAAGACGAAGCATCTTACCAATTTGTTCTTCATCTTCAAGACCTTTAAGTATTCTAGCAGCTTGAACAGATTTCTTAACGACCTCTAAAGTTTCTTTAATTTTTTGCTGACGGTTTTCACGTCTTAGTTCAGATTGGTTGTTATAGTTCCTAAGAGTTGAAACAAGCTTTCTTTCAAGTCTTGTCTTGAATTCATTTTCATGAACTTTAGACATGTAACTTTCCACATATACTTTAATTCCTTCAAGACCAGACTTTGAAACATATGGAAAAGTTCCTTGGATATTGTTAACTATTCCCTCAACTCTAACTTTATACGCGTCATCTGCAATTCTTTTCGCAATTTTACTTTTGCTAAGGATTCCGTCACTAGGCATTACAATTGATGCGAAGTGATCGTTAGAATAAGTATCCCATGCATAGTCTTCAGCAAGTAGTCTAAGCTCTGAATCTTCAGAAGCTCTTTGTCTAAACTCACCATCAGTTGCGAGTGAGTTATACATATCATTAGTCATGTAGTTTTTTAGATCTTTTACTTTCGTCATAGTGTAATAGTTCATCTCACTAGCAGCTGCATCACTTAGGATTGACTCTTCTCTTGAAGCATCAATAAGTTTTCCCCAGTGCTTAACGTAGCTTGAATAGAATGCATCGTGCTCCCAAAGGTCTTTCATAGCAGCAGAGTCACTCATTGATCCACTCGAACCTGGTCTAAAAGATAAAAATCCTTTACCACATTCACGAACTTTTGGATTCGGAATAGTTGTCGTTGTAAGTCTTTGAACCGCCCAGTGATTAGTTAAAGTTTCTCTAACACCTAGGTATTGAACTAATTTTCCATACTCTACTTTTGTTCTTGGCTTTTCCATGGCCATATATTCAAATGTTTGCTTATCTTGTTCCCCGATTTCAAACTCGAGGTACTCACCGTTATCAACAGTTAAAACTTTATAATTTACTCTCGCAAGAATTTCTAAACCATATTTCTTCTTAAGTTTTAAGTTAAGCTCTGAGAAATGATCAAATTTATAAGTTTTAAGAACATTTTGGTTCTTATGAGCAACGTACGCATAAAGCTTATGAAGACGAGATACGATTGTTAAGTATCTGAATGCGTGCTTAAGGTAGTGAGGAACATACTTTCCTGTCATTCTTACGTTTGCTTCACCGTTATCAACAAAAGTCGTTTTAATTCCTTTTAATTTTGCAAGAAGAGTAAGAACTGAGTTTGTATAGAACTCATATGAAACATCAAGTTCTTTGTGATCAAATCCGTTTAAAGAACTGTTAATCCCTTGCTTATCAAGCATTGTCATAAGAGCTTCTGCTTCTTCAATTGAAGAATCAAGACCTTTAACAAGTGCTTTAGAGTTAACCTCTCCTCTTAACGCAGAAGCCTTACTCATTGAACAAGATGGAGTCGGAATAAAAGCTAGAAACTTACCACCAAAGTTTTCTAAACAGTACTTAGTAGCAGGTGCATAGTCATATAGTGAACAGTTATTCTTTTGACCATCTTCATAGTACATACAACTAGCTTCAACAACTTTGTCTAACTCTTTAGTTGAAGGAGTATAAGTCTCTCCTCTATAGCTGAATGAAACTTGCTTAGAACATGTATCAGTTGTATAAAATGAAATATAATCAGAACCGTATTTTTTAGAGCACCACTTGTCTGCAGCCTTGTTTTGAGTTGGCTGACAACCTTCAAATTCAGCATCCATTTCTGTCATACAAACTGCCGAGGCATTTATAGAAATAAGAAGCGAAAGTGTTAATGTAAACAGTGTTAATACTTTAGACATAGTCTCTCCAATACAAATTAAGTAATAACTATATTGCAATGGAGGTGCCAACTTATTCTCAAACCTACTCCCTTTGGGAGGTCAAAAGAGTGCAGCAACTATACAGTGTCTAAAGTTTAGACACCTATGAATTTTATTCAGATCTATGAGACTCGTGAGTATTGTGTCGTATAATTCGACGCCTTTCTCTTTTTGTAAATTCAGTGAGACGACTTAAAACGGCTTCGTATCTTATTACAGTTCCCTCAATTTGATCGACAGGAAACCTCTCATCAACACCATGAAATGTTGACAATAATTCAGGTGAAATATAGGCCGGAAAGAAGCCATAACTTGGAATTGATTTTACATTTTGAACACCTGCACTCCAAGGATTTCGAAACCAAGTAGAATCACTTCCGGCTGGAAAAAGATAAGGAGTAATCATCGTTTTTTCTTTCGCCCCAAGTTCTTTTTGAATATCTTTAACTGCAGACAATATTTTTTTGAAATCAGCCGATTTAACACTTGATTGAGAAATATTCCAACCATCGAGAATATCAATATTTAAGTCACGATCATTAATAAGTTTTAATAATTCTTTTCTAAAATCTCCGGCATGATCGTGAGAATGTGGATACTTTTCAGCTGTATGAACAAGTCTACAATCAACGAGAGCAGAAGCTTTTTCTCCTTTGAAATTCAGAGCAGAAAACTGACAAGTTGTTCTAAAAAGACCATCTATTCCAAACTCATCTTCGACCCCACCTAAAACCATATTTTTAATAAATGGAATGAACTGGAAAAATTTTGCAATGCTTAAAACAAAGTTACTTTTTGACAAGGCTTTGATAAACATTTTAGTAGCATTTGTTCTAATATATTTGAAAAACTTTGGACTCTTTACTTTTCTTTTTAGTTTTATAATACCAAGTCGATGAAGGCCAACAGAGACAGCATCAAGGGCCGATTCATTAATTCCTGTAGAGCCGTGAGATGCCGATCGTGTTTGGACATTCACCTTTATTAGACTATTAACTGTTTCAATTTTTGTATCAACGGTTTTAAAGTTTTTCTTGAATACTTCTTCAAAAATAATATTTGCAGAATCCTTATTTTTACAATCGAAATATAAGTTAACAGAAGACGCAATAACATTCACTTTTGAGTTCGGTGTTTCAATTTCCTTCAACGTACAAGAATGATCATATATCTTCTCTTTTTTAGATATATATTTTTTTATATCAATGATTTTTGCTCTATTTAAATTTTGAAGAAGTGACTGAGGTGTAGGGTGAGTAACATCTAACCAAGCCCCACCTTTTTCTTCTACTGCTAAAAGAAAAAGATTCCACTTTTCATTAGGAGTTTTAGCAATTGCTCCTCCACCTTCATTCAGTAATAGTGCGGCATCGCTTAAACTTGCGAGCTCCCCACCTTTTACCATTTTCTTTAGTACTCCAATTGCTCCAGAGCCAGATTGCTCTTCATCAGCAACTGCTAAGAAATGGATATCTCTTTTTAAAGGATTACCTTGTAGTTTTTGAATATGCATTGATATCATTTCAGTAATAGCGATACTTTTCATATCTAAGGCACCACGTCCCCATATAAAATCCCTATCAGGTTCACTTGTACTTCCAGCAATTTTACCACTCCAAACAAGACTAGGATCTTGCCACTGACTTGGATTTGCACCGACAACGTCCATATGATTTAGTAAAATAACTGACTCTACACCACTTGAAATACTCCAGTCGTATTTATTTGATAGATCAACAGGAAGGGTTGCAATAATATTTAATCTTGTTTTATTCTCACCAGTAAGATCTGCAACTTCAATTTTTTTATAAGCATAATCCAGTTGAGAAAAAACTTGTTCAAAGAATATAACCGCTTTTTCTTCATTGCCTTTAGGGCTGACTGTTTTTATTTTGATATACTCTGAAAGACAAGTTGTGAAAGCTTGCTCAATTTTACTAAGAGATGATTTATCCGTTTTCCAATTTTCAGTTAAAGCTATATTACCCATATCTCTGGCACACAAGTCACCTGCCGCAAGTGGATCGACCTCAACTTCTGGGATTGAAGATATTCCTCTTTGTTGCATCTCTCTGGGCATGAAATAAGTAAGCCCTGAAAATGTAATGAGAGCAGTTAAGGTAAATAATATAAGGTATTTAGGTTCATTATTCATACCCACCTTGTCGGTAAAATTGACAATATACTTAGAATTTTTGGTGCTTTTTCTCCTAACTCATTGTATAAGAATCCCATGATGACAAAGGTTTTAGATAGGTTCGGTATATGTGTTTCAGGGATATGTGTAGTTCACTGTATTCTTACGCCTTTTGTAATCATCTTATTTCCAGCACTTAACACCTCACACTTCTTTCATGAGTGGTTTCATCTGATATTTGGGACTGTTGTTATCACTTCAGTACTTGTAGCTGTTTATCCTCATTGCAACAGACATGGGCATAAAGATATTGTGGCCTTCGCCCTGTTAGGAAGTATTTCGATCCTATTCGCTCTCTTTTTTGGCCATGATATTGGTGAATACGTTGAACACGGATTTACCATTTTAGGTTCAATTCTCCTTATTACAGCACATATTAAGAATATGAAAGTTCGTCACGGCAAATGTTCGTCTAGTGCATCTGAATGTTCTTCAAAATAGTATAACCTTTTCAATAACTCACCTCAAATTCACATTCTAAGGTATGTTCCTAAAAAATCTTTTAGGGAGCCTCATGAAAAATCTCATCGTTTTGATGTCGTTACTGTTAATAGTATCAAGCTGTTCAAATAGTTCAAAAAGTAAAGTGTCAAATTCAGTAAGGTTTACTGTTCTTTCTGAAAACCCAGTTTTTCCTAAAATTCAGAAACTAGAATGCTCTGGTGAATTTATCTCTCCTCTTGAAGAAACTTCAATTAGATATTTAAAACAAGGGTCAATGAGTTCTTTTAATATCAAGCAAGCTGATTACAAAGACGATGATAATAAAATTATAATTCCTGCGTTCTATAAATCAATTGCCGGTTTTATAAAGGACAAAAGAGTTATCTACAATTATGTTGAAGAAATAGAAGATTACACAGAGGATCTGATAAAAGATTTTACTGATGAAGGTAGAGACTCTGAAGTGTGTCCAGAGCTTACAACAATAGATGATAACACTGTAGAGAATGCAACTCTCCTCGTTACTCATTTTATTGATAAAACTTATAATGCTGTTACTGAAAATGGTATATCTCTAGCAAGACTTAAATTCAAAATAGCTCCATCAATCTACACTTACCTATTAATTAATGGTGGCCCATATGGAAAGAATCAGTTTAATAGGAAAGGTTATAAAACTGATAATGCTTATTATAGTCCGGATGAACAAGGAATAGTTTTTCTACCTCCAAGCAAGGAAGGAAAGGAAAAAGGACTCTTTGGTAGAACTCCTCTATGGGAAATACCTATGGTTGCCTCTCATGAATATGGTCATCATATCTTCCATACTGTAATGACAAATTATGAAAATAGATCTGATAAATCAATTCAACACCTTTGCTTTAACAATGAAATTAACCAAGGTTTTTCTGAGAAGAATGATGCCTTAGTGAGAAAAACTGATATTCACGAAGCAGTTAGCTCAATCAACGAGGGTTTTGCCGATCTTATATCTTTCTACACATTAAGCTCTGAAGAATCTTCATTAAAAAATGTAACCTGTATGGAAGAGAACAGAGATCTAAACTATACGTCTTTTAAAAATGGCGATAGAAAAACATTCAACAAACATGTTATTGGTTTAATGAATGATCCCATTTCTAAAGATACAACAAAGAATTGTTCTGATCCTGATTTTCAAGAAATTCACGATTTAGGAGCTGTGTTTGCATCTATCGTGAATGAGACTCTCGATCTTTTTGTAACGACAGAAAGTGATGAGATACAAAAAAGTGAGAAGCTAAAGCTACTTCTGATGTGGTTAAAAAAGTTTAACTCTGAATACTCGGTAGACTTTAAATATGTTGATATTGAAAGAGGTTTTCAAAGAGCCTACGAACTTCTAGTTCAAACTGCAATCGATGAGACAGCTATAGAAGTTGTAAATATTTGTGAGACTGTTGAGAAGAACTTTTCATCAATGAACTCTAATTACTACTTTAAATATCTTAAAACTTGTAACTAATTGGCAAAAAAAAAGGGACTCGATTGAGTCCCTTCTATATAAAGAATGTAATAAAAATTACTTTCCTCTTCTAAATTTCTTATTGAATTTATCAACTCTTCCTTCAGCATCAAGAACTCTTTGAGTTCCAGTATAGAATGGATGAGATGCTGATGAGATATCAACTTTGTAGTATGGAAGTGTTTTACCTTCGTGTTCAATTGTATCTTTAGTTGTAACTGTTGAACCAACAACTACTTTAAAATCAACTGAAATGTCGTGGAATAAAACGTCTCTGTAATCTGGATGAATTTCTTTTCTCATATTTGAATCCTGTTTTTATTGCTTTATATACAATAGATTAATGTGTAAAAATGTCTATGAAATCTATTATGATTCTGACATTAAGTCAATAATCATATTAGAAAACCAAGTCGCCAATGCGCCGCGACACTAGTTCAATGCTTTTTTTACAATCTCTATAACTTCTTTCTCAGTCAGCTTAACAGCTTTTTCAGCTGTTTTATAGTCATCGGGTAGACCAATATTTTTGGTTCCAGCTTTTAAATATACTCCATATTTACCATCGTAAATTCCAACTTTCTTCTTAAGTTCTTCGATACGACCGAAGTCTTTAATATTTTTTGCTCCACGTGATCCACGAGGTTCGTTAAGAATTTCAAGTGCTCTATCAAGCTTAACTGTATAAAGGTCATCTTCTTTCTTTAACGATCTAAAGTCTCCGTCGTGCATTACATAGGGTCCAAAACGTCCAATATTTGCAAGGATTGGCTTTTTAGTTTCTGGGTGTACACCAAGTTCTCTAGGAAGATTTAAAAGCTTAATAGCGACATCTAGATCAGCTTCTCTGGGTTTCATTCCTTTTGGTAATGATGCTCGTCTTGGTTTAGGATTTTCCTCAGTGGCTTCACCTAGTTGAAAGTAAGCTCCGTAACGACCAGTTAAAACATAAATTGGTTGATTATCAAACTTTGGATGTTCACCAATTGATACTGGTCCTCTTTTACTCATTTCAATGAGCTCATCTATATCAGCAGGCTTGAGATCAGCGGGAGCGATATCTTCAGGGATTGATGCGTGAACCTCATCCTCTTTAGTCTCTCCAGTTCCGGGGCTAATTATATATGCTCCAAATCTTCCGACCTTAATCTCAACATGGCCATACTCTCCTTCGAGATGAATAGTTCTAGACTCTTCGGGACTAATATTCTTTTCTTGTTTTTCAACTGTCTTCTTTAAACCCTTGGATCCAGAGTAGAAGCTTTTCATATACTCTAAGAACTCAACTGAACCATCTGCAATTCCATCTAAACTTTCCTCCATCTCACTTGTAAAACCGTAGTCAACAAGATGAGGGAAGTATTTTTCTAGTAACTGACACACGGCCATACCAGTAAAGCTTGGAATAAGAGCAGAGCCTTCTTTTCTTACGTATCCTCTATCTTGAATTGTTGAGATAATTGAAGCGTATGTTGATGGTCTACCAACTCCTTCTTTTTCTAGCCTTTGAACCAAACTTGCTTCTGTAAATCTTGCAGCAGCTTTTGTTTCGTGAAAGATAGCGTTTACTTCTTCTTGTTTGATAAGACTTCCCTCTTTTAGTTGAGGAAGAAGTACTTCTCTGTCATCAAGAGCTTGGTCGGGATCATCACTTCCTTCAACATAAGCTCTTAGGAATCCAGGAAAGATGATTCTTGAACCGTTGGCCGTAAATTCACAGTCATCAACTTGAATCTTGATGGCCATATTCATTTTTTTTGCTTCTTTCATCTGACTGGCAAGAGTTCTTTTCCAGATCAGCTCATAGAGTAATTTTTCTTTCGGATCTTTAAATTCAATTTCATCTGGGTGCTTAAATTCACTTCCAGCTGGACGAATGGCTTCATGGGCTTCCTGTGCACCTTTAGTTTTTGCTGAAAATTGTCTTGGCTTATCTGCAAGAAATTCTTTTCCAAAAAGTTTTTCAACAGAGTCTCTAGCACCCTCAATAGCCTCTTTAGAAAGATTTGGTGAATCGGTTCTCATATATGTGATGAGACCTTCCTCATATAACCTTTGAGCAAGTCTCATGGTATTCTTTGCAGATAGTCCAAGCTTTCTAATCCCCTCCATCTGTAGTGATGAAGTGATGAATGGCTTAGCAACATTCATCGTCGACTGCTTCTCTTCAATTGAAGTTACTGTCCAATCTGAATTTTTTATTTTTTCGGCAAGAGTCTTTGTACCTTTATCTTTAAGATGTTCAACATCACGAGTAAGCTTTCCTGTTTCAGCGTCGAAGTCACTACCTTTGGCAATTTTCTTTCCACCAACACTTGTGAGCTTAGCTTCAAACATATCTTTATCTTTGCTAGTCACAAAAAGATTGGCCTTGATGTCCCAGTATTCAGATCTAACAAAACGCATTCTTTCACGTTCTCTTTCAACGATGAAACGCAGACCAGTTGACTGCACTCGCCCTGCACTTAAACCGTAAGCGATCTTTTTCCAAATAAGAGGAGAAAGTGTGTAACCGTATAATCGATCTAGAATTCTTCTTGCCTCTTGTGCTCTAACTAACTTTTCATCAACCTCTCTCGTATCCTCTAATGCCGCAAGAATCGCTTTCTTAGTAATCTCGTGAAAGACCATTCGTTTAACTGGAACCTTAGGCTTTAAAAGCTCCATAAGGTGAAATGAAATACTCTCCCCCTCACGGTCTTCATCGGTCGCAAGATAGATACCGGCACAATCTTTTAGTTTCTTTTTAAGATCTCTAACAATCTTAGACTTACCTTTTGGTACGATATAAAGAGGTTCGAAGCCCTTTTCAGTATTGACACCGAGTTTTGCCCATTCTTCTTTTTTAAGATCTTTAGGAATATCCGTAGCTGACTGTGGTAGATCTCTTACGTGACCCATCGATGCCTCGACTATATAATTCTTAGGTAGAAATTTTCGAATTGTTTTTGCTTTTGTTGGTGACTCGACGATAACGAGGTATTTTTCCATGCTTTTGGCCCATTGTTTAGTATCTTGCGTTGGTAGCAATTTTTAGTAGATACTATAATAGGTAAAGCCTCTGACGATAAAAGTCAAAAATTACAACATATAAAGAGATAAAATATTATTAACTCTTTGTGTTAGTTAACTTCTGACTTTTTCTTTTTCTTCTTAAATCTCAAAGCGCGCCTAGCCCTTTCACTTCCCTTAATCACTTTTCGCCTAAAGTTTTTTCCCTTAACGTATCCTCGTGCTCTAGATCTAGATAGTACATAAATAGATTTATTAACAACATATGAGCAAAAATCAACAAGCTGTGGATCTTTGTTTTCGAGTTTAATCTGAACTTTTTTATTTATAGTACAAACCAGTGTTGATGCTATTGCTCCAAGGTCAGCTACAAGAGTAACCCCTGTAACGGCCGTGGCAATAGATTTGGACACAAGTCCTATGACAATTTTTGGAACAAATATTTTTGAACTAAATGCAATAAGTCCTTCATGTAATTTAAGCCTGGATCTATTTCCCAGATCCAGAAGATCAAATTCTGGTCTGAATGCCATGATTGAATCAAGGTCATCTCCAGATATATTACCAACAAAACCTTTAAGCTCTTGGTATTCGGGGTGATCATTAATTAGATTGACGTCTATTTCAAAAAACATCAACTCAGGACCCAGTGCATCGAAAGCAATCTCTTGAAGAGTTTTAACTTCTAAGTTTTGCTCATAGTTTCCAATGCCCAAACTTTTTAAAACGGAATCTCTAGGCACATCAACTTTTGTGTAATGTTTAAAAAGGTCTTGGATAATTATGATTTGTTTTTCTAAAAGAATATCTTCAACTCTTAAAGAAAGATTTTCTGAAAAAGTGCTTAATGACCCAGTATTTTTCCAAGCATCACTTAGTTTATCTTCATGGTTCAGAAAAAATTCTAAAAATGCTTTTGAGTCCTGATTCTTTCCAGGTTTTTCAAAGAATCCAGTAAAGAAAGAGGCAATACTCACAAAAGGTCTAAGAAGAGTTGTAGATATAAAAGTCGAACCCTTTCCGGCACCCCTCATAATAGATTTAAATGAAACACTTCTTCTTTTTTTATCTGATTTAATTTCATCTGAAAGCTCTTGGAAAGCCTCACTTACTTTCAAAAGTGATTTTTGAGTTTCAGTGTCTTGAGTTGAAGCCTCAAACTCAAGATCATGAGCGATGGCTTCAAGTTGAATAGAACTTAATGTGATTACTTTTCCGTCCTCTAGCTCGAGCGAGACCTCCGAGGCGAAACCTGTCACTGAAAATCCAAGAAAAAAGACTGTGAGTAAAATTAAGCTTGCGCCTTTCATATATTCTCCTATTAATCTGTACCCCTATAATAAGCAAACGGGCTGCCAGTCAAGAAGGTGTAAAATCAAGTAGATAGAGAATTAAAATTGATCAAAGTTTTGCAACTGTCTACTTATTTTATAGTCGAAGCTCGTAAAAGTTGTTTAAATGAGCACTGTGAAAAAAAAATTAATACTCCTCATTAGCCTTATTCCCTTCGCCCGTTTTGTTTTAAAGATTTTCTACATTAAGGCCATAAAAAAAATGCGTCTTATTTCTGAAAACTCTGATGACATACTAGATATTTATCTAACTTCAAATATGAGTAATCATGATTTTATTTATGGAAGCAGTGACCTCAATCTTTTATTTGTTGTAAAAGATGCGACTAGCCCAAAGAGTTTTTTAGAAGAGACTAGGAAAGAGCTTTCAAATCTGTGGCTGACAAGTTTACTAGTAGATATTAAAAACCTTGCAGTTCTAAAAGAAAGTGAACTTAAAACTCCGCTAATAAGAAGCTCAATGCTCTATAGGTTTGGCAAAGCCGAAGTAATATGGACCTCTATTTTGGGTTCTGACTCTTTTACATTTACCTTGAAAGAGCAAGACCATCATAATATTCAATATCACTGCTTGAGACGTGTTCAAAAAATGCTACTTAGCCCAAGGCGAGATCTGATGCTCAACAGACACTGGATAAGATCATTTGGTAAAAGTATGTATTTAAGTTTCACCGCTCTAAGTCAGTACAATTTAATTGAAGGCAAGCTCGATACAAAATGGCATCAACTATGTTCGCGTATTATTCGCTTTCCAATTTTTGCCCAAGATAAGTATCGTCAATTTAAAATACTAAGCTTAAAGAAATTAGATTTCAAAAGACCAAAGCTTACCCCGAGAAAAGTAGACAACTCTGCATACAACGACGACCTTGTTCATTTTTGTGAAACACTTCTAGAGTTCCCCATCGTTGAGGATGTCATATTAAAACCGGCACTAATTCAACTAGACTATGATGAAATGAAAGGAAAAGTATTTGTAGATGTGCTACTTGGACAAAAAAATCATGACTTTCAGTTCGATAATCTTCACCATCTCCAAAACGGAATAGATAGCTTTTTAAAGTCACTTGATGACTCACACCCTCGATACCTTTTCAGGTTTTCAACCTACGGATTCTTGAAAATAAAATGTGAACAAGTTCTTTTTGATTATCCATTAGAATATTTCTACAGAGTTCGACTTGGTCTCTCTCTCCAAGGATTTAAATATAATTTTACTCCCGATGCAAGACAGATTGATAAAGCGAGTATTCAATATATTCTTCAAGAATTTATGCGTTTTAGATCTTTGAAGCAGGAGAATTTTCTGATTGGATCAAAGTTTATTAAATCACTTAATATTATTTATCGTTACCAACTACTTCTTTCTTACTCTAAAGGCCATGAGTTTGCTGTCTCTCATTCCTTTAGGAGTATTATGGAGGAATTAACTCCCCAATTATCACACATGAGACCAGATACTATCGTTGAAGCCGAAAGTTGGGTGGTGATAAAAGCTCAAATGCTTTATCTACTAAAAAGAGTAAGAGATGAGCTCGCTAAAAAGAACCCCTCTCTTAAGAACTTACAATTTTAAACAACCCTAGATTCCAAAACAATGATTGGCCTTATCCTTATCAAATATTTCTATTTGTTTAAGTCTTCGAGGCTCTTTTTCAACTGAGACATTGATCTCAAAAAGTTTCTCAAGCCTAGAGATTGTAAACTTATAAACGGTTCCGGGCACTAAGAAATTTTCTAAGTTCATAGCTTCTGTCTTAGAGAATCGAAGACCATTTATTGCTATGACCTCATCTCCAGCATTTAGTCCCGCTTTACATCCAGGTTGATCGAGTATTACTTTTGCAAGGTATGCATTTTCTCCATCAAATCTCCAATCAACTCCGATGTATGGTTTTTGGGTTTCAACCCAAATAAATTTCATTCCTTGCTCTTCGTAAAGGGTTTCAAAATCGATATCTTCAGTTGTTGAAATTTTTTGTTCAAATCGATTACGAATTTCTTTATTACCAACTTCTTCGATCATATCTAGGACTTCTTCCCTATTAACACCTTTGTCTTCGTCTGCCTTGTATCGATCCCAGAGTTTTGTGAGAAGTTCATTGATAGAACTGCCAACTTTAACAAGATCAAAATGAAGTGTACTAAATACCAAACCACCTTTGAGATAGTAGCTGACAGATGAGTTGGTAGTATTTTCATCAGGTCTATAAAGTTTTACCCATGCATTAAAAGAGGCATCCTCAAGTGAGTGAAATTTCTTTCCTGGAATAGCAAAATATTTTTCTAAATTTTGTTTTTGCATAACGAGGTATTCTTCAAGTGTACAAAGACCCGCTCTCAATACAAGTAGTTCATCCATAAAGCTTGTTAAGCCTTCGGTAAGCCAGTGCAGTCGAGTGTAGTTCTCAGTTGTATAATCAAAAGGTCCAAGTTCTACTGGTCTGATTCTTTTGACATTCCACGTGTGAAAATATTCGTGGGCCACCAGTGCTAGCCAATTAATATAGTCTTTTCTATTAGAGAGTCTTCTTCCATCAAACTGAAGTGCCGTTGAATTTTTATGCTCTAGACCTCCAAACTTATTTTTCACAAAGTGAGTCATGAATAAATAAGACTCATAAGGTAGGTCAGAGAAATGCTCCGCTGTAGTTTCAACTATTGTTTTTATGTCTTTTTTTAAATCGTATTGGTGAGGATATTGATCGCCGTAAAAAATAACATGATGCTCTTTACCGTCATGCATAAATCCATCTGAGTCATGGCAGCCTATCTCGATTGGACAATCAATGAAGTCATCATAGTTCTTAGCTGTATAAATAAACTCATCTCTTTTTTCTGATATATCAGTCATTCCAGTATGAAGCTTTGACCACAAAGGAGGAAACTTAACTCTTAGCACTGGATCTGGCATTTCATGATCTAATACGCCCATGAAAAGAGCTGGCCCATGAAGAAAAGCATGAGATTCATCTATGTGATTCGTTCTAACAGTTAGTTCGTGGCAATATATTTCGTATTCAAAGCTAAATTCTTCGCTCTCACTCTTGCAATCTGAGCGACTCCAATCAATCTCCCAAATTCCTTTTTCAAGTTGTTCGAAATACAAGAACTCTCCCGTTTTATTGAGTACTCTTACTGAGCGGACATGAGTTGTGTATTCTCGCATGAGATAAGATCCTGGAGACCAACTTGGCAGAAAGAACTTCAAAGAGCTCACACCAGTAGGTTTGATCGCGTCAATTTTGATTTTGGCCATGTGATTCTGAGGGTTTGTTATCTCTAAAGTGTAATTCAACTTCATGTTTTTCCTTTTATTAAAATTCTGCTAGATTATAGCAAAGAATTAATCATTTTCATAAGGCACAATCTTGTTTCCTACAAATCTAAACGAACTCTACAAATTTGATCTGACTGATTCAGCTTTTATGCAAATTAAGCTCATTCAAGACAATGATTTCACTCTTGAAAATCATACTTTCCGACTCAAGATTGGAGGGAAAGGTTGTGATGGATTTACCTATGACACAGGTTTTTCACAAAAAGTTGAGGATGATGTTGAATTAGAGTTTATTAATAAGAATCAACCGCTCAAAATACTTTTAGATAAGTTTACTGCCTTCTATTGTAAAGAAGGGATATTAGACTACTACTTTATTCCTCATGAAAATGAAGATGGATTCTTTTTTACAAATAAAAATGAAGATAAACACCATGGAAAATTCTTTAAAGACGGAGTCAATATACCCGACTTCCCAGAGAATGAAGTATGAGTTTTGGAATAGATTACCGCTATCTAAAAGCCTTTCAAATTACGGCAGAGTACCTCAATTTCTCTAAAGCTGCGACTAAACTAGGGATCGCTCAGTCAGCTGTTTCGAGACAGATTAAGCTTCTAGAAGAGTCAATGGGAGAACAGCTTATTATTAGATCATCTAAAAAAGTTATTTTAACTGAAAAAGGAATTGATCTATTAAAGTCTATCGCTCACTTTGAAAAGATGACCGCGCAACTCTCCAACGAGAGTTCATCAAAGCTTATTAAGGTAGGCATCCTCCACGGACTTCTAGAGAACTGGTTTATACCTATTATTAAAAATTTCACTAAAAATTCTATCCATGATCTTACAATTGAAAGTGATACTCCAGACAAAATGAGAACAGACCTCGTAGATGGTAAGTTAGACTTTATCTTTACGACTGAAAACATTCAAAGTGATCTTGTCACTTCGCTAAGACTTTTTGATGAAAAACTGGTCATCATTTCAAAAAAAGAAATTGATCCTAAAAATTTAAAAGATTATAGATGGATTACTTATTCGGAATCAGATTTTATCTTAAACTTAAATAAAGTTCACTCAGATAAAATCATCACTGTTAAGAGTATGACTTCAATTATCAAGCTTGTAAAAGAAGGCGTGGGGATCGCGGTTGTACCAACCCATTCTATAATTGGCGAGAAACTAAAAACCTATGATGTAAAGTCTACTTCAAAGCATTCGGTATATTTAAGCACTCTCAACTATCAAAAGTATCCAGAACATTTAAATGAACTTCTTGATTTGATAAAGAGATCACTTCCTTAGTAGAGAACACAACCGTATCGCACATCTTCTACTCTAGCGCGAGCTGAGGCAAAGTAATTTTTAAAGACTACTGACTTGTCACTTTCATTAATATTAAAATCAAATAAGGGATAACCTTTCTTAACAGATTCAAGACAGTACTGCTTTCCCTTACCAAGCATAAAGTAGCACGAACAAAATTCTTTAGCTCTCATTGTACTCATAAGCATTGGCATTTCCTTTAAAGGAGTTGCAGAGAATAATACTTGGTGAATTGCACCTAGAAAAATAAAGATTGCAAATGGAATTAGAAACTTCTTTGTTCTCACAAGCTCTCTCCATTCATACCTAGATACTCCATAATCAAACCAACGTACGTATTCTTATCAAGTTTATTCCCGCTATCTCTAGCGACTCGTACTGCGACAATCTTCTGAGTTGGGAATATAAATATACTTTGCCCACCATGACCTAACATCATGATCATATCTTTTGGAGCACTAGAAATATTTTTCTTTTGATTTGGACAAGGTATATTTAACCAAAATTGGGCCCCATAAGTCATATTTGTATGATGTTTACAATTATCTGAATAATTGAAGCTTCCATTTAAGCTCGTTGCATACTCCATATACTCTTTTGAAACTACTTGCTCACCTTTGTAGATGCCTTTATTCATTACAAACACACCTAGCTTTAAAAGGTCTTCTGTGGACATATATACATATGAAGAAGCTAGAAAATTTCCTTCAGCATCTCGTTCAAAAGTTGCATTGATTCCAAGTTTATCAAAGAGAAAAACCCATGGATAAACTTCTTTTAGCTCTTTTGGTAAAGATCTAGCAATTGCTCCCATTAATAAGTTCGTATCACCACTGGAGTAATGAAAGCGTTTCCCTGCCATAGTGTGTTTAAGTGTCTTCAACACATAATTTGGAGTGGATTTCTTAGTTGAGAAATAAAGCATTCTCACAACATTTGAATTAAATGGAGACTCTTCATAATACTCATTCCAGTCAAGTCCAGAACTCATCTCTAAAAGGTGTTCAATTTTTATTTTATTTAAATCTTTCTGTTGATTTTTTGATAATGCTGCAATCTCAGTAGCATAGAATTTTGATATTAGATCAGACTTCTTAATAAATCCTCTATCTTGAGCAACTCCAAAGAGAAGTGAGCCGATACTTTTAGACATCGACCATAAGAGGTGTCTTGTACTACGATCACCTGTTTCAAATTTTTCAAATTTAACTTTACCCTCGTGATAAAGAAGAAACTGTTCAGTTACAAGGTCATTGGCTTTTTCTTTAAATAGAAAAGTTTCAAGCTTTGAGAAGTCAGAGGCCATAGTCGACATTGATAAAGTTAGAATAATAAGGATTCGTTTCACATTCATCTCAAATAAAAAAGGCCAAAGCATATGCTCTGGCCTTTCATTATTAATTAATAATTATTATTTTTTAGCAGCGTCTTTTCCAACAATCTTGAAAAGTTCTACTTCAAACATTAACGTTGCTCCACCAGGAATTTTTGGAGGTGCACCGTTATCACCATAACCAAGCTCTGGTGGAATAACTAATTTAATCTTTCCACCCTCTTTAACAAGTTGAAGACCTTCAGTCCATCCCTTGATTACTCTATTAAGTGGAAAAGAAATAGTCTTACCTCTATCAACAGAAGAGTCAAAAACCTCTCCATTAGTAAGTGTTCCGTGGTAATGAACTTCAACAGTATCTTCTGCTCCAGGTTGCTTACCAGTTCCTTCTTTTAAAATTTCATAAACGAGACCTGACTCAGTCTTTTTAGCATTTTTATTTTTAGCTAAATAGTCATCGATGAATTTAGATCCATTAGATTTTTCGTCTTTCGCAACTTTTTCCATTCTAGCTTTAAACATAGTCTGAATTTTTGGTTGATAAACTTGAAGTTCAATTTCAGGTTTTGCACCCTTTGCAGAATTAACAAGACCTTTTTGAAGAGCTGATAACTCTTTGTCGTTTAAGCTTAATCTTTGAAGATTAGAACCTAACATAAACCCCATTGCGTAAAATGTTTTATCTTCTTCAGAAGATAATTTTACATCTGTAGCATTCTTTCCACCAACACAGGCTGATACAAGTAGTAAACTTGAAAATAAAATAATCGTTTTTTTCATGAATCTTATCCTTATCTTTAGTACATTTAATAAATAGATATCAATAACGATAGTGATTTTAACCTGATTTGCCAAGAATTTACTTAAGTAGAACTTTTCTTCGTCAAAAGAAGTAACAGAACAAATGAACCGACAACTGAACACACCATTCCGACTGGTATCTCAGCTCCGTAGAACGGAACTTGAAAACACACAAAATCCAATCCCGACAAAACTGCTCCAGTACATAATGGTCCAATAATGAGCTCCCTTTTCATATCAAACTTAAAGAAATTGAAGCTTCTTAAAATATGTGGAAATATTAATCCAATAAAAGAAAAGACTCCGAAGTACGAAACAACAAGCCCCGTTAAAAAGAATGATAATAATAGCGCAATCTTAGATATTTTTGCTGTCCTAATACCCAAACCTTCAGCAAAAGAAGAACCTAGACTCAAGATAGCCAAATTAGCACTGAGCTTTTTCACAAGCGCAAATACAATAATGAAGATACTACTAAATAACCAAAGAACATTGTCATCATAAAACTTAAAGTTTCCAAACCATATACCTGTTGGGAACTCAAAATTAATCGCCAAAAATAGAAATTGAATGATGGAGAAAATTCCGCCAACAAATAAATTGAATCCAAGACCTATCAGTATAATCTTGCTCAAATTTAAGTTTTGCTTGAAAGTCTTAAGTGAGATCAAGCATATGGGCATAAATAGAATGAGAAAGAAGAAAAAACTCAAATGTTCTATAGGATAGCGAAAGCCCAAAAATGTAATAAAGAATTGTGCCAACAAAATAACGAGGACACCTACTCCATCAAAACCTAGAGTTGAGGAACTAGCGAGTTTATTATTAGTGACAATTTGGGCCAAGCTCCCTGATACCGTCAGGAAGTAACCACAAAGAAAAGCTATTAAGAGACGTACAATATCAATTTCCATAAATTGCTATCCTCCCCTTCTTTTGCTTCATTTCGAAGTGAACAACTTTTAAGTCAACGAGATGATCCGATTGATGTTCAATGATAAATACACAACTCGTTTTTGAGAGAAATTCTAGGTGAGATTTAACTAATTTTAATTTATCTTTATCTAGAAACTGTAAAGGTTCATCTAGAAAGTAGTAATCAACTCTTTGAGATGCAGCTAATATAAACTTTACTAATTGATTCTCTCCACCACTAAGAAGCTTTATCGACCTATCGACAAGATAATCAATTCCAAAGAGCCCGATTAGTGTTCTTGCTTGAACTTCATCAAAATGATCAAAACGCCCACTCATAATCTTTAGGACATCGCGAAGCCTTACATCATTAACAGGAGCTAATGGAAACTGGTCCATAAAAGCAACTTTTCTATTATTAAAGATTAAAAGTACATCGTGTTTCAAAGTGTTTAAAAATGTTGATTTACCTATCCCATTCGGGCCAGTTAATAAGCTTAATCCTACGTTCAGATTTATATCAACATCAACTTGCGTGCCATTAACGTTGAAATATTTTTCTTTTATAAGTCTCATATTTCAAGTCCTAATAGATATTCGATCAAATAAACCTGCCGAATACCAGGAGATAATGCACCTCTAAACTTCAAGTTAAATTTGTTTTTCTCGACTAATAAGAATTTACTTTCATCGACACTGTCAGCCACAGCTATATGTAAAGAATCCTTAGGTATCGCTTTCATAATCTTTGAAGACCATGGAACATATTCCAGAGGACTTGGGTAAGTTTTAAGTTTTGCTATAGACTTCAAATCTTCGACAAAGCCGTCTCCAACAATGAGAAGATCGGGATCCTTTTTAAAAGAAGAGAACTGCCCTAGATAAAAAAGAATGGTATTATTAAATTTCTTTTTTACTAGTTGAGCCTTAATTATATTAATTTTTTTTCTGAGCTCAGCAATAGATTTATCACAGCCCTCTAAGAAACTTTGAAGTATTTCGACACTGACATTGAAAGATTCAAAAGCTCCAAGCTTTCTTGTAAATACTTCAACAATATTTATATCTTCAACTTTAGAGAGGTTTTTACGCATCTCCAAGCTTTGGTCGAAAAAGACTATTTTTTTCTTCAGAGAACTTTTTCCAAAAACTTGAGGCCTTAAAAATATTCCTCCGGCTAATCTTTTAATTTTTTTATCTTTTATAGGATGAAATACAGAGATTGCCTCTAGTTGCCCTAGTAGCTTAAGTTCTTCTAAGAGCATTGTTACAGGTGAACTCAATGAGTAATAATGATTTTTTGAAGAGAGCTTACATGACGCAAAAACTTCAAAACATAAAAGAAAAAGGAAGAAACTAAAAGCCTTCATTATCCAAGGCCATATTTGCTAGTTGGTCACATCGCTCGTTTTGTGGGTGACCAGAGTGACCCTTTACCCATTCAAGACTTAGATTGTTACCTATTTTTTGTTTAAGTACATCTAGTGATTGCCACATCTCTACATTTTCGGGAGGTTTCTTATCAGCTTTTTTCCAGCCTCTGGCCTTCCAACCATCCATCCACTTAGATGTTCCATCAACGACATACTTCGAATCTGTGACTATTACGATTTTAACTGAAGATATCGACTGATCTTTAGCATTAAGATAGCTACCTAAGCTTTTTATCCCCTCAATAACACCGAGAAGTTCCATTCTATTGTTAGTTGTATTTTTATAGACTTCGGCCTGCTCAAAGATGATTTCACCAAGCCAGTTTTGGGCAAAACAGCCATAAGAGCCTGGTCCAGGATTTCCTCGACATGCTCCATCAGAGTAGATCACGTAACTTCCCTCAATTCCCCTCATAGATGCTGGGAGTTCATAGTCTGCTCCAATTTCAATCTTTTCCTCGTGTAGAGATTCGATGTGAGCATATATTTGACTAAACGCAGCAGAGAGTTCTTTACTATTACAAGCTTTTTCAATTTTCATCAAACTATTATGGAGTTTTTTATTCATATATGCACCGCAACTAAATTTAGATATTTTCTTTCCAAATACCCATCAAATATACTAATCTTATGCCTTTAAGAATACACGTTTGGAGTAACTTTGGATAATCAATATTCAATTAAAGTATATAAGCAATACTTTAATTTTGCATCGTCACACTTTTTAATTTTTGATGATGGCACACGCGAGCCTTTGCACGGCCACAACTATAGAGTCATGATCAGAGGCGAAGCACCGAGCTTAAATGCCGATGTAGTTTTTGACTTTCTTGATATCAAACCTATCGTCAGAGAAGTCTGTGATAGTCTGGATCATAAATTATTACTACCCAAAGATAACGAGAAAATTCAGATTCATGAAGACAATAATAATTATAAAGTTATTACTCCGGATGAGTCAGAGTTTAGTTTTCCAAAACAAGATGTTCTTCTTCTTCCAATTTTAAATACTAGCGCTGAAAGACTCGCAATTTATATTAATCAAAGAGTCAGAGACCTTACTAAAGAGAGATTCAACTTTGTATTCTCAACATTTGAAATTGAAGTGGAAGAAACTCCAGGCCAATCTGCAGTTTATATACATAAGGAAGAATTATGATTTTTCTTGAATTAGACCCAGGAAAATCTGTTGAAAACATGGATATTCCAGCTTTTCGAACAGATGTAAAAGCAGACAAGTACCTCTACCTTCTTGCTGGAACTCATGGTGATGAAGTTGAGGGTGTTTATGTTTTAAAAAAATTATATGACTGGCTCAAAGATGAGCACAGTCTTAGAGATTTACCTATTGTTGTAATTCCTGTTTTAAATCCAGATGGATATAGAAATTCAACGAGAGTAAATTCACATGCTGTTGATCTCAATAGAAATTATCCTTCGGACAACTGGGTCTCTCAGGCCAGAAAAGAAAAGTATAATCCAGGTCCAGAAGCTTTGAGCGAGCCAGAAAATAAATTTTTAGTTAAAGTTATGGATAAGTTCCCCCCAGGTTTAGTTCTATCGTTCCATTCATGGAAACCTCTTTTAAATTACAATGGAGATATTGAAGATATAGCTGACTACCTTTCAAGTCATAATGGATACGAAGTAGCGGGTGATGTCGGATATCCAACTCCAGGATCTCTCGGATGTTTTGTTCCAGAGAGATACAATAGTGGTGTACTAACTTTTGAATGTCCTGTACTCAATGATAAAATATCTCTAAAGAGTATTTGGGAAGAAAATGAAGAAGCATTAAAAAGTTTAATCCAAAGTAATCTTATTCTTGATAAAATAAAATGATCCAAAGGGCTCTTACAGTAATTTTTTATCCATTGTCTGTACTATTGCTTATTTTATTTTTTATCGTTCTCATTATTCCTATCAGCCTCGTCATTTGGCCATTTGAGTGGCAGACGAGACTTAAGTACACAGCTCCTTTTTGGAGAATATTTGGGATTTGTGTTATTAATCTTGTTTGCATTTGTAAGAGCAAAACTATTGATCGTAGAGATCCATCTATAAGAAAACTTAATATTCCTCCTGGACTATATGTAGCAAATCATCAAAGTTTTGTTGATGTTCCGTTCCTGCTATCGACATTTCAAGTTCCACCTATTATGAAAAAAGAAATTCTCTATGCGCCAATATTTGGAGTCTGTGCATATTCAGCAGGAACAATGGTGGTAGATCGAAAAAAGAATAAATCGAGGAGGCGAACATTTGTACTCGCTAAAGAGAGACTAACCACTTACTACAGTAACCTTCAATACTACCCTGAGGGAACAAGACAGAAAAAAGACCTCCCACCTAGACCAATAGAAAAAATAAAAAAACCATTAATTAAATTTGCCTACAATAATAATATCTCTGTTTATCCAGTAAGTATTTACGGTACGAGAAAGGTTCTAAACTCTATTGCAATGATTAGCTACAGAACATCTATTGGTAAAATCTTGCATGAAGCTGTCGTGCCATCAAACTATCAAAGCGAGAATGATTTTTGTGAAGCTGTTTGGGATAAAGTGTGTTCGGGATATTTAGAGCTCGAAAAAGAGTTAAGCTAAGTTAAATTGAGATCTAATGGTATCATCGACCTTAGCTAGACCTAGAATTCTCTCTTCTGTATTTCTAATCCAATAATATTCAGTTTTAAAGTCTGCCTCAATAATTTTTAAAGCTCGATCTTTATTTAAAATGACTCCATTTGAATAAAGAGTTGCTTCCTTGTCTTCAAAATATACGCTTCCAAAAGGAAGAACTTTATCCATTTCTAAACCATATTTTTCAACATTCCACTCTTCTCCACTGGGCCAGTCTTTAAATGGAATTGTGTTCCCAAGTTCACATCCACCAACCTTTTCTCTTACTAATGAAACAAGAGTTCCAATTGTTCCGAGAGCATTTGCACAATCAGAAAAAAGCGTTCTTATATAAGTTCCGGAACTAACTTCAAAACGCATGATAAGATATGGAAAATTATATTTTACAACTTCAACTTTTGTAATTGTCCTCTCAACTTGCTCTTTTTTTATATCGACACCTTCTCGTGCCCATTTATGTAGAGCTTTACCTTCAAACTTTGCTGCAGAGTACTTATGTGGTGCTTGAAGATACGGGCCTAAAAACTTTTCTTTACATATGTTTTCAATAAATTTATCTGAAAAACTTGAAATTTCTTCTTTTAAGTAACGGGAATCATCAATCTGCGAAGCCTCAACTGTAAGGTCTCCAGTTTCTGTTTCCACTCCAAGCTTGCCCACGGCTAGATAAGTTTTAGGAAGAAATTCATGAATAAAGTTATTTAGTTTTGCCGCACCGTTAACTCCAATCATAAGCACACCGGATGCGAATGGATCTAAAGTTCCAAAGTGACCAATCTTGCCATAACCTTTAGGTAGATTTCTTTTAAAGTGCCTTACGACATCAAAAGAGCCTTTTCTAGGAGGTTTGAAAGCGTTAAAAATTAAGGGAGTGTTATACTTATGACTCATCACTTTTAGCTTTATTGAGAAGCTTAGTAATATTCATTTCGTCTTCGAATTGAGAGTCATAAATAAAAGTAATTACAGGTGTATGTCTTACTTCTAAATTCTTGGCAAGTAGAGTTCTCATCTTTCCAGTAAGACCATCAATCGCTTCTTTAATATCGCCTCTTTTACTGGCATCAAATGTATCCCAGTAAACTTCGGCAACAGAGTAGTCTGGATTTAAGTCTACTCTTGTGATTGTACACAAACTTAACCTAGGATCACTGATCTCTCGCCTGAGGATAGAATTGATCGCATTCTTCATTCTATCCTGATAAGTAATTTTAGGGTTTGCCCCTGTCTTTTTTTGCCTTGCCATTATTATCCTAGAAGTTCGTATTTTCTTCTAATTTACGTTTTTTCTCTTCAAGAAGATACGCTTCAATTAAGTCATTACTCTTGATGTCATTAAAGCCTTCAAGTGCCATACCGCATTCGTAACCGTTAGCAACTTCCTTAACTTCATCTTTAAATCTTTTAAGAGTTGAAAGTTTACCATCGTGGATAATCTTACCTTCTCTAAGAAGTCTGATATTACACCCACGTTCAATTTTACCATCGATAACTGCAGTACCTGCAATTGTACCAACTTTTGGAATTGTGAAAATTTCTCTAACCTCAGCACGCCCAATGTATTTTTCAATTTTCTCAGGCTCAAGCATTCCCTCGAGAGCGAGTGTAATTTCATTGATTAATTCATAGATAATTGAATACGTTCTAACTTCAATTCCTAAGTTCTCTGCCATTTTCCTAGCAGAAGTAACCGGTCTCATATTAAACCCGATAAGGAATCCATTTGAGTTATTTGCCATTTGAACATCGTTATCTGTAATCGCACCAACACCACCGGCTAATACTGTAACTCCAACTTCGTCATTTCCTAATACTTCAACTGCATCTCTAATAGCTTCGAATGATCCTTGTACATCGGTTCTGATAATAAGATTAAGAATTTTCTTCTCTGTCATATCCTCAGGAGCTTGTGCAAAGAAATCTTCCAGACTATTCACTTGAGGTTTATCAACATTTTCAAGTTTTCTTCTATCAGCAATTCTATTTTCTACAATTTTCTTAGCTTCTCTCTCGTTTTTAACAACGTTAAGCATGTCACCAGGACTGGGAACTGTATTAAATCCAAGAACTTGAACAGGAACTGAAGGTCCAGCTGATGCAACATTTTTACCTGCAGTATCCATTAGACTTCTAGCTCTTCCGTAGTTTTCACCACAAACAATAGCATCACCTTTTTTAAGAGTTCCTTTTTGAACCAGACATGTTGCTACTGCACCTCGACCGCTTTCAATCTTAGACTCAATAATCATCCCCTCAGCATTTCCTTTTGGATCTTCACGAAGATCCATCATCTCAGCTTGAAGTTTAATCGCTTCTAAAAGATCGTCTGTTCCATCACCATTAAGTGCTGAAATTGGAACATACATTGTATCTCCACCCCAGTCTTCAGGAACAAGTTCAAACTCTGTCATCTCTTGCTTTATTCTTTCAGGATTAGCGCCGTCTTTGTCCATCTTATTAATGGCAACGATAATTGGGCTTCCTGCTTTTTGTGCGTATCTTATTGATTCTTTAGTTTGTGGCATTACACCATCGTCTGCAGCAACAACAAGAACAACAATGTCAGTTACATCTGCTCCACGTTGTCTCATATTTCCAAAAGCTGCGTGACCGGGAGTATCTAAGAAAGTTAATCTAGATCCACTAACGTCGACAGAGTAAGCACCGATGTGCTGAGTAATTCCACCAGCTTCACCTTCGGTTACTTTTGTCTTACGAAGGTGATCAAGTAAAGTTGTTTTACCATGATCAACATGTCCCATAATAGTGATTATTGAATTACGAACTGGAAACTTAGACTTGTCTTCTTTTGCATTTTGCCCAAGAGCAGCTGCTTCATCGAAAGCCCTGTTTTCAACTCTATAGTCATATAAAGCAGCAAGTTCACTTGCTAACTCAATACCAATATCGTCATCTTTCTTAAGCAAAAGATTCAGCTCTAATGCTTTATTTTGAAAAGAAATAAATTTTTCAGAAAGCTTATCGGCAAGATCAAGAGCAGTTGTTACATTAAACATCTGAACAACTCTTTTTGAATCTTTAACTTCTGTAATCTCAGTAGATTTAGTTGATCCAGAGAAAATTTTCTTTCTCTTCATAGGTGTATATATCTGTCTACCAGTAACAACTGTTGCAAGCTTTAATGCTTCATCAGCTCTAACTTGAGTAATATCTTTTGTTTTTCCCTTCGCAGAAACGATACTTGCAAGATCGCCCATTCTCTTTTTACTATCAGAAGCTGGAGCAGCTGGAGCATTAGAGAACTGACGTTTTGGAGCAGCACTTGAAGTAGTAGTAGTTGTCTCTGTTTTCTTTTTCTCTTCTTCAGGAGGAGTAAAGATAGGAGTGAATGCATGCATCTTCTCTTTGTATACTTCTTGCTTCGTTTCAGCAGGTTCTTGCTCGTCTTTAGCCGAAGCTTCTGCTTTTGCTGCAGGTCTAGAAATAACTTGTAATCCCTGGGGTTTATCACCCTCATAGGTTTCATTTTCTTTTTCTTTCTCTCTAGCTTCTTTTGCTTCAATTATATCGGCTTTCTTCCGAGTAACTATTTTCTTCTTAACAGTTTTAGGCTTAGTCTCTATCTTTGCAGATTCGGCTTCTGGAGTAATCGCTTCTTTAGTGTCAGTGCCGGTTGCTTTTTTAACAACGACTTTTTTAGCTACTTTCTTTGCAGCTTTTTTCTTAACAACTTTTTTCTTAGCTTTCTTCTTTTCTTTTGGAGCGAGAGCGGCCATTGCCTTTTCAACATCTTCGTCAGACAATGAAACCATGTGGTTTTTCACATCAAAACCATGACTTTTCAATTGTTCAACAAGATCGACTGCACCAACCCCAATTTCTTTTGCCAATTCAAATACTTTTTTAGGCATCTACTATCTCCAGTTTTTCCTAACTTTTTCTTTATTTTATTTTAACTTACTTTAGTTTAAAAGCTGCAAGCTCTTCTCTTAATCTCTTCTCAGCATCAGAGAATTTATCATCAGCTTCGTCTCCACCTGCGCTACCAGCACTTGAGTCTTTAATCATTCCCATTCTCTGAGAAGGTACAGCTGACGCTGAAATAATTTCTGATTCTTCTTCTGGCTCGTTAGAGATCTCTTCATTTTCTATCGCTGATGTAGCTGCTGCAATATATTTAGCTGCGTCTTCAGGTGAACATTCTAGACCTTTAACAATTTCCTCTGCTTCAGCAGCTGAAAGGTCAACAATAGACATAATACCAATCTGAACTAGCATTTGAGCTGTAGTCTCGGCGATATCATCAAGCTGAACAAGATTTTCAACAGCAAATTTAACTTTTTCTTGAAGTTTAGATTTAGAAATAATATTTACTTTCCAACCTGAAAGCATTGCTGCAAGTCTAACGTTTTGACCACGTCTTCCAATGGCTAGAGAAAGTTGATCTTCTTCAACAATTACATCTAGAACATGATCTTCGTGGTTCATATTTACAGAAGTGATCTCACTTGGAGCAAGAGCATTCTTAACAAAATAACTTACGTCATCATGCCATTTTACAATATCAATTTTCTCACCTTGAAGTTCATTTACAATATTTTGAACTCTTGAACCTTTCATACCAACACATGCACCAACTGGATCGATATCTCTATCAACAGTGTAGACTGCAATCTTTGCTCTATGACCTGGCTCACGTGCAGCCGCTTTAATTTCAATTGTTCCATCTTGAATCTCAGGAACTTCAGCTTCAAAAAGTTTAACTAAAAACATTGGGCTTGTTCTTGAAACTCTTATTTCTGGTCCTCTGTTAGTCATTACAACTTCAGATAAATAACCCTGAACTCTATCTCCTGGCTTAAACTGCTCACCATAGATGATTTCTCTTCTATTAAGGATAGCATCAGCTTTACCTAGGTCGATAATAACGTTTCCACGCTCGTATCTTCTTACGATACCTGTAACGAGATCACCTTCTCTATGCTTAAACTCAGCAAAAAGAATTTCTCTTTCAGCATCTCTTACTTTTTGAAAAATAATTTGTTTAGCCGTTTGGATATCAACTCTTGAAAAACTTGGGTCTTCAATCTTGATTCCTAATTGGTCACCAATTGCACACTCTTCATCTAAATCTTTAGCTGCTGTGTGAGCAATTTCAACGATTGGATCTTTAACAGAGTCAACAACGTTTTTATATTGGAAAATTTCGACTTCTCCATCTTCTTGATTGTATCTTGCTTCGTACTCACCTTGAATTCCAAATTTCTTTCTTGCTGTGACCATGAACGCTTGCTCAATAGCACCAACAACAACATCTTTCTGTATCCCACGATCTTTTCCAAGTTGCTCAATTACTTTACCTAATTCTGAAAAATTCACGTTTTCTCCTCTATACCTTAGGTTCTAAGTTTGCTTTTTTCATTTGTTCAAATGTGATTGGTAAACTTAACCCATCTATTTCTAATATTATATTTTGTTCGTTAACTTCATTTAATATACCTATGAAAGAATTCGCTTTCTGAATAGCTTTCGTAGCTTCACTTGTTAAATCATCTTCAAGTTTTCCTGTTATAAAGATTTGTACTCTTTGTGAAAGTGCCAAATCAAAATGCTCTTTAGTCTTCAAAGACCGATACATTCCAGGAGAAGATACTTCAAGAACAATATCTTCTGGAATCCAATTCCCTTCTTCTTCTTCAAAGAATGGATTCATGGCCCTAGTTACTTTCACACACTCATCTATATCAGCAGTTTTCGTTTCCTTGTTCATGATAAAAACTCTCAGTGTCGATGAGCCTGAGATATATTCCATATCATAAAGTACAAAACCATTCTCTTCAGTCGTACTCTTTGAAATTTCGTAGAATTTACTCTCAATTCCAGTACGTTTTTTATCTAATTCCAACTTAAAAACCACCTGATTAAAAAAAGGGGCGGTTTAAAAAACCACCCCAACTTTTGAACTTTTTTATAACAGATTGAATTTGTACCAACATTGACTTAATTTGACAAGCTTTCTTAAAGCGTTCGCTGCATTGCAAAAGCATCGTCACCGTTGCTGTAGAATTTTTGTTTGGTAGTAAGTACTTCGAAGTTAAAACTTTCATAAAAGTTAACGCCCACGCTATTATTTGTGGCAACCTCAAGGTAAATTCTGTCAACTTTTCGTCTTTTTAAATCATCTATAGCAAAGACCATTAAGCGACTCGCATGTTTTTGAGTTCTGAATTTAGGGATGGTTAAGATTTTATATAGATGGCCTAGCGACTCCAAATTATTGAGTTCAAATAACGCAAAGCCTCTTATTTTAAGATCTTCTCCCCTAAAAAGGTAAATAATCTCTGAATTTTTCAAATTTAACCACTGATCCATAGACCATGGACTTGGAAAGTAGTCATTGTCTAGGCAGTGAAGTTCTTTGAGTAAATCATCGGAAAAATCAACGGGTGTTAATACAGAGATCATTTGGTCCAATAGATTTCAGAGCTTATTTGAGAACTTATAGAAAGAAGTAAGATCTCAATAGCCTTTACAGCTTTTCCATATTCTTGTTTAACAGATGAATTTTTTTCATTTAAAAATCGCTTACGAAGAAAAATCTCTGTTGAAATCATGGCCTCAAATTCATCAGAGAAAGTATTCTCAGTTTTAAAAATTTTTATTTTGTTGCACTCTTTTCTAGTAGCGACATAGAAAGCTTTGCTTAAACCTTCTTTTACAACAATATTGTGGCTATCGACGTACTGATTGAGTTTAGTAAGCAACATAAATCTTTCAAAGCTTGCTTTAAGTTTATTTTCGACTTGTGCCATATCAATTTGGTCACTTGAGAGTGTGTCTGGGTCTATTTTTAAAATATCTTTAAACTGAATTGCTAGAATTGACTCTGGGTAAAGACACTTCAACGTCTCAAGAAGTGTTCTATTACGTTTGAGATCATTTAAGCTCAAGACTTCATTAGATACTTTATAGACAAAGACATCGGATAGAATTGTTTTTGATAAAACAGATTTGGAAGGAAAAATAAAAAGTCCCCCAAATAGGAGGACTCTATAGATACTATTCATTTTATTATTGTATTAAACTGGTGAGCTAATTTCAATGTTTCCGATTATTTTATTTGAAGTTGAATCATCTTCTTTGTGAAATCTAGCATTTACTCGTGGATTGAACGTATAACCGTCCTTACCTCTGAGAATATACTTTCTATTTCCACCTTTAGGCTCAATAAGTTTTCTTAGACGACTAATTGATGTGTAAATAAGTTTATCGTGGATAAGTGGGTTGTATTCATCTTTCCAGATAGATTTCGCAAGGTCCTCTTTATTAAAAGAATCACCTGGATTTTTTGCAACTAAGAATAAAATCTCAAGTAGTACGAATCTATGTTTAAAATCAATTGTTCCCAAAGTTTTTTCATGGATAACACGGTTGTGTCTATCTAGATATAGATCAACGCTCGAGTCGTTAACATCTGCAACTTGATTTTTAAAAAGCTCTCGTAATCTTCCATAGTCATGGTTGATTGAGTTAAGTCCTAATTTAAATAGTGTAAGCGCTTGGTTAAACTCTCCCATTTTCTTGAGTACAATTCCTTTTCCAAGAAGTATGTATCCAAAAAGGTTCCAACAGTTTTTTTGCTGAAGAAGAGTAATGGCAATGTCATAGTTCTCAGTCGCCTCGTTAAGTTTCCCCATCTCCCTATATAGGTTTCCGTAAAGCATATGCATGCTTCCTTTGAGGAAACCTTTCTTAAGGATATTTAGGAGTTGTTTGAGTTGATCAAGATTGTTTAGTGATTCAGTGTATTTCTCAGCTTTAAAGCAAGCATTTGAAATTGAGAAAAGTGCTTTCGCTATAAGCTCTGGCTCATTTTCAGTTTGTGCTTTTTGGTAAGAAAGTTTGAAGTGCTCAATTGCATTCTCAAAGTCACCTTTATAGTTAAAAATCATTCCTACGTTGTAAAAGTACTCGGCATTTAGTGATCCAAGATCTTTACCAAATCTCTCAACAAGATTCTCAGCAAGATCGATGAAACGATCAGCTTCAGACTCTTGAAGTGACTCTGAATAAATTCTGATTAGAAAACCATATATTTTCAGCATTGCGAATGCATCTTTTGGATAAATAGTTTTATCTAATGCACGTAAGAAATAATCTTCTGCATTTGCTAGGTCCGCTTTATCATAATAGACTTTTGCTAATCTATAAAAACCTTGTCCCAAGGTTCTTTCGGTATCTCCGAGGTCGACATAAGTTTTGTCCGTCTCTTCTAATAAAGAAGTTCTGGCCATAAATCTTTCTTGAAGTTGTTCTCTTAATTCTTGCTCTGTAGTGTTGTTTACAGTTTCCATAAGATGTTCCCTATTTTAATTGTTCCCCAATTTTTCAAAAACTTACAACAGCTTTCGCACAATGTAAAATTTGAAGAATAAATAGAATCTATCTAAAAATTAGCGATTTTTAAAATAATTCCTTACTTTCAAACATCTAGAATGCTACCATTATCTAATGAATTCAGTATCTTAGTTATTAAAAAAAGTCTTCAACTTACATCTAGCTATTAGACTTGAATTAACAATTGTTAGTTATATCCCTGAAAATCTTACATCAAAAAAATTTATGGATATGACAGTATCGGTCCTTAAAGTATTGAAAAAACGTTGATCAACTCCAAAGCTTTATGCTAAGTTATCAACCATCAAAAACAATCAACATAATAAGGATAAGGTAAGATGAGTAAACTTGATCTTGAGACACTTAGACATTCAACTGCCCACGTAATGGCGCAAGCAATTTGTGAACTCTACCCTACCGAAACCGTTCAACTTGGCATTGGCCCAACGATCGAGCACGGATTTTATTATGACATTGATATGGAATCTAGAATTTTAGACGATGATCTTGGAAAGATAGAAGATAAAATGAAAGAGATCATCAAGCGCGATGATGAAATAACTCGTTATGAAGCAACTAGAGAGGAAGCACTTAAAATATTTGCCGAACGCGGACAACAATACAAGATAGAACTTATTAACGATCTTCCCGAAGGTGAGATTATTTCTTATTACACTCAGGGTGATAAATTTATCGATCTTTGTCGTGGTCCTCATGTTGAGAGCACTAAAAGACTTCCAACTTCGTTTAAGCTTCTTCATACTGCTGGAGCATATTGGCGCGGAGATGAAACACGTCCGATGCTTCAGAGGGTTTACGCAGCATCTTTTGATGATAAGAAAAAACTCAAAGCACATTTAAACTTTCTTGAAGAGGCAAAAAAAAGAGATCACAGAAAGCTAGGTAAAGAGATGGACCTTTTCCATTTCGATCCTGTAGCTCCAGGATCACCGTTCTTTGAACCTAAAGGTGCAATTGTATACAACGAGCTTATAGCTTTCATGAGAAGAATTTATAATATTTTTGATTATAAAGAAGTTATAACTCCTCAGATACTAGATACGACTCTGTGGAAAACTTCAGGCCACTACGAGCACTACAAAGAGGATATGTTCTTTTCTCAGTCTGAGAAAAAAGACTTCGCTGTTAAGCCAATGAACTGTCCATGTCACATGCTTATGTTTGCTCACAAAAAATACAGCTACAGAGACCTTCCACTTCGTTTTGCCGATTTTGGTAGGCTTCATAGAAATGAGCGAAGTGGTGCACTTGCAGGACTTACGAGAGTAAGAACATTTTGCCAAGATGATGCACATGTCTTCTTGCCTCAAGATCAAATTCAAGAAGAAATATTAAAACTTCTAAGAATGTTTGACGTTTGTTATGACCATTTTGGTTTTGAAAATATTAAGATTGGTCTATCGACAAGACCTGATAAAAAAGCTGGAGATGATTCTCAATGGGATATTGCTGAGGAAGCTCTTAAATCTGCCTTAGCTGAATCTGGCCACGACTATCATGTGAATGAAGGCGACGGTGCATTTTATGGTCCTAAGATTGATATTAAAATATCTGATGCTATCGGAAGATACCATCAACTTGGAACTGTTCAACTAGACTTTGAGCTACCAAGAAGATTTGAATTAAGTTTTAAAAATTCAGAGAATGAAGAAGAAAGACCTGTTGTTATTCACCGAGCACTCCTAGGATCTCTAGAGAGATTTTTTGGAGTATATCTCGAGCATGTTGCTGGTGTATTCCCTTTTTGGCTCGCGCCTGAGCAAGCAGTAATTGTTCCCGTTAATAATGATATTCACTTGGACTACTCAAACAAGCTTTGTAAGGATCTCCAAAGAAAGGGTTACAGAGTTCGCGTTGATGATAGAAATGAGACTATGGGCCTCAAAACAAGACAAATTCAGAAGTCAAAAGCACCATATATGATTGTTATTGGTGATAAAGAAATGGAAGATAATAGTGCTGCACTTCGAGCTTACGGTCAAAAGTTCACAAAAGTTATGACTAATGAAGAAATGTTAGTTTTATTTGAAGAACTTGATGCTCAAAAACTGCCTCAAGAAATTAGAGATTAGAAATGAAAAATCTCTTACTTCTTTTTGGTGGCGGATCAACTGAACACGAAATTTCAAAAGTAACTTGTGAGTTTCTCGAAAAAAAAATTGACTCTGAGAAGTTTACAATTTTTAAAGTTGAAATTAAAAAAGATGGACTCTGGCTCTATAATGACGAGAAAGTTTTTATTGATTTTGACAGGAATCTGAAGACTTCTCATGGTAATATAGTCAAGATAGATTTATGTGTTCCTGCTATTCATGGTTACCCCGCTGAAACTGGTGACCTTCAATCTTTTTTAAAGATGATTAATATTCCTTTCTTTGGAGTTGAATCAGAGCCAAGCTCCATATGCTTTAATAAAGTTCTAACAAAACTTTGGCTAGATGCCCAAGGTTTTCCAACAACACCTTTTATCTTTATCAAAGATACCAAAAGTGAGTCTTTAAAAGAGTGCAAAGTCTTCTTCAAGAAGTATAAGAAAATTTTTATCAAAGCTAGTAACCAGGGTAGCTCAATTGGTTGCTACCCCGTTAGTAATGAAGACGAGATTGAAAATACTCTTCATGAAGCTTTTAAATTTTCCGATTATGTTCTCGTTGAATCTTTTATTGATGGTCGAGAACTTGAAGTTTCAGTTTTTGAGTATGATTCAAAAGTTATGGCGTCCTCACCGGGAGAAATAAACTGTCCAGATACTTTTTATGACTACAATCAAAAGTATGCTAAGAACTCTCTTACTCAAATAGATATCAAAGCAATTGATTTATCTGACGCGAAAGCAAAAGAGATCTCTGACATGGCCATTTCAGTATTTAATAATTTGAAACTTAAAGATCTTTCAAGGATTGATTTCTTTCTCGAGGGGGATAAAATTCTCATTAATGAAATCAATACTTTTCCGGGAATGACACCAATATCTTTATTTCCTCAGATGCTTGAGGCCACTGGTATAAAATTTGAAGATTTTATTAATCAACGACTAGTAAGCCTTATTCGCTTTTAATTTAAAACTGCATTACAATAATCAGATGTATAAACGATCTAGCGATTTAAATTTCATAGAAAGATCTAGGCTTTCGCTTAGCCTTAAGCCAATACTTGTGGCACAAATTGTAATACTAGATTCACTAGAGAAGCCTGCCTTTAGTTTTAAAGACGGACTCTTTCATAAAGAGATCGATGCAAACACAGGAATTTCGATCGATTTCATTAGTAACTACGCCAAAGTAGTTAGCTCTGAAATTTTTCTTCATAAAGAAGACTTTAATCGTATAAATGAAAAACTGAATGGGGAAATAGTGAAGCTCACTAGAACTTTATCCCATGGAGATGTGAAGTCCAAAGCTAATAAATATATAAACCTCCTAAGTATGCAAATGGCGAATCTATACAAGGATCCATTTAACGACGAACTCCTGGCAAATCAGTATCAAAGTGCTAAAAACTTATTCCATGTTATTTTTCAAAATAAAGGTATACATAAAAGTCTCTATCATAATTTATTAAAACAAGCCCACCACTACACAGTTGCTCAACCACTTTTGTCTTCAATTTTACTTACAAGTTTTTTACAAACGACTGGAATGTTTTCAGAAAAAGAAATTCAAAGTTACTTTTTAACTAGTTACTTCAAAGACATTGGTATGAGTTTGATACCGAGAGAAAAATTTGAATTAGCTCATATAAATGAATACGATAAAAAGCTATTTGCAGAACATGCAATAAACTCTCGAAGACTTTTAAATTCTAGGATTCCACTGACAATGACTCAATTAAATATCATTGAGAATCATCATTTTTTAAATTATAAAATTCAAGCCTTAATCTCTGACTCTTTTACTATTGATCAAAGTAAAATGCTTTCAGGTGTCGAGTCGACACTGCTTTCAAGTATTGATATCATTGTAGCTATGAGCACCAAACGACCTTATAGAGAGGCTATGAGCGTATTTAAGGCTCTAGAATTATTAAAAAAAGTCGTTGCTCCAGAATACCCGACTGAATTTAAAAGCTTGGTTATTTTTCTTAAGAATTTTTATAAATAAAAATTTATTAAAATATTTCTATCCAGACCGTTCTAAATATTTAAAAATAGTAGAAGAATAAGCATAAGGATATGCAAAATTCTTTTTAATCAGCACATGAGTTCTAAGGAGGGAATAAATGGCCAGTCAAATAATTCACAGCCCATTAACAGGTGTTTTAGAAGAAGATACAGTCGTGATCGATTTTGGTGAACACGAGGGCAAATCAGTTCTTCAAGTTAATGATGAAAACCCAGAATTCTACTCTTTTTTGTTAGAGCAAAAAGAGCAAGGAAACTCTATGATCAAAAGAACTAAAGATAAGACTTTCAAATTGTATGTAACCTCTAACCTACACTAGGTTTAATGAACTTAATTTTTATATCAGTCTTTGGAGTATTGGGTGTTTTATCTCGATACTCCTTAGATA
>Ga0307982_1000032_pt1 | contig 109930 bp, 105 predicted proteins | sample OrgLakmetagen989_FD_201847 | JGI IMG/M metagenome (GOLD analysis project Ga0307982, IMG submission 201847) | Saline water microbial communities from Organic Lake, Antarctica - #989 | ecosystem: Environmental > Aquatic > Non-marine Saline and Alkaline > Saline | place: Antarctica: Organic Lake... | reverse complement strand
CAGGATTCGGCTTTGTTGGGTTCGCTTAATGCTTGCGCATTCAGTACTGGATCCGCCATTTTCTTCACTTCAATTTAAAAATTAATTTCACCACAGATGCGGCCTTATGAAAAAGGGCAGGATTCGGCTTTGTTGGGTTCGCTTAATGCTTGCGCATTCAGTACTGGATCCGCCATTTTCTTCACTTCAATTTAAAAATTAATTTCACCACAGATGCGGCCTTATGAAAAAGGGCAGGATTCGGTTTTGTTGGGTTCGCTTAATGCTTGCGCATTCAGTACTGGATCCGCCATTTTCTTCACTTCAATTTAAAAATTAATTTCACCACAGATGCGGCCTTATGAAAAAGGGCAGGATTCGGCTTTGTTGGGTTCGCTTAATGCTTGCGCATTCAGTACTGGATCCGCCATTTTCTTCACTTCAATTTAAAAATTAATTTCACCACAGATGCGGCCTTATGAAAAAGGGCAGGATTCGGTTTTGTTGGGTTCGCTTAATGCTTGCGCATTCAGTACTGGATCCGCCATTTTCTTCACTTCAATTTAAAAATTAATTTCATCACAGATACGGCCTTATGAAAAAGGGCAGGATTCGGCTTTGTTGGGTTCGCTGAACGCTTGCGCATTCAGTACTGGATCCGCCATTTTCTTCACTTCAAATTAAAAATTAACTTCATCACAGATGCGGGCTTACGAAAAAGGGCAGGATTCGGCTTTGTTGGGTTCGCTGAATGCTTGCGCATTCAGTGCTGGATCCGCCATTTTCTTCACTTCAAATTAAAAATTAACTTCATCACAGATGCGGGCTTACGAAAAAGGGCAGGATTCGGCTTTGTTGGGTTCGCTGAATGCTTGCGCATTCAGTACTGGATCCGCCATTTTCTTCACTTCAAATTAAAAGTTAAATTTCACCACAGATGCGGCCTCACGAAAAAGGCAGGATTCGTCTTTGTTGGGTTCGCTGAATGCTTGTATACTCTTAAACCTTGCTCTCCCATTCTTCGGCCTTGAAACCGACGTGAACAACTTGATCATTCCTCTCTAAGATCGGCCGCTTGATGGCAGAGGAATTATCGAGGAGCAACTCAAGCTTTGAAGGTGCAGTTGCGGCCTCAAACTCGTCCTTAAACTTTCGGAAGGTCGTTCCCCGTTTATTGACAGGAAGTTCTCCTAAAAATTCTTTCCATAGTTTGATATTTTTCTTAGTTGGCGCCTGTTTCTTGAAATTAATAAACTCGTACTCTATTCCCTTAGCATCTAGGAAAGCTTTTGCTTTTTTAACCGTGTCACAATTTGGAATTCCGTACATTTTATACATCTCGATCTCCTCAAAGGTAGCTTAATTGAGTTCGAGGGTAGCATGTTAGCTAAAGATGGGTAAAGTACGGCTAATGGCCTATTGAGATGTCATGATTTTTATTTGAGCGACGACCCTTTTCCAATAGCTTTTTCACCAAAAAAGGAAGGGCTCCGTTGACTCGATTTACTTTGAAGAAACTATAAATCCAACTATCTGCACCGAATGTATTCAGAAGCTTAACTGTTGGCTCAACCCCCTCTTTGATGACACAGAGTTCTGGCGAGCTGACCACATAGTTAGTACGACAAACAGCGGGTCTATCTTCGTAGATTGTGCAGCTCCCTTTTTGGTCTAGAAATATACAGCCCCTCATTGAGTAGGGAAGATCAAAGAAGTCCTTGCTGGAGTTCCCTGCTTTTGCCTGAATAAAGAGCTTAGTCCAATCAATTGGATGTCCTTTAGCAATAATACTTGTGAGAAGAACGGCTTCATCCTCAGTTACAGCGACCTGAGTGTGGCAGCAGGCGGAACAACCCTGCTTACAACTAACGAGCTCCTTAACAGAGTCGTCTTCAAAGAGCTGCTCAAGTTCATCATCGATCTTCTTATGAACATACCGAGCTCGTTTGATCGGATCTCTGAGCTTCTCAAGCTTTTTGCCCATGTGCTTAAGCAGCTTTTTGAAGCCGGAATCGTCTTTAAATGTATTAAATGTTCTAACGGCAACTGCGGGGAGATTCATGGGACTCCTCATCCAAAAATTAGATTGCTCTAAATGGACAATCTCTAATAATTATACAACGCACACCATAAAGTTAAATTGAAGAGGCAATAAATACCTCTCATACTTGTTAAGATGGCGCCTCAAGCTAAATAGCAAGACTTTTAAAGTTTACTTGTCCCGCTAAAAGTAAGTATAAGTGTTGGATATTAAATGGTAGAAAAGACTTCCCTCTTGTTTTTTGGAGTTAGCGTTGATCCTTTGTTCATTTAGAAATCTCTCCCTATCCTTCGGAACAAAATCCCTTTTTTCCGGCGCAGAACTCAGCGTTCAACAAGGAGATAAGATCGGCCTACTGGGCTTAAATGGTAAGGGTAAGTCTTCACTCTTTAAAGTTTTAGAAGGTAGCGTCTCTTGTGATACGACGATTCCTCCTTTTATTTTTGATAAGCATCAGAACTTTGATCTCTTTCATGTTCCTCAAGAAATCCCTGACACCATTCCTCCCGAAACTGCAATAAAGGACTGCTTTTGGTACTTCTATCCTAGGTTGTCCCATCTTTTTGAAAAGCTTAATAAACTTAATCACCAACTCGAAGCTGGCTCGACTGATAACTCTTTATTAGAGCAACAAACTAAAACGTTAGAGGAGATCGAAGCCGAGGGAGGCTGGAGCCTTCAGCAAGCTTTTGAATCCTATTGTGGAGCTTTTGGCATTGTCGATCTTAACGAGCAACTTCAAAATCTAAGCGGCGGCGGCAGAAAAAAGATCCTTCTCTCTCTTGGTCTTAGTACGGACAAGGCCCTCGTCCTTTGGGATGAGCCCACCAATCACTTGGATATAGAAACAATTAGAGAGTTAGAAGAGGAACTTCTCAGCACCACAAAAACTTTTATCATGGTCTCTCACGATAGGTACCTTTTAGGAAAAACAACTAATAAGATTTTTCAAATTTCTAACGAAAAGATTGAATCTTTTAGTGGTGGCTATCAAGACTTCCTGACGCTTCAAGCACAGAAAGAAAAAGAGCGCGAGCAAATGCTCAATCGGTTAAAGAATTCTTTTAGAAGAGAAGATGCTTGGATGAAACAAGGGATCAAGGCCAGGGGAACAAGATCTAAAAAACGAGTTGAGGGCTTCGATAATATCAAAAGTAAAATCCAAGACCTCAAGAGTCAGGCTAAGAGAGACCTCTCTCTCACGATTAGCTCTGGCAAGAAAAAGTCAAAAGTACTAGTGGAAGCTGTTGATGTCAGCTTCTCTTACGATAACCAGCAAATATTGGGAAATCTTAACTTTTCTATCGCCAAGGGGAATAAGATTGGACTCCTTGGGCCAAACGGTGCTGGGAAGACAACACTGATCAACCTAATCAACAAAACTCTGTCCCCAACTAATGGAAAAATTAAGCACGCCCCTGACTTAGTTGTAAAAACCTTTACCCAACTTAGAGATGAGCTTCCACTAGATAAAAGTCCTTACGATATCCTAGGTGATGGCACTGACCAAGTCTCTCTCCCAGGAGGCGGAACTCAGCATGTATTAAGCTATTTTAAGAAATTTCTTTTCAATGGTGATGAGGTGCGGAGGCCACTTTCAACCTTCTCAGGTGGTGAAAGAAATAGACTGCAAATAGCGCTCAATCTTAAAGAGGCTGCGGACATCTGGATATTTGACGAGCCAACCAATGACTTGGACCTCGAAACATTGAATATTTTAGAAAAAGTACTTCAAGACTTTGGTGGGTCAATTATCGTTATCTCCCACGATAGATTATTTCTCAAAAATATTACCAACCGACTACTTGTGCTTGAGTCAGGACAAGTGGAGATCTTCGAGGGGGGCTACGATCAAGCTGAAGCCTACCTTGAAGCGAAAGCTCTAGAAGAAACTCTTCGAGATGAGGAGGCTAGCAACGGCCAATCAAAGGAGAGCTCCCCTAGGAAAGAAGGTAACTCCGGCAACGATAGTGGCCACAAGGTGATGACAAAGATTGAAGAGCTTGAAGACTTTATTGCAAAAATCGATCAAGTCATGCAGGACATCGGCTCAAGCCAACAAACCTCAGAAAACCTCGAAAAATTAGTGCTGCTCTCTAAAAAGAAAGAGAGTAAGGAAGAGGAGCTTCTCAAACTTTACGAGAAAGTCGAGAACTAGCCCAGCAACTAAAACTTCAACAAATAGTAAATTCAAGCACTTAGAATAAAATTACCCCTTGAAGTCAATACCTAAAGCCAGTAAATTCAAACAATTGTTTAATTCAAACAACTATTTAACCCTAAGGTTGATTATGAAAACTGTCTTTGTCCTGTTCTCGCTCCTCTATGTCTCACAGATAGCCGCCGTAGAAAAAATCTTTATCGACGAGGCGTTTCTCAGAAAAAGCCTCGAACAAAATCCGCCCAGCTTAGACCAAATAGACGCCGCATTACTTGGAGCAAGAATACAAGAGAGTTCCATAGACGATAGGTTTAATACAGAGCTAACGGCCTCAGCAAATCGAATCATCACTAAAGAGAAACAATTTCAGCAGTTCATCCCTGTTACTAGCCCTCTTACTAATTACGAAGTAAAGGTAAGTAGAAGTTTCTCCTCTGGAGTCAGTGTCGGTATTCGCGGCTTTAGTGAGCAGTTTTCAAACAACTTTATTCAGGATGCTACAACAACTGGCTTAACAGTAATGTTAGGAGTGGACCTATGGAAAGATCTCTTTGGAAAAAAAACAGCATCCCAACTCCTTCAAGCTAAAAGCGGCACCAAGCAAGCCCAGTGGCAAAGAGATATCGCTGAAAAATCTTTTTTAAATGAACTAAGAAAAGTCTACTGGACACTAGTTGCTAATGAAGAGGCGACAAAACTTACTCAAGAACTTCTCAAATCTTCGGAGAAACAAGTTAGCCAAGCAAAGAAAAGACTTCGCAACAATATTGCTGACGCTGGTGAAGTGGCCCGTTATCAATCACAGGTTTCCTCCAGAAAAGCTAGTATAACTTCTCTTCAATATGAGAAAGAATCTTATATTCAAAGTCTGAAAGAGCTACTCCCGCACATTGCCCAGGAAGAAATAGCTCTAAAACCCTACAATATAGATTCGACGGTACAAAACGTACTGGCCTGCACGGCAAGAATCGCCAGCGAGGGACAAGCACCGATGAAGTTTACTCATTACGATGAGATCGTGGAGCTCCTAAAGGATCAAGAAAGGCTAGAGCAGAAAATTAATAACTCCTACGATTCTATCGACGTAAAACTTCAAACTGAATTTGGTTACAAAGGGCGAGAAAACTCTTACTCCGACTCCTACTCAGATCTCTCCGACAATGGGCGCCAGAACTACGCCGTGGGGCTTACTCTTAATGTTCCTCTTGAAAAAAAGAAAACAACAACCCGAGAAATTTTAGAGAAAGCCAGTAAGAAGAAGTTCAGAGCTCAGCGAAAGAGGGAGATGGGTAAAATATATGCTTATCATTCACAAACAGTTCGTCAAATTTCCTTGCTTCAAGAAATTATCAGAAATCAAAATGCAAACACTGGATTTCTGAAGAAATCTCTTCAGAGTTCGCGGAAAAAGTACAACCAAGCCAGGCTTGATGTTCAGCAGCTCGTTAGCGAGCAGGATGCTTTTCTACAATCAAATTTAGATGAAATCAGAACGAAACTTACCATTATCAATACAATCTTAGATTACTTAAGTGTTTACACTGAAACACCTTGTCCCTTAAACAAAATTTAGAAAACGGAAAAAGATATGAAAGACTTAACTTCATTTTTTATAAAAAATTCAAAATTTACTGTCGTTCTGAGTTTAGGGCTTTTAGTTTTAGGCTTACAAGGCCTGGGTAAGATGAACTCTGAATCTTACCCCACAGTTGACTTTGCTCAATCAATTGTCACTACCCGGTATGATGGAGCTTCCGCGGAGGATATCGAGACAAAGATAACCAAGCCGATTGAGGATAAACTAAGAGAAGTTTCCGGGATCAAAGACGTGCGCTCTATTTCTCAGTCCGGTCTTTCCACCATTATTGTTCGAGGAGATATCGATAATGTTGATGATATTGGTGAAGTAATGAGTGACCTTCAGCGGGCGGTAGATAGTGTTGCCGATCTTCCACCAGACCTCCTCGAAGATCCCGTTTACTTAGAGGTTAAGTCCGAGGAGTTCCCAGTTCTTGAAGTGGCCGTTATTGGCAGTAATGAGAATCGTCAAAGAGATATTATCTCAGATCTTCTCAAAGAAGAGTTCGAGGACAACAAGAAAGTAAAAGACGCTAGGCTGGCCGGATTTGCACCTCGTCGCTTTCAGATAAGATTAGATTACCAAAAGCTAAACTACTATCATATCGGAGTTAACGAAGTTCTCGCGAAAGTAAGATCGAGAAATATAAATGTTCCTGGGGGAAACCTAAAAGAGCAAGATAGCCAGCAACTTCTTCGCCTAGAGGGAAAAATTAAAAATGCCTCCGAACTTGAAAATATATTAATTCGCTCAAACTTTACCGGTCAAGGTATCTTCCTTCGAGATATCGCCAAGGTTGAGGACTCTGAAGAAGATATCAATGTGAGGGCACGCTACAATGGCCAGGAAGCGACTCTTATTATAGTGAGTAAAAAAGGAGGAGCCGACACCATTGCTCTAGTCCAGCAAATTGACGAAAAAATTGAGTCATTTAGAAAACGCTATGGTGAGAACTACAAGTTCGAAATTTATAATAATGAATCAAAGAAAGTTGCTAATCGCCTCGATGTTCTAACCTCAAATGCAGTCTCAGGCCTCGTCCTTGTTATTGTCTTTCTGTTTATTTTTCTACCAGGAAGAATTGGTCTCTTAGCTTCCCTCTCTTTACCATTAGCTATCTTGGCAACCACAGGGATTATGCCCACCTATGGGATGAACTTGAATGCGATTACGATTCTTGCCCTTGTCATAGCTTTGGGAATGCTTGTTGATAACTCAGTTGTAATTTCTGAAAACTTTACCCGGCTACGACAAAAGGGTCTCTCCCCCTATGATGCTGCAATGGAGTCTGTAATGAGCCTATGGCTACCAATTACGGCCACCGCCTTTACTACTATTGCAGCGTTTCTTCCTATGCTCGTTACAAAAGGAATAATGGGACAGTTTATCCTCTATATTCCCATCGTTGTGACGATTTCCTTGATCGCATCACTGGGCGAGTCGTTCTTTCTTTTACCAATGAGACTTGTTCTTGGCGGTGGAGATGTCCCTCCACCGGCCGAAAAAGCGAACTGGTTTGATCGTTTCCAAGGAAAGTTCGAAACCCTTATGGATTGGGCAGTTAGAAAGAGGTATTTAGTCAGTTTAGCCTTTATTGGGACTGTCGTGGTCTCTGTTTTTCTTATGGCCGTAGCCAATAAATTTATTCTATTTCCCCCCGATCAAACTGAAATCTATATTTCACGTGTGGATATGGACAAAGGAACGAGACTAGAACAGACAAATGAATCTTTAGAAAAGCTAAGCGCCGACATTAAGACAGCTCTTGGAAAAGACGTTGCCCATATTGTTTCAAGAGCAGGTACATCCAAGCAAGATATGAGTGACCCTAAAGCTAAAGACGGCAATAATGTAGGTATGGTAACAATCTATGTTACGGAAGAAGCAAAAAACACACTCCCCCACACTGTTGCCCTTGAAAAATTAAAGGCCATAAGCTGGCAAGGCTATGCCACAGATGTTTCTTTTGAGGCTTTAATAAACGGCCCGCCAGTAGGCAATGATATTGAAGCGACCTTTCGCTCAAACTCGAAGAGAGATCTCAGTGAGTTAATAGGAACCATTAAAAAAGAGCTTGGAGAGGAAAAGGGTGTATCGAACCTCAAGGTTGATGATGTCTTTGGAGATGATGAAGTCTACATTGAAATTGACTATACCCTTGCCGATAGGCTTGGTCTCAATGTTGAAAATATCGGCTCAACCGTTAGAGCCGCAATTGCGGGCCTTATCGTTTCAACCGTAACTTTAGATAACAAAGACGTAGACTTGATGGTTCGTTTTAAAGAACCCTTTAGACGAAACGTTAAAGATCTTGAAAAAATTATGATAATGGACTCTAAGGGAAATCTTGTTCCTCTTGGTAGTATTGCCAATTTTAGAGTCCAAACAGGAACACCACAAATAAAACGTTATGACTTTAAGCGATCTAAGACCCTAACAGGTGACGTCAACGACGAACTGATCACCTCAATGGTCGCAAACAAAAAGCTTGAAGATATTTACAATAGACTCTCTTCAAAGTACCCCTCAGTATCTCTCGTCTTTGGAGGAGCTGCTGAGAGCACTAAAGAATCAATGGAGTCTCTCTTTGATGCTCTTACCCTCTCTTTAATTGGAATTTTCGCTCTGCTCGTTTTTCTCTTTAAATCATTCTTGAGACCAGTCATTATCATGACCACCATACCTCTGGGACTTCTTGGGTTTTCAATAGCCTTTTGGTTGCACGGAAGACCAATCAGTTTCTTGGCCCTTATCGGTATCATCGGCCTTGGAGGAATTATTGTGAATTCCGGTATCGTTCTCATCTCGTTTATTGATCAAATGAGAGAAGAAGGAGAGATGGATTTTGACACTATATTGGTAAAAGCCTCTGGTTTACGACTGCGAGCAGTTCTTGTTACGTCATTAACTACGATAAGTGGCCTAATACCAACGGCTTACGGTATCGGAGGAACAGACGCAATTTTAGTTCCTATGACTCTTGCCATGGCATGGGGCCTTACTTCAGGAACAATTCTAACTCTTATTTGGGTTCCCTGCGCTTACGGAATACTCGAAGACTGGAACAAGCTTGTTACAAAAATTGTGGCTAAGTGGATCACAAAAAAAGGCTCGACAACAACAAGAGCGACTGAAGCCTAGTCGCTTAAAGGATTAAGAGATGGAAGATACCACTGTAAAAGTAAAAGATACAAAGACGAAAATTTTAATCGTTGCGAACGAGCTCTTTGCCCGCAACGGCTTCGATGGTGTTTCAATCAGAGACATTGCCCAAGCTGCCGATGTCAACGTCGCCTCTATTAACTACCACTTTAATAATAAGCTAAATCTTCTTCACAGCATATTTGATTATAACTATACCTTTATTGGAGAGGAAATTACGAAAATGAGTCTGGATGGGAAACAAAAAACCGAAGATTTGGCTTCTAAGATTTTTGAGCTCTTCATGAATAATGGCCCTGCTCTTATTAATGGATTCAAGATCCTTCTATCAGACCACCTTACTCCCCCATTGAACGACAAGGATGATAGATCCTTAGGACCTCCTGGAGGAGCGGCTATCCTCAAAGTTATTACGGAAGAGGTTGGCGAGGAAATACCTTTGAAAGCGAGAGAGTGGGCGATGAGAATGCTGACTTCCAATATATTTCACAACGCTGCAGTCATGAGTTCAACCTACTGTAAAACCTTTCATAAGGATGACTATTGGATGGATAACGAAAACAAGAAGTTTGAAATTATTCAGCTCACGCGCTCTCTTATCAACAACATAAAAGTCAATCCCCAACAATGGGATCAATACTGAGACATATATTTTTTTATCCTAGAAGTTAATAGAAGTTCATATTTTACCGATACGCCAATATGTGTAGACTATTTGGATTTAGATCCGTTATTCAAAGCCAAGTCCATTCAAGCCTTGTTGATGCTGAAAATGCCCTTGGTATCCAAGCAGACTCTCATCCTGACGGCTGGGGAGTAGCTTACTACGTCCAGAACTCCCCCCATGTAGTGAAATCTGCAAAGGCAGCCATTGGTGACGCGATTTTCAAAAGAGTGTCAGGGGTCGTCTCTTCAGAAACAGTGGTCGCCCATATCCGAAAAACCACCGTAGGAAATAACAATATCCTTAACACTCACCCCTTTCAATATGGACGCTGGGTCTTTGCCCACAATGGAAATATCGCAAACTTCGACAAAATAAAGACCAAACTACTCGCGACAATAACACCCTACTTTAAAAGGTTTATATTAGGGGAAACAGATAGTGAGATCATCTTCTACTTCCTCCTAAATGAGTTGGATTCGCGAATTGACCTATCAGAAAAAAGTATAGACGCCGATATACTGGCACAATCTCTTAAAGAAGCCATGGAGAAACTCATTGCCATTGCAGGCCCATCTGCGATGAAGGACGACTCTGGAGAGGATGAAACCTACTACACCTTTCTCTTAACCAATGGAAAGTCTATGGCCGGCTATCATGGGGGAAAGGACCTTCACTACTCCACTTTCAAAACGAAATGTGGCGACAGAGAAACATGCCCTTCCTTCTCCGAAGAGTGTGAAGCGGCAACAAAAACAGGTTTCATCAACCACCTCATTTTCTCAAGTGAGCCTCTGAGTGGCGAAAATATATGGATTCCTCTCAAGAAAAATCAGATCGTCACCGTTGATCAAAATATGAAGCTTACGATTTTAGATTAAACGCCGATCAACAATAACAGGACATTTACCTGTTCTTGGATTTTTAAATAAATCATCTTCATCACCCAAGATAAAAACCACTGGATGAACAATTTTTTCTTTTACGGCTTTTTGAAACATTTTCCTCTCGCCATAGAAAGCCTCTTCAAGCTGATTCACGTTCATAGACTCCCTAGGCTTTAAAACGAGTTTTATTGTTAAACAGTCAAGGCCTTTGAAGTGAGTAATTTCCATTTGGAAGTGAGCGATTGCCTTTAGCTCGCCTGCCACATCAAAGATTGAAACTAAGTCATCACGATTAAGAGTGATTGGACCTATTCTAGCCCCCTCTTCGGACCTACCACAAATTTTAAACTTTTTATCTACCTCGATCCATTGAGCTTGGTCACCAACTGGATAACGAATAATAGGCATTAGCTTTCTTGTAAGATTGGTCAGTAGGAGCCGACCTTCTACTAAGGGCTCTGTTATGACCGATCCATCATCGTCGATAATTTCCATCAGGGTAGAGTCCTGAAAAACTCTGTGTTCGCTTCCTCGACAATCAACCGCCCTTTTTCCGAGAAGTCCACCATCAACGCTGGCGTATCCTACGGAGTGAATTTCAATGTTTGGAAAGGCTTGAAGCAAGAGGTCCTCCTGATCCGGATAGAGAGCTTCTCCACCGTAGAGCAATCGTTCAATTGGAAGACAATGCTTCTTTTCTAAGCAGTAGCTCGCAAGCTGAATGAAACTAGTTGGAACCCCACACAAGACATTGATTTGAAATTCTAAAATATTACTGACCAGATCCTCGAGTGCCATTTTCCCTGCTAATGGGAATTGAATGATTCTCTTTTTGCACATTTCTAGGCTTTTATGAATAAAAAGGAAGCTCGCGTAGAGCTCACCTGCATAGAATAGGTTCCCAACATGATCACCCTCTCTTAAATTGGCCTCACCCATCCCCCTGCCAAAGAGCTCACAAAACACTGCCCACTCTTGGTCTGAGAAGTAGCTAAACTTTGGTTTTCCCGTAGTTCCTCCTGATTTGAACAGAAGTCCTTTATGATGCTTACAGGTCAGCAGCTGATTATCCTTCCAGCTATTCGCTTCCCAAAACTGACTCTGGTTAATAACCGGAAGATCTTCCCAACGAAACTCTTCCTTTATTGAACTATAGAGATCTCCATAAAATGGACTATTAGCCTTGGCGAAAAAAACTAATTCACGAGGGTCAAGAAAGTTCATATTCTGCCTATCTCTCTTTTATCTATCACGTGTCTCAACTTCCCTGAACTTTCAACTCGATCGAGTACACCACTTTCACTATATAAAAGACTAAAATTCAAAAGCCCTTCATCCATTACAGCTTCTCTAAGTTCTTTAATTTCATTTATAATATTCATTGAATCGACCACAGGCTTCTTCCCATCACTAAAACCCAGCACGAGAGATAGTCGATCCTGGTGACCATCATTGTCCAATATAATCTGAAATTCTCCAACAAACCCTTGATCTGAAAGGATTGTTTCAAACTTCTTATAACTTAAGAAGTTTCCTGCAGCTCGAAAGACGTCGCCAGTTCTACCAAGCAGTTCAAATCGGGGGGACGGGCTTCCACACTGACAAGGACCTAGTACCCAGCGTCCAAGATCTCCAATATCATATCTTTCAACGACCATTGCTTCGCGAGAGGGCGTTGATACAATCAGGCGGCCGACTTCTTCTCCAGCAACATCCTGATCACGTTCTAAATCTAAGATCTCTAGAGTTTGGAGCTGGTGATTCAAGTGGTGGACACCACCAGTGCTATAAGGGCATTGATAGCCTATAGGACCGGCATCGACACTGCCGTAACTAGCACTTTTGATAAAGTCGATAGAAAACTTCTTTCTGATCCAACTTCTTTGCCCTGACGAAAAGTGCTCTCCACCATAAAATATTTTGGTGAGACCACCATAGTGATTTAACTCTTCTTCTTGATCTTCAAGATATTGAAAGAGATAAGACGGCATACCAAATAGTGTATTAACCTTGAGAGCGATAATTTGGCTCGTGATAAAGTCGAAATCTTCTACTGCGCCCATGGGTAATTGAACGGCATTGAGTTTTTCTAAAATAGTTGTGAAGCTTAAGAAACCTCCATATAACCCACCACCAAAGAATAAATTAATGACACGATCTGAGCTCGGATCAAGACCAGCACAAATAAGCCCGTCTGCGGCCGCCTGCATCTGTGAATGGTAGTCCTGATAACTAAATCGAGAAATTTTAGGAGTGCCACTTGAGCCTCCGCTTTTAAAGTAAAAATGGGCCAAACCACTATCTTCCTGGTTTTGAAAATCATTTTTATTCATAAGAGCTCTACTTCGACTGGGTCTTACTAAAGGCTCGCCAAGAAGTGAGTTAAAGTTCTCTCCGGTGGGCATCTCTAATCTTACGATTTTTGAGAAGCGCTCCAAAGCAAACTGACCGTCGTGGGGCTCACCTGAGTAAGAGTCGACCATTTTTCCTGGCAAGCATATCCTTGGAACACCCGCGTTTAATAGAAGTTCGCACCAAGATAGGTATTCAGTCTGATCGTTGCAGAGAAGCCCGCAGGTTTGGAGGTACTCGCTCCATCTAAAGAGCACCTTACTAACATTGCCCTTAGAAATAGGTCTGAGCTGTAGAGTTCTATTTAGCGGCGAAGGGCTCATCTCGCTCTTCATTTTCCCTAATATTCTGACGTCCTCTTCCTCAAGAAAAAAGGCCTCTCCCTGAGCTTCCATAAAACGAAAGATCATTGATTCATTTTGGATTTCTGCTCGCTCCATATTATCCAGATTCATCGGCCCTTTTTTTCGAGCTGCTTGGACTAAAAAGGGCAGAAATTTAAGCGCGAAAGCCTTAAGCTCTTCTTTTGAATCACACTCGAGAAAGAGCGACTGCGGTGATGAGCAGGCCTGTTGGTTTAGATCAATTACATCGTGCGCCAACTTTTCTAGTTGCTCTTTGCTTTTTTCTCCCTTGCTCACCAAGGCAAAGGAAATCTTATGTCCCCAAGGAATAAAAGTTGTCTGAGGAGATAGGAGGCTTTTAATTGAGCTCAATGCACTATCGCCTCCCCACGCACTAACACCATGAGAGAGGGCCAAGGCTCGAGAGAGAAGCTTTGAATTGCTTTCCAAGCGTAAGAAGGCGAGCCGACTTTGAATGCAACCACTTGTATCGTTTTCAATGAGGTTAAGACAAAGCTCTATTGCTAGATCAGATTCTGTACTTGAAAGCTTGACGATACTTGTGTTTCCCACCAAGAGGGCTTCTATTGCCGCAAGAAATGACAACCCTTCGCTATTTCCCGGTAGAATATGGGTGATAATGCCAAGGGGACTTCTTTTTTCAAAATAATTTCCCTTAAAATCAACACGCCTTAGAGTCAAAGCCTCAATAGAGCCAAGCTCCTTTATAAACTTTTTCTTCAATTCGCCTGCATCACAGAACTTAATAAGCTCTTTTTTAAAATCAAGATCTATATCGAGAGTCAATTTTTTCGACCAACGATCAAGAGACTTAATCACTTCTAAAATATTAAAATGAGGTTTGGGAGCATGGATCCAGTCAAGATCGCGTTCAAGGAAATCCTCTAAGGCGCTGTCATCAACTAATTGGCCAAACCAAAAGTGCTTTTTCATTAGCTAAAGTCTCCAAGTAGCTCTGCAGCGCTAACAGCACAGCTCTTATTTTTCTTAAAGCCCGCTCTTCCTGAGATAGAAAAAGTATCCGTAGAAATGGAACAACCACATTCCTCCCCAGGTCGCTTCACGGCAAGGTCTCCCATTAAAACATTCTGAGCAGGAACAGATGTTATATAAGGTGAGATAAAATTAAGATAACCAACTTCTCCATAGTCCAAAACCTTGAAAGTGGATATGTCACGAATCAATACCTCACTATAAACGGGAATATGAAAACGGTGATTCTCGCACTCCACATAGGGAATACAATGTTCGACAGATCCGAAGCCGTCTCTCAAACGCTCATCTGGAATCCCTAGGATTTCACTTGTTCTTTGATAAAGTTCTAGTTTAGAGATCGCCTTATCCTGATGTCCCTTCCATCCTCCTCCCAAAAAAACGAGGCTTTGCGGATTTAGACTCAAAGAAGCTTTTTTACTCTTAATAAAGTGCTCTAAGGTAAATGCCAGAAAGCTGGGAAAGCCAAAGATACGAACAGGCAGCCCCTCTTCTTCAAATTCCGCTAAGGTCTTCAGCGTTCCAAACAGATCAAACTTGTGCCCTGTCGACGTGTATTTCAGAGCGTACTCAACTCTGTTAATGGGTGCGTACTGACATAGATAATTGTCCGTATAGGCAGTCCCTAGCTTTGAGCCTTCTTCAGGTTCATAGGTGTAAAGCAGGTAGTTTACTTTTTGTTGGGGCTCAATCCAGCCATAATGATCAAAGATCCAGTCGAGTATTCTCTGAGGAGATTTTATAGACCACTCGTCATAGAACATTTGTGACTTTTGACCAGTGGTGCCTGAGGACGTCAAATGAAGAGAAATCTTATCATCGCTAATAGACTTGAGCTCTCTTGATTTAAAAATATTAGCAAATATAAATGGCATTGCTTCCAAGTCTTTCAAGCTCTGGACGCTATCTAACTCAAACTTATTAAACTCACACCAGTTTCGATACTCTGGACAATTTTCAAGGTGCCAAGCACAGCACTCTTTCATAGCATCAAGGAATAACTTATCCCAACCTTCTGATTTTTGATAAGGTTTCTCCCAGTCGAGAAGGTTTTTTATAGAGGCCAGCTTTACGGGATCAGGAGGTTGAAGGTTCATGATTCAATTCCTTCAACTATGCTTAAGTTTAAATGGAGCCACTGCTTAACATACTCATAGACGTACGGATTGAAGTCGGGGTGAATCGTAGCATCGCTAAAATCCAGTGGAACCATCGTTCTTGTAAGTAAAATATAATCATGCATCATTCCGTCCTCTTCCCTCATAGCGGGGTATACGGCAGAGGGGAGAAACCGATTATCAAGTAAGAAGCATATCGTCTCAAAGTAATCCATCCTGACTAAGGTTTCAACGTAGTAGATGCCCAATTCTTTCATGCTAAAAATTAATTTCTTAAATTTTCCAGAAAGATTTTTAATACTCTGATTTGCCGTAATGATTACACAATAATGGTCCTTCTTGTTGAAAGAAGCATAGACCTCCATATCTGTTTGAACAGAGGAGATAATAAGGTTTGGAGTATGAAAAGGATAAAAGATGGACTCTCTATCCTCGGCGAATTTTTCAGCAAATCGTTTTTCAACAAAGGTAGGCGCAAAAATAAACTCAAACTCGTCCTCCTCACTGCCTTCAACGGGACTCTCTCCCGGACATTCGATGACTTGAGGGGATATTGAATCATCTCGCCCTATAGCGTGGTTACAAATTTTTAAGATAGGTTCTATTCTTTTTGAAATTTGACCAAGAGGAGCTCGTCTATCGAGAACACCGGGGGCGAACATACCGAGTAGAGTTAGCGACTCGTAGGTCTTTATTTTCCTCGCATTTGGAAATATTCCTAAAGGGGAAAAACCACTATTAATGAGCATAAACTGAGACGAAAGACCTATTGTTCTGGCAGTTGCGTAGAGAGAGTGAATTCTCCGATTAGCGCCTCGCTCTTCATCAAAAACTCTTGAAACGCCTTCTTTAATAAGCCTTGTTGCAACTTTTTGTCCCTGATAAGGATTCCCAACAACGGCCCCCATAACTTTGCCAATTTTGAAGTTGTAATCCAATTCAAAAATAATCGAACCTGCGGTGACACCTTTTTCAGTATCTCGCATGACTAGCCAAAGAAACTCATCACGTTTTTCAATAGCCTTTTTCATAGCAATTGCATTTGTCCCTAGCTCTAATGGATAGTCCTTTCCATAGATCGAAACGTAGAGACCAATTAACTCCTCGACATCACTGACTTCTGCTAACTCTATTATTAATTCCATGTCCTAACTCAAGGGATACTCAGGGCATATTTGCCCGCTAGATTCCCATCCTTGCGCAAAGTATCATTGAGTATAGGGAACGTCTTTATCCCTGAAAAAATTCCAAGAAACCAATAACTTAACCGACCCATTAATTCCAAGCTCCTGTAATCACTAAAAAGACTCATGAAATAAATTAATCCATCCGATAAGTCATAAAACTAGGGGATAAATGTGAAAATTAAAAATGCTCTCTTTTGCCTATTCTTTGTCTTTAGCGCCACTACCTTTGCAAGAAGCCCCGCAGTCGAACCCGTCACGGGAATATCAATTGATCAGTACAAGCAGGTAGATCCTAGCAACGATCCTGGTTTTGATTGGAATCAACAGAACTCAAAGGCAGTGAGCACAAGTCTGATCACAACAAGAGTTCCTTCGCAAAATAGCTTAATTCAAAAAACGAGAAGCCAAGAAAAAAGCTTAGGGACAACTCTACTTCTCATTGCCCTACTGACTCTTCCCTTTTTCATTTGGAATGTAGCCATGAGAGGATTAGATAAAACAACTGCTGCTCATGGGGTAACGGCCGAAACGGTAGACCTTAGTAGTGAGAGAGAGAAAAGAAGTCATCAAGAAACTCAAGAAATAAACAAAAAGGCGTCGTAAGTTAATAAGGGACTTCCCCCCCATAAGACTTCCAGATACCTTCTCCCATGAACTTATACACCCTCGTAATCAGTCCATAACGTACGGCAATTTCCCGCTCTCGATCTTTGTCAAAATCAAAGAGACTCACTTTAAATTTTCGCTGATGATAATGTTCTTTAAAGCTTCGGTACTCATCCCAGGTGTAAGGTCCCTTGAAAGTTGAAAGAGTTTTAAAATTATTATTCTCTAGAGTAAGGAAATAAACCCTACTCGTACCCTGAAAATTAATATATTTTGTCATCCCCTCAAAGAAATAAAGAATAAGAACCTTTGTGCTTTTACTAATCCTTCGCATTTGTATTTTGAAGAGCCGACTCCAAGGGCCAACGGTATCGAAGCGGAAGCGGTATATTTCTCTTCCTTTATTTGAAAAAATAGTCAACCAGTCTTCACCATCGCGCTTAGAGGAGTAGAAACTCTCCGGTGCACCGTCCTCATCAATATCCAAGTAGTACCTGTGGGATCTCGCTTGGTACTTATATTCGGGAGCCAGACGCCTAGTGGCATCGAGTCTTTCGCTATGTGTAAGAATATCGCGAAAAGTTCTTTCATCTTGAGAGAAAGCCTTGTGAGAGAGCAAAAGCCCAAAGGTCACCATGATAAAGAAAATACATTTTTTCCGATTTAACTGCATGAAATTATTGTAACACTCTTACTCATGCTCTTTTGGATGTTGGGAAATAATGGCCAAGTAAGCTTTTCAAAGAAGAATCTGATGAGCTAAGATAACAGTCTTTACCACTCAAGTTTAAAAAGGCGTCACAAAATGAACCTATCAGTTGCATTTGTTAAAAATGAAAACCAAGTTCTTTATCGTCAATTTATCGAGGGAACGGAAAGCTCTCAGATCTTTGATATGGATGAATTAAAGCAAAAGCCCCTTCATGGTCTCTTTGTTCCTTCAGACCTCATGGATGCCGCTTCAGTTATCGAAAGAGTGGAAAGTGAAGCTCCCTATTCCCCAGTTCGCCCAGTACAAGAAGACTTTCTCAATGAGCAAGCCTTTGAAAAGCTCAATCATGCACAGACCCATGGCCTCTTAGAAAAAACTTTTTCAACCTGGACCCTACAAAATAATCTACATCTTTTAGAAAACCTTTTTGAGACCCTTGATCACCTCAAAGCCCTATGGCCAAATGATAGAACCGCTTTCTTTGAGGAGGTTTGGAATCTTCTCAAGGTAAATCTCGGAACAACTTCGATGACTCTTGCTTATAATCACATGAGAAAAGCTAAGAAGGAACACGAGAAGAACCAACTTATTCGCGTTGTGATAGAGGGAGAGAGATCTCCTAATCCAACTGAAAATAAAGAGCTAGGCCTCGCTCTTTTTAAAAATTATGAGGGCCAATTTACAGAGTCTTTCGAGGTTAAGTCTTACGACGCCACGAAGGGGGAGCTTGTTGCTCTTGGCTCTATCAACACGAGTCCATTTATTATCATGGCAAAGGTCTTTACTCTAACGACGCTTCAAAAAGCACTTCTCAAAAGCCTTTTTGATGGTCTTCAAGATCTAAAAAAGTAGAAGCCTAAGATCCAAAGCCAGAGAGCTGCTCGCCACCAAGGATATGGAAATGAGTATGAAAAACACTCTGGCATCCATGGACACCTGTATTCGTAACCACTCTAAATCCATTTTTTGAAAGTTCATTTGCCTTTGTAAACTCTGAAACAGCCGCAAAGACATCCCCGACCTCATTTGAGCTCATCTCGTTAACATTGTTTGAATGGCTTCTATGTATGAAAAGAAAGTGAAGACGAGCCTGAGGATTAATATCTTCGAAAGCGATGACGTTTTCACTTTCAAAAACTATATTAGATTTAATTTCACCGCCGATAATTTTGCAAAATAAACAGTCCTTCATTCAGCAACCCTCTCAATTTTTGCCCCAAGCTTTTGAAACTTTTCCTCTAAATTTTCATAACCTCTTTCGAGATGATAAATCCTTTGAATATTCGTTTCTCCTTCACAGCAAAAAGCAGCTAGAACGAGAGCTGCCGATGCTCTAAGGTCTGTGCACATAACAGGTGCTCCTTTTAAAGGAGCTAGTCCTTTAACGACGGCGCTATTACCTTTGATTGTTACATCTGCCCCTAACCTCTGTAATTCAGGAACATGCATAAATCTATTTTCAAATATCTGTTCAGTAATGAGAGACGTACCTTTTACTTGGGTGCAAAGAGCAATCATCTGAGCCTGAACATCTGTAGGAAAGCCAGGGTAAGGAGCCGTTTCAATATCTGCGGCCACTAGCTCACTAGGAAGAACTGTTACCCCATCTTCATGTCTCTCAATACTCGCCCCCATTGTGACAAGCTTCTCTAAGACCGAATCGAGATGTCCTGGATCAAAGCCTTTTACTATCAACTTAGACTTTGTCATCAACGCACTAATAATATAGGTTGCTGCTTCGATCCTGTCGCCTATTGCAGTGTAACTACAGCCTTTTAATTTCTTAACGCCAGTAATTCTGATCGTTTTTGAATCTAATCCAGAAATTTCTGCACCTAAAGCAATGAGAAAATTACCTAGATCCGTTATCTCAGGCTCCAATGCAGCGTTATCAATAATTGTTTCTCCATCAGCTAAAACAGCGGCCATCATAAGGTTTTCGGTTGCCCCGACAGAGGGAAAATCAAGAACGAGATGAGCTCCTCTTAAGCCTTCTGTAGAAGCATTTACATATCCACCTTCAATCTCAATCTTGGCTCCCATTTTTTCTAGGTTTTTTAAGTGAAGATCTATTGGCCGAGTACCGATGGCACAACCCCCAGGTAGACTAACCCTGGCCTTCTTGAAGCGCCCCAACATAGGCCCAAGAACGCAAATAGAGGCCCTCATTGTTTTGACAAGCTCATAAGGAGCTATCTCTGTGGCCAGCTCCGCCAATTCATAGCTGAAGCCATCCTCACAAGGCTCAATACGACTACCCAAGTGACCGAGAAGTTTATTCATCGTTCCAATATCCCTAAGCGCAGGAACCTTCATAAACTGGACTTTCTGCTCTGTTAATATTGTCGCCGCCAATAATGGGAGATAGGCGTTTTTTGCTTTTGATATAGTCACTTCGCCTGAAAGCCGAAGTGGTCCACTGACTCTTAATTTATCCATTTTTCTTCCTTACTTTAAGAAATCTGTTGGCACCGCCAAGATCTTTTAAAATTTCGACTTTATTTGTAAAAGCATTCTCACAAAGACGAGCTAATTGTTCAAGGTGAGCCTCATGCCCTTCCATGAGAAAGACTCCGCCGGCCTTCAAGCAAGCAGCTGATTGCTCGAAAAAAAGCTGAAACCAGTCATCATAGTCATCGTCTTCTAAGAAAAGGGCTATTGGTGGTTCGAACTCCAATACCTTCTGATGCACGAGTTTTTTATCTTCTCGCTCTTTTATATAGGGAGGATTCGAAATAATAAGATCAAACTTTTCGTTAACGCCAAAGAGCCGATCTCCCTCGAACAAAGTGATTTTATGCTTTAGATGAATCCCACCGTTTAGACGAAAGTGATTTATTCGTGCTACCGCCAGAGCGTCCTGGCTTATATCAAGGCCCAGACAGTTCACAGGATTATCATCAAAAGCCTTCAAGAGACTTAGGCTTACCGTTCCAGGACCTATTCCAACTTCGCATACCTTAATTTCATCGGACTGAGATTTAGATCTCTCTTTTAAATCAAGGAGAGCTTGCTCTAAAAGGCCTTCTGTTTCAAAGCGAGGGATCAGAACTCTTTCATCCACGTAGAAAGTACTCTCATAAAAGAAGGCCCGCTTATTGATGTATTCAAAAGGTAAGCCTCGCATCAGCTCAAAAAAGAAACTCTCCCACGCTTTTGCAAAAGAAGGGTGAATGACATCGTTCTGATGATCAAGTTTACTAAAGAAAAAAAACTCTTTAGCAAAATGGTCTTTTCGAAGCCCAGGATAGAATTGAGAAAGAGCTTCCCTATTCTCAAGAAAAAATTCCTCTAAGAATAGAGCAATGCTTGAACTACTCTTCTTGGCCTTTGAGTAACTCAGCTTGATTGTGTGCGACGAGGGCATCAGTAACTTCTCCTAGATCACCTTCCATAATTTTCAAGAGACTGTAGAGGGTAAGACCGATCCTGTGATCAGAGCATCTCCCCTGAGGAAAGTTATAGGTTCGGATTCGCTCTGAGCGATCACCAGTCCCAACGAGGCCTTTGCGTTCGGCAGCTTCTTTTAAGGACTTCTCTTGTTGAAGCTTATCGTAGATTCTTGCGGTCAACGTCTTCTTCGCCTTTTCTTTGTTCTTCAACTGACTTCTTTCATCTTGGCACGAAACAACCTCTCCAGTTGGAATGTGGGTCATCCTAACGGCCGAATCGGTAGTGTTAACAGATTGTCCACCTGCACCGGAAGAGCGAAAAACATCGATGCGAACGTCATTCATATCAAGCTGAAAATCTAATTCCTCTATTTCAGGTAAAACAGCCACGGTAATAGTAGAGGTATGAATTCTTCCTTGTGATTCTGTCTTTGGAACTCTTTGAACTCGGTGAACACCAGACTCGTACTTGAGCTTAGAATAAACCTTATCCCCTGAGATTGAAAAAATCACCTCTTTTAAGCCTTCATCCCCATCAGACACTGAAATATTCTCTGTGCTAAAACCCATGGAGCGACAGTAGTTTTGATACATACGATAAATATCAGCAACAAATATACTCGCCTCGTCGCCTCCAGCACCGGCCCGGATTTCAACGATAACGTTCTTATCATCAAGTGGATCCTTCGGCAGTAGAAGAAGCTTCATGCGCTCCTCCCAGACAGGGATCTCACTTTCTTTTTCAGAGAGCTCTTCCTTGGCCATCTCTCTCATATCTTCGTCTTTTTCACTTTTTAAAATCTCTTTTGCCTCTTCTACATCAGCTTTTACCTGCTTATATTCTTTATAAGCGGCGACAATGTCTTCTAAGTTAGACCGCTCTTTCGTAATGGCTTGATACTCCTCCTGTCTCTCATAAAGAGTAGGATCCCCCATTTTCTCTGTTAGCGTGTTGAAGCGATCAACCACATCTTCTAGCTTGTTAAATATCGACATAATTTGTCCTTACCTAATTTTATAAAAAAAAACCCTCCAAAAAGCCAAAGCCTATGGAGGGAATAAGATCACTTTAAATTTGAAGCGCTAACCATTCATTGAGTCAAGAAACTCTCCGTTTGTTTTTGTTTTGGTCACTCGACTTAACATAAACTCCATAGCGTCAATGGTGTTCATAGGGTGAAGCACTTTTCTGAGAACATAAACTCTTGGGAGATCATTCTTGTCCATCAGTAAATCTTCCTTTCTTGTTGAAGACCTATTGATATCTAAAGCTGGGAAAATTCTCTTTTCAAGTAGTTTTCTATCAAGTTGAATCTCTGAGTTACCAGTTCCTTTGAACTCTTCGAAGATAACTTCGTCCATTCTTGAACCTGTATCGATCAGAGCTGTTGCAATAATGGTAAGGGAGCCGCCTTCTTCAATGTTTCGAGCAGCACCAAAAAATCTCTTTGGACGATGAAGCGCATTTGAATCGACACCACCTGAGAGAATTTTTCCTGAGGGTGGAACAACAGTATTGTAAGCTCTTGCAAGGCGAGTAATAGAGTCGAGCAGAATGATAACATCCTTGCCAGCTTCAGTAAGTCTCTTTGCTTTTTCTAAAACCATTTCAGCAACTTGAACGTGCCGATTGGCAGGTTCATCAAAAGTCGAAGAAACAACTTCTGCTTCGACGTTTCTCTTCATATCTGTCACTTCTTCCGGTCTTTCGTCAATGAGAAGAACGATTAGCACAGACTCGGGATGGTTCGTTGTAATTGAGTTTGCGATGTCCTGAAGCAGGACCGTTTTACCGGCCTTAGGAGGAGCAACAATAAGACATCGTTGTCCGAAACCTTGGGGAACAAAGAGGTCAATAATACGAGTACTATAATTCGTGGGTTTTGCTTCTAAGTTTATTTTACGGTCAGGATAAAGGGGAGTTAGATTATCAAAGAGAACTGTTTTCTTGTGCTGCTCAGGGCTTTGATCGTTGACGCTACTCACTTTCAAAAGAGCAAAGTACCTTTCTCCATCTTTCGGGGGTCTGATCTCACCTTCTATCGAGTCACCTTTTTTCAGACCAAACCGTCTAATCTGACTTGGACTGACGTAGATATCATCGGCGCCTGGAAGATAGTTGTAACCAGGAGATCTTAGGAAGCCAAAGCCATCCGGAAGAATCTCAAGAACGCCACCACCGAAAATCTGCTCATCCTTCTTAGCCTTCGCTTTCAAGACGGCAAAAATCACTTCATGCTTTTTCATCGCACTTGAGTTTTCGACTTTAAGCTCAGCAGCGAGTGCATTAAGCTTTTTAATTTCCATTCCTCTAAGATCATTAAGATGCATTAGGCTCTACCCCTTCATATGTTTTTAATTTTTATATTATTGATTTCTATCAGAAATATTTAGTTTGATGACCTCTTCACAAGCTCGATGTGTGAAAATAACCTGAAACGTTATGCCTGTTCTCTCATTTATGTAAGCTGCTGGTTAAGAACAACTCGAATTTAAAATTATTGAGAGAGCAAAGTACACGTCCGGTACGGTTTTACGGATAGATTAATATTAACCGATGGCACTCCTATGTCAAGGATCAAGAATTTAATGATTTTTTAGGCTGAAACTTGCCAATAAATGGAATCTAAGCCAATTTCACAGCATGTCAGACCCCAAGCGCCCCAGCATTTCTTCACTTTCAGAAAAATCTATTCTTGGTATCGACTATGGTGAGAAAGTATCTGGCTTAGCAACCTATACAGTTAATAAAGATCCCTTTCCCCTTCTCCATGGAAGAATTATCATGGAAGAAACTAATAACTGGATAAGAGATATAAAAAAACTTGTCTCCGATGAAATGATCGACTTAGTCGTGATCGGGCTTCCCTTTTATACTGATGGTAAAGAGTCAAGAATGACAAAGAGAGTTAGGTCACAAGGACACCTATTAAAAGAATCCTTAGGTTTAACTCCTCTATTTTTTCAAGATGAAACCTTATCTAGCATTGAAGCAAAAGAGCGTATGGCCGCAGACCCTAGATTTAATTTCACTGTTGATATGAAGAAAATTGATGCTGTGGCCGCTTCGATTATAATTGAATTATTTTTAAGTGAACTTAGTGACTGATTAGAGAAAACAAACAGGGATGTTTATGAAAAAAGTATGGTGGATATTTGTTATTGCAGCTCCGGTTTTTGCCGTCTCTATGGCAGGAGTCATGGTCTACTACATGATGAGTATTTGGCAGTACTCTGGTGAAAATATCGTTTTTGAGATCAAACCGGGAGAGGGCTTTTCTCGAATAAATGGAAGGCTTCACAATAAAGGAATCATAAGTAGCGCAAAGATTTTTCATCGCTACGCTCAAATAAACCAACTTATGACGAAATTTAAAGCTGGTCGCTTCGAGATCCAAAATGGTTCCAATATGATGCAAGTATTGGAAACTCTGGTCGAAGGCCAGAGCATAACCAATCCAGTAACGATACCTGAGGGAAAAAACCTTTTTGAAATCGCTGATATTCTAAAAGCAGAAAAAATCATCGAAAACAAAGCAGACTTCATCCGTCTCGCCAAGGACCCACAATTTGTAAAATCTCTTGGGATTCCTTCAGAAAGAGTTGAAGGCTACCTCTACCCGGATACTTATCGGTTTACCCCAAAGTCTGACCCCAAAGACATAATTACGGCAATGGTAAGTGTTTTTAGAAAGAAAACGGATCGTCTCGACTTTTCAAAAGCTCCTCAAGATCTCAATGAGTTCCAAGTACTGACCCTTGCCAGCGTTGTCGAGAAAGAAACGGGAGCCGCTCAAGAAAGACCGCTCATTGCTGGTGTCTTTATTAATAGGCTCAAGAAAAGAATGAGGCTTCAGTCGGACCCGACGACCATCTATGGTATTTATGAAAGTTTTGATGGTAATCTGAGAAAAAGAGACCTCCTCCAGAAAACTCCTTACAACACCTATAAAATTCCGGCCCTACCGAAAGGGCCTATTTCAAACCCTGGCCTTCTTTCAATAAAAGCTGTTCTCAACCCTGATGCCCACCAGTTCCTCTACTTTGTTTCACTCAATAATGGTCGTCACTACTTCTCCAAGACCTACAAGGAACACAAGGGTGCAGTCGAGAAGTACCAAAAAAACTGGAAGGCCCGTTCAGGAAAAAGCTGGCGGGACTTGAACAAAAAGGAAGAGAAGTAATATGAAGCATCTGAGCTTCTTTATCCTTACTCTGTTGTGCTTAAGCTCCGCTAAGGCACAATTTCCCTTAAACTCATCGCTACCTCCTCTGACGCTTTCGGGGAAATCAGGAGGCCATCTAGATGGTTCTACCTGGAAACTCTCCGATTCGATTAAGAGTAATAAAGTTACCGTGATTTTCTATGTTGACCCCGACGTTAAAGACCTCAATGAAGAAATCTCTGAGGTGCTTAGCAAGAGGAACTTTCCAAAAGAAAAAGTTCAGTACGTGGCCATCATCAATATGCAGGCCAGCTGGCTGCCCAATTTTGCGATTGCTAATGCTTTGGAGAAAAAACAAAAAAAATACCCTAACACTCTTTATCTGAAGGACCTCGACAAATCAGGAGTCAAGAATTGGAGGGTACCTGATGACGAAAATAACATTATTATTCTGAGCGGTGGAGACCGCATCCTTTTTTCTCACTTTGGTAGACTACCTCAAGAGAAGTTCGCTGAAGTCATCTCTCTAATCGAGCAAAATATGAATTAAAGAGCTTAGGTACTTACCGTTTGCTCTAAGACCCTCTCCTTGGCCGTCGTTCTTACCAATTGATTCTTATCTAGAGACAGCTTGGCCAATAGAGCGGCAGTCGTCCCTTTCTGGCTCGCGACCTCAAAACGAATAAAACTTTTAGGGTGCTTACTCAAACGCTCGTGAACAAGAGGTCCCAGCGTTTCGTGCCTGATAAGCTCTACTAAACAGGCTAAATTCCCACCGTCTAGGTATTTCTCTATCTGGCCGAGGCTTTTGGCGTTTCGAATGCGCCTAAGAATCTCCGCACCTTCATCGGAGCTCTTTTTCTGTGAAATATCCATCTCCATAAGCTAGGAATCTGGCCTCCCTTTGTCAATTAAAGTAATTCCAAGCACTTGAGTAGCTGTTGAGAAGTAAAGAATTCTCTGAAAATACCGAATAGGTAAGACGCTATGGGGATGAGAAAAGGCAAAATTTTACTCTTGTGCAGTGTCCCCTAACCCCCGTAAAATGAAGGGTAGCAAAATCTAAGATAATTTCAATTAGCTGCTGCAATTGGTTCTTAAGGAGAACGATATGAAACAGGCACAACTTGATGAACTAAAAACTCAACTCATTCAATTGAAAGAGCAGATCTTGAATGGCGGCTATCTTACTCAAACTGAAGATCTGCATGTAACAAGTGATGACCTCCCAGATGAGGCTGACCTCGCGACGAATGTTATCAATCAACAGATTACTTTTAATATGAGACAAAGAGAGCTTGTGAAGCTTCGCTCGATTGATGAAGCCCTTAATCGAATTGAAAATGGGTCCTATTCTGAGTGTGAGGACTGTGGCGATGAAATTGGCTTCAAACGCCTAAAGAATCAGCCTTTCACAAACCTTTGTATTACTCATGCTGAAGAAGCGGAAAGAGAGCAACAAAGATTTTTAAGACACGGATAATAATTATTTTCTTAGAGTAAAAAAAAGCCGGGATTTTAATCCCGGCTTTTTTATTTGATAACCTTATAGTTATTGAGAAGGTCTGCTTTATTTAAAACTTTATTTAAATTAGTCTGCATCCCTTGCCACTTTTTGATAGATACCTCTAGTTGAGTTTTCTCTAGGTTCTGAGTGGGTCCTGAACCAGTTCCTGCAAATAAGACCGCCACTGGGAAGAGAGAAATACTAGCGAATAAAATAATTCCTGTAACTGCATTTGTTCTTTTCGACTTCATCCTAAATTCCATTGTTGCCTCCGCATTCTGCATTGGTTAAATCTTCCATGAGTGATTTTAAATATGTTCTACTATCCTTGAACTCATGCTCTCATCCTGAAAACATGACAAGCCTTCCTGGCTTTCTTACCTATACATGAAGCAGGCCTCGTGCCAAAATTGCGACACAGGATATCCAGTGCTTAGCATGATTAGCGCAGCCCCTCTTAGGGACCGGCCAGGGTCAACCTGCCATAATATCCTCAAAAGCTGGCACCAGTGCCAGTTTGGAGACGTGAGACCATGGAGCAGGCACAGTGAGAGAGAGCCACTACATTCACTCATCATCTGGTAACAAACTCCACCTTCTCGAATTTATACCTAAGTCTTCATTCTCTAAACCTATTCTTTTCATTCATGGGGCTATTGAGAATGGAACTATCTTTTATTCGAAAGGTTCAAAAGGCTTAGCGCCCTATCTTCAAGAATGTGGCTTTCATTGCTTCGTCCTTGATTTACGAGGGAGAGGAAACTCAACGCCAGCTCTTAGTCGAAGCTCAAGCTTTGGGCAGGAAGAAATCATACGGGAAGATTTCCCTAGAATTATTGACTACATAAGAGGAATGAAAAAGAACCTCCCTCTCAACTTTATTACCCACTCTTGGGGAGGAGTCCTCGTTAACGCCTTCCTGCTGGAGTTTCCCACTTACAAAGAATATGTGGGAAAGATGGTTCACTTCGCTGCCAAACGACATGTGGCAGTGATGAATCCTCATAGGCTCTTTTACATAGACTTTGCGTGGCTAATTCTTGGATCAATAATCGTTAAACTATGGGGTTACCTACCCAAAAACTTCTTCGGGCCAGATGGTGAGAGTGCGGGAACACTAAAAGATTCTCAAAAATGGATTTACTCCAAAGAGTGGACCGACTCAAAAGCAGGAATTTGCTACAGTAGCTTGGCGAAAGAGAGTCCTCTCCCACAGACTCTCTACCTAGCGGGAACGAAGGATTTCTGCTTAGGCCATCCTAGTGACGTCTTAAGGTTTGCCCTAGAAAGTGGACATTCACAGCAGGACGTGGTGGTTTTAGGCCTCTCCCAAGGCCAAATAAGAGATTATGACCACATCTCTCTTTTAACGGCAAAAGAGGCTCCCAAAGAGCACTTTCAGAAAGTCATCGCCTTTTTCAACCTATAAAGATTTCCTAAAACAACACCTAAACCCTCTTTTTTACTATATTCCAGCTGTCGTTACTCAAACGAGCTATCTTGCCGATTTGAAGCTCTCTCTTTCGTTGTTAACTTTTTAAACGGCCTGAATGACTAAATTTTGGACGGCCCCAAAAGCATTGGACATAAACGAGCTCCAATGAAGTCCTAAGTCCCCGAATTTAAATGATTATCCTTGGCCCAAGGCTTGCTTATTAATAGAAGAAGAAAGAGTGCCCCCAACCAAGCAACAAAGCAGGAATCAGAGAATGGCTAAAGCAACTACCAAAATTCCCCAAACGAAACTCCTTATGACAACCCTTCTGACATTTGGATTTCTTTGCGTAGCTCCAACCTATGCTCAAAGCAAGGTGAGGAAATCTTCTATTCCTCAGCACCTTCTCAATAGAGTACTTAAAAAGAAGTTTCAAAAGAAAGTGACCAATAAGCCCGCGACAAATAGTTCAAAGCTTCCCTTTTCAAAGAGTCTTCTTACTTCAGAATTCTCGAGCTGGGGTGTTCAGCCAAGTAATCAGAGATCATCTATCAATCTGATCCCGGCGTGGAAGAAGTTTAAAAAGAAAAAAGATATTGTAGTCGCCGTTATAGACACTGGTATCGACCCTAATCATCCCTTCCTGGCCAATAACCTGGTTGTTATAAACGGTTCTAAATCGACTAAGAACTATGGTATCGATTTTTCTAAAAGTAGAATTGATAGGAAGCAACCCTTTGATGAGCATGGTCATGGAACTCATGTCTCTGGAATTGTAAAAAGTGTATATCCAAATGTGAAAATTCTTGCCTTAAAATACTACAATCCAAAAGCATCCGGACAAGACAACCTAAACTCAACAATTGAAGCGCTTAGATATGCTGTAGATCAAAACGTCGATATTATTAACTACTCTGGTGGTGGACCAGAGCCAGCACTTGAAGAGTTAAAAATATTAAAAGAAGCCGAAAGAAAAGGTATTTTGATCGTTGCCGCAGCAGGAAATGAAGAGTCCAATATTGATGTAAGATCAAATGCTTATTATCCAGCAAGCTATGGTCTTAAGAATATTATAACAGTAACTGCACATGATAAAAATCTTCAGATGCTTAGCAGCTCTAACTGGGGCAAGAAGAGTGTGGATATTACGGCACCTGGCTACAGAATTCGTTCCGCACTCCCCAAAGGCCGAGCAGGGTATTTAACAGGAACAAGTCAGGCAACAGCATTTGTCTCTGGCTCAGCGGCCCTTATCATGAGTCAATACCCTGAGCTCACGACAACGGAAGTGAAAGAGATTCTCAAGCAGTCTGCAAAGAGAGAAATTACGCTAGCAACAAAGTGCTCTAGTGGTGGAAGACTAGACGCAGGAAAAGCCCAGTTATTTGCAGCTCGCTACTTAGAAGCAAAGAGAACAAGAGGTTTAGCCGCTAGAAAAAATAAGCTCAGTAGGGCTAAGGTAAAAATAGCGAGAGCAAAAAGCAGAAAAATTGCCACAAAGTCGGGAAAGATCATTTATAGAAAAGCTAAATAAGAAATTAAGTATTGAGATATTTGAACACAAGATAAGCGGCCACAGTCACGGCCGCGACAGTAAAAAGAAATTCTTTTAATAAGCCCTGATTGAACTGGCGCCAGTAGAGCCTCGAAAGGCCTGACCCAGCTAAACTATCACCACCAAACTCCAAAGACCTAAAGAGATGCTGCGTGAGAGGGTGTTTTTCACCTCGCTCGATCATCTTCCATAAAGCGCTGGCTTCCCCATGAACCCTCAAGAACTCTTTGACCAGCTCATCTGCTTCAAATAAAAAGACTTTTCTTCTCGAAATATCCTCTTCTACCTCATCAAAGAAATATCCCAACAAGACTTCAAAGCGTTTGAGAAGCATTCGCCTATATTTTTTAACAGTGTCATGTGAAGCAAAGAAGCCAGAAGGAAGCCACTTGAGATAAAAAGGACAATTCAATTCAAAATCTTCTTTTAGAACAAAGAAGCTTCTCTCGCCAAAGGGCTCTCCCAAAAGATCCACCCAAAACTGAAGGCCACAAGACTCGCACTCTTTCTTGGTAACAAAAACGGAAGAACACGAGGGGCAAACTCTAGTTATCTTGATTTTCTCAAAAGGGCGCAAGGCATTAAATGTCGTCTTTTCGTTTTCATTGTTGAGCATCCTTAACTTTTGCAATCCCATGACCATTTGGCAAATAGTCTCGATAGTAGGACTATAAATACATGAATTTATTTAGGATCAATCCACGGGTTGCCCTCTTTCTTCTCCCCTTTATTGGTGGGGTACTCTATCCTCTTGGCTTCCCTATGAAGAGTCTTCCTCACTTTATGGGATTCTCTTTACTCGGAATCTTCTTTTTCCTCCAGGCGATTCCAATCCCTTATGGACGCAGTGACGTTCAAAAATCCCCAAGGCTGCCTTACAAGACAACCCTCCTTAGCACGCTGTGTTTTTCGCTGGGTTATTGCCTCGTTGGCTATTACTGGATTCCTTATACGCTAAAGGAGTTTGGGAATATTGGCTTTCCTTTCAATACATTGATCGGCGCCCTATTCTCAGTGATCGTAGTTCCACAATTTATCCTCTTCACCCTCTTTCTCTCATTTTGGTCGAATCTAAAGTGGAAAAGGACTAGTCTAGCAGCAGGTGTGAGTACTCGAAATGTTATCTTCTCTTTGTTACTCGTTCTATTTGAAACATATACCCCTCAACAATTTCCAGCTCATCTTGGTCACACTTGGCTACAATTCTCTCCTTACCTAGGCCTCGCGCCAATCTTCGGAGTTCCTCTTTTTAGTTTTGCTAGCTACTGGTTGATCCTCTCCTGTGTCAGTTGGTGGAGGACTCAGCAGTTTGATCTCCTTGGGCTTTCATTCTTTATAATCTTTGTGGGTGCTAACGCTCTTATGCCCCTCATTTACGCACCAGCAGACTCGGCAAAGTCAGTACATTTACGGTTGGTACAGGCTAATGTTGGCAACTTTATGAAGGTTCAATCTGAAAATGGTAATGCTACCTCTACCGAGGAAATTTATCAGCGTTATAAAAGACTCTCAACTCTTCCTACTAAAGAGCAAAGTACTATCGACCTCATTGTATGGCCTGAAACGGCTTACCCCAGCCTACTCAACACTGCAGTGATGAGAGTTTCCCCCGCCCTTGTGCCAGCAGTCGTTCAAGATGTCGTGACTCAAATGCAGGCTCCTCTGCTCTTTGGGGGCTACGATCAGTCCGAGAATCAAAATACAAATTTCTACGAAACTGAGTATAATGCTGCCTTTTTAATTTCTAAACGAGCAACTTTAAGCGAGGTTTATCACAAGCGATTACTTATTCCTTTTGGAGAGAGCCTCCCTTTTGGATTCCTCAATCCTTATCTTGCGAGGATTGTCAGTAATATCTCCTTTTTTGCAAAAGGAGAAAGATTCCCTGTTTTTAAGCTAAGAAATGGCGAGAGATTTATTTCTGTAATTTGCTACGAAATTCTCTTTAGTGGTTTCATTAGGAGCTACCTCAATCATTTAAGCAGTCTAGATGAGTCTCCTCACTTTTTAATCAACCTAACAAACGATAGTTGGTATGGTGATACCAGTGAGCCTTATCAGCATCAATTTTTGAGTCATTGGCGCTCTCTTGAGTTTCAAATACCTATGGTAAGAATGACCAACACAGGAATAACGAGCATCCTTTATCCTGACGGTTCTCAATCGGAGCGATTGGATGTTTTTCAAAATGGCATTTTAGATATAAATCTAAAGGTTCAGGGCCCAACACCAACATTTTTTCAAAGGTGGGGCTTTCTTCCTACTCTTATTTTGACTGTTCTTATCTTTTTTATCTGCTGGTTAGTGGAAAGATTTAGAGGCCCTCTTTAAAAAGATCATGCAGACGTAAAACTCCAACAAAGACTTCGCCTCTCACTACCGGCAGTAATGAAAAGGGGCTACTTCTGTTTTCCATTATATTTAAGGCCTTACTCGCAAGCTCGCCATCTTCTACCGTAGTTGGACTCGTGTTAATAATTTCTCTCAACGGAGAATTTAAGTCAAAGTTATCTTGAGAGAGCAATCTTCTTATGTCTCCTTCAACTAAAAGACCTAAGAACTTAGAGTTCTCTCCTGTAACGACTGCAGCACCAATTGGCTTTGCAGTCATTGCCATGATCGCTTCTTTTAAAGAATTTTCACCATTTAAGACGGGACAACTTTCTTTATTGATCATTAGGTCTTTAACTTTCAGTCGAAGAGATTTCCCAAGCTTTCCAGCAGGATGGTTGTGAGCAAAGCCCTCTTTAGATAAACCTGTCATATGTTCAAAAATAACGGCCATTGCGTCTCCTATGGCCATCGTTAATGTTGAGCTGGTTGTTGGAGCTTGATTGTTTAAACACACTTCCTTTTCGACAGCACAATTGAAGACAATATCGCATTCACGGGCCATGGCTGAGCCTGTATTTCCAACGAGGGCAATTCGACGAGAGCGATCGACAGGAAGATAGGGTATTAACTTTAATACTTCGTCAGCAGTTCCAGAGTACGAAATTAAGACAATAGCGTCCTTTTCTCTAATATTTCCGAGATCGCCATGAAGAGCTTCAGTAGGGTGAAGGAAAAAACTAGGTAATCCTAATGAAGTAAAGGTTGCAGCACACTTGGCACCAACAAGGCCAGACTTGCCAACCCCACAAAAAACCAGCCTTCCCTGATTCAGGACCAGCTCCTCAAAAAGCTGCGCCAAGGCCTTTGCATCATGGCCTTTGATCTTTTGAGAAGCTGAAGAGAGCGATTTAGCCTCTTCCAGTAGAACATCGGCCATAATTTTTTGAAAATCCATATATAGTCCTAGTTTACTTTTTTCCTCTGGGGAAACTCAAATAACGACTCAACTTGGGGAAAAGATTAATTCTACACCCACTTGCACTTGAGCCTACTCAGGTTAGAATATTAGTAATGAATAGACGATACTTTTTCCATTTAATCTGGTGCATAGCGGCAATGACTCTTAGTTCGGCTTTGGTCACAAGTTGTAGTAGTTATGAACAGTTTCGCTATATTACTGAAGAGTTTGAAATCCCTAATAAAGTCTTTAAAAATGACTACAATCAGGCTTGGTTAGCCGTTCTTCAGGTTATGAAAAAGTACAACCTCGAGCTTACCAATCAAGAAGCTGGCGTTATCAAAACGAGATGGATTGATAATACTTTAGAGGTGAACTTTGCTGACAGCTTCGGCTCAAGCGACGCGGTTAAAGCCGCACGCTTCAAGCTGATCATCAATGTCGTCAAAGGTTTCCGATCAAACCGAGAAGTCTCTAAGATCACCGTTTATAGGCGGCAAATGATTGAACAAGACTTTCTTCAAGGCTGGAAGGTTATTCCTAGTGATGGAATACTTGAAAAAACTATTCTCTATAGAATTGAGAGAAACTTAAAGATTGCTGAAAGACTTAAGAAAATTGAAGATCAAAAGGCTAAAGAATTAGAAGCTAACTTTTAAATAGTCTTGTAACTTATCGCTATCTTCTTCCAAAATCTTTTCTTCATATTAGATTCGACCGGTGACTTCTTTCCCGTTATTTTTGAGAGAGAGTAATCAATTTCACTGAAAACATCTTTATACTTCTCTTTTTGAACCATACTTAAAAGTGGCACAATCGCTTTTTTAAACTTTAAATCACCTACAGTCGTGATTGCCTCTTTGATTAGGTTGGTTCTTTTCTTCGTTCCTTCTTTTGGAAGGTAGTAATTTCTTTTATCATATAGCATGCCCCAAACGTCAGCTGCTTTACTGGTAAGGTCCATTTTTCGAATATTCTGCAAAGCTTGCTTACGGACGATGAAGCTCTTATCTTTTAACGCCTTTGCATAAAGAGCAGCGTACTGCTCCTGCTTTAAGGCGAGAAGAGTTTTAAGAGAAGCCATTCTCAATACCCAATTTGGATGCTTCAAGAATTTAGAAATAAAAGGGCCACTCTTTTTTCCCATTATCCTGCCCACTAGAAAAGTCGCTACCCATCTGTTCTTATCAGGGTAGGCACTAGATTTCATAACAGTGATGAGCGCGGGAATAGCCTTTCCAGAATAGTTTAAGGCCTGCTTCTTTAGCTGACTGACTTCTTTGTTAGAAAGGTTTTTTTTAAATTCGCTCAACAGAACCTTATCGATGGCGAGTTTGTTTCCTTCTGATCTCAAAACCGTTCGCTGCGGTGTAATCCGTGCAGGCTTTGCCAACAGTGAACTAAATGTTGCTGCCAACAAAAAAAGTAATGCTATTTTTTTTAATTTCATCAAACTCATCGACCCTACCCTTTGTAGCATTTTCTTGTTACCCCAACATTTTTTCAAATTCACTCAGTAACTCAGCTGCCGACTTTTGCTCGACTTCGTTATTAGGAACTTCAGGCATTTCTTCAGACGCTGCAGCAGTCGCGGTGTCGTCAGAAGCCGGACTATCCTTAGCATCAGACTCCTCTGGAGTAGCAACTGGCGCTTCAGTTTCTGCTGGAGCTTCACTAGGCTCTTCCTTTGCAGTTGCGACTTCTTCTTTGTCATTGTCCGTGCTTGCCTCGGCTTCTTCGCTTTCAACTTGCGTAGGTGCAGAGGCGCCGCCCTTCATTTCTTCAATCGTTTGTTTTAATTGCTCATTTTCTTGTTGGAATTTCTTAAGATTAGCAAGGTCCTCTTCAATGATTGCATATTCCATTAACCGCTCTTTAAGCGAGTCTCTCTCGGAAGTGATCGCATCCAACTCTCCCTGGAGCTCAGTACCATTTTCACCACCACTACCACCACTTGACTGTGCGGCCTCGAGCGCTGTGTTCGATTCTTCAAGCTGTGCTCTTAAGCTCTCGACTTCGCTTTTTACAATGCCATATTCTTCTTCTGAGACACCACCACCCTTAGAAGCTCGAGCAGCTTCAAGCATTTTTTCGAGCTCTGCAATCGTTGTATCTTTTTGACCAAGCAGTGCTTTTAGATTCGATATTTCAGCATTCTTTTGAGCGAGCTCTTCCGATGAAGAGCCGCCGGCCTGAATCCCACCTTGAGGAAGTTCTGATGCGGGAAGAATGGAAGGGATCCCTTCGGTAAGCTCTAAACCTCCACCCCTAAAGAGAGAGGACTTTAAAGCTGTAGAATTAGCGATGATCGAATCTAGATAATTCTTAACGACAGAAGCCGGAATTTGGTGACTTAATTGATGGAACTTTCTTCTATTATAAAACCAATAGGCCAATAAAGAAGTAAACACGATGACAAGTACCGCGAGAGAAATACTAATTGTTTCATCAGTAAACTGAGTGAGAACGAGTCGAATCGATTCCACAATATCCATCCTTGGAAGTCTTTAGCTTTTAGAAGGGAGCAAAAACAATGCTGCCTATCATACTAGAATTATAGCGTTTGGAGTCAATTCATGTCAACGTGCAATAAGACGCGGAATAAGGATTCAGTCGTTGATAACGGCCATCAGCTCTTTTCGAATTTTTTTATTACTGGCCACAATAGTTGACTGAAATGGATCAAATTTCTGGGCTTCATAATTCGTAACAGATGCTCCTGCCTCTAAGCATATCAAACCAGCAGCAGCAACGTCCCAAGGGGCCAGCCCACGCTCCCAGAAACCATCGAAGATTCCTTGTGCTACCAAGCACAAATCAAGAGCAGCGCTCCCCATCCTACGAATGCCTCGAGAGCTCTTCATCATAGTTAAGAAAAGACTGAATTCTTGATTAAACTCCGCGCCTTTTTCGCAGGCGAAACCTGTTACTAAAAGTGAATTACTCAATTTCTTCGGTGCTGAGCTTATGGCCAGCTTCTTTTTGCGTTTTCCACGGCTCGATAGATAAGCTCCTTTTCCTTGAAGAGCAAAAAAAGACTCTCCCGTCGCCGGTCTATAAACAAGTCCGAGAATAGGCTTCCCTTTTTTCACTAGGCAAATACAGATAGCGTAATAATCCATGTTATTAAGGAAGTTGGTTGTTCCATCCAAAGGATCAATAATCCACGAATATTCATGATCATGAAAAGGAAGATAAGCGTCGTGCTTGCCACCAAACTCTAAAAAAGCACTTTCCTCGGCTAGAAATGAAGCTTTCGGAACTAACTTTTTGAGTTTTTTTATAATAAATTCTTCAGATTCAAGGTCTGCTTCAGATACTACACCCTGTGCCTGTTTAGAAGAAATCGTAAGACTGTCTAACTGCTTTCGTCTTTTCTCAAGACGCTTCCCTGCCTGTTCAGCAACGAGCATAACCTCTTTTAGAATCTTATTTAGCCGAGCAGAGTTAATGACGATGGCATCAGTTTTCTTCAAAATTATCTTCCTCATGGCTTTTCATAACTTCTTCGATATCCTCTTCACTAAGGCCTTCTTTAGACGGCGCTTTATAATTCTCAGTTAACCATAAACCAAGATCAATATCTTTACATCTCTCACTACAAAATGGTCTTGCTGAGGAGTCGTAGTAATTAAAGATTTCTGAACACTTTGGGCACTTCACCTTAATTATTTTTCCATTGACCATAGTTCTCTTCCCGTATTGAGACTATTTGAGACAAATTGACTTTGCAATTGCTCAAAATACTCATTCGATTCTTCTAACTCATACTTATCTATAGAGATGATAGGAGTCAAACCTCTTAAGCTGTTAACAAAAAAAGCTGCGCTATAGTCTTCAAGCTTATTAAACTTAAGGGGCTTACACTCGATAGGGAGACTCTTTAGTCCTACTTTTAAACCAAGCCCCTCCACAATTGAAAAACGACTGCTTGGTGTCACCCATGCTTTATTTTTTTCGTCAAAGAAGACAACATTGGCGATGGCACCTTCCATGAAAAAGCCATCGTTATCGTAAAAAAGAGGCTCGGAAGTCATCATTTTTTTTAGCCTAAAAGTCTCAGCGTATGAGCCAAGCTTAACGAAGTTCGGCCTTGAAGAACTCAGGACTGGGCAAAGGACGCTCTCGCATTTCAAGCCTTTTACCACTTCTTTAGAAAAAGGAGAGAGCTGTAAGAGTTGCTGAACTTGGCCGTCCATGTTTTCAAATAAGCTCACTCTAATTCTAAGATGGCCCGGTAGCTTTTTAGAAAAAGGAGCAAGGGGCTTTAAAATTTCACGCAAAGAAGGGCACTCATCCCAGCCAAATAACCACTGACTTGCTTCTCTTAAACGCCTTTCGTGAGCCTCGTAAAAAGGGAGCTGTCCATTATTGATAAGTCCCGTTGTAAAAACACTCATTCCCCAAGAAAAAGCAGTATTTTCAAACACTACCGGCAGGGAGCTTTTATCGAGGACTTTTCCATTAAGTAGAGTGAGCTTTTCTTGCCCTAATTCCATATTGTCACCCTGTTTGAGTTTTCTAAATCTAAAAATTCGATTAAAGCAGCGAATACCCAGTGGATAAAGGGGCTTACTAACAATCGAGCTTTACCTCCGAATTCTAGCTTGATACTAGCAAGGCTAGAGAAAAAGGAGAAGCCGAGCGTGCAGGGTTCAGAAAAAGACGAATACAGAGGGGTTTGGGATAAGCTTGTTCTAATAGGTTTTGGTTCTCAAGGCAAAGCATGGGCCTCTAACCTTCGCGACAGCGGCAGGACAATTGAAGTCTTTCTTAGAAGTCCCAACTCCCTAAAAGATCACCTCAAAGCGCGAGGATTTGCCCTCGCTCACGACTTAAGTCACTACCCAGCCCTTTTACTTTTGATCCCCGATGATCAACATCTTGGCTTTCTTAAGACTCATAGCCATTCAATCCCTTCTGGGACAAGTATCATCTATGCTCACGGAGCAAGTATGATGGAGAATGACTTTGCCCAAATATACCCTCAGTTTAATCATCTTCTTTTGGCACCTAAGGCTATAGCCAGTGAAGTGAGATTCCAGTACGAGAATAAGGGAAAACTTGGTGCCGTCTACAGTGTGCAAAGCACAATAGAGAATATCGATATCGACCTCGAAGTTGAGCTTTTGGCCCTCGCTCAAGATCTAGGGATTACAGCAGGACCATTTAGGACAAGTTTTAAGGATGAAGCATGCGCTGATCTTTTTAGCGAACAAAGCCTTTTATGTGGACTCATTCCCCACGCAGCGAAAATAAGCTTTGAAATGCTCCTAAAAAGAGGTATTTCGCCAGAGCTTGCTTATATGGAATGCTGGCTCGAAGTGAAGCTTATTGCCGATGCAATGGTAAAGAAGGGACCGGCTGAGTTATTCAATCTTATAAGCCCCCATGCCTTGAAGGGCTCCCATTTGGCGCAGCAGAGATTCTTTGACAAAGCGTACCATGAAATCCTAGAAAGGTTATTATCTGACATAGAGAATGGAAGCTTCTTTAAAGCAGCAAATGAGATTGATAGTAATGAGCTGCGAAGCCAGTATCGTAAGTTATGGTCAAACTCGGAGCTTCAGAAAATCCACGACAAGCTGAAAGAAGTGCTTGTTCCTTAGGAAATTTGATGACGACAATTTTAAATACAAGACAGATTAAAAAAAGAAAATTGTCTGCAGGCAGTGCTCCTCTTTCAATGCTCACGGCCTACGATTTTCAAACGGCTCAACTCCTCAATACAACAAATCTCGATTTAATTTTAGTAGGAGATTCTCTCGGTAATGTTATTTTAGGTTATGAAACAACCGTCGAAGTGACTGTCGCTGACATGATCACTTTCGCAAGCGCAGTCAAGCGAGGCAGCCCTGATAAATTCGTGATCGTTGATCTGCCCTTTGGAAGTTACTCGACTATTGAGAGTGGTCTAAAAAACTCTATAAAGTTATTTCAAAAGACAAAAGCGGAGGCCCTCAAGTTGGAAGGTGCCAACTCTACAAGCCTGGAATTGATTCAGAGATTGACGGAAACAGGTATCCCCATCATGGGGCATATTGGCTTAACTCCCCAAAGTGTTCATGAGCAGGGGGGCTATTATACTCACGGAAAAACGAAAAAAAGAGAAGAGCAGCTTAAAGAGGAAGCGACGGCCCTAGAAAAGGCTGGCTGCTTCGCTATCGTTCTTGAATGCATCGACAAAGATCTTGCAAAGAAAATAACTGAACTTATTCGTATCCCAACGATAGGCATCGGTAGCGGTGATCAAACCGATGGCCAAGTTTTAGTCACAAACGACCTTCTCATGATGGGCCCTAAAGCACCTCCTAATTTTTGTCGCCCTATTGCTAATCTTTATGAGATTAAAAAGGAACTAATTGGTAATTACCTTGAAAAATTCAAGCTTAATGAGAAAACTCTCGATCCAAAAGTTCAATGAATCCAAATATTATTGAGGAAATAAAAGATCTTCATCGTTCCTTGAAACAAAAAGATCTCATAACAGTTGATGCAGGAAACTCGTTTTGTAAGAAAGCTGTATTTAAAAAAGGCGCACTTTCTCAGATCGAAAGAGTACAAACCAGAGAAGTAGAGCTTCTCGGCAACTCTCCCAATGACCATATTATTTGTAGCGTAAATGAAAACCTCCAAAGTACTTTTTCCTGGGAAGATGAATCTTTTTTAGGTGCTCCCATCAGGTATGCAAGGACCCTCGGCCACGACAGGTTGGTTTGCGCTGCTTATCTTTTTCAAATCGCTAAGAAGTTAGCTAAGCCTATCCTCCTTGTGGACTGCGGCACTTTTCTCACGATAGACCTAATCGATGAACAGGGCCATCAAGGAGGTTTTATCTTGCCCGGTCCTGAAACCTTTCTAAAATCCTATAACCACGGCGCACTCCTACCCAGACTCAGCTCAGTAGGCCACCTCCCTCAAGATCCATGGCCAAAATCTACCCACGCAGCGATTTTAGATAGTGCACAGCTTTACTTGAGCACCATAGTAAAAGAAATTGATTTGAGGTCGAAAAACACTCAAGCTTCAGTCCTCTTGACGGGAGGAGCAAGTGACTTACTGGCCCACCATTTCCCCTCAGAGCAAAAGATCGAAATTTTTCCAGAGCTTATTCACTATTCTCTTTATTTTACTCACTGCAAAATAGCCAATCCTTGAAGACTTATGAAATAAGAAGCCATGAATATTACCCTTGGTGTCACGGGCTCCATAAGCGCCTATAAATCGATAGAACTCCTTCGCCTTTTGATAAAAGAAGATCATGAAGTGAAGGTCGTCCTCACTAAAGGCGCTCTTAAATTCGTAAGACCCGAGCTTTTTTCTTACCTTGGAGCAAGTGACGTCTTTTCTCCCGAAGATGACTTTAGTTTTCCTCACAAATCGACAACCGCATTAGCCGGTAACGTGCTTCATGTCGAACTCGCAAAATGGTCTGAAAAACTGGTCATCGCTCCCTTGAGTGCTAATTCCTTATCAAATCTTATCAACGCAAATGCTGGTGATCTTTTGAGTTCCCTCTTTCTCGCTTGGGAAAAGCAAAAACCTATTCTTGTTTTTCCTGCTATGAATACTCACATGTATCATCACCCCTTTGTTCAGAAAAACTTAAGACAATTGGGTGAATTAAAAAACCTTTTCCTAGGCCCAACCCAAGTCGGAGAACTGGCCTGTGGAGATACGGGAGAGGGGAAACTCCTTGAGACCGATAAAATATTTCAGTTGATAAAAAGCTTAAATCCTTGCTTAAGTGATAAGCATAATTCAACAAAATTCAAACACATTCTTATAAGCACGGGCGCCACAGTTGCTCCGCTAGACAAGGTCAGGTTTCTAACTAATGCTAGCTCTGGAAAAACATCAATCCCTTTTATCACGGAAGCCTTAAGTCGGGGGCACAGAGTCACCGTCGTTGCGGGGATATATGCTACAAACTCACTCGAGCTTTTTACTGATCATCCTAATTTTTCACTTGAAAGGGTAAGAACAACTCAAGAAATGCTTGAGGCAGTTCAAGGTGTTTTTGCGAGCTGTGACACTTATATCTCCATGGCGGCCATCGGGGATATTCAATTCGATTTCATAGACTCCAAATTAAAGAAGGCTCAGCTGGGCTCAAGCCTGAAAATCATCCAATCTCCAGATATTTTGAAAGAAATGCTCTCCAGGAAACGTGCCAATCAAACGATCATCGGTTTTGCTGCAGAATCGAATCTGACCGACGAAGTTTTATTGGAGAAACTAAAGAGAAAGCCTGTCGACATGCTTATTGGCACAGAAGTAGACTCTGGCCTTACTGGTCAGAGTACAGTTAAAGGATTCGGAACCGATCAAGCAACCTATCGCTTTGTCGACCATCAACAGATCATCACAGCTTCTCAGATTTTAAGTAAGAAGCAACTAGTTCAATTCGTCGCTCAAAAGCATTTTTAAAGATGAAAGTATTTAAAGAAAAAATCGACTTTTTAGCATGGAGAAACTCATTAGATGAAGAATTTTCTCTCGTTCCTACAATGGGTAACCTTCATGCAGGCCACCTAAACTTGGTAGAGCAAGCCTTAGGCCTAAGTCAGCATTGTATCGTTTCTATTTTTGTGAACCCCCTTCAATTTGGGGCCGGTGAAGACTTTGGAAAATACCCGAAGACCCTAGAAGATGACCTAAAAAAACTAGAAGAGGTAGAGAAAAAATCAGGAAAGAGAATCACTGTCTTCGCTCCTCAGAGCTCGTTAGAAATTTTCCCTCAAGACAGTAAAACTCTCATTGAAGTAAAGGGCCTAGACCGGACTCTTTGTGGAAAATTCCGTCCTGGTCACTTTATCGGCGTTACGACGGTGGTCTTTCACCTTTTTAGGCTAACCAGACCAGTCCTCGCTATTTTTGGTCAAAAGGATTTTCAACAATATCTCATTGTGGAAAAAATGACTCAAGACTTAGATCTTCCGGTAAAATTGGTTATGGCCCCAACGCTAAGAAATGAATCAGGCCTCGCCCTTTCTTCGCGTAATCAATATCTGAGCGATTCAGACAAAACTGAAGCCCTAAAACTGAGCCTAGTCATCAATAAAACCTGCCAATCGTTCAAAGCTCTGGGAATTCAAAAGGCTCAAGACTATATTAAGACCGTTTTAGAGCAAGACTCGCGTTTTCAGTATTTAGAAATACTCGATGCCTCAAGTTTATTGAGACCGACTGGGGAATCTAAGAAACTTGTGGTTGCGGGTGCCTTCATCCTGGGCGATACTCGTCTTATAGACAATTGTCTCATCTCGTAATCTACGGCTAGGATAAAAGTTTGCTCGATAATGAATTTCATATCTCACTAGACGCCAAGGCTGCTCTTGTCTCCATCATTTGCCCAAAGTTTGATGAGCATAAGACAGAGGTCGAAACGGGTCGTTCTCTAACCGAACTAAGAGAACTCTTAAGAACCCTTGAAATAGAATCAGGTTATCAATATATCCAGACAAGAAATAGTCTTGATCCTGCCACTATACTTGGTTCGGGAAAGCTTGCTGAAATTGCGGAAGAAGCAAAAAAAGAGGGCGCAACTCTTCTTGTCTTTGACTTTGAACTGACCGCTTCACAGATCAGAAACATCCGTAAAATAACTGGCTTATCAGTTGTTGATCGTGTGCATGTCATTCTAGAAATTTTTGCACGACACGCCAGAACTCGAGATGCAAAGATTCAAATTGAAATTTCACGTCTTCAATATGTTCTTCCCAGACTCTCTGGCTTTTGGACTCACCTTGGCCGCCAAAGAGGTGGGGTTGGAGTCAAGGGTGGCGAAGGTGAAAAGCAAATTGAGCTCGACAGAAGAATTATTCGCCAAAGAATTGAATTCTATAAGAAAGAATTAAAGCTCCTTGCAAAGTCTAGAGAACAGCAAAAAAAGAAAAGACAAAACCAAGCAGTAACGGCCGCCCTCGTCGGCTATACCAATGCTGGGAAGAGCTCCGTCATGAACAGACTCTGCCAGGTTAGTATTAAAGAAGAAAATAAACTTTTTGCGACTCTCGATTCTACTTTTAGAACCTTGAATCCAGACACTCACCCTCCGATGATTTTAATCGATACGGTGGGCTTTATCTCTAACCTTCCCAATACCCTCATTGATGGATTTAAGACTACGCTTGAATCTGCTCTTGAAGCCGACCTACTTGTTATTGTTTGCGATATTTCCGATCCAAACTACAAGAAGCACCTAAGAGTCACAGACGAAGTATTAGAAGAATTAGGAGTGGGCGATAAAGAAAAATTTATCGTTTTTAATAAGAAAGACCTTCTCAATGATCCAATTAAGGCGAAGATAATCAAAAGAGTTCACCCGGATTCATTTGTGGTCAGCTCCTTTTCACAACAAGACATGAACGAACTTCGCACCCATATCATTGATTACTTTCTAGCTAAACAAGACCAGTTCGATCTTTTTATTCCCTATGATGAAGGTGCAGCCCATTCCTCGGTGGCCTCAAAAACAAATATTTTAGTAACGAGAAACCATGAAAAAGGGATCTTTTATCAGGTCAGAGTTCCAGACTTTATTTTCCACCAGCTTGGGCTTCATAACTTTATTTTAAAACCTGAAGAGACTAAGGAATACGAGAAAATGAAAACCTTTGAATAATTAAAAGAAATAACCGCTTCGAAAGTACAGCGTCACAGAAAAGACGACAAATACCAACCCTAGTCCCAAGTAAACAATAATCTCATCTCTATCCATGGATTCTTATCGGAATTAAAGTTGCTGAGATTTAGCGTGAAGCTCATTGAGGATCTCTCTGAGTCGACTAACCTCGAAAGGCTTCAGCATTAGAGGCAATTCACCAAAAATAGGCTTATTTTCGAAAGCTAAAACAAACAAAGGAATATCCGCAACTACTTCCTGGATTTGCTTTAGACTCTCTTCAGTGGCCAGAGCTTCTCCTATAACAACGATATCTGGACCAAAGTCTGAGCAACGAAAGGAGAAATCCTCCAGCTCATAGAGGGTGTAGAGACTCCATTCTGAACCTTTAAGGAGAGATTCCCAAGCATGAGCTTGTAATTGGTCAGATTCTATTAAAAATACTTTTTTCATGGCAGACAGGGAGCCTCTTTGCTAGTTTAATGAGATACCAGCCTATTAAGGCTAAAGAAAAGGTAGCAGGCTCCATGGAGAAAGAAAATATCTTAGTTCAAGACTCAGAAGGAACAACCCTAGGACGCTTCTCCTTTAAGAATCGTGACCAAGCTTTTGAATTGGCCTGCCAACTTGAAGAGATGGGCATAGACGCTAAAATTGTAGAACCATCATTACCTGAGAGTCTCATCTCTAGCCTAGGCGCTGGGGAAGGAGATAAGGAAACCCTGAGAAGGGAAATCGACGAAGAAATCCAAGATCATGATTCAAAGTGCTGTGGGCCGTAAGTTTTTCAACTAAATAACGCGACACGTACAAGTGTCATTTTCACTCCAAGTTCCTGATATTTATTATCAAAATTCTAACATTTTCTCCCAACAGCGTTAGGTTCCCATTAAATTAGTGAAAAGCAATTTGAATATCACAAGGTGCGTGATACTACTTCTCCTAAGAATGGGCCTGTCAATTCAGCGCCTCAATGCGAGGCAGAATTAATCGGGAGAGACAAATATGAAATTTTCGCTATTTTCAACGATAGACCTCCAGCATCATAAAACGATGACTGTCGAAGGTGGCTGGAAGGTCAATTACTTGGCCTTTGCCGAGGAAAAATTTGCGGGTATCCCACCATTAGTTATTCTTGGCGGCGCTTTTCAAAAATTTCACTCTTTTAAAAAGGAAGTGGAAAACCTCAGTAAATTCTTGCCAGTAGTTCTTGTGGATCTTCCCGGTCAGGGAGGAAACAATCAACTGGCAGAGAGCCTAAGCTTTGAAGACTATGCCCACATTCTAAAAAGCTTTGTCGACGAAATGGGGATGGAGAGAATCACTCCCGTTGCTCTAAGTTACGGCTCAGCAATCGGCTATACATACGCGGCTCTCTACCCAGAAAGTACGCACAGATTAATTCTGGGTGGTACAACGCCAAAGCTTCGAAAGTCTACGCGAATTTTACTTGAAGAGAGCTTAAAGGCCATGGAACAAGGGCGCATGAAAGACTTCTCTACAGGGGTCATTCTCAACCTTTTCAATTACTCACAAAGAAAAAGAACAAAGATACCTAGAATGCTGATTAGAGGATTTCATAAATCTCTAATGACTTTATCTGAAGAAGATAAAGGGCGCTATTATGCAAATACTAGCAGGCTTTTAAAACTCAATGGTCTTGGCAAGCTGAAACCTCAATGCGAAACACTCGTTCTAGCTGGTGAATTTGATAACTTTACGACACCCAGTGAATGTTTGGCCGTGGCCAACATGTGCGAAAAGTCCATTGTCGGTATCCTTAGAAACTGTGATCACCTTGCTCCTTTCGTAAGAAAAGAGCTTATGATTAACACCTATAAATCGTTTGCTCTCGAAGGTAAAATATACGAAGGCGAAGGAATATCTCTTTATGAACATGCAGAAATTCCTCTCGAGAAAAAGATTCTCGAGCCTCGCTGGAGTTATCCTGGAGAAGCTAAGCTAAAGTGCCCTGTTTCTGATTGGGAGCAAGTCGTAAGTATCGTAGACTTTAACTCCTATGGACTTCGTATTGACCTTAAGGACAAGTACATCTCTAGCGACAAGCTTAGGAATCTTAATGTTGAGTTCATGGGCAAAGACCTTGAACTTGAAGCTATTTTCTTCGATAGTACTCGAGATGGTTTAAGAGGCATTTTTAAAAGATACGACTTTGATACCTACGAGAAGTTAGAAAAATTTCTCTCAAACCTTGATGCCAGTACAAAAGTCTTCACACCTCAGTCTCTTTAAAATAAAGAAGAAAGCTTAAATTCGTCATTTCCTACGTACAGAGGTATGTTAATTTATGACTTTATGGCTTCTCTATATGTTTCTCGGTATTATGGTCGGCACCGTTGCAGGGCTATTTGGTATAGGTGGTGGCATTTTGATGGTCCCCAGCCTGTTCTTTGCTCTCAAGGCATCTGCAGTTCCTGATGACCTAGCCATTTTTCTTGCGACAAGAACTTCACTGGCCATTATTCTCTTCACAAGCTTTTTTTCAGCTCTATCTCATCACAAACACAGTCCTCTTTTATGGAATATCCTAAAGCAGCTCTCCATCTCTGTGATCTTAGGAACACTCGCTGGAACTTACCTTGTTAGTTCTATTTCGGGCTACTGGCTCGAGATAATTTTCATGATCTATGTGACTTTAATAGCCCTAAAAATGTGGTTTGGTTTTAAGATTGGGGCGGCTTCAGGCCAGAGCAGCCCAAGCCTTGCAACAACGACAGTGGTTGGGTTTATCATCGGCCTAAAATCCGCCATTTTAGGAATTGGGGGAGGAACGATTAGTATTCCTTATCTGACTTGGCAAAAGATCCCAATGACTAAAGCCGTTGGGCTTTCTGCGGCCCTTGGCTTTATTATTGCTCTCTTCGGGACTTCTTATAGCCTAGTGGAGGGTTTCGTTCACCCTCAATTACCAGAGCATACAATCGGAGCTATCTTTCTCCCAGGGCTCCTTGGCGTTACTTCCACCAGTATCATCATGGCCAAGGTCTCCTCTCGCTATGCTCACAAGCTGCCTCAGGAAAAACTTAGAAAAGCTTTTGCTGTTATTTTGGCGATTGTGGCTTTTAAGTCTATCTATAAGTTTGTTGCCCCTTTTGTGCTTTCCTAGGCTTTATTTTTGTCTATTCAAGGCTTATAAACTTTGTTCATTGAAGAAATTTGACGCCCATCCTGTGTAGGGAGAATAATGTCCACCTTCAGTGCATTTATCACCGGCGGTTTTGTTGTAGCTCATGTGATAACCTGCGAGAACTCCCAACAAAATAAGCTCACGGCCTGTGTCCATAACAAGAGGACCTCCAGAGTCACCACCACAAATTCCTGCCTTACCTCTGTCTCCACGTACATCTATTGATGAGTAAGCCCTCTCGACGACTCCCTTTGCAAAAGCCAGCGTTCCCATTTTATTGTGGCTGGCGCCAAGCATATAAACCTTTTTCCCTTCAAGATCTGAGAAGCTTTTTATTTCATTTGTCGAGACAACATTCATCGCATAATAGCCACTAGGTAGAATACTTCTGTTTAAGTAAACGACGGCAAGATCATCACGATAGTTTCCATCATAAAAGTCTGGATTAACTTTAACCTTTTGATCTGCTTTACTTAAAGAGACCGTTGTATATTCACTGCCAGCCTTAAAGAAAGTGACATCAGTTAAGTAACTTCCCTTATTAACACAATGAGCTGCTGTTAAGATTTTGCGGTAACCTATAAATGTGCCAGTACAAGTGGAGTTTCCACTGATGTACAGCCTCACAACTGATCGCCATGATTTAGATTGCTCTGTCGTAATTGTTCCGCCCTGGATCACCCTATTTAGTAAAAAACCTTCTTTCGGCTTTTCAGCGCGACCATCAGTGCCAACAACGAGTGCTAGGACAAATAATATCCCTATTTTTAGATGCATAAAAACTCCTCATTTGTAGGATTGAGAATATCATGGGGAAAGGAGGTCCTAAATTTAAGTCCTTTATTTACAAGAGCCGCCTATTATTAAGACACTTCTGCTGAAGTTAATAAGCCTAAGCTGTCGATTTTAAGTGGACTATCAGTCTATCTGGGGGAGGCAGAAATTGAGCTCAATTTGTTAAGTGGCCTTGTCATCTGAAGCGGTAAAAAAAAAGGGCCACTTAAATATAAGTGGCCCCAATTCTTAAAGATCAATTTTTAACTTTACTAAGACTCAGTTTCGTCTACTTTGAAACCTGCGAGCTTATCAGCAAGAGTAGCCGACTTAACGTCTGCTTGCTTGCCAAATGCGTTAGCTTCAGAGTTGATTGCAGACTTCATTGAAAGAGCAATCTTCTTGGCATCTTTATCAATAGAGATAACCATTGCTTTCACAACTTGTTCTTTCTTAACAACTTCTTCTGGCTTCTCTACTCTCTCTTCAGAAAGCTCAGAGATGTGAACAAGACCCTCAATTCCAGTTTCTAGCTCAACGAAAGCTCCAAAATCAGTTACACGAACAACTTCTGCTTCGATAACTGTTCCAACAGGAAGCCTTTCTTCGATTTTCTTCCATGGATCTTCCTCGAGTTGCTTAATACCGAGGCAGAATTTTTGATTTTCTTTATCGATTGAAACAACAACTGACTCAAGCTCATCGCCCTCTTTATAAACTTCATTGAGAATGATTGGCTTCTTAGTCCAAGAAAGATCAGAGACGTGGATAAGAGCATCAACCTCTTCACCAAGATCAAGGAAAAGACCGAAGTCTACAATAGACTTGATTTTACCAGTTACTTTCTTCCCTACAGGGTACTTCGCTTCAAGGTCATTCCAAGGGTTTTCTTGAAGTTGCTTGAATCCAAGTGAGATTCTTTTGTTTTCAACATCGACATCAAGAACTTGTGCTTCAACTTGCTCACCAACGGTGAAGTGTTTGGCAGGGTTCTTAATTTTGTTTGTCCATGACATTTCAGAAACGTGGATGAGTCCTTCGATTCCGTCGTCAAGCTCAATAAAGATTCCGTAGTCTTTAACAGAGACAACCTCACCGCTAACTTTTTTACCAGCAACGTATTTCTCTTGAGCTTCTTCCCAAGGGTTAGGTTGAACTTGCTTAAGACCAAGAGAAACTCTCTCTTTTTCTTTATCAAATTTAAGGATTTTAACTTCGATTTCGTCACCAATGTTAAGAAGATTACTTGGGTGCTTAACACGGCCCCAAGACATATCAGTGATATGCAGTAGACCATCGATACCACCGAGATCAATAAAGGCACCGTAATCAGTGATGTTTTTAACGACACCCTTAACGATCATTCCTTCTTGCATTTGCTCAAGGATCTCTCCTCTCATCTTATTGCGCTCTTCCTGAAGAATTGCCCGGCGAGAAAGAACAATGTTTCCACGTTTCTTGTTGAACTTAATAACCTTAAATTCCATTCTCTTACCGATGTATTTATCAAGATAACGAGTTGGACGAAGATCAATTTGTGAACCTGGTAAGAAAGCCTTAACGCCGATGTCGACTGAGAGACCACCCTTAACCTTAGCAACAACAGTCCCTTCAAGAGGAGTACCTGATTCACAAGCTTCAGAGATTTTGTCCCAGGCTTTAAGAATTTCGGCCTTATCCTTAGAAAGTACAAGGTTGCCCATCGATGACTCAAGCTTATCAAGGTAAACCTCAATAGTTTCGCCTTCTTTGATCTTGAGAGTTCCGTCATAATTGACGAATTCTCTGGTTGAAACAAGACCTTCTTGCTTATAACCAATATCGACCATTGTGTAGTCGGGACCGATATTTACGACCTTTCCCATGTAAACTTCGCCTTCGACAAAGTTTTTAGTTTCTTCTGAATCCAGAAGAGTTGAGAACTCAGTGGCATCAACTGTTTCGACGTCCTCGCCAAAAACAACCTCAAAGTCCTGCATCCAATTTTGTTTGATGTCATTTGACATAAAACACCTCTTTTTATTCTTGCTAAGTTTCTTAGCAAAAACCTTTTCGTTAAACCCACTCGAGAGTGAGCTCCCGACCCTACTACTGTAAGCATCGAGAATTATATAGTTTTGGTGGCGCAGAATAACTCAAAAATGAGTGACTGTTAAGCCTTTTTCTCCCGCTTTAGAAAACTTGCCTTCTTCTGTTTTGCGCGCTGCAATCGTCTTCGTCTCCCCAGCAACTTCTTATAGATCTTACTCAGGGTCTCCTCATGCCTTTTAGCTCCATAGGTCTCAGCAAGACCCTGAAATGATTGATGAAGACTCTTTTCATAAGTCGACAGGTTTCGAAGGACAAGCTCACACTTTTCTCGAATTTCTCTGGAGTCTCCAGATAGATAGGTTTCGCCGACTTGACCATGCTTTTGAAAAAGTTCCATTGAGCACGTTGTTCTTGGTATGACGACAGGCTTTGCAACCAAGAGGGCCGAGACTGCGTAGTCCTCTAAAGTCTCTCTCCTCACCAAACCCAACCAAAGGTCGACATCAAATTGGTCGCTAAAAATATCACTAGGACCTACGAATGCTACATGCTCTTCTAGACCCCAGTCCTTCACCTGACGGCGAAGCTGATCTGTCAGGACACATTCGTTCCATGCTCTTTCGTTAAAGAGCGCGAAAGTATAATTCTTCCCATCTAAGCCTTTTTCAATCATCACCCTAAATGAGTGGAAGACCGTATCGAGAAAGCGAGTATTGGTTTCTATACCATTTAAATTTGTCCCAATGTAAAAGCGATCTTCGCTAAAGCGATAGGGAGGCTTGTCTCGCTCACGGCTCTTATCCATTACTGGAAGCCCGAAGCCTATAAAGTCGGTCTTACGGGGAGGAATCCCCATGTGACCCCAAACATTTTCAACCTGCTCGCTTGAAGAGAGAAGGACCTGATCAATCCTCTCTATTAAAGGCCTAAACCAAAAGTTTCTATGATGGTCCTTAATATCGCGACCTAAAGTAAAGACAAGAGGAACCAGAGACAAGGAACGCAGATAGTAGCAAAGCGGCCATAGAGTTTTAATATCGTAGCAGTGAACGAGATTTATGTTTAAATCACTTATAAGTTGCCTAAGCTTTCTCAATCGATGCCACTTGTAAAACTTCGTCGCAAACTTACCCTGATGATAGAAACATTCGATATCGTGAAGCTTCGCCCTATTGCCAAGAAGAGAATCTTTGTAAGTGTAGAGGTAGACTTTAGCACCTGATCGACTGGCTTGGAGGCAATCTTTTAGAATTGTTCTTTCTTCGCTACCCCAGCGGTTGCTTAAGCCCATGTAAAAAAAGTTAAGCCCTGCAAAGGGCTTAACTTTATTTGCTTGGAGCGTAGTCAACCAACTCTCCTTTAATTGATCCAATTTTAACATCGGCTTGAAACTTTAGTAGTCGACGGGTTTTATCATTAGAGTACCAAAACCTTATATCGCCCTTTTTTTCAAGAACTCCAGGAAATCGCGTTTCAGCATTAATCCTAATGGCCGAAACCCACTTACCATCGACTTTCAAAGATTCAACGCCTTCAACTTTGATTTTTAAAATCCAAATTTTACCTCGAGTAACTATCGGAAATTCATAAAGATCATCTTTTTTTAAAGGAAGTCCACGGACAAAGAAAAGAGCCGAAAATGAATCTTGGAAATAGCGAGGTATAGGTTTTTCTAATTCGACGTTCTTATGCTTGCCCTTTTTTAGTCTTTTATAAAAATGAAAAGTCTTCAGTTTCTGAGAATCAAATAATTGTAAATCATCTACCGTTTGCCCGCTCTCTCTTTGCAAAAGAACATATTTAAGAGGAGTAAAGTCTTCAACTGTTACAAATGTTTCGAGAGAGTCATCTAAGCTGTAAATATAACTGTAGTACCTAGCAGAGCGCATGCGGGCCTTAAAGTGATAAGCCCTTCTTCCCCCTATATCAACCATAGGAAGAGTTTCTATTTGTATGAAACCTGCGGTGATCCCCAAGTAGCCAACTTTTAAAGTGAACTTCTCTCCTGGGAAAACGACAGGCTCGAAAAGGGGCCACACATCTTTGGACTTACGGTCGTATGATTTTAAGGCTTCTGGAAAATCTATGGGGTATTCTAAAGAATCTTCTTTTGCTTTAGCTTCGTTAATTTTACTTTTTTTCTTGGTTAAAGGAACGATTTTTGCGCTCGCTACCTCGCTCACTTTTGTAGCATTTGAATCCTTGAGAGCCCTTTTCTGCTTAGGGTTCCCCTCTTCTTTGGCAATGATTCTATTATCTACTTTGAACTTATCTAATGTCGTTTTATCGATGCCTAGTGAACCTTCAACCTCTTCGGAATTAAAGTCCATAAAATCACGATCTTTTTTCGTTGCACAACTAAAGCATAGAAAAAAAAGAGCAGCCGTCACGGCCGAATGAAAAGTTAGTATTTTAGAATATCTCACTTCTCAATTCTAGCAGAAGCTTTAACTTTCAATAGCTTGAGAAATTATTTCTAGGGTCTTTTCCTTGCCACTGACAAAGTCCACTTGAATCTCCAAGTAAAGTAGTCTGGGATCGTCAATAATTCGCCTAATCTTTACGATATCTTTTTCCGTTGTGATTAAGTAGGCATCCTTGGCAACTGCTCTGTCTAAAATTTCTTTTACTTCCTCCACTTTGAAGAAGTAGTGGTCGGGAAAACTCAAGCGCTCCATAACATCAGCACCTAAAGACTCAACTAAATTGAAAAAGGAATCTGGTGAAGCAATTCCTGCTAAACAAATCACTTTTTTTCCCTGCATTTCATCTGTTTTGAACATTAATTCGTAGGAAGAATCAAAAAATCCACTTGGGGTATAGTCCATTAAAGCAAAATGAGTCGCAGGGGGCGTATAGCGCTTAATAATACTCTCGAGCTCTTGAATCTTCTCGCCTTCTACCTGTGAAGCTCTACCAATGACAATAAGGTCTGCGTCTTTTAACGCTGAAAAGCCCTCCCTCATATAGCCGAGAGGCGCCACTTTATAGCGCTCAATAGGCATAAGAGCATCAAATAGAACAATATTGAGATTGCGTTTTAACTTCAAGTGCTGATGACCATCATCAAGAATAACCACGTCAGGAGACTGCTTATCAAAGTAGAACTCTAAATTCTCCTTTCGTTTTTTCCCAACAACAACAACAGCGTTCTTTAGTCGTCTAACCAAAAGAAGCGCCTCATCGCCGTATTCAAAGGGATTAAAGCCAAGTCTTTTTCCTGAAGTTAATATTCCGCTACTGTGCTCTAAATTGCCTTTGTATCCCCGAGTAAGAATCATGACCCGTTTTCCATCTCCCCCCAAATGTTCACTAAGCCAAATAGTAAAAGGAGTTTTACCAGTCCCCCCAAAAGTTAAATTTCCCACTGATATAATTGGTACTTGGAACTTTTGAGAACTAAAGAAGTCGTAGGAATAAAGAAATCGACGGACTCGATAAACTCCATCCCATATCAAAGCAAAAGGATAAAGAAGATAGAGAAAAGTCTTTAGGATAGGGTTTTTAAGACTCACGAGCGTTCTCCTTTTGAAAAACTGAGTTCCATGACATCTTTCATATGTCCTACAACCCCCTCTTGATCCCCACTGATTAGATCGAGAGTTCGACTCAAATCCCTCTTCAGCTTTATGTACTCTTCTTCGCTATCAAGCCATTTGCTAAGAGCGCCGGCTATATTGAACGCCGAAACACTATTTTGCAGAAACTCTGGAAAAACTTGCTTTTCATGCACAATATTAGCAAGAGAAATAGGCCCATCATAAGATAAGAAATTACTAAATATAAATTCATTCAAATGAGACGTTTTGTAGCATACCACCGTAGGCACCTGAAATAGCGCACAACTCAAGGTAACCGTACCGCTTGCTGCGATAGCAAAGTCTGCCCACTCAAAGGCATCCGCCAGTCTGGCGTGATCAAAGACCTTGGGACAAAAACGTAAATAAGGGCGATACAACTTGGCAGAGACATTTGGGCTCACAACAATGCCCAATTCAACAGGCCTCTCGAGAGCAGAAGTACTACTAACAAACAAAGAGAGTAAATTTGCGACTTCAAAGTTACGACTTCCTGGCAATAAAAGAATCTTAGGTTTGTGCTTATCAAAAGTGGAACTAAGGCTTCTTTTTAAGACTTCGTCTTTATAATGAAAATAAAGAGGGTGGGGAACCGATCTTACATGACGAACACCTCGATCGAGAAACCACTTTTTTTCAAATGGTAAAATTGTGAAGAGAGTATTTACATCTCTCTCCAGCGCTTTCGATCTCCATGGTTTCCAGGCCCATGCTTGAGGAGCAACGTAATAAAGAACCTCAACACCTCGAGCTTTCAATCTTTTCGCCAGCCGCATATTGAAGTCTTGAAAATCAATGAGAATCGCCACTCTTGTTTCTCGGACCTCTACTTCATTCACGATTTTCTTTAATGCTCTAAAGTAAAAGGGGATTTTTTTTATAACTTCACTAAAGCCCCACGAGGAAAAATCTCTCAAGTGATAGAGACACTCGACCCCTGCCTCATTCATTTCATCGCCACCAACGCCATAAAAGTGACAGTCCGGCATAAGTTTCATCAAAGAAGGAAGAAAACTCAAAGCGTGTTCTTCTCCAGACTTTTCCCCCGCAATGATAAGACAAGAACTCTCTAACATTGAATTGCTCTTCCATTTTCTAAAGATTTAAGTACCAACTCAACAAAGTAAACGGCCTCAACACCAGCATCAATAGAAACAATAGCCTCGCTCTCGTCTAAAATGGCTTGGTAAAAGCTTTCATGTTCCTCTAAGAGATGGTCTCTCTTATCGTAATTCTCTTCTTGCACAAAATTATCCATGGCAAGCGCTGAAGCTTCAAATGCCTTTCGATTGAGAAGGTCTACCTTTAAGCAGCCTGCAGAATTAACAGACTCAAGCTCGCGAACTTCGCAAACATGATTTCGACCTACCGTAATTGTAGCCTGAGCACCCGATTCAAAAGAAAAGAAGGCCTTAACGTAATCCCACTTATCAGTTCTTTGCTTCTTACCTAGAGCTAAAACTTGTTGTGGTTTTTCTTTGAGGAGGTAGAGAACAAGATCAATGTCATGAATCATGAGATCCTGAACGACATCTACATCTGTTGCCCGTCCTTTAAAAGGAGCTTGCCGGTTGAGAGACAAAACAGGTTTGTCCTCTAGATATTTCTTTCGTACGCCCAGTTGGTTCCAGATCGCATGAAACCGCTCACTATGGCCGACCTGAAACGTAGATCGCCCTTTTAATGATTTAAGTTCCAAAGCCTGCTCGTAAGTCGACGTCAAAGGCTTCTCGCAGAAGACGTGTTTTCCTTCTTTGAGCAGCTTCTTGCAAACGTCAAAATGAAGACTCGTTGGCGTAACGACGAAAGCAGCATCGAATTCCTCTTGCTCCAAGCAATCCTCTAAAGTTTTATAAAGAGGTATTGAAAGTCCCCTTTCTTCTAACACGCCCTTACTGCTAGGGGCGGGGTCAACCGCACAGATTAACTCTGCACTGCTACAGGCCAGAACCTTATCAACGTGCCATTTCCCGAGGTGTCCCAAGCCAATGACTGCTACTTTTATCACTAGATATCCTTGATTACGACATGAAGGGAGCTATCCCGACCTGTGTTGCACGAATTTCGAGAACCATCTCATTAATAATTTCGTTATCTTTATACTCATCCATCAGCTCATCGTGATCGACAAATGCCCTAGGACTCAAGGGGTTTGCTTCCATAAGCCTGTAGAAGTCAACGACTTCTGTTATTTCCTGCTTACTATAACCACTTCTGCGAAGGCCTATAATATTAATTCCTTTCAGTCTCACTCTATTTCCATAAGCTGTACAAAAGGAAGGAATGTCGCGATCGATAGCACTTGCGCCGCCAAGGTAAGCTCCCCTGCCAAGACTTACGAATTGGGAGATGTTACATCCCCCGCCGATGATAACTTTATCACCGACCTTAACGTGGCCCGCAAAATTCGTGGAGTTTGCAACGATACAGTGATTACCAAAGTCCACATCGTGACCAAGATGGACATAAGCCATAAATAGAGACTTATCACCTATTGTCGTCTTTGCCCGATCTTTTGCCGTTCCTCTGTGAACGCTTACATACTCACGAAAAATATTTTCTTTTCCAATTATAGTTTCAGTAGGCTCATTTTTATAAGTTAGGTCCTGAGGAGGCGCACCAATGGTGCAGTAAGAATAAAATTGGTTATTCTCCCCTATACTGGTGTGGCCAATTATTGATACATGGGACTGGATAACGCAGTTTTTTCCAATCTTCACATCGTCTCCGACGATGCAAAAGGGGCCAATTTCAACGTTTGAATCTATTTCCGCTTTAGGCGAGACAATAGATGAGGGGTGTATTTTAGTTGTCATATTATCTCCCTTAAATTTATTTTTCCACGAACTTAACAGAAGCGAGGACCGAGGCATCACTCATTGCTTCATCACCGCAAAGAATCGCACATTCATTAGTCATAAAGACGCCACGTATTTTCGTGCAAGTTGTTTTTATCGTTAATTTCATATTAGGAAATATTGGCTTTCTAAACTTAGCCGAGGTCACACCAAGGAGCATGACCTCCATTTTCAGGTCTCTCCAATTTGGAAAAGCCTTCATCAAGGCAAAAGACGAAGCTTGGGCCATCATTTCTATCTGAACAACCCCAGGTAAAATAGGATTGCCGGGAAAATGACCAGCAAAAATAGGATGATCCTCTCTTGTATAAAAAGAAGCTTCAATTTGAGCACCAACAATATCTTTAACTGTTAGGTTCTCGGTACTGACACCCTCTCTAAGAGTGATACCTTTAACTTCGTCGACAAAGAGAAAAGGCTCTCGATGAGGGAGAAATTCTTTCACTGACTCCAAATCTATCAACATACTCAACTCCTATCTACTTTTTGAGCGCATTTTTTCTAAGGTAAGCGAGACCCTTAAGCCACTCTTTAATTGGCCGAGCCGGAAACCCCGCTACAATTTCTTTATTTTCAAGCGAGCTCGTCACACCGGCCATACCGCCAATTTGGCAGGCAGCACCCACGACAATGTCTGGCGCAATAGCGGCTTTGCCGCCAACAACGGTGAATTCTCCTACTGTTGTTGAGCCAGCAATACCTGCTTGTCCACAGAAGATGACTCCAGACTTCAAAACCACGTTATGACCGACTTGAACCAAATTATCGATCTTGCAGCCTGATTCAATGATCGTCGGGCTAAAAGTTCCCTGATCAATTGAGCAGTTACTTCCAATTTCTACATTGTCTCCAAGATGTACTCCACCTGTATGCCATACCTTGTGGTGAACACCGTTGTGAAAATTATAACCAAATCCATCTGAGCCGATAACAGTACCCGAGTGAATTCGGCATGCCTCACCAATTTCTGTTTTTTGCATTATGCTCACATTTGGATAGAGGCAGGTTTCTTTTCCAATTATTGAATTAGATAAAATAGAAACATTTGCATGTAGCACTACATTTTCACCGATTGTAACATTCGCCCCGATAAATACATTTTCCGCAATAACCGCGGAGGGGTGAATCGAGCACGTTCCCGTTTTTCTAGCATCTATGGCATCATTGAATTCAGACTGGATATAATCATAGAATGGCTTACTGATATAGGACATTGCCAAAGCAACACTCTTTACGCTCGCCCACCCTAAGGCCATTTCAAATTCTTTTCTCTCTTCCAGGGTATTTAGAAATTTTTCCTCAAAGATTATAAAGACGTTCTTCTCCTTAGAGTTCCTAAAAGCTTCCAGAAACTTCGAGTTAGAACAAAAATACAGGTGATTGCTCTTAAGCTCTCGCTTATCGCAAATTCCTTCAATAATGCATGATTTACTTTTCTCTACTGAAGACCCCAGCACAAAGCTTGAGTCAAAAGAGCTAATTTGATCAACTCTCATTATTTTATCTCCAAAAAGAAAGGGGAACCAACAGTTCCCCTCTATCTAACAAAACTAGCGGCCTCTTCTTACTTCATCTTATCGAAAGACGTGACCACTTTATCTGTAATGTCAGTCACCTCTTTTACGTAGATTGGCGACGTTGTGACTTCGAAAACCATATCGTAACCGCCATCTTTTGAAATTTTCTCTATGACCTTTCTTACTTTTTCAAGAATAGGTTTCTTCAATCTATTTTCCTGATCTTGGATTTCCTTTTGGAAAGTCATCGTCTTTTGTTGAAGAGCAATAATCTTCCCTTGAATATCCTTTTCTTTTTTTATCTTTGCAGATGCCGACATAATCGCTGATTGTTTTTGAAAGTCTTGCTGCATTTTTCTTATTTTATCTTCTTCTTTCTTAATAATAACCTGCTTGGAATCAAACTTTTTCTTTAAGGTCGCTCTAACCGCTTTTCCATCACTTACAGTCACAAGAACTTTTTGGACATCGACTTTCGCAATTTTAGCGGCGATTACAGAAAATGAGCTAAGGGCAAAAAGCGTTGTTAAGATTATTGTTTTCATTTTAGATACTCCTAATATTAGTAAATTAGAACAATTGTCCTATATCAAAGTGGAATTGGCTACCGTCTCCCTCGTCACCAATAGGATAGCCGAACTCAAAACGTAAGACACCAATGGGTGAGAACCAACGGAAACCGAAGCCATAATCTTTAAAAACTTTAAATTGATCAATTTCACCTGCATGCCCCGCATCAGCGAAGACAACCCACTTAAGGCCGGCTTCTCGGGCAAGGGGGTGCTCAAATTCTATGGTCGCAAAGGTAGAGAACAAGCCCCTTGTGTTCACCTGCCGCACAGAACCGTCAGCAAATGTGACCGGTCTAAAGGGACCGACACCTTCAATATCAAAACCTCTTAGATTTCTAGCACCACCAAGGGCGAATTTCTCAGAACGAGGAATCGGCCTGTCGCTAATTTTCATAAGATTTGAGCCAAAAAGGCGTGAGCGAAAAACGAGATCTCCGTAGACCTTTTTGTAAAATCGGGCATCGAGCTCATTTCTAATCCACTCTTTTTCCCAGCCAATACCAGTATATTCTACTGCAGCTGAAAGAAAGTAGCCTTTGCTTGGTTCAAAAGCATTGTCTCTCATATCTCGAATCAAAGAAAAGCGGATAGAAGACGCTACCCCATTTTCAATTTCTTCATTAATTGTCGGATCGTCGGCATTACTAATAACGGTATCTTCGTATTTGTAAGTAGCAAAAAGTCTCGTGAAGTCAAAGATGGGATAACCAACTCTTAAATTGAAGCCTTTTCTTTCAAACGTGAAGTTGTCAGAGTTTGCATTTTCAGTCTGGAAAATATCCCCACCTGCGGTCCACTTAGAGTCAAAAAGGTAGGGCTCTGTAAAACCTAGGTTGAAGGTCTTTTGCACTCCAGAAAGAGACAAAGAAAAACTGAGGTTTTGACCCAGACCTCTAAAGTTATTTTGAGCAATAGAAGCTTGAAGGAAACCACCTGTCGCCGTCGAGTAGCCTGCACCAAGACTAATTTGTCCGGTATTTCTTTCTTTTACTTGAATATCAACATCTAGAACGTCGTCTCTCCCTTTTGGAGAAACAGTATTAAAAAGTACGGAGTTAGGCTCAAAGAAACCAAGCCTGTTTACTGACTCCTTCGACTTTCTAAGCGCTGAACCAGAGAACTTCATTCCCTCGCGAATGAAAAGCTCTCTTCTTACAACTTTATCCCGAGTCTTAGTATTTCCCTTTACTGAAATCTTACCAAAGTAAGCAATCTTCCCTTTTTCAAAAGAAAATTCAACATCAACCTTATTTTCACCGGGAACCACTTGCAGAGTCCGCAAAACGTTCGCAAAAGCGTAGCCTTCATCTTGGTAGAGTTCAGTTAGCTTCTGAATATCAAGGCGAAGTAGCTCTTCTGAATAAATAGCCTCAGACTTCAAGCTTATCTTATCTTTTAGCTCAGATTCGGGAAACAGAACTTCTCCCTGAAAATAGATATTATTAATGCTAAACTGCGGCCCCTCGTTGATTCTCATCGTAATGAAAACCCACTTCTTATCCTCAGACACCGTAATTTCAGGGGCACCGACATTTACCTGCAAATAGCCCTTGGTTTTATAAAAGTACTTAACTCGCTCAATATCTGTTTGAAAATTAAATTCCTTAAAATTGCCACTACCAGACATGAAAGAAAATAGTCCTTCTTCTCTTGTCTCCATGATTCCTTTTAACTCTTCATCCGTAAAAGCCTTGTTTCCAAGGTAGGTGACCTTTTTCACTAAGACTTTGTCGTACTCTTTGACTTGATAGACGAGCTCAACATTTTCTTCGTTTAATTTATTCAACTGATATTTTACTTTTGCGAGGTAGAACCCTTTCTCTTCGTATTGTTTCTGTAAGGCTTCAAGATCGTTCTGGATGGTGTTTACATCTAAAATCGCAAAGGCTTTCGTCTTGATCGTGGCCTTTAGATCATCCTCATCTATTTCGTCATTACCTTTAAAAATAATTTTTGTAATAATTGGCTTCTCTTTAACGACAAAGATTAAAAAGTTTTTCCCATTTTTCTTTTCCTTGTGTGCTTCAACAGACTCGAAATATTTGAGGGCGTAAATTTTCTCGATATCTTTTCTCAAAAGGTAGTTATCAAGCATCATCCCTGCTCGAGAACCTACTTTTTCTAAAATAGCCTGCCTCTCCACTTTCTTTAGCCCTTCAACATCGACGCCATCCATCTTAAACAGGCTTCGTCTCGGACCAAGGTCTTGATAAGCAAAAGTACTTTTCGTAGCGATTAAAGAACCAAGAATAAAACAAAGAATCGAAACCTTAATCAATAGAGGTTTAAAGGAAAAAGAAGAGGGGTAAGTACGAGATAATTGAGTTACCAAAAAAATCCTTTTTTCATTCAGCTTGCGATCTTCAAGTCACAAGTGCCCTTCGCGGCCCTTTCGAGTGCGCCTGACCTACCTATCGTTGAGGAAAAAACTAGGAGAAGGAAAAATATCAATAATATAGGGAATTTACAACAAAAGGCTTAGCCTAAGAATGGCGGAATTGGCGGTGCGGCGCTCCCCGTTAGAGAGTTCACCAGTTCTCCATCTTTAAGGACGAATTGATTCTCAAAGGCCTTTGCCACCAGAGCGTCGTGAGTAACGACAGCTAGAGTAGAGTCAAACTCTCCTGCCAAGTCTTTCAGTAAATGGGTAACTTTATTAGAGTTTTCGGAGTCAAGATTACCTGTAGGCTCATCGCACAAAAGAAGCTTTGGCCTTAATGATAAGGCCCTAATGATATTGATTCTCTGTTGCTCTCCCCCTGAAAGCTGAAAAGGGAACTTTTTCAAGCAATGGGTGACCCCAAGGTGCTCTGCAATATCCTTTGCTCTTTTTTCTACAGCGCTCACTTTATGCCCCCCAATCTCGGCAGGAAGAAGAATATTTTTCATGCAATTCATGCTCGGAAGCAGAAAGTGAAATTGGAAAACAAAGCCCACATATTGATTCCTGTACTTTGCGAGGTTCTCATCACTCATTTTATTTAGTATTTTCCCGTCCACGATAATCTTTCCGGAATTGGGCTTATCAAGTCCCCCGATAAGATAGAGTAGAGTCGATTTTCCGGAGCCCGAAGCCCCCAATATGGCATACTGCTGCTTCTCCTCCAACTCAAGCGAGAGACTGTTCAAGGCTACAAAATCACCAAAGCTCTTTTTCACGCTTTGAACTTCTACTAAACTCACTATGCGAACTCCTTTCTAAGTCCATGAAGTACCGACTTTTTATTCATACGATAAAGGGCAAAAGCTACGATTAAAACCAACCAAACAAGGGCACCGGAAAAGACCAATAAATAATCTCCCCGATCTAAGCTCAAGCTCAGTGTTCCCAAGTAATAAACATCTCCAGGTAATTGAAGAACAGAGAGATTTCCTAGGGCAAAATCAAATAGCTCAACAAAAGCTAGGGAGAAGGCGCACGAAATTACCCAAAGACATAGAACTAAAGATAACCAAGTCTTGCGTAATCTGCTGGCACTCATTCCCAATGCTTGGAAAAGGAAAATTTCCCTACTCTTTCTTTCATTTAAAAAAGTAACAAAAGAGAGAACATTAAAAATAGAGATCACTACGATAACTTGCAATATTAAGCCTATTGTTAACTTCTCAATCTCTACAGCTTCCAAAAGAGAACTAAAGTCGTACCAATAAGGCTTCACCCTAAAATCAATCCCCAGAGTATCTTCTACTTCAAAACGAAGTCGATCGATGGCGGCAGGCCTCTGCTCCTTATTCGTTGGTTCTCGTTCTTTGGGCAGATTAAAGGCATAGAGATTCACCTTACTCCCAACACCAAGCATCTGAGCAAGCTCGGAGCGATTCATATAAACATAGCGAAGATCTTTTTGATAAATACCATGATCCACAACACCAGAAACTCGAAACCTCTTCAGTAGCGGTAAGCCTTGAAGCTCCTTGTTTCCTTTGGCCAAGACCAGGACGATCTCATCCCCTACGCCTATCCCTAAAGAGCTGGCCAGTTCATCTCCAACGACAACACTGTCAGGTTCCAATCCAAGTTCTTTTGAGGTTACTTTCTTGAAACTTAGAGCATCCACACCTTTTATCGATATTCCTTTAGAGGTTTCGTTATGAACAACAAAAGCTTGAGTCTCAATAGACGCAGTCATCTCCTCTATCCCCATTTCTTTCAACGAATCGAGAGTTTTTGGTTCCATTTGGAAAAAACCTCCGCGAGAGTAAAAACTTAAATCTCCTGAACTCTGTTTGAGTCCAGTTCTCATGGCACTGACGAATCCATCCATCAATCCTATCGTGCTTAAAATAACAGCAATTGAAAAAGAGAGACCAAGCCAAACCCCAAGAGCAAACTTGAAGGACGATTTATCCCAGACGAGAGTTTTAAAAAAGGAAGAGAAAATTCTAAACATATTAGGAGGCACTCCCAGAACCGTCTTCACTTGGAGCAACTGACCATCTTAAGAAAGAGTCCATAAAACCGTCAAGATCTCCATCTAGAACTTTGTCCGCTTGGGAGCTCTCAAAGTTAGAGCGGTGATCTTTAACCATTTTATAAGGATGAAGAACATAGGAGCGAATTTGACTTCCCCACTCAATTTTTCTTTTATTGGCTTCAGCCTCAGCGGCGATCTCTCGTTTTTTCTCCATCTCTAGTTCGTACAATCGAGAGCGAAGAACCTTCATGGCCTGAAGCTTATTTTGAAGCTGAGAGCGCTCGTTTTGACAGGTAACGACAATATTAGTTGGCCTGTGAGTTAGCCTGACAGCGGAATCGGTAGTATTGACCGACTGCCCGCCAGCTCCACCTGAGCGATAGACGTCAATTCTCAGATCGGAGTCATTAATTTCAATCTCTATGTCGTCATCGACTTCTGGAGAGACATAGAGCGAAGCAAATGAAGTGTGTCTTCTCGCATTGGAATCAAAGGGAGAGATTCTTACCAGGCGATGCACTCCAGATTCGGACTTCAATAACCCATAAGCATAGGGGCCTTCAACAACAAGGGTTGCTGATTTGATTCCGGCGGCGTCACCAGATTGAAAATCCAAAGTTTTAACTTGAAAGCCTTTTGATTCGGCCCACCTCACGATCATTCGATGAAGCATGCTGGCCCAGTCACAGGACTCGGTACCACCGGCTCCTGCGTTAATATTAACAATCGCATTATTAGGATCGGCTTCTTCACTAAGAAGTACCTTTTGCTCAGCCTTTAAAAACCCCTGCTTGAAGTTCCCAAAGACCTCGATCGCCTCTATTGCTGAGTCTTCGTCTCCATCGCTAGTGGCGTACTCATTGAGGATTTCAAACTCCTCACTATTTTCTTTGAGCTTTTCGTAAGTTAAAACAACATCGTTAAGTAGGCTCTTCTCTTTTTGTACCTTTGCCGCATTATCAGCATCATCCCAAAACCCCTCCATTGCTTCCATTTGAGCAATTTCACTAAGTCGTTCTTTCTTAGCATCTACTTCAAAGTGACCTCCGAAGGATCTCGAGCTTTTCAAGATATTCTCTGATTTCAAGGCGACATTCGTCTAAGTTAATTTTAAGTGATGATTCCATTATGCTAATCCTCTAGAAATATTTTTTATTAGTCTTTTTTCAAGACCTTCCATCAGCCTCTCTTCTTGTGCTGAAACCTCATGGTCGTATCCACACAAGTGAAGAAATCCATGAACTAAAAGATGAAAGAACTCCTCTTCACTTGTAAGAGAGAACTCTACTGCCTGCTTCTTCATGATTGGCGAACAAATAATAATATCGCCCAACTCACAAAACTCAAAAAGTCCCTCATCTGAGTCTCTAAGATTATCGTACATTGGAAAGGATAATACATCGGTTGCTTTATCTTTTTCTCTATACTCTCTATTTAAGGCCTTAATCTTGCCTAAACCGCACAGCGAAACGTGAACGCTAAATTGCTTTGCTCCGAGCTTTTTTAACCCTAGTCCTCTAGGGGAGCTGTGTGTTAAAAAATTAGAGAGGCACTGAGTTACGATTGTTAATTTTTTAAAAAATGAGGAGGAAAAGGGCAGCTCCTTTAGACTTGAAGAGAAGCCCAAATCCAATTTTCCTGCAATTAAATTATGGTGTGTCATAGAAGACTCGATGTTCAAGAGGCTAATGTATTGGTAGCATGTGCATTGTAGCGGTTCGCCTTCGTTGTGACCATCGGATCATGGTGCTTGGGAAATTGAAAGGCACAGCTAAGCCGCAAAAAAAAATTGCGATTGCCCCCCTGGAGACCAGTAATGAACAAAGACTTAGAAGAATTAATCAATGTTGTGGAGCGACTAAGAGACCCCGTAAGTGGATGCCCCTGGGACCTTGAACAAACTCATGAAAGTTTACTGCCGTACCTTACTGAGGAAACCTATGAGTACAGACAGGCGGTTCTCAATAAAAATCCAGGTGAGATGAAAGATGAGCTAGGTGATGTTCTTCTTCAGGTGCTTCTTCATAGTCAAATTGCTTCAGAACAGGGGACCTTCGATCTAGGGTCAGTGGCAAAAAACTTATCTGAAAAACTTATTCGTCGCCATCCCCACGTCTTCAACAATCCCGAAGGGCGCGCATTTAGTGCGCAGGAAATTTCTGACAACTGGAAAAAAATTAAAGCCCAAGAGCGTGAGACCTCCTCTTCAATTAGTAAAAAAGACACAACTGAGAGCGCCATTGACGACAGAGTCCTCAATGCTCCAGCCCTCAGTGCATCTGCAAAAATAGGCAAAAAGACCGAAAAGCTAAATTTTGACTGGGAAGATGCCTCACAGGTTGCGTGGAAAGTGGAGGAAGAGTGGCAGGAGCTAAAAGAAGAACTGATGCCTAGTCAGGTGAACAAGGAAAGGGTTGCTGAGGAATTAGGAGACTTTTTATTTTCTTCGGCCCAGCTTGCTCGCCACCTAGGTCTTGATCCTGAAGAAGTCCTTCACGGTGCCAACCGAAAATTTCTTAACCGCTTTCATAAAATGGAAGATATTATGAAAACCAGCCAGGCTAAGTTTTCCGACCTTAACCAAGAAGAACTCGATCATTATTGGCGCCAAGCTAAGATGAGTGAGAAAAGGTAGTGATCACCCTTAAAGGCTCCTTAGGGCTACTCAATGAGTCTCAGAGACTCTATGGAATAACCAACCCCATCGTTGCCATCACAGGCGGAATAGCAAGTGGCAAGTCCACTTTCGGAAAGCTACTAATGGGAAAGGGGCTGAATCTAATTAATGCAGACCAACTCGTTCACGAGATTTACCTAGAAGAAAAAACGATAAGTTATGTCCAAAGGTTAGCTCCCCAGATGGTCGAAGATAACAAGATAGACTTTAAAAAATTAAGGACAGTTTTTTTTGAAAATTCATTACTCAAAAATGCCCTTGAGAACTACCTCTATCAAGAGCTCCCTCGCTATTTTATTTCAAAGCTTCCGAAAAAAAAGAGTGTTCCCATTCTTTACGACATCCCTCTTCTTTTTGAAAAGAATCTTGAGCATCAAGTAGACCTTTCAGTAGTTGTTTCATGTTCGCAGGATTTACAAATTCAACGAGTAAAAAACAGAGATCAAGGTGATCCCGATACTACGAAGAAAATCATTTCAAATCAAATGAGTATGGAAGATAAGGTTAAGAAAGGAAACTATCACATTGAAAATGACGGTGATTTAGAGGCCCTAAAAGAGGAAGCCTCTAAATTCTTTGATCTATACTTCATGACCTAAATTGGAGCGGTCTTGCTGGTCGAGGGAATTCGGTTGAACTTGCACATCTTCGACAAAAACGACATTCTGCTGCATTTCTTCTTCTCTATAACTCTCGATAAGAGCAGCGCTATTTTTATCAAAGTCGTTCATGAGACTAAAAGAATTAAATAAATTCTTAAGTGAATCCACGACCAAATCATCAGTCTTTTGACCTGAGCGAGTGATTCGTCCGAACTCAAAGGTTGAGTTATCTAAGTCCTGCTTTATTTTAGTTAGTGTGTCGACACACTTTGTATTATCGGGAAGATCTGATCGCTCAACAATCATCTCCATTTTTGAAAGACCGACGTCCAGCTTGCGAGTAACCTTAGCAAAACCCTGTAATGCCTTATCAACGCCTTTCATCTCGAGCCTAATTCTAGAAATACTAGATTCCAACTTAGGATCGAGGCCTTCCTTTTTCATAAAGACCATTGTCTGTTCAAGTGATTGGTTCAATCTGGCCCGAAGCTCGTCGATAGAGTTTCGAAAATCCTTAAATTCATTTTTTGTATCATTTACCGAAGCGAAAGCCTTCAAGTTCTCTTGAATAACCTCAGTCGCTTTCTCGCTGCCAACCAAAAGAGCGGCCTCTTGCTTGATCAGATTTCTCGTTAAGTTTTGAGCATTATTAAATAGACTTTCGAGTTCGTATCGAAGATCAATTATATGAACAATTGCGTTCTTACTGCTTTCGAAATCACTCTTTATATCATTGCTTAAGTTCTGCTTTCTCATGGAAAAAGCTTCTAAATCACTTACGAGATCCATCTGCTCTTCAAGAGATCTCTCGAGATTGTTTATCTCTGCGAGATACTCATTATTTCTGTCTTCGATTCTCCCTCTAAAGGAGATTAACTTCTCAAAGAGCTCGCCTATCCCTGCGACCTCGAAGTCCTTAGAAAGCTTTTCCTTCATTTTCAGGTCAAAACGATCTTGCATAAAGGCTTCCAGGGTATTTCCAATTGGGCCTACAATCGATTTCGTTTGATTCGCAATCGTTTCCTCTAAACTTCGCAAAGGGTAGAAGAAAATCATAATCCTCTTTTGCCCAGAGTACTCTACTGGAGAGACATACATTTCGTACGGCAGTCTCTCCGACGAATCGTCCCTTCTAACTTGAATTTGATAAATTCCAGCAATGCCCTGGTTATGGGCCATCAGAACCGGATCATCTTCTCCGAGGTTAGTGAATTGCTGTAGATAGTCCCATGAGACACTGCCACCATTGTGGTGGGTGTCCTCGACACTCCAATGCTCGTAAAAAAGGTCATTTGCCCAACTTACATTTAAGTTGGAGTCAAGAAGAATGGAGCTAAAAGGCACGGCCTCTTGAAATACACTTCCAAATGAAATTCTTTTATGAAAGTACTCTCTACACCTTTCAAACTCTTGAATGAACTCAGATGAAGCCCCATTCATGTTTACGCGATTTTCAAGTGGAATAAGCCCATCCTGAAACAATTTTAAAGCTTGTCCTTCCCACCTCTTCGTTGCAGCGACTGTTGTCTTCTTGTGAAGAAAAATCCCCCCAATCAAACCCAACAAAAGAAAGGCACCCATGCCCAAGAACCCAAAGGCCAGAGTTTTACTTTTTTGTTCTCTGGTTATCTCATTCAAAGCAATTTCAGGAGCAAGCTCTTGAAACCAAGTGCTATACCGCTTTGATAAGGTCTTGTAGCTACCCTGAAAATTATCCAAAGAAGCGATATAGCGCTTTAGCATTGAAAGCTCGGTATTAAGTGTTTCAAGTTTCGTTAAAATAACCTGCTTATCACCCGCCGCTAAAACAGAGTTCTTTGTAACCTGTTCCATATTTTCAATATCTTTGACAGTTAAACGATATAGACTCGATAACTTACTTGAAGAGTAAAAGCCGGGGGATTGAAGCGCTCGACCTGTCATACGTGCTTTTGCTCTTTTTGAAATTCTAGACAAAGTTCTCCAACGATTTTGAACCACAAAGCTCTCAAAACTAGAGACCTTATTGGAGAGAACTAAAATAACATTAGCCATCTGCGGGTAGGAGATCAGCTCATTTAAAAGACCCTTGCTTTGTTTAAGGGATACTCGAAAATTATTAAAACTATCCAAGGAATACTGTCTCGAGAGAATTTGAGTCCTCTTTTCAAGACTTGTTAACTTTGTGACAGCGTCACGTGAGCGATCCGCCTCTACTAGAAGCTCCACTCCCTTTATAGGATTTCTTTTTTTCAGTTCATCAAAGTGAATTGAAGCCTCGTAAGTGGCATTCATATTATCTGAATTAAAAGGACCATTATCCCAAAAGTATTTAACGCCAACGCTAAATCCTGCAAGGGTGATGACTAAGATTGATAAGTAATAAAAATGAAGAGTTCGACCAACTTTAAATTGCATGGTGAGCAAATCTCCTTCCTGGTGGTTTTTAGTAGCTCTAGTTTTTCATGAGTTCTAACAAATCAATATGCTGCCAAGATGGCATAATATCAACAGTTAGATCCTCGTCACATCCTGTGCAGGTTTGATGAAAAAGTTTAGACTTTTCCACCACAGAACCCTTACCGGATATTATCAAGGATATGGGACGAAAGAGAAAGGGAAAATGCAAAGCAGTTACCCCACTCTTCTGAGTGAATTCATCAACATTACTGAGGTTGATGGGCATTAATTGAAAACTCTCGTCGATCGTATATATCTTATGACTCCCTATGCTTTTAAGGCACTCTGGCTCAACTTCAAAGCTTCCAATAACCCTGGGAAAGCTGAGCCACCTCTGCGTGCCTATTTCGACAGCAAAAACTTGGCTAGTTTCCTCAGGAATAGAGAATTTAAATTGGATATCATAAAGACTTTCAGCATCAGCTTCCAGACTCTCAAAGGTAAAAAGAACACGAAAGTCTAGAAAGGTCCTGCTTAAACGATAGCAATCAAGCCTCAACTTCTCAAGATCCTCAGATAGTTCAACTTTTCCTTTAAAAATAATGGCATTGCTTTTCAATTCAATAGAGAGATTTTTTTGAAAGTTAAAAATGGATCCTGCATTAAAAACATGCGGAAGTAGTTCACAGATTAAATCAATCTGTGAAACTGAGGTATCTTTTAACTGACTTGAAAGAGCAACATGACAATTCGGACCTAGGGAGCCAAAGTAAATCTGGACCAAACGCTCAGCGTGTCCTCGAAAGAGTTTTTCTACCCCGTTGTAGCGAGGAATACCTGGATCGACAGATGAAGTATTCAAGCGGCTAAGCTCTCCAACTTGATAGAGAAGCCTATCAAAAATAGGATAAAGCTCGGTACCTCCAAGAGCGTAGAGGTCCTCAATGGCCTCAAATGCTTTCGAAAATTTCTGCTCTCTACTTGTGAGCTCCATCTACCTTCCTGGTAATAAAAAACAATTTAGCTTGCTAGATCTTCTGGGTACTCAAAGATATTTCTCAGTTTAGCCTTAAGCTTCATTATCGCTTGAGTATGGAGCTGAGAAACTCTTGATTCCGTCACGTCTAAGACAGAGCCTATTTCTTTAAGATTAAGGTCTTCGTAGTAATAAAGAGAAAGAACGAGTCTTTGCTTCTCTGGAAGTGACTTAATTCCTTCCTTAATTTTATCTCTAATATTCTTATAACTAACAGCATTGTAAGGGTTAGAGCTTTTATTATCTTCCATCAAGCCGGCGAGTAATTTTTTATCGCCTCTATTGAAAGAAGCACTGTCGTCAATATTAAGAAGAGACACAGATTTTGCTTTATTTAATAGATCATGAAACTCGTCTTGGGTGCACTCTAAGGCTTGGCACATTTCCTCGTCAGAAGCAGGACGACCGAGATCAGACTCTAATCGCGCATAGGTTCTCTCGACCAACTTTGCTTTTTCTCTTACTGATCTAGGAACCCAGTCTTGAGCTCTGAGCTCGTCAAGGATAGCTCCCCTCACTCTAAACTCTGCATACGTCTTAAACTTGTTGTCTCTTGTAGGGTCATATTTGTCGATTGCATCCATTAAACCAATTACGCCACAGCTAATCAGATCGTCTAACTCAATGTTAGAAGGAAGTCTTGAGGCAATTTTTTGAGCGATGAACTTTACCAGCGGAGCATATTCAACGATAATCTGGTCTTTCGTCGCAGCATCAATATCTGTTTTGTAATCTTTAAGGTTTTTAAGTTTCTTGGAAAGTGAAGACATCGACATACTCCTAGTCTGTTAAAGGGTCGGAACCTCTTGTTCTCTATCGGCCACTACAACTCTCTGATTTCTCCAATGTGGAGAGAGGGCAGCAGTTGCGCCAATGTCTTCTTCGGTAAACCTATCAATCACTTTATGAAAACTGTTATGGATTTCTGAATCGGCAATTTTTAACAACTCTGTATCAAATCTATCAACATTTTCTCTGTAAAAAGGAATAGAACCTAAAACCTGAAGTCTACAGTCAAGATAAAGCTCCGCTGTCTCTAGAAAGGTCTTAGTGAGTCTCTGAATCTGTTTTTCACCTGAGACCTTATTGAAAATAAGATGATAGTCTTTGATGTTAAGCCTCTTACTCAGAACTTTGATAAGAGAGTAGCTATCCGTTATAGATGACTTATCTGGAGTAACAATAATGAAGCGGTGATCACAGTAAGCATTTAGATTACAAACTTCTTTTGTAAGTCCTGCGGGGGTATCTAGAACGATAGTGTCGTATTCTTCGCGGTGGCTATTGATTATATCAAAAATGACATTCTCTAATGAAAGGCTTTCGTCAAATAAATCCATATTGCCATTACAGGCACTTAAAAGATGGAAGTTACCTTCTTTGTGAATAGAGTCTTCAAAACTCTTACGACTTGAGAGCAGCTCATAGAAATTATTCTGTATGGGGAGACCTAGCTTTACGGCCGTATTACTCAGATTGTAGTCACAATCAATAAGCAGTACTTTTTCGCCGCGAGCAACCAGCATTTTTGCCGTTTTAATGGCTATAGAGGTCTTGCCTACCCCACCTTTTCCACTGCTTACAGCAAGTGTTCTTGCCGATCTTTTTTTCTTTCCAGCAACAAAAGGAAAGCTTTGCGTACTTTCAGAATGGTGCTCTTGCAACCATTCGGTAGTCGTCTTCCGTGACATTCATTCTCCTCAGAATTTCCTTCCTAGAAATTCTGCTCTGTTTTTTAATCTAGCTTAAACATTCCTGCTAATATTCTCTCACCGGTGGCAGCCTCTATATCTTCTGGTACGACATCTCCCGTGCCAAAGAACTTTAAGGGTAGGCCTTGAAATTCATCACAAATATTAAATAAGGCACCATAGTTGAGGCAAAGATCAAGGTTAGTAACGACAATTCCATCTGCGATGCTCTCATAAGTAGCAGCTATCTTTCTATTATAGAGCTCAGAGTGAATTGCTGAAAGACAGATCATTACTTCCACCCTTCCAAAGGAGCGTCTTAGTCCCTCTATAAATTTTTTCGTATCATTTAGCTCTGTTCTAAAGTTTCTGTAGTCAACAAAGACGTTCTGGCCTTTCTCATTGGCCTTACGAACTGCAGAAACAATTTCCGCAACGCTCTCCACTCTCTGAACCTCTAGGTTAAAGATTTTCTCAGCAAACTTCTCTTGCTTTCCTGGCTGATACTGAATAAGAAGCGAGTCTTTCTTTAATGTCCCTAACTTGTATAGCATCGACGTTTGTCCACAAGAGCTATCTGAAAGAAGAAGAGTAATAAAAGCACCCTCATCCTCATTAACGCTAGAAAATTGAGGTAGCCCAGTTTGAATTCTATCCAGCATCTCTCTTAAAGCGAATTCGAATACTAAGTCGACATCTTGAGAGTCTTCTATAGAAAATTCAAACGTCGCTTTTTTAATCAACTCATTGATCATGTTTTCAGAGATATCGAGACTTCGTAATGTTGTTCGTAACTGTAGAATTCCGATGGGCTCAGGCTTATCGATTCTCTCAATGGTGCGCGCCAGTTCAAAGAGCTTCGCTTCTAGCTTATCAATTTTACCCTTTTGCTCTTCAGCTAGAGATCTATCAGCACTTTCGTATCTAATAGACTCTCTATTATTTGCTCTCTCCCTTGGGTTTTCTTGTTGAGGAGTTCGTTGCCCTTCATTTGGAGTCTCTTCAAATGAAGCCATTTCTTGAGCAAAGTCACGAGGGTCCTGCCAAGTGACTTCAACCTGAGAAGGGTTCTGTTCGAGATTTGTCGCCATTTGAGCACTCGGTCCAGATAAGAAGTCATCGAGGCCAGTTCTAACCTTTTCACCCATATCTTTAACAGATTGTACTGAGCGATTTAAGCCCATTGAACCGTAGGTAGGCTTTTTTTCCTCGTAACGAGATTCTTGATCTTCATTTTTATTATCACCGTGTTGATTAATCATATCTGACATATGTGAAGAGCTGTTGTTATAGAATTTCTCTCTGTCCTCGCCACCCATTGCATGGTCAACTCTCGATTTACGAGTATAGTTTTTCTCCGAAATAGCGGCGGTAATTTCAATTCGATTTTTTTTAAAGGCACCTTTTAATCCCTTGTTGGTCACTGTCTTTAGAATAATAGCATCCGGGCCCAATTCTCTCTTGATTGATTTGAGCGCTTCGTCCAATGAATCTGCTTCAAATTTTCTTACATACATACTACAACCTCACAGTCCCTAAGGACCTAATATTCGCGTCAGAACTTAATTCGTTGTGAGAAATCACAACTAGATTAGGGATAAACTTCTCAGTCAATCGTTTAAAGTGATTTCTTATAACTGGGGAGCAAAGAACAACCATTTTCTCCCCCATGCTCGTAGCTTCTTCAATTTTCTCATTGAGGCTCGCCAAGATTGTTTGTGTTATTTTAGGATCAAGAGATACCTGTTGACCTTGCTCTGTTTGAATAATATTTTGAGCAATTGATTCTTCAATTCCTCTATCCAATGTAAACAAAGGAATATCTCCTTGCTCGCTCCTCACACTCTGGGTGATGGTTCTGTAGAGAGACTGCCTTACCATTTCTGTCAGGGAGTCTGTGTCCTTCATTGTACCACCATACTCGGCCAGAGTCTCCAAAGTGGTCCTTAGATCCCTTACCGAAACACCTTCGCGGAGAAGATTCTGTAAAACTTTCAGGACCTGTCCCATAGTTAAAATGTCAGGAACTAGATCTGATACAATCTTCGGATAATGCTCCTTAAAGTTCTCCAAAAGATTCACTAACTCCTGCCTTCCAAAGAGTTCGTGAACATTCGTTTTTATTATTTCTGTCAGGTGGGTAGCAATAACAGTTGATAAATCAACTACGGTATATCCGTTGTATTGAGCATCCTCACGCTGATCATCACTAATCCATACAGCTGGTAATCCGAAGACGGGCTCAGTTGTTTCAATTCCGTCTATTGGCTCAATTATTCCACCGGGATCCATAGCAAGGAAGTGATCAGTCATTAAATCACCATCGGCAATTGTTATGCCCTTTATTTTTACTGAATAGCCACCAGGCTTCAATTCTAAATTGTCTTTTATTCTCACTGAGGGAATGATAACGCCCCAATCAATCGCGAACTGCTTTCTAATATGGGTAATTCTTTCAAGTAAATCACCATTTTGGTCGGAGTCAACCAGATTAACGAGACCGTATCCAACCTCAAGCTCGACTAACTCAAGATTTAAAAGATCTTCAAGGTTTTCAGGCTTATCACTTTTCTCTTCTCCTTCAGCAGCCTTAGCCGCTTCTTCATCGCCCAAAACAGACTGCTCAATTCTATAGGCTATCGCCACAAGAATAAGCCCCATAGCGAAGAAGGGAAATTTTGGTAATCCGGGAATAATCCCAAAAACAAATAGAGAGCCTCCTGCCATGTAAACCGCTTTGGGATGCAATTTAAATTGACGACCAACCTGAGTGCCCAGAGTGGTATTGTCAGTATTTCGAGTAGCGATAATACCAGCAGCAGTAGAAATGATAAGGGCCGGTATCTGAGAAACAAGCCCGTCACCTACGGTTAAAAGAGTAAAGACTTCGGTCGCTTGAGAGACCTCCATACCGTTTTGTGCAACACCGACAATGATACCGCCAATAATGTTAACAACAGTAATGAGAATACCTGCTATGGCGTCCCCTCTAACGAACTTACTGGCACCATCCATAGACCCGTAAAAGTCGGCCTCTTCAGCCACTTCTTTTCGTCTCTGCTTTGCTTCGGCATCGTTAATAAGGCCAGCGTTCAAGTCTGCATCAATCGCCATCTGCTTACCTGGCATGGCATCTAAAGTAAATCTAGCTGCTACTTCTGCAACTCGACCAGCACCTTTGGTAATAACCATAAAGTTGATAATTACGAGAATGATAAAGACAATAATCCCGACAACATAGTTTCCTTCAACAACAAACTCACCAAAGGATCGAATAATCTCTCCGGCAGCGGCCGTTCTATCTGAAGGCCCCCTCAGAAGGATATTTCTTGTCGAAGCGACGTTCAGAGATAACCGAAAAAGAGTCATAACCAATAGAACTGAGGGAAAAGTTGAGAAATCGAGTGGTTTTTTCGAGTAAACAGAAACAAGCAAGATCATGATCGCGAGCGAGAGCGTTAACGCCAACAAGAGATCCAAAAGCATCGGAGGGATCGGAACGATCATCACCGAAAGAATGAGTAGTAGCCCAACCGCGACGGACAAGTCCGAGTTGTTAGTAAGGGCCTTCAATTTTCCTAAAAAACCATCCATAGTTTTCTCTCTAAATATCTCTTAATCCTTAAGAGATTGCTTTTTTTCTTCGTTTTAACTTATAAACAAACGCTAAAACTTCTGCTACTGCCTTATATAGGTTGCGAGGTACATACTCACCAATTTGTGCTGTTTTATAAAGTCCTCTAGCAAGAGGAACATTTTCCACGATTGGTATGTCGTGCTGCTTAGCTATTTCTCTTATCCGAAGGGCCAGGTTATCTGCCCCTTTTCCGATAACCTGAGGAGAAACCATCTCTAAACCATCATATCTTAGGGCCACGGCGAAGTGAGTTGGGTTTGTAACAATTACATCAGCTTTAGGGATATCCGCCATCATTCTCTTCTGTGCCATTTCTCTTTGAACCGCTCTAATTTTTTGCTTAATTTCAGGGTTACCTTCTTGCTCTTTGTGCTCTTTCTTAGACTGCTCTTTAGTCATTCGCAGCTTATTTTGATAGCTGATCTTCTGATAAGCAAAGTCTCCAATGGCGATGATCGAAATTCCACCGATAATCGAAAAAGCTAATTTTGCTAAAACACCTTTGACGTGAAGGAATCCTTCTACAAAACTTACGTGAAAGTAGCCTTGGTAACTATTCATGTCGTCTTTTAGGGCATAAGACACAATTCCAAGAACAAAAAGAAACTTAAAGAATGCCTTCACGGCTTCTACTAAGCTCTTAATAGAGAAGAGTTTCTTAATACCATTAATAGGATTTATTCGATCTGGTTTAAACTCAAGAACTTCAGGGCTAAAAAGGAAGCCCACTTGAGCAATATTAGCGATCACTCCAACGCAAAGGGCAGTAGAGAGAACAGGTGCTAAGCACTTGAGTCCTGTCATGATTGTTTGAGTCACTATTGTTTTAAAACTTTTAGGCGTGTAAGCATAAGCAACATCTAGAGTGTAGAGCCATTCCACGAAGTTGGACATGGTTTCAAAGATGTAAACCAGAGACAACATCAATGTCAAAATACAGGCGGAAAGAACAAGAACACTATTGAGTTCTTTGGACGTTGCGACCTCACCCCTTTTGCGAAATTCATCAATTCGCTGCTGGGTGGGCTCCTCGGTCTTTTCCTGATCGCTGTCTGATTCATCAGCCATGCTGAATTATCTCCTTAAATCGTTAACGTTAAAGTAGGAACTGAAACCAGTAACCTAACTTGTCTGTATAAAGCTTAAATGCCACTTGAAAAAATTCACTTGAGCTTGCCGCAAAAACCATTAAGCCAAGGCCTATGTTCACAACAAAGCTCACCATAATCACGTTCATTTGCGGTACAGTTCGGGCAATGATTCCTAGAACCGTCATTATAAGAAGGTTCGTAAAGATCAATGGACTTGCTAGCAGTAGACTTGAAAGGAATAGCCCCTTGAAGACTATTAAGAAGTATTGGGGAGACTTAACCATCACCCCTAGGTCATAGGCATGAATACTAAAGAAGGAGTTAAATATCCCTTTAAACATTGGCAAAAGAGCTCCAGAACTAATGATAATAACAATCATTGTCCATTGAAGAATTGTTTCGAATGGCCCTATTCTACTGGCACTTTGCGGATCAAAGTAAGCAACAGCACCAAAGCCTATTTGCTGTGTAATGATAGAACCTGATGCCGTAAAAAGCGTCATCAAGCATTTCACAAGATAGCCTATGGTTAAGCTTATAACGGCATAGAATATAGTTAATGCCCAAAAATTATCAGGGCCCATATAAGCAATATCTTTATAGACTTCCCCTTGTACCAAAGGAAAGAAAGTATAGCTCAAAATTAAACTAAAAAGGATTTTCACCAGTCGAGGAACGCTTGTGTGATCAAAGATGGGCAATTGAATAATGACAAGAGTCCATCTGGTAAATACTAACCAAAAGCAAGTCAAAGCGTTCATGTCGGTAATAGAGATATTAACCAATTAAAGGTTCTCCTAATTCTGAGTAATAATTTGTGGGATGCTCAAGATCAGCTCTTTTGTAAAGTTCGTTAGAGTCTCAGACATCCAGGGAGCAAAAATAACCATTGCTCCGACTATCACAAGCGCCTTTGGAATAAAGGACAAAGTCTGCTCATTAATCTGAGTCACGGCTTGGAAGAGGGAGACCAAAATACCCATAATCAGTGCTCCAAGAAGCATTGGTGAAGCAATATAAAGAGTGACCTTTATTGCTTGATTGGTAATTTCGGAAAAAACATCATAACCCATCAGGTGTCCTTATTAATTAAATGATCTAAGAATAGATCCTGTAACGAGCTGCCAGCCATCTACTAAAACAAAGAGGAGAAGTTTAAAGGGCAGCGAAACAACCACAGGAGGTAGCATCATCATACCCATGGCCATCAATACAGAAGCCACGACCATATCCAGAATCAGAAATGGAATGTAGAGGAGAAAGCCGATTTGAAACGCTGTTTTTAGCTCTGAAATAATAAACGCAGGAATAAGAAAGTGAATCGGTACATCCGCGATGGTCCCCGGAGCCTTATCCCCAGTGATATCATAGAAGAGACCAATGTCAGACTTTCTCACTTGCTTGCCCATAAATTCTCTCAAGTGGTATTCAATCACACTGAGAGCTTGAGAAGTTGTTACCTTCTTTTCCATATAAGGTTGAACAGCCTGCTCGTAAATGGCCGTCCCTGTAGGCTTCATAACAAAGATCGATAAGAAAAGGGCGAACCCGACAAGAAGTTGATTCGGGGGAAGGTTTTGGGTACCTATCGCCTGTCTCATAAAAGATAAGACGACAATAATTCGCGTGAAACAGGTACACAGAATAAGAATTGCTGGAGCGAGAGAAAGAACTGAGAAAAGAACAAGGACTTGAAGAGTATCGACCAGGTTTGTTCCTTGTCCAAAATTAACAGACATTCCAGGCAATCCGACATTTCCTGATTGAGCAAGGAGTGAAGCTGAAAAAAATGTGGTCAATAATACAAAAAGCTTTTTCATTTATTCCCTACTGCAAAGACTTTAGGCCTTTAACTTTGTTCTTAATTTGATCTGAAAATTTAACTTTTGTGCTCTCTTTAGCGGCGACCATTTCCTTTTCAATCGCACGTAAGGCGGCATTGTCTTGGTCGTAAGTACTGCTTGGAGCTTGGTCGTCGTTGTCACTACCCAAGAAATCCTTTAGCTTGAAACTAGGCTCTTGTTTATTAGCGACCTCAAGACTCGAGTCGAAGTTAGTACCGGAGATTTGTTTTTCACCTTCCTTAAAAAGCCCGCTCATATCATTGATCTCTGAGATCATGTGAAGACCTTTCTCAGAGCTTCCAATAAGAAATACTTGTTTATGGGCTTTGATAAGCATCATGCTCCTCTTGGGTCCGATATAAGTCGTATTCAGAACTTCCACCATCTTGGTGCTATTAAGAAATCCTAGCTTTCCTTTGCTAAATGCCCCTTTCTTGAAAAAGGTGACGATTGCATAGAATAGAAGCAAGACTAAGGCCAAAAAACCAACGAACTTGCCCGCGTAAGTACTTAAAGAGAAGCTGTCTCCGTCTTTCTTATTTCCAGAAAGGGCCAAGTTGACCTGATCTTTTTGAACTTTTTGGCCCTTTGGGGCTTCATCCAAGAAAGACGCTGTCTTCGTTGTGGCCTGTGCTTTAGGAGCCACAAGCTTTTGCTCTTTCTCTTTGAGCAATTTCTCTAAATAAGATTCATCGTAATCGTTTGCCTTCTTGGCGACGACGGCCTTCCCAATTACAGCGGGGCTTCTGCCTACCTTACGTAAGGCCGTTTTATTCTTAGGGAAAGTGATTACGATATTGTTGCCCTTCAAGAGAAGAGAAACCTTCTCACTCTTATTCTCCAGACCTTCTGGCAGAACGGCCCTTACTCGGACTCTGCTCTTGTTGAACTGATAAGCCATGAGTTTTGAATCAAAGCTCTTTTTCAGCGTGAAGCTTTTTTCTATTTTGGGCCATACAAAGCTTCCTGGCACAGAAACCTGCACGAAGTTATCTTTCACAGAAAGCTCGGGATAACCCTTAATTTCACGGTCGAGCTTAATGGTAACTCGTCCCTCAAGTCCTTTGTCGTCAAAGCTTATGTCCAAGACCTTTGCCTTTTCAGCAAAAGCTTGAATCATAAAGATTAAGCAAGCGAAGAAGATAACTTTTTTAAATGAACCTTTATTCATCATTCTCGTCCTATTTGAGTGTTTCGATTCTCTCAACCGGTGAAATAATATCAGTCAGCCTAATGCCGAACTTTTCATTCACAACAACAACCTCACCTTTGGCCACTAGTTTCCCATTAACGAGTATCTCTAGGGGCTCGCCGGCTAATTTATCAAGCTCAAGTACAGAGCCCTGTCCAAGTTGCAAGAGGTCTTTAATGACAACTGACGTGCGTCCAAGCTCGACAGTAACCTTCAGAGGAATATCGAGGATAAAGTCTAAGTTTTGAACTTTAAGCTTATTTAAGGCATCATCACCGGCTTGAATATCATCAGCGAGACTTCCAATTTCTTTTAGGTCATTAGGGTCAATTGCTTTTAATGGATTTTCATTATTGGCAGTTTCATTTTCCATTATTTTTCTCCAGTAGGTTTATTTAAAGAAAGTCGTTGTTGTTTTTTATCCACTTTTGTTACCTGTATCGCGCGATTCCCTTTATGGACGCCGATAAGACACTTCATCTTTTCAACACCTTCTACAGCAAGAGTTACTTCGCCCGAGGCTTCTTGATTCAGAGGAATAATATCTCCAGTTTCGAGAGTGACAAGATCGCCTACGGTCATTGCGGCTTCACCAAGCTTTACAATGATTTCCGTCTCAGCATCCATAATGTGTTCATTCATAGCGTGAGTCCAAATGGAGTCGGCCATGTCATTATCTGTTTGAAAGCTTGAGCTTAGTTTTTGCTTTATAGGCTCAATTGTAGAGTAAGGAACAACGATCATAATTGTTCCAGATGCCGATTCGAACTCTACCTCTAGAGTCGTCGCTATAATCACATCAGAAGGAGGTACTACGCCTACAAACTGGGGATTAATCTCTGTTCTCAAGTATTGAGCATCGATTCTGTGAACGGGTGCCCATGCCTCTTCGAGGTCTGAGATTGCCATATCCATAACTTTTTTCATGAAAGACAACTCTATTTGAGTGAATTCTTTTCCCTCTATTTTTGTGAAAGGACGATCCGTCCCCCCGAAATAGGAGTCAATAATGGCATAAGCTAATTTAGACTCAAAAACCAAAAGGGCTGGACCTCTCAACTCGTTGTAGCGCATTATGCACATACAAGAAGGAATAGGCAGGGTATTGACGAACTCTCCAAACTTTAAAAGGTCGGTTGAGATCATCGAAATCGTAGAAATCTTACGAAGAGAGTTAGAGAGTGAAACTCTGAAAGATCGAATAAATCTCTCGTAGATGATCTCGAGAATAGGCATTCGTCCGCGAATAACCCTATCCTGATTGGTGAGATCATAACTTTGGATATTATCATCAACTTCATCAGCGGCATCGAAATCGTCGCCACCTCCACCGAGCATATCCTCAGATTCACCGTCATTTACTGCATTGAGAAGAGCATCAACCTCTTCTTGGCTTAGAACTTGGGCCATAACAATTCCCCTCCTGGGAACACGCTAAGTAAGCATCCTGCTTACCGACCACTGGCGAAATGCCAGTTAGTTAATTTGAAAACTTATATAAAATACATCAATAACACTGCCATCAATTAAAAATGAGTTGATAGCGGCTTTGATTTCCTCTTTTAAAAAGTTTTTTCCTTGAACGCTAAGAAGATCTTCTGGCCTCTTACCGTTCAACGTCGTGATAATCGAGTCTCTAATCTGAGCCTTTCTTCTTTTAAATTCCTCTTCATTGGATTCTTTTGAAAACTTTAAAACGGTGTTAAGACGAACAAAGCGCCTAGGACCGTCCCCTTGGGCCAAATTGGCCGTGAAGCCATCAAGTTTAAAGAGAATTCCATCGTCGGCCTGAGCCTGACCGCTACCGACGCCGTCTTCTTCATCGCCGCTAAGTTTCTTCATCTCGGCTTGAACGACATCTCTTATGTCCGGAGTTGCAGCAAGTTTCAAATGACTTTGGTATTGAAAAAAGGCTACCGCCCCCATCATTGCTGTGTTGAGAATCACAAGGATTGTTAGTAATGGATTTTTAGCAGAGGAAGACACCTGGTTTGCTGGTGGCTTTATTTCCATTTGCTGATCGGCTTCTGCCATTTTGTAACCTTCCTGGTTTCATCGCAAAGAGGACTATTTTTCCTGCATAGATCGGTCCTCTGTCAAAAATTATACACGCGTTGCTCCTAGAAACAAGCATTGATCCGAGGGGAAGGAATTTTCTACCTACTTTTGATGGAAATTGTTAGAGGAAAGGCCCATAAACGTCAAAATGGTGACTTTTTGACCAAAAAAAAGGGACTCAACCGAGTCCCTTAGTATGCTAAATCCCAAATGGGAATTACATCATTTCTTTCCAAGCTTTTCCTGGACGGAATTTTGGAAGTGTTTTTGCTTTAATTTTGATTTTCTCACCAGTTGCTGGATTTACTCCCATACGAGCTGCACGACGAGTCTTAGAGAATGACCCAAACCCGATCAATGAAACATCATCACCTTTTTTAACTGTCTTTTTGATTACTTCAAGCATTGTAGCAACAAATTGATCAGCATCTTTCTTTGTTAGGTGGTTAAGGTTTTTGTCCTTGAGGATAGACTCAATTAGCTCTTTTCTGTTCATTCCAACTCCTAATAGTTAGTTAATTATTCGATAAGGAAATGGTCACGTATTTTACTTTGATTGACAAATTTTTTTTTGAAAGAACGTGCTGTAGGGGCGGGCGGCAAGGGGCGTTCAGAGGTTTTAACTTACTCTTCCTCAATTTTTTCTTGCCAAATATAGATCTCTTCTTCTATTGCGATCAAAATCGCCTGCAAAAGCCATTGATCTTCAAATTGATTCACTTCGGAGCTTCTCTTCATCTCCCAATACTTCTGAAGAAAGATTTGAGAGAGATCTTTATGAAAGTCATCAAATCTTGGAATGTGCTCATCATCCATGCGAGCATGAAGTTTATTCAAGTTAGATTCGATTTCATGAATAATTTCAATAGCCTCAACCGCAACCTTCACTTCCAAGACAGACTTAAGATCGTTCACTAGTCCTTGATAAATTTTAGGTAACTCTGGAGAATCGGAGTCCTTCAGCAAAGAACTTAGAGTTGTCTTCTCTCCTAGCCATTGCGAGTGTCTTTGGGGCTTTTTTGAAAAATTTGAATACATTCCATCAAACATATAAACCGATCCATTTGTGCTCATGCTTGATCTTTGCCTGAGCTCTCTAAATAAAATTATACCATAAAAAAACCCCGCTTTTGCGGGGTCTCTTAAATATCTGAATAGTCACAATCTTTAACAACTGATTTTACATTTTAAGCATGTCTCTTTTCTTAAGCTCTTCAATGATTTTATCAAAGTAACTCACAGGGTATGCACCTTTAATCGGAATGCCATTAAGAACAAATCCGGGAGTTCCCTGAATGCCGAACTTTGCTGCTTCTTTCATATCGGCTTCAATTCTCTCTTTTACCTTCTCAGACTTAACATCAGTAGCGAGTTTCCCCATGTTAACTCCTAGCTTCTTAGCTTCTGCCTTAAGAAAGCTCTCTCCAGCTCTTAGCTTACTCTGCTTAGCGAAAATTGCATCATGAAACTTAAAAGCCTTATCTTCGTTTTGTAGCCTAATAGCCTCGAAGTACTGAGAAGCAATCATCGCCTGCTTGTGAAAGCTCAAAGGTAGGTGCTTATAGATAAATTGAACTTTACCTTCATATTTCTTCATGAATTCAGTAACTGTTGTAAATCCACGTGTACAAAAAGGACATTCAAAGTCTGAGTACTCTACAAGAACGATTGGCGCACCTTTAGTCCCTCTTACTGATTCGTCACTTCTAATTTCTGGTTTTAGTGGATTACTAAAGCTCTCTTCAAACTTCTTCTTCTCCCCTTCTGCTCGCTGTTGCTCCATTGCTCCCTTTGCTTCTTGGGCAGCAGTTTGGAGAACTGTCATAAAACCAGCAGGATCAGCCTTGATAGCTTCGTGTAGAATTGTAGGATCATCTTTTAATGCTTTTTTCATGCTTTCAGCAATTTTCTTATCGTTTACACAAGAAGTGGCTAAAGTCATCGCCACTAATGCTACGAGGGTTGTTAATACATTCTGTTTTCTCATTTCTTTTCCTTTAGTTCTCACATTAATGGAGTAACTTGTTCATTATATATTCCTACTCATTTAAATTTCAAGCAAGTTAACATCGTAAAGCTATACTCTAGGGCTTACCTGTCAGCTGAAAGCTCAATCGCTTTCAGTATAAGCATAAGCCCATATTTTAAAAGTCTTTCCTTCTCTCCTGTCTACTTAAGATTCTCTTATTTAGTTTTCCTATTCACTTCACTCGTTAGTTCCCGCTCTATTCCGTCAAGATAACGATTCAGCTTTCTCATTTGAGGTCTTAGGTACGGATAGCCAATAAGGTGAACCCGTTGAGAATAATTACCTTTTAAAAAGCCCCTCATTGTCGCAAAAATAGCAAAGGCTGGGGCCGAGACCTTGTAGTAAAGGTGACTGGCCAGGGCAACATAGAGGATCGCACCCATGAACAGAACGATCCGAATAATTTGATGAATAACTATTTTTTCTTCGTTTAAGAAAGAGTTGATGGCCTGATTATTGGGTAAAGTTTGTGATCCAAGAGAGATAATATTTCCATAGAGGCCATTGGCCAACACATACATCGCTATCGAAACCATAAGAAGAGAGGCAAAGATGTAGAGGAAGTAGTGGAAGAAGAAGGTTGTCTCAAAGACTGGCTGGTGAATTCTTGTGTACTTCTTGGGAATAACCACTTCTTTGAGAGAATTATTTTTTTGAGCGGTTTCTATATAAGAGAAAAAGAACTCGCTAAAGCGACTGAGGAGCTTCAGGTCCGAAAAGAAATCAGGATTATAGGAGGCCTCGCGTCCGTTGGTGCGGTCTTCACAATATTCTCCAATCATACGGAAAGGTCTTAATAATATATCAGACACATAAATAGCCGCCATATTAACAAAAACCAAGAGAAGGGCTCCGTAAGGAATCAAGTCAATTATTTCGGAGGAGATGAAGTGGTAAAAAACCTCCTCAAACTCTTTTATCTTCATGAATTCATTCGCTTTAAAGAAGATAACGTTAAGACTTAAGAGAACCCATATAAAGGAGGCAAGAATCAAAAAACAGAATAAAGGAATGGCCGTCATCTTTAGGCTAGTGAAGATTCTAAATTTAGCCTCATCATTTTGCCAAAGTTTTTTCCACCCTCCCTTAATTTTTGACCAATTAAGAGACGGTTTTTTACTACGCGCTGTCATTGAAAATCCTTTTTGATACCTTTCAATTATAGAATTTTCGGACACTTGAATCTCCTAGAAGAAAAACTTTCCTTTATTTGGCTACTTCCTCTCTATCGTCCAGTCTGCTCTAAGGTTGAGAATTCCATGACAGAGAGCCTTCATCTTTAAGTCAATTCTTTGTCATTCTTAAAAATGTCTCTAATTTGGTCGTCTAAAGTTTAGACACCAGTTGGGAAAGCTACACTTTGATTATTGAGAGCTGGCGAGTAATCAACATAAGTACCTAATTATACATAGCTAACTCTCCTAACTTGCCCGAATACCCTGCTCGGTCTTTTGGCACAACTCGTGCAACGTATAAAGCACAAACTTTAGAGAGTTTAAACAATAGGAGAGAAACATGAAAACGTTCACTTATTACAAGTGTAAGTCCATCGCCAAGAAAATTGGAGTTTTAGGACTTACCACACTTATGATTGCCTCTTGTGGTTCTAAGGACAACAAGACATCTAATGCCAACGGTAACCCTTTAAATGTTCCCGTGAACACCAGTCCTATATTTGGTGACCCAAACTCAGGGGTTGGAGCTCAAGACCTTAACACTTGGACTAATCTTAAAAATCAGACCAACTGTCAGCAAGGTCGTATGCAAGACCTTACTTTTACTGTGTCATCTCAAGGAAACTACTACGGTGGTGGCTCTGTTTCAGGCCAACTTCAACAAGGTCAGACAAATGGTTCGTCACAAGGAACATTCTACGGAAGATCCGGACAAGGCGACCTTATGTTTGTCAGTAGAGTTACAACAGGCTCAAGCCAGCTAAGCTATAATGTTGTTCTGTCTTACTGCATCTATCAGGATTACATAGCTCAATATATCGGACCGAATGCCGGAATGAGTAACTTCCAACTTCAGAATATGCAACTCACTCAAAGTAGTAGCTGCTCTTCAGGGAATGTTACAAGCGCAGTGGTTGGCTTTATAAGCCCCAACTACAGCCAGCAACAATATGTACCAATTCAGTACGGACCTGTATCAAACGGACAACAATGCTTTTAATTAAGAAATAGAATTTCTCAGGCCCATGGAAACAGGGCCAACTCTCTACTCTCTAAGGTGAGGGGTGGAGTTCTTCTTCACTCCTCCTTTAAAAAGAAGAGTAAGAGTTAGAGTAAGGATGGTTCTTGTTTGGTTCGTTTCTTAATGAAGTTTTCGATACCCTTTGCAACGGCACGCGCATAACGATTTTGGAATTGAGTTCCCATAATTTTCTTTAACTCACGAGAGTTAGAGAGAAATCCCACCTCTAATAAAATAGCAGGCCTTTTGGTTAGCGCCAGCACATAGAAGAGCCCAGGCTTCACTCCCCTATCTTTAAGTCTATACTTCTTCCCAACTAAACTTTGAATTTCTGAGTGAATATTAATGGCCAGCGACTTTGAGCTTTTGACTGTTCTTTGGATTACTAAATCCGTAAGGATTTTGTTAATAATGAGCTCTTCCCCTTTGAGATCTTTGTTTTCGACGTCTTCAACTTTCTTTACAGCTGAGTCCTCATGATTATCGAGGTAGTAAGTCTCAAAACCCCTTGGTGCATTCTTCTCTGAAGAATTGACATGGACACTAATAAAAATATCCGCTTTTATCTTTTCGGCCAGCTCTGCCCTTTCGGCCAAGGTTACAGTTCGATCAACACTGCGAGTGAGGTAGCTATTAAACTTCTTCTTTTCTAGTTCAGTGTGAATTTTTCGAGCAAGAGAAAGTGCGATATCCTTTTCTTTAACCGGTTTCCATTTATTCTTCTTACCCTTAATTTTAGCTTCAGCTCCATTGTCTTCACCACCATGACCAGGATCAATTAAAATTGTAAAGCCCCATGAGCTCCTCAAAACTAAAATGAATAAAACTAAACTAAGGTATTTCATCAATATATTTTCTGTAATTCATGCCCAGGGAAGTAGTGAGCTAGAATCCTCTTATAGTCCCAGCCTCGATCGGCTAAATCAAGCGCCCCAAGCTGACACATTCCTACACCATGGCCAAGACCACTTCCTTTTAATCTAAGCCGAATGTTAGCCTTACCTGAATCTTCAAGGGTAGCGCTAAAGTTATTCGAAGGCACCTTTACTCGACCAAAGTAGCGCCTAAAGAGTGACTTTTTTATCGAAAACATTTTATCACCCAAGTAGAATCTGAACTTTCGACTAAACTTTTTATCGGGAACGATTTTAAAGTCTTCTCCTAAGTGAGATTTTATATGAGGATTCATTTGCCTCTTACGAACTCCCCAGCTGAGGAATCTCTTCACCTGCGCGAGGGAGAAGGTATTATCATAATCTCGACTTCCATGATCCTTGCAGTAAGGGCATAGGACAGACTGGTAATTTCTCACACTATTAATCCAAACCTGGTCTGGTCTCAAGGTTTTACCTCCACATTTTGCATGGAAAAAAACAGGAGCGACTGAACCCTTAGAATCAACAAGGACAAGCCCCTTAGTCATTTCTGCGGCCATCTCGGTGTTTAAATTGGCATCAAAGTAACTTCCTGATACTTGATGCTTCTCCGAACTCTCAAGGTGATAGTAGGTTTCATGACCCGCCTCTTTTCGAACCTGTCCGCTTCGCATTTTATGAATAGCATAACTCCTGGCCGCAATCGCTTGCGCCTTTAGAGCTTCCACGGGCCAAGCGGAGTTCATCTCTCGGGAGAGAAGGCTAGAGATATAAGTATCAAGCGGAGTTTCATGGACCACATCACAGCTATCATTGCCGAGAGAGGTCACAACATGAAGCAATCCTTTATACTTTTCTTTGCTAAGGGAGATGAGGCCGGTGCTGGAACCGAGAGAGGCAAGTAGCGTTGGTTTTTGAAAAGAGCTTGCGCCTTGAAGATTATTACAGTTGAAACGAATAGCCTTTCGGCCTTTAAAAGTCCTCATCGTATTATTTGGATGAAACTTTCTCTTAAGATCCGTCCCTGTGATAAAAACATTTTTTAGAGATTTTTGAACTCTCACCTTAATTTTGGGTTCTTTCTTTAAAGTGGGATAACGGCTTTTTGCGTTTTCTTTTAAGTACTTTCCATAAATATGAGGCCGACTCGCGAGGGCGCTCGAGCAGAAAAGAAATATGAATAGAAAGTGAATAACTTTTTTAGGCAACTGTAGGTCCATCCTTGGTCCAAGCACTATTGAGTCTCAACTTTCCAAAAAAAGAAGAGAACCTCCTAATCTTACAGACTAAAGCTGATGAACTCAACGCCTTAGGCTTCAAAGGACCTAAAAAGCGATTAAATAACTTTCAGAGCCTCTTCATCACTTTTTGAAGGTCTAGCCAAGCCGACCTTTTCATATTCGGGTTAATTTGCAGGATATCAGGGTGAAAGACTGGAAAAACACTTAGAAGGGTCTGTCTTTTTTCACTTTGGAGATTGAGCTGGAACTCTTGCCCGTGAATTCGAGAAAGCCTCTCTTTTCGGCCCAAAATAACATTCGTAGCCATAGCCCCAAGCGAGACCACAAGCAGCTCTTCTCGATGAGAAATGGTCTTTAAAACCTGATGCCACTGAAGACCTGCAATCTCTCTTTCTTTTTCAAAAAAGACTCTTGTGTAACTCTTTGGCTGCAGCTTCATTGCAGCGATCATTTTACTCAACAGATCGCTTTGCTTATCTTCATCATTGAAATCTCGAGGCTTCTCACCAATGAATATGATACTCAGAGACTCTGGTTCATACTCATCAATCCACTGGGCCATACTTTCGCCCTGTAAATCCTTAAGAGTGATCACCTTACTCTCAGAGGCTTCAGTCTTTGTTATTTTTCCACCAGGAAATTTAACGGCTCCATCGGTGCTGTTTTGATCGACAAACTTATCTAGAGAGCCAAAGACCCTACTCTTTTCTTCGCTCAAAGTCTCTGAGGTCGCTGGAGCTGGCCCCGGAATAGAAAAGGACTTTTGCACCTGATTATTTATGAACTGCCCTTGAACCGGAGTACGGCTAACAAAGACCTGTGAAAAAAGCGCTTGAGCGTAGGTAGGAAAAGGAAAAGCTCCTTTTCTCTTATTCTCATGCACAGACTTTCTTAAATTTGTGTAGTTTTTATCAGACATCTTTAGTCGGGAACCTTTTGCGGCGGTGGTAATTTAGTCCATTAGTACCTGTATTTGGGCGATCTTGTAAAGATTCACCGCTTTTGCGTCGAATCAGTACTACCTGCAACCGGTCCTAGGACCCTCATTTAGGAGAAAGAGTATGTCTAGAGACGTCGAGTTCCGTTTCGAACGTTTTGAGGAGTACTTTGGTGACATAACCCAAGTAAAACGACAAATTGACGAATGTGGAATATGTGGAGGGAAACTCATCTTCACCCACTTATCTGATTACAAAAACCTCTACGTCCAAGAAACAGCTCGCTGTCCGGAGTGTGGCGGTGGCAATAAAAAGCTTATTCACGTTTTGAATTAAGATCTTAAAGCCTTCAAAATATTCTTAGCGATGACGGGACTGACGCTCAGTTGGTCCTGAATCTCATGTTGCTCTAGAGCAGCTACTTCAGCTAAAGTCAGAGTCAATTCACTTAATATTCTCTTCTTTGTTTTAGGACCAATTCCCTCCACCTGATCGAGCCATGAAGTCATCGTCCGTTTTTTCTCGGCCTTATGATGCAGCTTTCTGGAAAACCTGTGGGCCTCGTCTCTCATAGAGGTGACGATTCTAAAGAGTGACTTATTCTTAGAGAGAAAATAAGGATTTGATCGCTTTGGGATAAAGAGTCTTTCCTCACTGCGATGAACCTCAGCATTTTTAAAGTCTCCCTTTCCCTTAGACTTAGCAATAGCACAGACTGGGATATCGACTTTTTCTTCCCTTAAAACCGAGAGAAAGGAGCTCAATTGGCCTTTCCCACCATCGACAATAAAAACATCAGGAAGATCGCCATTATCAAGTCTTCGACGCAAGACCTCTCGAAGCATTTCAAAGTCATTATTGCCTTCTGGTCGCTCCTGCAGATGATAGTAGCGATAAGCCTTCTTATCGGGCTTTCCGTCTCTATAAACAATCTGAGAAGCTGTTGGAGACTTTCCCTGGAAAATGGCAATATCATAACACTCGAGAACCACAGGTCTTTCTCTAAGTCCCATGAGCTCTTTAAGCTTATTCAGTCCAACGTATACAGACTCCTCATTAGTTACACGAACTCGCTGATGCTCTTTTGAATGATCTCTAGTCAAGGCCATCAAAGAAGAAAAGTCATGGCCTCGGATCTTGGGCTTTTGAACTTTCAGCTTTCCTAAAGTCTTCATGGCCTCTGAAAAAAGCTCTCTATTGTCTTTGTCAAAGTCAACCACCACGACATCCGGTAATGACTCGTTGCCTGAAGAGTAATACTGAAAGATGTAATTAATCACCTCACTCTCAACTTCTTCGTCACAATCGACAACCGGAAAGTGAAAGTTCTTGTGACCCAGTAAGAGCCCATTTCTCACCAAGTAGACCGACAGATCAACTTCTATCTCTCCCACATGATAAGCCAATATATCGACGTTTCGCGCCTCACCTGGAATGTCTGCATTTTGCTGCTGCGAAAGACTGATAAAGGAGTCAAGAATATCGATATTATCTCGAATCATTGCAGCGTGCTCAAACTCTTCGGATGAAGCCAAGTCATGCATTCGCTCTCGAAGGACAGAGAGAGATCGGCTTCCTTTATTTTCAAAAAAGTTAAGAGCAAGATTCAAATCTCGACTGTATTGATCCTTTGAGATCAGATCCACACAGGGAGCACTACATTGCTTTATCTGATAGAGCAGGCAAGGCTTCTTCCTCGAGTTAAATTCACGAAGATTACAGTCTCTTAACCCAAATGATTTCGTAATAATTCTTAGGACCTCTGAAATTCCTGAGCCGGTGACAAATGGTCCGTAAACAAGAAGGTTCTTCCTTCGCTTCACTCTGCGTTGATACTTTAATTGAGGAAAGGGTTCAGCGAGATCGACGGTGACGTAGGGGTAAGACTTATCATCTCGCATGAGAATATTGTATTTAGGTTTATACTTTTTTATTAAGTTATTCTCGAGCACTAAAGCTTCCGCTTCGGTTTGGGCCAAGACAAAATCGAAGTCTCTGATGTGGCCCACGAGGATTTCGGTCTTTGGAGATTTGACCGAATTTTGAAAATAACTAGAAACTCTCGGCCTTAAATTTTTAGCCTTCCCTACATATAAAACACTGCCATCAGCAGACTTCATCAAATAACAGCCTGGCTTAGCAGGCAACGTCCTTGCCTTTTCCTGTAATTTCAATAGGGTGGGAGTCGCATTATTCATATATATTCTAGAATGTACCCTTTTTTCAATCCAAAATCCAAGCCGTAAGAGGCACTAAAAAGCATCTAAGGCGTGAGTATTAAAGGATTGAATCACTGCGTCCAGTCTTTACAAAGACACCCCTCCACACTACTTTAATTGATCACTTAAAGCACCAAAAGGAATTTCATGAGTCAGCTGGGCGTTGGAAAAGAAGTACTATCATATTGTAATAAATGTAAATTAACATTGGCCCATCTCATATTGACGATGAAGAGTGAGACAACTATTGGCAAAACTCAGTGCAAGACTTGCAATGCTAGTCATGCTTACAAAGACCCCTCTGCTGTAAAAGCCACCAAAACAAAAAGAGGCGCTTCTGTAAAAAAGAAAGGCGCTCCTCAAGAATCAATTTCCGACATTTGGATGAACAAAGTGTCCTCCGCTACGGCGAAGTCACAAAAATACTCATTGAAACTCAAGTTTGAACTTGGCGATATTATAGATCACCCAAAGTTTGGTCCTGGCTTTATTGAGAAACTTATCGACGCCGACAAAATCCAAGTAATCTTTCGCCACGAAATTAAAACCCTCATGCATAATAAATAGGCTGAAGCAAAGTGCCACAAAGGCACTTTGTTACCACGAAGAGGCTCCCTAAAGAGTTCAAACTGTGCCGAGCGAGTTCAGCCTAGCTGAAACAAAGTGCCACAAAGGCACTTTGTTACTACGAAGAGACTCCCTAAAGAGCCCAAAATGTGCCGAGCGAGTTTAGCCTAGCTGAAACAAAGTGCCACAAACAACAAAAAAGGCTCCCATAAGGAGCCTTTTTTTATTTAAAATTTTCTCTTAAATGACTTTGCTAAAACCCAGCGCCGAAACCACCACCTATGGAGAAATTAGCTCCAAGGTTTCCAGCAGCGTAAGGTGTGCCTCCGTAAAAGCCACCATAACCTGCTCCACCATAGCCAAAGCCACCTTGTCCCTGAAGACCTGAAACACCTTGTCCGTAAGCTTGACCAGCTTGCTGATAATTTTGATAAAGCCCTTGAGCCGAAGCTACTCCGGCTTGATAGTTGCCTTGGTTAATTCTATTCGCAAAATTGGAGCGAGACTGATTAACCTGCATCTGTTGTTGCTGCTGCTGTTGTTGTTGCTGCCAGAATTGATTTCCTTGAAAACCACCGGTGTTACCAAAGTAGCCTCCACCGCCATTATAGCCATAAGGTCCGACGCCTACGCCTAGGCCCATTCCGCCATTATAACCGCCTTGACCGCCAAGTCCCCAACCAGGTCCTCCTCCGCCATGGCCCCAAGTTCCATTTCCGATGCCATGTCCATAGTTTATGGGATAGCCGCCTCCGCCACCTCCATTGAAGCCGCCGTTGAATCCACCACCTGGAATGCCGCCACCGGTGAATCCACCGTTGAAGCCACCACCTGGGAAGCCACCGCCACCACCGGTAAAGCCGCCATTGAATCCGCCACCAGGAAGACCAAAGCCTCCACCGCCACCGAGATTAAGTCCGCCGCCGATTTGAAAACCTGCACCTATTCCGGGACCGCCTAGACCAAAGCCTCCGCCCATCCCCGGGTATCCGCCGCCACCCATGCCGTAGCCAAGACCGAAGCCTCCGCCCAAGCTAGGTCCGCCGCCCATTCCATATCCCATTCCAAAACCAGGACCGCCAAAGCCTCCACCGAGACCAATACCGCCACCGATTCCTATACCGCCGCCAGGAAAGCCTCCACCAAAACCGCCACCCATTCCAGGGTAACCGCCACCGAAGCCTCCGCCCATTCCAGGGTAACCGCCACCGAAGCCGCCGCCGATTCCAATATTACCGCCAATTCCAATGCCACCGCCAGGAAAGCCGCCGCCAAAACCGCCACCCATTCCTGGGTAACCGCCGCCGAAGCCACCGCCTCCACCGATCGAAATGCCACCGCTGAGACCGAAGCCCGGGCCCATCATTCCACCGAGAAAGCCGCCTGTGTAGCCGGCACCGGAAAAACCGTTGCCGAATCCACCGTAACCATTTCCACCCATTCCACCAAAGCCCGCGAATCCACCATAGCCAGAGCCATTACATGAATTCATCAAGCCTTCCGCTTGATCGGGAAGAATCGGGTTAGAACCTCTTGTTATTGAATAATCTAAGTAAGAATTAAATCGAGAAGTACAGCCAGCGTGTCCCGCCTCGTAGGCACCGGCCCACTCTTTTTGAGATTTGTAAGCATACCGCGCTCCGACATAAGCAGAACCAAAGTAAGCAAGGGGTCCGGCCGCAATACCGAGGGCTTCAACCCAAGGATTTGTCTCCGGCTGATTGTTAAAGAGGCAGTCGACACAATCGACCCCGTCCATTCCACTAACAATTTCGGCCCGCAGACAAGCTTGCTTTTCGGTTTTATACCTATTGCCGTCGATATATTCACAATCTTCAAAGCGATTTGCTTTTGCTACTTCAACTTGAAGTAAACTAAGCATGAGTATGGACAATAACAACGTCGTGCTTTTATCCGTTCGCTTGGCTAGTTTTATAAACCTCATAATCTGGCTCCAAATACAATTCTTAAAACTGATTTCGTTTTATCTCAACGATTTATCGGGAATTTAGGAAAATAACTTTAGCTTCATGCTTGGATATGACTAATCTAGCTATAACTCATTAATTTCATTAAGCTATTAGGCTAAAAAACTTGCCTACTTCACCCCGACTCTGCCAAACTTGGCTCCATGTTTAGTGATCATATTGTAAGCTGGCTCTTATTGGCCCTATTCCTTATCGCCCTCATCTACGCCCTTATTGTCGTTGCAGAGGAGAAAGAGACGTTTCTCGAAACCGCAGTAGACTTTGATTTTCATGGTTTCCACTTTAGCTTGCCCAGCTGGTGGAGCCTGACTGTTGAAGAGGAAAAGCTTATTCAATGGGAAAGAACCGACACCCGCTACGACTGGAAAGCAAAGCTCGAATGGATTGAATCCTACGACAAAAGTATCTCTATAGAAGAAGACTTCAAAAATCATATCGAAGAGCTACAAATGATCTTTGACCTCGATGCAAGTGATATCAAAATGCCTTCAGACTTTGAAAACCATCCAAGCGTCGTGACAGGAGACATCGAGATCGTGCGCATAGAAGGAACGGCCACGAGGGCTCAAGTATCACGCTGCTATCTCGATGCTTTTCTTATCCGCGATATTACAAGAGATAAGGCCCTTTTTGCGACGAGCCTTTCATCAGTTCTCAATGGAGTCGTCGAAGGGCCCTACTTCGAGCAAATGATGATGAATATAAAGAGGAATATTTAGAAAAAAAAAGCTTCCATAAGGAAGCTCTCTTTCATTTAAAGTTCTTATCAGCGTTTTTCTAGTTTTTCTTGGTATTGAAGTTTCTTATTTTTCTAACAAGAAAGGCGTGAATATCTTCATCAGCTCCATAGACATCGTCAATGATCTCGCAGTCCATAAGGAACTGGCTCAATCTTTTTGCAACTTCATGAAGAGATTCGACAAGGTAGAGACCGGAGATATTCTCGCCAGAAAAAGACTTTATGATTTCTTTTCTAGCGTGATTAAACATCTCACTCTCTGCTACGTCTTCAGGGAGATTATCAACCCCCATCTTATCTTCAACTTCTTCAATGGCTTGATCGCGAATATCTTCGTCAGTAGCGAAGCTTACTCCATACTCTGTTGCCATGGCATCTACTAGAGCCTCACGCTTTTCAATATCAAACTCAATCATACCGTTTTCAGCAAGAAGATTTACTGTGTAGATGGCGAGAGTTCGGAGCGTGTCAAAATCAGTTCTCATGAACACATCCTATAATGACCCTAAGGGCTATACTTAAATACTCTTGCAGTTTATCGAATTACGGGAACTCCTACAAGAGAAGAGTTGATTAAAAACAACAATTTATTTCTTTTTAATAAGTTTTCTCAACGCCTGTCCCTCTCCCAAAATCAACAGAAGAAAAGCATACAAAGCAATTCCACCAATGGAGATAACTGAAAATTGAAAAACCCTCTGCCACAGAGCCGCTTCAATTTGATAGAGATTTATTTTCAGAAATTGAGTCATAAAAAAGCAAGCTACGCCACAAAGCATAAACTTAAGAACTCTCAAGTCAAAAAAGAAGGAGATTCCCAATCTTAAGTATCGACTCAGAGCAATTCCTTGGACAGTGCAATTGAACATCATGGATAGGCTGGTGCCTAAGGCGAGGACCCAGAATCCATATTTAGGGACCATTAAAACGCAAAAAATAATATTTACTCCTACTGCAACCATAGAAATGATAACAGGAACTTTAGGCTGATCGATGCTGAAGAAAGTTGGAGCGAAAATTTTGTAAAGCCCGTAAAAAGGCAAGCCCCATAGATATTGCTTCAAGGCTAATGCCGTTTGCAAACTGTCTGCGCTAGAGAACGCACCCCTTTCGAAGATTAGATTCACTGTTTCTTTTGAAAGCGCCATCATTAGAGCAAGCGCTGGGATAATAACTAACCAGCTAAAGTCATAACTCGCTTTCAACAGACGTTTTGCCTCAGCTTCATCGCCCTTTTTCCAAGCTTCAGAGAAGTGAACCAAGTTTGAGCCCGCAATACTGACACTTAAAATTCCAACAGGAAATTGAAAAAGACGAAAGGCATAAGTCAGCCAAGAAACAGCACCCAACTGGGTCCCCGTTGCCAGTATTGTGGTGATCAAAATATTGACCTGAGTTGCAGCGATCCCAAAAGTCCCAATCCCAAGGCGCTTGAGAATACTTTGCGTCCAGGGACTATTGAATTGATACTCCCCTGTAGGCATCAGTCCCTTGCGAATAATAAGAGGAATTTGAATAAAGAGCTGAATCAAGCCGCCACCGATCACACCTATAGCTAGGGAGAGAATCGGATGAAGACCACGCTCCATGAGAACCGGGGGTAGCGTCAGCATGGAGGCGATCATAATGATATTGAAGGCCGCCGGTGCCAGTGCTGGAACGAAGAAGATCTTAATCGTATTAAGAGCACCCATAAAGAGAGCGGCCAACGAAATTAAGGTGAGAAAAGGTGCCATGATGCGAACCATCTGCACGGTGAGCGCCATCCTCTGGGGATCAGCTGTAAATTCCTGATCTGTCATCAAAAGGACGACTTCCGGGGCAAAAACCATGATCAGCCCACTAAGAATCAGAGTTATCAGGCCTAAAATAATTGCCATCGACCATAGAAGGGTTCTGGCCAGTTTTTCATTCTCGATCTTAGCTTTTGTGAAAACCGGCACAAAGGCTGAGCTGAAAGCCCCCTCTGCAAAGAGATCTCGCAGCATATTGGGCACCCGGTAGGCTACAGTGAAGGCATCGGTCAATCCTGATGCACCAAAGTTTGCGGCCATGACCTGCTCACGCACCAAGCCAAGAATTCGACTTGAGAAAGTGGCCAACGCCATTTTCAAGGTCGAAAAAATCAATGAAGAGGTCGAACTTCTTTTCGGCTTATCACCACTTTCTCTGGGCTCATTCTGCACTGCCAAGGGAATTCCTTATTAAATTAATGTTTTACGCATGCCTGCCTCTATGATAATTCTAATCGGCTATTAATGTATTTATTTTTTTGAAAAAAGGGCCTTGGCATTGAGGCTAATGCCCAACAATATTAACTGTCGTTTTTTCGACATTGCTTTTAAAGGAGTTGGTTCTGATGGAATCTTCACTAAGTTTGCTTTTTTATAGCCCCGTGGTTGGTGTAGCTGGCTTTTTCTTCGCTATTCTCACCTATATGTGGGTTGCTAAACAACCGGCCGGAAACGCCAAAATGACAGAAATCGCCAAAATGATTGAAGATGGCTCCCTTACGTTTCTTCGTAAAGAGTACACCATTCTCGCGGGCTTTCTTTCTGTCGTAACTATCCTTCTCGGGGTTAAGCTCGGTTGGAACACGGCTATCTGCTATATCGTTGGCGCTCTTGCTTCAATGACTTGTGGTTGGATCGGTATGAAAGCGGCGACAAAGGCGAACGTCAGAACAGCAGAAGCTGCTGCTCAAAGCGGCCAAGGAAAAGCTTTACTCGTAGCTTTCTACGGCGGATCAGTAATGGGAATGGCCGTGGCTTCAGTTGGTCTTATTGGCGTTGCCCTTCTTTATAAATGGTTATCAGGCTCAACAACGATCGAAGCTCTCAACGGATTTGCCATGGGTGCTTCATCTATCGCTCTTTTTGCAAGAGTTGGTGGTGGTATTTACACTAAAGCCGCTGATGTAGGTGCTGACCTTGTTGGAAAAGTCGAAGCTGGGATTCCAGAAGACGATCCAAGAAACCCTGCGACGATCGCTGACAATGTTGGTGACAACGTTGGCGATACTGCTGGTATGGGTGCAGATATATTTGAGTCTTATGTTGGCTCTGTAATCGCAACGATGTTTATCGGTTCTACTTATGCCGCTGCTTCTGGTGCTGTTATTCTTCCTATTATTATTATAACAATCGGCTTAGTGGCTTCTGTTCTCGGTATTCTTTCGATGAATATCCTGAAAGGATCTGATCCAGCATGGGCCTTAAGACTGGCTCCTGTTGTTGGTCTTGTTGCTCTTTTTGCAGGTTCTTACTTCGCTGTCGCTCAAATGAACTTCACAATTTTCCCTTATGCCATGGGACCTTTCTACGCCATGGTCTTAGGTTCTCTTGTCGGTCTTTTTATTGGACTTGCAACTGAATACTATACGGCTGGCGAGTTCGCTCCTGTTAAGAGAATAGCTGAAGCGGGTAAAACTGGTCCGGCGACTAATATTATCGCAGGTATTGCTGTGGGTATGTACTCATGTGTTCCAGCAACACTTTTAATCTGCCTTGGTATTTACTTCTCTAATCACTTTGCCGGACTCTATGGAATCGGTATTGCTGCCGTTGGTATGCTTGCTACAGTTGGTGTAACTATGACTGTTGATGCTTACGGACCAATCTCAGACAATGCCGGTGGTATTGCAGAGATGAGTAATCTTGGACCTGAAGTTAGAGCTATTACAGACAGCCTTGACTCAATCGGTAACACTACTGCTGCTGTTGGAAAAGGTTTCGCTATTGGCTCCGCTGCTCTTACAGCACTTGCTATGTTTTCTGCTTACAGTTCTGCTGTTGGCCTAGAGACCATTAATATCATGAACCCAACTGTTGTCATTGGACTTTTCATCGGTGGTGTCCTTCCCTTCTTTGTTGGCGCAAACACAATGAACTCTGTTGGTGCTGCTGCTCAATTGATGGTTGAAGAAGTTCGTCGTCAGTTTAGAGAAATTCCTGGAATTATGGAAGGTACGGGAAAACCAGATACTGAAAGATGTATCGCTATTGCGACGACCGCTTCACTGAAGGAAATGATCCTTCCGGGGCTAGCCGCTATTTTAGCTCCTGTTGTGGTTGGCTTCCTTCTTGGTAAAGAGGCTCTGGGTGGTATGCTTGCAGGTGCAACTGTCACCGGTGTTCTTCTTGCTCTTTTCATGGCGAATGCCGGTGGAGCATGGGATAACGCTAAGAAGTCTATCGAGCAAGGTCATGTACCTGGTGAGAAAAAGGGAACAGAGGCCCACAAAGCCGCTGTTACTGGAGATACTGTAGGGGATCCCTTCAAAGATACTTCAGGTCCTGCTATGAACATTCTTGTAAAACTTATGAGTATTGTTGCCCTCGTTATTGCACCTCTTCTTTAATTCCAAAGAAGAGATTTTATACAATTAAAGGTTTGGCCCAGCGAATGCTGGGCCTTTTTTTGCTCTTTTCTAGAGTAAAATTAAGCTACAATAGACTTCAATGAAAAAATCAATCTTATTCCTGTTTTTTCTGACCTTATTACTCGCTTGGAAGTACTATAAAAAAGATCAACCAGAGGATTATCAAGAAAACGATAGCGATGCCCGAAAATCACAGCGTCCTTCAACCAAACTTTCTCCTCAAGCCCATCAGCCGATAAAAAAGATTTTAAACGCAGCTAAACCTCCTCCAACAAAGAAAATTAAAAACAGCACACGGACCATAAATAAGAAACCCCTCGCGAATTCAAGATCTTTCAATGAGAGAGCTTTTAATGACAGGAAAATGGTTATTTCCGACGAGAATGGAAATCTATACCCTACTAATTTAACAGTTGCTGACGACTTTATTATCGCTTTTGGAGACCTTATCGTGGCAAAGGCCCTCGATGCAGAGGATATCAGAAATGGTAAAAAAGTTCTCTCTGTTCCTATTCCAAAATTATGGCCCAAGGGAGTTGTGCCAATTGAGGTTTCCAGTGAAGTAGAGGAATCGCAACAATTTGAATGGATAAAAGAAATCATGAAAGAGCTAGAGGAGTCCAATCAAATTAAAATTCGCCTCGCAGATCCTCTTAAGGATAACGCCAGAGTTCTTATTAAAAGAGGAAAAGAAAATTGCTACGCTCAAGTAGGATTTACAGGCGAAGTGACAAGCATGTCCTTAAGCCCAGCTTGCTCGAAGGCAGCTATTTACCATGAGTTTTTTCATATTCTCGGGTTTTACCACGAGCAAAATCGATTTGATCGAGATGAATACTTAGAAATTCTTTGGGAAAATATTGATGAAACCTTTTGGCCACAATTTAAGCTTTTTCCTGAAAATAGTTTTCCGAGACCCTACACCTCCGGCGGCCCCTTCAACTTCACCTTTGATACTATTATGATCTATGATTCTAAGTTTTTTAGTACCAATAATGATTACTCGATGGTGAGAGTAGACGGAACACCTTTTAGTAATACCTTCCAGCGACCTACTCAAACCGATATTGATCGCCTTAAGCATCTCTACAGGGAAGAAGTTGAGTAGTATTGATACCTTAAAGTAATTCACCTCCTTCTATTGCCCTGTAAATAGCAATAAAAACGGGCACATAAAAAATCCCTTATTTCCCTGTAAACAGCCAAGACTTCAATGATCCTCAATACTTAAGGTTTTTCTCCATAAAGTCCGAAGAGATTACGGGAGTATTTACTTAAAATAAATATATGAAAAAAATTTTCATCTTAATAATTCTGAGTTGCTTTCAGTTTGCCTCGCTGGCAAACACTGACTCTGAGCAACTCGAGAGAAATACGAGAGAACTCTATAACTCTCTAAGTCTTGGAGAAGGTGTTCCCTACGAACACTTTCGCTCGGGCTACTTAAGATATCTCAAGGGTAGGCAAGATCAAGAGTTCTCAAAGTCCATTATTGTTTTTGTTAATTTTGGTTTGAACTCGAGTGAGAAAAGACTCTTCATGGTCGACGTAGCAAACGGCCACGCGAAGCTAGTTCTAAACGACTACACAACCCATGGTAGTAGGTCTGACAATGATCACGACGGCCTTGCCACAGAGTTCTCCAACATTAGTGAAAGTAAACAATCATCCCTGGGCTACTTCAGAGTAGGCCGCGAATATCAAAGTACAATAGTGGGAAATGCCGTTAAACTGCACGGACTTTCTGGAAACTTCAATGACCTAGCTTTCGACCCAAGAGGAATCGTCCTTCACACAGGCTGGTACGCAGAACGAGAATATATCGAAAGAGTAGGAAGGCCTGGTAGAAGTAGCGGCTGCTTCGTGATCTCCACCGATGTTTGGAAAGGCTTTAAAGGTAACACCGTTGGTGGTGCTCTTCTCTATGCTTTTGACTCTACTCATGTATTTGATCCAGGAAGCGGCGAAGGACTTCTTAGCGTTTCTGAAAGTGATACCTCCAGCTCAAGTTCAGACATAAGTAGAGGTCCCTCCGCACCAACCCTCGAGGATGATCCTGCGTTTGCAGGTGCTCCTCCCACAACGGGTGGATTAGATAATTCAGGCACTAGCGTTGCTCCCCAGACAGGTGTCGAGGGAGACTCTTCGTTAGCTTACGATGGTGAGGACGCGCAAACAGAAGAGGAAGAAGAAGTTATCATCGACGGCGATGGGTCAGCTCCTCATAGAGCAAGTGCTAATCATCAAAACTGTCAAAAGTTACTCAATAACAACGTAAGCTGGAATCAGGCGGCCCAAAGGGCTCAAAACGGAGAGGATCCTCACTCATTTTTCAAAGGATCATGGACCGAACTAGGTCAAGTTGTCAGAAGTACCGACGATGTTACTTATAGTGCAGGCACTGCTGCCGCCCAAAATCATTTAGGTATCGTTAGAGAGTGCGCGTCACTTCTTATTATTCATGATACCCAGAACCCTCCACAACCTGAGAAGTTTATAAGTGCTGATGGAACTCAAACATGTGAAATGAAAAGTATAGAAGACCAGAGCTATGTCCCTTGTAAAGAACTTGTCGCTGAGTACGATGAAAGACAGAAGGCCCTAAAGGATCATCGTGAGAAAGAGTCTCAAGCTTTTTCAAAAAATGCACAAAGCGAATTAGAGAATCTCAATAGCGGTATAAATATTCAAGATAACTCAATTACAGTTGCTGCCGATCTTTCCAAGAAAGCTCAAGAAGTTGCCGATAGTACCTCCAACCTTCAAACAGCAAGACTCGACTCTCTAGCGACAAAACTGGCGGCTATGCCCACCTACAAAAGTACATTACAAAAGTGTCGATCTCGCTACTCAGCTTATCAGAATGGAGGATTAAAGGAATACAATGCCTGGACAAAAGTGATGGTAAATAATCAAGTTCCTACGACACTCCCAAAACTAGTTGATCCTTGTGTAGGGGCCGTTCACAGAATTGGTGTTAAGCATATCCAAAATAAGAAAGTTAAAAATACAATGGGTAAGTTTTTAAATGAACTTGGCTATAAAATTGAAGACCTACAATCAAAGTCCTCCACTTTAGGAAATCAAACAAATGAACTCTTAGGGACAAAGATGAATGGCGAAGCCTCTGAATACTCAAAGAGATCAAAATATACTTTTTTCAGTCCAGAGGAAGAAGCACTCAAAGAAAAGTACAAAACGGCCAGGGCAAATGGAACATCACTAACCTCTATCCCCTCCGCCAATATTAGCGGCCGAAAAATTGGCTCAATCGGTGCAGGCTTAAACGGGCGCTCAGATCAAAATAGGTTTAACAAATTATTTGCTGGGATGAATAAGAAAAATCTACCAACGGTAAACAATCTTCAATTCAAAGCTGAGTCAAGATTCAGAGCTCTCTTAAAGAATGGGAAAAATGGCAGGCTGCTCTCGTTTATGACAAACAATGGTCTTGATATGTCAGACATTGAGCAAGCTTATAAAAGTGGACTCATCAATCAGGCCCGCTACCAGCAGCTAATGGGCTCACTAGAGGGAAGACTCGGGAAAGTGACCAAAGTACGCTCTTTTGGTGCTAGAAGAGGTATCAGCTCCGTAAAGCCGGGTAATCTGGAATGGCAAGTCGAAAAAGATAAGTCTAAGAATATTTTTGAGAGAATTTCGCATCGCTACTTTAAACAATCTTCTCTTTTTTCCCCTTAGAGCACTGCCTAGTTGGCACTAGGCAATTATCAGACTATAGTGTTTCATGCTTGAAAATGATCCAGTTGGGACAAAACGCTTTGCCGTTATAGACCTTGAAGCGTCCTCTACTAAGCCTAGAAATAGAATTATCGAAATTGCGGTTCTCATCCTTGAAGATGACGGCAGCGAGGTTTCTTTAAAGGAAACCTACTCGAGCCTTGTTAACCCAGAACTTAAAGTTCCCAATGATATTTTACAGCTGACAGGTATAACGACTGAGGAGCTCGAACAAGCTCCAAAGTTTTTTGAGATAGCCGAAGATGTAGAGCTCCTGACAAGAGGCTGCATTGTTGTCGCTCATAACGTCGAGTTTGATATTCAACTTCTTCAAGAAGAGTTTGAAAAATTAGGCACTGACTACCCCAGAAAAACGCAATGTACCCAGAAGCTGGCCAGAGAAACCTATCCCGAGTTGGCCAATTATGACTTAAAAAGCCTGTGCGAACTACTCGATATCTCACTGTCTTTTAATCACAGGGCGATGGACGATACCTTGGCCTGCGCCGAACTCTTCGTTAAGACTTACTTTAAGTCCCACACAAGTTCTCATGATGAAGGCCCTTCTTGGACTAAACTCCATAAAATGCACCCCGCTCTTAACCTTAATTTTATAGCAGAACTTGAATCGACCCCAGGTCTGGTTCATTTTAATAGAGAGGGTAAAACTGTTTTCATTGAACGTTTTGAAAGCCTTAAAGTAGATGTCCCTAAATTTCTCATGCGCTTTAACGAGCGCTTCGAGACAGATATTGAAGAAATCCAAATCCTTTCCTACAAAGATTCGCTATTGGCGATGAGAAAGAAGGAAGAGAGAATAAATAAGCTGCAACCCGTCTTTAATATGGATGAAAGAGGCAAGTCATGGGGAGTCTTCCTAGGGCAAAATCCCTTTTCACTTAAAGCGTTTCCGCTGTCTAAAGGAAAAGGTGACCTGCTTTTTATTTCCCCCAATAAAGACGAAGCTGTTCACTGGATTCGATTACAGCTCTCGGACGTTGAAAAACAAGAGTTTGCTTACATCGACCAGCAAGACCAAAAGTTAATTAATAGATTAAAGAAAGAGCGCGAAAAAACGATAAAACTCAAAATTAAGCCTTTCTCCTCCTACCCCCACGACCATTTTGTCGTTATGGGACCTGGAAGAGATGACGATGAACTGTCATGTCACTTCTTTGCTGGTGGTCGACTGTCAGGACATGCTTTCCTCTCCGGTCAAGCCGTCTATACTCTCGACAAGGCGCCAAAAGACCTGAAACCACTAAAAGAGTCCGATCTTCTCAAACATTATTTTTTAAGAGAATTCCAAGACTGGAAAAGCCGAAGTCGCAAAGACCACTCTATAAAAGTTTTAAAAACCAATAAGCCTAAGAAGAAGTCCTCTAAGAAAGACTCAACCGGAAATGGTCCAGACTCTAGGAATTCTGGCGCTGGTAAAAAGAAACATTCAAGCCGCAACCCAGACCGCGGACCAGGCCAGAACAGAAGTAAAAAGAAGAAAAAACCTTTTCGAAAAAAATCTAACGCTGGTAACAGAGGAAATGGTAACGCTAACGGAAACACTAGCTCCTCTTCTCCCCAAGGATAGGTGGTAAAATGTGGCAATTCATTCTTGAAAACCAACGCTCTTTCTTCATCGCCCTCTCAATAGCTATTCCTCTTTTGAGCCTCGGAGTTTTTCTTCAAGGAAAATCTTTTTTTCAGCAAGAAAAGGTTAAAAAGCAAGCCCAGGGAAAAGAAAAGCAAAGGCAGCAAGGCCTTAAAGAAAGTATTCGCATCATTTCCATGGCGACAATTCAGGGTCAATGTGAAACCTCTGAAGCCTGCCTTCGCTTAGCGAACCTAGTTCCTCTTTACAATGAAGTAGATGCAAAAGACGACCAATGGGCGGATCTTTTTTCTATGTTTCAAGAAATTAGGGGTCTCAAAACCATGAGTGCTCGGGCCGATCTTAAGGCAAGTCTTCGCCACAGAGAAGATCAAAAAAGGTATGCCGCTGAAGAAAAGTATCACAAGAGAATTCTTGATGTGTGCCAGCGCCTTTATGATCAAACAAAAGAGGAAGGATGAGTACTCATAATAAGAGTCCTCAAGCTCCCTTGTCCTGGGATGAGTACTTTATGCTCCAAGCAATGATGGCAAGCTTTCGCTCAAAAGATCCGTCGACGAAAGTTGGATCAGTATTTGTAGATGAACACCATCACCAGATAAGCATGGGCTACAACGGCTTTATTGCCGGCATTGATGAATCAAAACTTCCTTGGACAAAAGATCTCGAAGAGGGTCTTGAAAATACTAAGTACGGCTATGTTGTCCATGCTGAAGCCAATGCTATTCTTCACGCTCCTCGCTCACTTTCCAACAGTATCTGCTACGTTACCCTTTTTCCCTGCAACGAATGTGCTAAACTGATCGCCTCAAAAAAAGTCTCAGAGATTGTTTTCCTTTCAGATAAACACCAAGATAAAGAGCACACCCGCGTTGCCAAGAAAATATTTGATCTCACTGGTATCAAATACCGCCAAATGGAAGTCACCCCTAACCTATTGGAAAAACTGCAAGAGCACCTCCAGGCGCTGCTCTACGACGTTCAACACGGTGGCATAAAGTAACCGAGTAAAATCATTTAAGCCTTTTTGCCCCTCACTATCTTCCCTTTTTTCCACTTTTTCTAACCGAGGCTAACTTGCCCGTAAGCAAGTGTAAGCCGAAAGCACGTGCTAGAGGGGCTCCCACGGGATATGTTAAATATGGGAGCTGGCCAGAGTTAGGAGTCGGCAAGTTTGAACAGGATGTTCGCCGAAGCTCTATACACACACAACTGACTAGCTTCCTTTGTTCTCAAGCCAAAGGAGACATTTATGAAAATGGCCATCGCAGTCGAGAATTACAAACACCCTGACAAAAGATCCGATTACAAGGTGTGGTTTCTCGAATTAAGCAGTATCGGAGAGGTTATTGGAATTGGTGTTAAAACACGGCAAGACCTCGTGCAAGACGTTTTTAAGGAGTACCAGAAATCTGGCCATTCAGGCTGGAGAGCGTTTTGTCGAGATGCCCATGAATCCAGAGACATTGAAGTCTTTGATTTCATCGCCCAAAACTCTCTAGAAAACACGCATTTTGGCAATCTGCCAACACTATGCGAGTTCCAAGAGACCTTAAATTATTTAAAAATGAATTTAGAACTACACGCCATCGCAGTGTAATTTCAAGAAGGCAGGAGACAGGAAGTCTCTGCCTTCGCTTTAATTTCTCTTTTTATTTTCAAAAAAGTCGAGATCAATCGTCACGGCACAAGCAAAGAGAATGGCCTTCTTATCCCAACTCCAATTAGGCATCTGCACCCCAAATTGATCCGCATCGGTAAAAACTTCTTTTAAAATCCCTCCCCACTTCTTTGAAATGAGTCCCACTTCTTTCTCTCTAGAGTCGTAGATGCGAAAACTCCAGTTCCATAGCCTCAATCGAGGTGCCTTGACGAAACCAAATGCGATCCCCTTCTCGTCTAAAAGTTCAAACGTGTGAGAAAAGAGAGCGAAGCGACTTCTCACGAGACCAATATTTTTGCCGTCTCCTGCATTGATAAACATATCGGAAAAAAACCAATAAAAAGGGCGGTGCAAACTCACCAGTTCGTCATTTTTATTAGAAAAAACTGTTATATGAAGAGTGCGGTGAGTTCTTAAGGCCTGACGAAGAATAAAGTTCCAGATGCCCCCACCTCGCTCTGCCAAAAAAGCAACCTGATCCCCTTTTGAATTTAACACTTTGTATTTATTGCTGGTCTCAAAGCCTGAGAGAATCTCTCCCCATTCTTTGACCTGACGAATAAAAATCTCGTTTGTTTGCTCCATTAGCTGACGCAACTCAACACTCATTATTTCTCCCCTTCAATCGGTCATCTTTCATTTCCAAAGGTCTCTCTCCTTCGTATAATAACCGCGAATCCAGCTTTGCACTAAGTAAAACGAAACAAAAAAGAGGAGCCCATTATGCAGCCCAATATTGTCGTCTGTGATGGCATGGACAAGTCGATCTTTGAAACTCTAGTGGCCATTAAGGAGTTTAATGTTCACCCCGAGCCAAAGAACTCTCAAGACACAATTACTTCTCTACTTCCTACCGCTCACGCTCTTATTATCAGATCTGCGACCACAGTAGATGCAGAGCTTTTGGAAAAAGCGCCTCTTCTTAAATTGATCATTAGAGCAGGAGAAGGAACAGATAATATCGACAAAGTAGCTTGTGCGCAAAAAGGAGTAAAAGTAGCAAACACTCCTGGCGCTAATAACAACTCTGCGGCAGAGCATGCAATCGCTTTAATGATGACAGTCCTGAGAAAAACCGCCGAGGCTAATGCCACGATGAAAAATGGTGGATGGGATAAGTCTAAGTATACGGGCGTAGAACTCGCCAATAAGAAAGTAGGCGTCGTCGGTTTTGGCCGTATAGGTCAGATCGTAGCTAAAAGACTCTCCGGTTTCGAGCCTGATCTTCTGTTTTTTGATCCCTTTGTAGAAAAGAGTGATCTTCCTTACGCTAGAAAAGCAAAGGACCTTGAGGAGATTTTCTCTACTTGTGACGTCATCACTCTTCACACACCATTGATGGATAAAACCAAGGGGATGATCAATGCTGAGCTTCTCGATAAGATGCAACCCCATGCGATTATCGTCAATGCAAGTAGAGGCGGCATTGTTGATGAAGAAGCACTTCTAGCGACTTTAAAAAATAAAAAAATTCGTGCGGCAGGCTTTGATGTCTTTGCTACAGAGCCACTGGAAGAAAACTCGCCATTGCGCGCCCTCGACAATATTGTACTCACTCCTCACCTCGGAGCCTCTACTGAAGAAGCTCAACTTCGAGTTGGAGAAATGGCGGTTCACCAAACAAAAGAATTTTTTCTCAATGAAAACTTACTTAACGAGGTAAAAGCATAATGCAATCACTGGCCATTATTGGCTCCCAATGGGGAGATGAAGGAAAGGGAAAAATCACTGACCTTCTAGGGCAAAAATGTGACCTTGTTGTCAGATATCAAGGCGGCAATAATGCTGGTCACACCATCATCGTTGGCGACAAGAAAATTGTCCTTCATTTGATCCCCTCTGGTATTCTCCATGACCATTGTAAATCTATTGTTGGCCATGGCGTTGTCTTTGACCCTCGAGCCTTCAAAGTCGAGCTAGAAGATGTCGAAAAAAGTGGAGTCTCGGTTACACCTGATAAACTGAAAATCTCCAGCAACTGCTCTGTCATCACTCATTACAACTGTCTGCTCGACGGCCAGCGTGAAGCTAAGGGCACTGTAAAGATTGGTACAACGGGCAAAGGGATTGGACCAGCCTATGAAGATAAAACATCAAGAAAAGGCATAAAACTTAAAGACCTCCTCGACAAGGAGATCCTTTTAGAAAAACTTAAAGACAACTTGGTAGAAAAAGAGGTTCTCTTTAAGCACCTTTATAACGTCGACTTCCCTAGCGTAGAACAAGAAGCCCAAGAACTTTTTGAGCTTGGAAAGCTTGTCGCTCCTTTTCTCTGCGATACCTTCAGCTTGATTGATCACGCAGTTCAAGAGAATAAGAAAATTCTTTTTGAGGGCGCCCAAGGCGTGCTTCTCGATTTAGACTATGGCTCCTACCCGTTTGTAACCTCTTCCAGTACCTCTGCCGGTGGTATTTATACTGGAGCAGGACTTCCTGGAAAGTATGTCGATGAGGTTCTCGGCATCACGAAGGCCTACACGACTCGTGTAGGAGAGGGACCCTTCCCCACAGAACTCTTCACAGAGCTAGGTGATGAAATTCAGCGTATTGGGCATGAATTTGGAGCAACAACAGGAAGAAAGCGCAGGTGTGGTTGGTTGGATCTACCTCTTTTAAAGTACACCGTAAAAGCTTCGAATATCACCTCCATCGCTCTTACTAAAGTCGATGTTCTCTCTGGATTAGAAGGACTTAAAGTTTGTACTGGCTATAGGTATAAAGGCGAGACTATTGATTGCGCCTATCCAGGAATCGATCTCAACGCAGTCGAGCCTATTCTTGAAGACCTTAAGCCTTTCCACGATGATTTTAAGGGAGATACGATTTCAGATGAACTTAAAAGTTACATACAAACTATTGAGGAAGGGATCGGTATTAAAGTTGGAATTTTGGCTTACGGCCCTGAAAGAAGCGAAATTAAGTTCGTGAAAAATTACTTCTAATTTAAAATTTCTGCTCTTAGCGTTCCGTCATAGTCTTTTAAAAAGACGGGACGTATTTGATTTCTAAGCTCTTGATCACTCTCAAGAACAACTCTCACGTAATTTCTTGTGTAACCTTCCCAAAGTCCCTGCTTATTTCTTCTCTCAAATAAAACTTCAGATGAGCTTCCCACTTGATCCTCAGTGAAGAGCGCAAGCTTTGCTTCTCCCAAGCTTCTAAGAGCGTGAACCCGATCTTTCTTTACCCCATGTTGAATATGATCGGGTAATCGAGCAGCGGTTGTATTTTTGCGGCTCGAGTAAGGAAAGACATGAAAATGGGTGATGGGTAACTCTTTAAGAAGACCATAAGTATTATCGAATTGAACTTGGCTTTCTCCTGGAAAGCCACAAATAACATCAGCTCCGATTCCACTATTAGGGAAACGGGTTATGATTTTACTAATAATGTCTCGATAGTCTTGAACACTATAGCGTCTACGCATAGCCTTTAAGATAGCGTCATCACCACTTTGCAGAGGAACATGAAAGTGCTCAAGAAACTTTGAGGAGCTGGCAAAGACCTCAAGAAGCTCGTCTGTGATGGTGTTAGGCTCAACGCTTGAGAGGCGCAGCCGCTTCAGGCCTTCAATTGCGAGAAGCTCCGATACCAGATCAGTGAGTCTCTCACCAGAATTAACTTCGTACTCACCAATATTCACGCCGGTGAGAATGACTTCTTTAAAGCCTTGATCGACTACCTCGTGAGCATTACTCAGAGCATCGGCGACGGATATGGCCTTAGAGCGCCCCCTCGCCTGAGGAATAATGCAAAAAGAGCAGACATAGTTGCAGCCGTCCTGAATTTTTAAAAAGGCACGAGTATGGCCTTCAGCTTCAGTTGTGGCGGCAGCATAAAAAGAATTCGATTTATCGATATGAATGGCGTCCACTTCAGATTCATTAAGGTAGTCAAAGACTTTGTACTTCTCTGAGGTTCCAAGCACCAGATCGACTCCAGTCATCTTAGAAATCCGCTCCGAGTCCATTTGAGCATAGCAGCCGGCCACGACGATACGGCCCTCAGGACTGGCCCTATGGGCCTTACGAATTAAGTTACGGCAGGTTGAGTCTGCGCCATCGGTGACCGTGCAGGTATTGATGAAGGTCACATCCGAGGCTGCTCCAAATTCAACGATTTCATAGCCGCGCTTCAAGAAACCATCAGCAATTGAGCCCGTTTCGGAGAAGTTTAAACGGCAACCCAGAGTATGAAGAGATACTCTTTTTTTATTGAGATCAATTTGTGGTTCATGCACAACGTTCATAAGTACTACGGTAGATCAGTGGTTAGGGTAAATAATCACCGAATCTAGCTGATATGCGCAATATCAGCAACCCTAGCCCTGAAAAAAACTCCTCAAATTCACTGAAATTATTAAGCAATCCATTGACAATTTTCCTCAAGCGCATTAATTTGGATCACTCAAAAGAAGTTGGTCCTGTAGCTCAGTTGGTTAGAGCATCTCCCTTTTAAGGAGAGGGTCCTGTGTTCGAGTCACAGCGGGATCACCACTTTTGTTTTTTGGTACTACCAGGAAGTTTTTTTCGGATTTGTTATTTTGGCTTATATAAAAATAACTAGAGTAACAAATCCGAAAATGCTCCCATCGTCTAGTCTGGTCTAGGACACCGCCTTTTCACGGCGGTAACAGGGGTTCGAATCCCCTTGGGAGTACCAAGTTTATATTAAGCCCCTGTTTTTGCAGGGGCTTTTTTGTTTCTACGGTGAGGTTGTACTCGGTACGCAGGGTTGTACGGTTGTACTCGGTACGCAGTGGATAAATTAACAAACTAAAGTCATCATCGAACTCTCAGTAATAAAAAATCGACTCGTTATAAGTCTTATCGATACAAGTATCTGTTTTCTTAAGTCCATTTTC
>Ga0307982_1000021_pt1 | contig 133716 bp, 117 predicted proteins | sample OrgLakmetagen989_FD_201847 | JGI IMG/M metagenome (GOLD analysis project Ga0307982, IMG submission 201847) | Saline water microbial communities from Organic Lake, Antarctica - #989 | ecosystem: Environmental > Aquatic > Non-marine Saline and Alkaline > Saline | place: Antarctica: Organic Lake... | reverse complement strand
AATAAGGTCATTTCTATCGGTCGATATATCTTGAAGATTACCTAGCCATCGGTTGACTCTTATTCCCTTTCACTTATATTTACAAAGCTAATTTTTCATAGTAATACAAACATAGGAGCTATCGGAACTCCGCCCGTACTTAAAAAAAAGCTTCTCTTAACCGAGGAGCTTTTTTATGCTTAAAATTTAATAGCGGTGTGGAGTTCGTTCTGATAGCTATCGGAACTCCGCCCGTACTTAAAAAAAGCTTCTCTTAACCGAGGAGCTTTTTAATTTCCAATAGTTAGTTGCAAAAAGATGAGATCTGAAGCTGGTTTCGCTTTTCTAAGGGGAATTTAGAGCCGTTATTTCGACAGAGAAGCTCTTTGTTTGATCAGGAATCTTTTGTCTTTACAATAAATCTTTAGTTTTTGGATAAAAAGATTCCTTAGTCGCTTGTCAGCTCTTTCAGAATGACAGACGAGAAGTTAATCTGAAAAAGCAGTGGAGGAGTAAGTCTTGGAATTGATGCTTAGAAAGGTGTAAGTTCTCGAGCTTTGATGAAGAGCTAGCCCTTTGAGTTCTCTTTTTTTGTACAAGGTTTCAAAAACCTAATATCTTATAGCACTAAATCTGTTTTTAAAATTTTGACAGAAAGACTTCCTTATTTGCCTATTTTCATTCCTGTCTATACTTATAGTCAAAACGGACACGAGATTGAAGAGCTTCAGATTTCAATTTAGAATCGTGAATTGTTTTACGAGTACCTGGCAAGTAAATAATTGGACTCCTTTTATCTGGAAACCTCCAAGTTTGTATTTAATTGAAAGGCTTTATAAGTTCGCAGAGCAATACAAAAAACTTATTTTCTGATCTTGAAGACCGATATCTGCTCACAAATATTAATTACCAAATCACACAAGGATTTAACTTATTCATTATGAGACTCAAAGTTTATTTTTTTCATAAAAAAAGCTTAATTTTTAAAAAGAATTACTTATATTTATTTCCTAAATGTTTGTGTTATGAAATTAATTTGTGTTTTGATGTGCTTGTGTTTTACTTTTAGTCAAGCTATCGCTGACCCAACGAATCCTAAAAAAATTAAAGTAGTCATCGACGCTGGACACGGAGGAAAAGATGGAGGTGCTCAACTCAATTCTATTTTAGAAAAGCAAATTGTTGCTGATGTTTCCTCACAACTTAAAGCTTTATGTTCTGATAAAAATATTGAAATCATTTTATTGAGAAACGGAGATGAGTTCATTTCCCTTCAAGAAAGAGTGTCACGGATCAAAACCTTATCTCCAGATTTAGTCATTTCTTTACACGCTAATTATTCTCAAGATAGAGACCGAAATGGCGTAGAGGTTTTTGTAGCGAACAATGACTTTACAGTCAAGTCTTCCTATTTTGGAACTAAGATTTTAGAATCTTTCAAGCAAAAAGACTTTCAGACCGCAACGCTTCAATCCGCAAATTTCTATTTATTAAAAAATGTAGACTGTCCTGCGGTGACGATTGAACTTGGTTTTCTATCCAATGCAGAAGATATGAAATATCTAAATTCAGAATTTGGCCAGAAATTCTTAGCCAAACAAATTGTTTCTTCTTTAAATTAACAACCTTTAGGTCGAAGACAAATAGAGTCATCATTCTTTTAGCGAAGTTTAAGTTTTAGTCTATTTTTGCAAGAAAATAAATCGATTGACTATCTTAAAAACAGACGTTGCTATAATTGGTGGAGGTGCTGCAGGTTTTTTTGCTGCCATTAATTGTGCAGAATTAAACCCAGCGTTAAATATAATCATTTTAGAAAAAGGTAAGAATGTTCTAAATAAAGTTAGGATTTCTGGAGGAGGTCGTTGCAATGTGACCCATGCAGAATTTGAACCTAAAGAACTCTCCAAAAATTATCCTCGAGGACATAAAGAATTACTTGGTCCTTTTCATCAATTCATGACTGGAGATATGATGGCTTGGTTGGAAGAAAAGGGGGTGCACTTAAAGATTGAAAGCGACAACAGAGTTTTTCCCATTTCTGATTCTTCCCAAACGATTATAGATTGCTTTCAAAGAGAAGTGGACACCTTTGGTATCGAAGTCAAAACGCAAACAGGAATAGATGAGATCAACCCAATCGAGAACCAAGATTACTTTTGGGAGCTAAAGAGTTCTCAAGCAATTTTTCATACAAAACAACTTATTATCGCTTCGGGGAGTAGTCCAAAAATGTGGAAACTCATCCAAACCTTAGGGCATAAGATTATAGATCCTGTTCCCTCTTTATTCACATTTAATAGTAAAGATTCACGAATAGAGGGTTTGTCTGGAATAAGTGTAAATGCCGAGGTTGAAGTGTTTACAACCAAAGACAGGGGGATATCTAAACAGAAACTGAAAACATTACACTCTTCTGGTCCGCTTTTAATTACTCATTGGGGGATGAGTGGTCCTTGCATTTTAAAGCTTTCTTCAAGAGGTGCTAGAATTTTTAATGAGTTGAGCCATCAATTTCAATTGAAAGTAAATTGGCTCCCAGATCACAACATAGAGTCTTTGAAATCTTATTTTGAAGATCTTAAAACCTCGCACCCCAAGCAACTTATTTATTCTGCTGTCATAGAGAGTTTGCCTAAGCGACTTTGGCAGAGTTTGCTAAAGTATATTAATATAGATAAAGATTTAAATTGGTCTGATATTAACAAAGCTCAGCTTCAAAATCTTACTGAAGTGGTGTGTAAAAGCGAATTGCACGTCAACGGAAAGAGTACATTTAAAGACGAGTTTGTCACTGCTGGAGGAGTAGACTTAAAAGAAATTGATTTTAAAACTTTTCGAAGCAAACTCCACGATCATCTCTTCTTTGCAGGAGAAGTTTTGAACATAGATGCTGTAACAGGAGGTTTCAATTTTCAAAGTGCTTGGACTAGCGCCTATATCTGTTCTCAAGAAGTGAGCAGATCGTTAGAATGTTAAATTACTGTTTAGTCAAAATCAATTTTAGATATTTCAAGTTATATTGTAGGTTAAAACCATAAAAACCTAACATGATGAAAAAGAAAATTTTTATTTGTGGAGCTTTATCCATGACTTTACTAAGCACAAGTTGCTTGGGTTCTTTTAGCGCGTTTAATTCCTTAAGAGATTGGAACGACGGCGTTACCGACAATAAATATCTGGACAATTTAATTTTTTGGGCTCTCAACATTGTACCTGTTTATGGATTATTCATTTTAGGAGATGTCGTATTCTTCAACGTTCTAGAATTCTGGACAGGAGATAATCCTATTGCTATGGCAAAAGGTGAAAAAGAAATACAATATGCCAAAGTAAATGGGCAGGATGTAAAAATGACAGCCACTCAAAATCACTTTTCCATTGAAGTGCTTTCTGGAGAAAATAAAGGTGAAACTTTAGAAATGGTGTATATCCCAGAAAATAAATCTTGGAACTCAATAAATAATGGTGGAGAGCTGATTAAATTAGCGTCTTTGAAAGATGGATTCTATATGGTGCATACTCCAAATGGTGAAACAATACAAATAGATCCAAATGCTTCTAGAGAACAAAACTTAGCTTTGCTTCAAGGGAAAGTCGCAGACTATGAAAGCTCAATGTGGGCCGAAGGTAAATAAAATTCAGTCCAATAAATTATTCTTTAAAGCTGGCTTCTTAGAAGTCGGTTTTTTTATTTAAAAGATTAACAAGTGTTAGTCATATTTAAGAAAGTTTTTAATTAAGTTGCTAAGAAATTAATAAAAAAACAACATGAAACTAAAATTACTCCTATTCTTACTGGTTTTCAGTTCTGTATCCTTAGTGAACGCTCAGACTGAAATTGATATCGTAAAGAATTATTTAGAACAAAAGCAATCTGAGAATTTGTTGCTTACAGATGATTTCTCCGATTTAATTCTTGCTTCACAGCATTTTTCTAAAAGTACAAATGCTGATATTATTTATGTTCAGCAAACCTATTCTGGAATTCCTGTTCATAACGCAATAGGTAATTTTGCAATAAGAAATAGCTCGGTGAAATATGCTAAATATGATTATGAAGTTGATTTGGCTTCAAGAATATCAACTCAAACCCCAGCACTAACTCCAGAACAAGCTGTAAATGCTGTTTCTACTCAATTAGGTATTGGTAATCCTACCAATATTTCAATTCTAGAGTCTAAGTCTTTAAACAACCTAATCTTATCTAAATCTGGAGTTTCAATTGATGACATTCCTGTTCAGCTTGTTTATTACAAATCTGAAAGTGGCGTATTAAATTTAGCTTGGGATTTATCAATTCACATGATAGACGGTTCACATTGGTGGAGCGTAAGAGTGGATGCATCAAATGGTAGAATACTAGATAAAATGGATTGGATTGTCAATTGTAATTTCGACCATTCTACTATTGTGGGCAGAACATTCAGACCACCTTTCCAAATCCAAGAGACTACAGGTGCAAATCTTTTACAAGACGGCGCCGTTTACAATGTATATCCTTATCCTGTTGAATCTCCTATTCACGGGGATAGAGCGATAATAACAGACCCTTCAGACAGTGAGTTCTCACCCTTTGGATGGCATGATATAAATGGAGAAGTAGGTCCAGATTTTACCATTACTAGGGGTAATAATGTATATGCTTATGAAGATAGAGGTGCTGCAAACGTTCCTGGCTATGCTCCAGATGGCGGAGAGGAACTTATCTTTGATTTCCCTTTAGATTTCAATCAGCCACCTCAACTTAATGAGGACGCAGCTATAACAAACTTATTTTACTGGAATAACATTATCCATGATATGTGGTCCTATTATGGATTTGATGAAGCTTCTGGAAATTTTCAACAAAAGAATTACACGGGTCAAGCTTTTGGAAACGATTTCGTAAGAGCTGAAGCTCAGGATGGAGCAGGACTTAACAATGCTAATTTTGGGACACCTCCAGATGGGTCTAGACCAAGAATGCAAATGTTTTTATGGTCACCTTCTGGACCGCCAGAGGCGCCGCTTACTGTAGAAACTCCAGCAAATCTTGCAGGAGATTATGACGGTCTACCAGCGGGTTTTGGACCTGCATTAACCTCAGAAGCGATCATAGCCAACTTTGCATTGGCTAAAGATGAAGAAGTAGATCCAGATGAAAATGATATTTGCCAGCCTATAACCAACCCTGGTGAGTTAGATCAAAAAATTGTAATTATAAGAAGGGGATCTTGTACTTTCGTTAGTAAAATTTTACTAGCTCAAGAAGCAGGTGCTTTAGCTGTTATTATGGTAAATAATGTTCCTGGAGCACCCATAACAATGGGTGGAGAAGATACAGGAGGTATAGTAATTCCTTCTATAATGGTAAGTCAAGCTGACGGAGAGGCTATTATAGATGCTTTAATTGCAGAAGAAAATGTCTCAGGCTTTTTGGTTAATAACGGACCATATCAGATAGACGGTGATTTTGATAATGGTATTATAGCTCATGAGTATGGTCACGGTGTTTCCAACCGTTTAACCGCTGGAGCACAAAATGCAGGTTGTTTAGGCAATGAAGAGCAAATGGGTGAAGGTTGGAGCGACTGGTTAGGTTTAATGATGACCATTTCAGCAGATGATATTGCTACCCAAGGAAGAGGAATTGGAACTTATGCTATCAGTCAAGAAGTAACTGGTCAAGGAATAAGACCCTTTAGATATACAACAGACTTTTCTGTGAATCCTGCTACTTATGATTTCACAAATAGACCTAATATAAGTAGACCTCATGGAATTGGTTTTGTTTGGGCTACTATGCTTTGGGATTTGAACTGGGCTTTAATTGACCAATATGGTTTTGATTCTGATTTATATAATGGAACTGGTGGTAATAATCTTAATATGCAGCTTGTTATCGATGGAATGAAATTACAGGGCTGTTCTCCTGGATTTATAGATGGTCGAGATGCTATTTTACAAGCTGATCTTTTGGCAAACGATGGAGCTAATCAATGCTTAATTTGGGAAGTTTTCGCAAAAAGAGGTTTAGGATGGAGTGCTGAACAGGGAAGCTCTGGTAGTAGATCCGACCAAGTTGAGGCTTTTGACCTTCCACCAAGTGAAGAATTAAACTGTGCGCTTTCTAGCGATGGTTTTGAAGCAGAAACCTTTGGAATCTATCCAAATCCAGCTAAAGATTATTTCAACTTAAGTTTGACGAATACTGATCTTTCAAACTCTAAAGTTGATGTTTATGACTTAAACGGTAAATTGGTTTTATCAAAAATGTCAGATAGCAATCAACGTGTCAATGTTCAACAACTTAACTCTGGAATGTATATTGTTTTAGTTAAATCTGGAAGTAAAACCTTTACTCAAAAACTTCTAGTTCAGTAATAGATTTTAAAAATTACAACTTTAAGACCAAAGCCTTCCAGCTTTGGTCTTTTTGCTTTGTTTACATTTGCAAAAAATAGTTTTTCATGCTTAAAGTCAATGACCTGAGTTATTTCCACGAGAATGGTCAAGGTATTTCAGAAATCAACTTTGAATTGAATACAGGCGATCACTTAGCTTTAATTGGAGAAAGTGGTTGTGGTAAAAGCACCCTTATTAAAGCTATTTATGGGCTTTTTGATTTAGATAAGGGTTCAATTTATTGGAAAAATAATCGAGTTTTAGGCCCGGCTCATAATTTGGTACCCGGGTTTCCAAGTTTCAAACATCTGTCACAGGAGTTCGATTTAATGCCGTTTACAACTTCAGAAGAGAATATTCAAAAATATTTATCTAGAGAAACTCCACAAGAAAATAAGAAAAGAAGCGATGAACTTGTTGCTCTTTTTGATCTTCAAGATGTCAAAGACCAGAAAGTGAAAACGCTGAGTGGTGGGCAAAAACAAAGAGTAGCAATTGCCCAGGTTTTAGCAAAACCACCAGAAGTTGTCTTGTTAGATGAGCCTTTTAGCCACATAGATCAATTTTTGAAACATCAATTGAGACGGCGTTTATTTCAATTTTTAAAGAAAGAAAAGATCACTTGTGTTTTTGCGACCCATGATGCAGATGATGTTTTGCCATTTTCAGATTATACCATGGTTCTTAAAAACGGGAAACCCTTGGACTTTCGCCGAACAACTGAAGTGTATTCCAAGCCTAAGAACTTTTATTGCGCTTCTCTTTTTGGGGATGTGAATTTATTAGACCCAAAGGAGTTTGGACTTGGTTCTAAGACACCAGAGATTATCATTTATCCTCATGAGATTGAAATTATTCCGGAAGGAGATTTTCAGGCTGTAGTAAAATCGATACATTTTAAAGGCTCAAATTATTTAGTAGAGATGATGTATAAATCTAAAAGTATTTTTGCTACTTCTGAAGTGAATCTAGAAGAAGGATCAAAAGTCAACTTTCAATTTAATCAAAAACGCATTTATAGTCGGCTTAATTAAAAATCCTCAAGATTCCGCCGCTTTCTGTAATTCTATAGGCAAACAGGGGATATCTTAACTCCTCTTCAAGAGATTGACCTGTCACTAGGCTATAACTATTGCCAGGATCGTTGCATCTTGAAGAGGCATTTAGACCCTCGATAATAAGCCTTGAGCAATCTTCGGGTATTAAGTTTGGGTCTGCTGCATCCCAAGCCAAATAGCTACTCCCAGAATTAACAATGATAAGTCCTAAATTACCTTGTCCTGGAATATAAACCGAATTACCACTAAAGTTGAGATTGTTAAATTGAGGAAGACTTAAATTGACTTCGTAATTCACATTTATGTTGAGTAAGTTGGGATTTCGTCTTTGGTCATCGTCACTTTCGCAACTTACTAATAGAGTAAATCCTATTAAGAATAAAATAGCTTTCATATTAAATTTTAGTGCCTTATGGCTTTGATTGTACAAAAATATTATATTTGTAATACAGAGTCTCGAAATATTCGGGATTCTTTTTTTGTTACATATAAACGTAGGAATTATGAGTAAAGTATCGTACTACACAGAAGAAGGATTGAAAAAGTTGAGAGCTGTTTTGGACCAACTTAGAGATGTTGAGCGTCCAAAAGCTTCACAAGATATAGCAGATGCTAGAGATAAAGGGGATCTAAGTGAAAATGCTGAATATGACGCCGCAAAAGAAGCTCAAGGCATGCTTGAGATGAGAATAGCTAAGCTTGAGCAAGTTGTGTCTAATGCTAGGGTGATTGATGAGTCTCAATTGGATACTTCAAAGGTTTTGATCCATAGCAAAGTGAGGTTGAAAAATGTGAAGATGAATCAGGAAATGACCTACAAACTAGTGGCTCAAAGCGAAGCCGACTTAAAAGCGGGTAGAATTTCTGTAGACTCTCCAATCGGTAAAGGTTTACTTGGAAAAGAGGCGGGAGATACCGCTGAGATTGAAGTGCCTAGCGGGAAGATTACTTTTGAAATTCTTGAGGTCTCAAGAGATTAATAAATAAAAGGCTTATTCAAAAATAAGCTTACCTGTATAAAATGCCTCGACATCAATTTGTGGAGGTTTTTTTGTGCTGATGAGATTACCAGATGAGCGAATTTCCCCCTCCAAGCGTTGGATTGGAGTGACTACTGCATTTCTAAAAGACCGATGGAAAAAAGTAACAACTTCAGCTTCTAGTTGGCGAGCTAAAACGGTGCCCGAACCAGAAAATGTACCAAAGTTGAGGCGTTTAGTTTTCCCACTTAATTCAAAGTCTGATATCCCTGAGCCTACAATGTTTACTAAAGCATTATCAACTTCAATTTTGAAGTTACCCAAGCTTAAGGATTCCGTGTCATTGAAATCTTCTGATACCAATGATAGCTTTTCAAACTCTAACGTATTTGTACTTATCACATCAAATTGAGAAGAATTTCTGACGTAATTTAACCTTGAGCTTTTCAGCTTTATAACTATGGGCGCTTCAGAAAAACCAGTACTACAAAGTCCATCGACTTTGAATTCAAACTCATTACCGTTTTGAATAATGTCCAATTGATCTAAATGGTATTTCCCGCCGGTAATTTCCAAACTTTCCTCTGTAGTAAAGGTAATTTCAAGGCTTATATTTTCTCTGATGGTAAGTTGTTCCAATCCAGAAATGTCTAAGATTCGCGTTTCAGTTTTACCACTTCCCCGAAGACAATCCTTTGTAGAATCTGCATCACAAGAATTGAGAAAGAAAGTAGAAATTAATATAGCGATATATTTTTTCATGTAAGCCTGTTGGTGTTATGCATTCATTATAAATTCCAATGACGGGTTTTTATAAGCGTATTCCTATTCCATATTCTATAGCTTCTGCTTTTGAATAATGCGACTTGAGTAAAAGCGACATATAAAATTTATCTGTGATATAGCGTCTTAAGCCTACTTTTAAATATTCTCTATCCAGATAATCAACTGGATAATAGATATAGTAACCCACTTGAGAAAGTACACTCCATGGCCCTAAATAAAGTTCGTGACCTAAAAATAATCCAACTCTCCTCCAATCTTCGTCACCTTGGAAGTTATTTTCTTCTTGAAATGCGACGGCCCTATAGTTAATAAATGTTTTCACTGAAGGGGTGAAGAATGCATCTAACCCTAATCGTATTCCACTGCGGTGAGATAGTCTTTTATTTACGGAAGTAGTTAACGTGAGAAAGGCTTCATTGGGTTCTCCCCAAATTCCACTATCATTTGCTCCTGTTGCTGCCAAAAAATCCCAAGACCATCGTTTTGAAACAGGTTCTAAAACAGTGATTTTGTATTTCTTTTCAGTTTGATGGAAGTCGTAACTCAGTCCAACTTGTAAGCCATAGTTGTTGGTGCTGGTATTTGGCGATTTAGTTTTCCCATTGGAGTAGTGAACAAGAAATGTCCCAAACTTAAAGTCAATAGGTGAATTGAAAATATTTTGAAAGCGATACTCTAAACCAAATAAAACAGACCCTGTAAACATAGAGCCATAAGCTGTATTTCTTGGGTTGGTCATAGGATTGTATGAGTTGGGAATATAGCCTGCCCCAAGTCCAGCTTTCAGGCTGAGTTTTCTATGCCAAAAAAAGAATTTATACTCTCCATAAAGGCTGTAGACCTTACCGAGTTCTGGCGAACCCATGTCTTGGATGAGTAAAGAGGCCCCATAACTGGGGTAATTAAAGAGCTGTTGCCAATCTTTTTCTCCAAAGGTTTCCCGTTCCCATGAAAATAAAATAGCTTGAGTTGGACCTTGGATAAGATGCAAGATTTGGGGACTATGCCTCATGATTTTCCCATACAAATAATCCACATGGAATATATCTGAGTCTTTTTTCTCTTGGGCAAAACCAATGGTTAAGAATACTAGGAAGCAAAAGGTTAAGCCAGACTTTGAATTCATTTATAAGATAACTGATTACCGCAAACTTAAATTTTTTTGATGAGGTGAACGGATATGCGTTAGGGATTGAAATGAAAAGCGCGTAAAGCAGTTTTTGCTACAGCAGCCTGACACAATAGCGACCTTAGGAAGCTCATTGTGGAGGTTGCTGCTGTGCAATAAACTCTGAGCACTTGGAATGGAAAGCCCGACAAACGCCCTAAAGCTCTTTTAAAATGGTTTGAAATAAAGCTACGAGATGAGGTTCTGCCTTAGTAGCCGTGGCAATGATTTCTTCTATGTTGACGGGTTGTAAATCGTCTGGGTCACACTCGTCTGTTAAGACTGAAATGGCCGAAACTGGAAGCTTTAGGTGATTAGCCACAATAACTTCGGGGACCGTGCTCATGCCCACTGCATCTGCTCCAATGAGACCAAGATACCTGTATTCTGCTCGGGTTTCTAATTGAGGTCCCGCCACAGAAGCATATACGCCTTTATGCAAGGTGATATCTAAGGCTCTAGCTGCTTTTAGAAAGCCTGAATTCATATCTTTATCATATGGAGCTAGCATGTCTACAAAGCGTTCACCTAGCTTGGAAACGCCTTTGAAGGCTAATGGAGATCCTCCTTGAAGGTTAATATGGTCATCGATCAGCATCAATTCTCCCTTCTTAAAGGTTTTGTTGATGGCGCCAGCTGCATTGGAAACCAATAGCTTTTCTATTCCTAATTCTTTCATGATGCGGACGGGGTAGGTGATATCTTGTAAAGAGTAGCCCTCATAAAAATGAAAGCGGCCCTGCATCACGACTACTTTTTTTCCGCTTAGCGTACCGTAAATGAATTTACCTTGGTGAAATTCTACTGTAGCAGTAGGAAAATGAGGGATATGGTTATAACTAATTTCGATTTCTATATCTATGTGTTCTACAAGTTTACCTAAGCCTGTGCCCAAAATGATTCCTACTTGTGGAGACTCGAAGCCCTTGTCTTTAAGGTAATTCACTGTTTTCTCTAATCTATTTTTCATTTATCATTGTATTTTTATTTCAAAAATTTATGGGGAATGAAGTGATGAAATTCTTTATGTTTTTTTAAATCATCAACGGTATCAATGTCGTTTTTTTCTCTGAGGAGTTGAAAAGAGTTGCCCTTTAAATCTTGTAAGGTTTCTTTTAAAACTAGTTCTGTGCTCCAAGCCTTATTCTTAAAAGCTTCAGGGTAAAAAGCAGACATGCCCATTAAATAATACCCGCCGTCTTCAGCTGGACCAAAGACTAAATCATGGGTTTCTAAAGCTTGGAAAGCACTATGAATATCGGAAACCTCAAGTTCTAACAAATCGCTTCCTACAATGCACACTTGTTTATAGCCTTTATGAAATCCCCACTCAAAGGCAGCTTGCATCTTTTTACCCAAGTGGCCTTGTGACTGAACCTGCTTTTGAAAATTGGCATCTTCCCATAAATCATTAGTTTGAATGCCTTCTGAATAAAAGACAACACAATCTTCCTTAAGCTTGCTTAGGACTTGAGCGGTATATTGAATTAATGCTTTGTAAACAGCTAAAGCATTTTCATCACCAATACTGGCGGCTAGGCGAGTTTTACACTTGCCGAGTTCTGGATTCTTCGCAAAAACGATGACTAATTTATCCATTAATATACCTTTTGTCCACGTTCTAAGAACTTACCCCAAAACCTATCGTAGGCATGAATTTTCTGAGTCTTCTTGTTTCCGTGGTCATAAATTTGGTAGCCTTTATTGAACCATTCGAACATCCCCCCGTAAAGGTTATAAACATTTACGTAACCTGCTTTTTTTAGCTTTTCGCCAATTTGTTCGGACCTCACGCCTATGGAGCAATAGACCACAAGGGTATCTTGAGGCTGAATTTTATCTTGAATAGAGGTCACTTCAAAATTACCGTAGCCTACAAAAATCGCATCTTGTAGATGACTTATTTCATATTCTGAAGGTTCTCTGGCATCCAAGAGTTTCACTTCTTTATTTCCCTCAATTAAAGCTGCTAATTCTTCCACTGATATATACTCAACTGTTTTAGAATTATACTTGTCTATAGCTTCCCTTATAGAGTTTTGAGAAATTCCAAAAAATGGCACCCCTCCCATTACGCTACATAAAATAAAAACTTTGTAATTCACCTCCATGTTTTTTTGTCTAAATCTTTAAATCAGTTTTTTTAAGATATTCCCTTTGCTGCATTTCATTTGGGTATTACCCTATGAGTTGGTTTTAATAGTTCCTCTGCTGCTGGTTATAAGTTGATCTGTCTCAAGTGAATTTATTCGGTTGTTACCAGAATCGATCGTGCTTCATACAATAAAGCCTTTCTTTGTTTAAGATCAAGATTTAATGGTAATTGTGCTAAACCAAGTACGCGTCTTAAAATTTCTATTGCCATGAATTGCCCACAAAGTTGATCATCGATGGCATTGAAATCCTTATAAATTTTAAGTGCTTTTTCAACTATGGCATCAGGTTGATTTGCCATTTTTAAATGAGCGAGAGTGACCCCTATTTCAAATTCCACATCTCCAAAAAAGCAGAATTCCGGATCTATAATTTTAATACCATCCTCGGTCTTCAACCAACTCCCGGGGTAATAATCTCCGTGGAGTAAAGTTTTTCCATCCTCTAAATACCGATCGCCTAATTTTTTTACAGCCTTTTTTAAAAACATGTCCTCTTTAAAAGGGAGACCAACCTCCTGTAAACCGGGGAGGATGTCGTCTAGATGTAGTCCATTGTCACTGAGATAGGGATAAATAAATATATGTTCATGATTGAGTTTGCGCATCTCTCTGTTGGGTAGCCTAGCTTTATTTGTTTTGGTGTTGATGGTTTTGTGCAGTCTCGCTGCAAAAGTCATTATTTCCTCAAGTTCAGCTTCGTCCAGGTGCATATTCTTTTGATATAAAAACGTATAATCATCGCCATTTCCTAAATCTTCAAGATTTAAGACGTGGTTTTTCTTATCGACGCCAATGAGTTTTGGCATCTTCTTTTTTATACTTTCTTCTTCAGAAATGAGTTGATAAAATTCTGCCTCTCGAAGGGCACGTTCAACAGGAGCAGCTACTTGGGGGTATTTCTCCACATACTCACGGCTTTGTTTTATGATAAAACTGCGCTTCCCGGTTTTTACACGAATTGTGAAATTCATATTTCCTGCACCCGGAATTTCTATTGCTGTTATCTTTTCATTCAGTAGCAACCAACCCTGTCCTTTAAGGTAACTTTCTAGGCTAGTCTTATCTGCTGTTAACTGCTGTATTTTCTTCAAAATCTTTCTTTTTCAGTTTATTTTAAAAGGCTTTCCATCAATTTCTGATGATAATTCTCAATGACATCATGGCAATAGGTCACTGGGAAACCTTCACTTTGATCACAAATAAGATAGTGTTTAAAATGATGTTTAGGCGTGTTTAGTAACATGTCATTAGGATGAATTTCCAGGTGTGCCTTTAGGTCTTCCTTTATTAAATCTTCTGGTTCCATCAGGTAATGACTTGCCAACACATCAAATGGATTAAAACCCTTTTCACCACTATCTACCCATTGTTGCAACCAGGGCTGGGATTTTTCGGAAAGCCATTCACCAACTGGATCACTATTTTTTAAATGGTTTAAATCCTTTTCAGTGATCCATACTTTGTTTGAGATCTCAAATGGACAGAGAACGACCTTCACTCCGCTTTCAAATAAGACTCTAAAGGCATCGTTATCTAGATCAAAATTAAGATCAGGCGCATGTTCCATCTCAGTTTTTCCGATCTTAAAATAAGAGGTTGGCTTCCGTCTCCCAGCAACAAGCACCACTTCTTTTATTTGTGATTTTAATTCCGGATAGAGCAAAAGTAGTGTGCCAATATTTGTAGCCGGTCCTATAGCGAGTAAATGCAGAGGAGTTTTTTTTAAACGTTCAGAAAGTGCTTCTACGGCTTCATTGGTTTCTACCTTATCAAGATTTAGTTTTGTTCCTGCACCTTTATAAACAGGAACGTTATGGGGCGCAAATTCATCAACCATATTTTGAGAAAGCCGGTAGGCATCTTCAATTTTAGTATTGCCAAAAACGGCACTTAAACCGGTGATCTCTATGTTTTCGGCTTTAAAAAGTTGTAAAACAGCATAGCCATCATCAACATCACTATAGCCTTCGCCTTCATAGTTTTTCATTCCTACTGAAAGATCGGTATCTATCCATACTTTTTTCTTTTCCATAACCCCTATTTTATGATTTGGAAAACTCACCACGTTGTAGATTGCTCCAAAAATCAATTTCATCTGTTACTCCAGATTTGGCATCCTTATAAAACTCTTTTTTAGAGGTGTAAGCTTTGTAATTTCCATTTTCAATTTTGCCAATATCATCCCCCATAATAATAGCCTCTTTCAAATCGTGAGTCACAAACAAAGCAGAAATAGACAGCTGTTTTGCCAAGTTTTTAAAGAGCTGTTGCATACTGTGTCTTGTTTCTACGTCCAAAGCTCCAAAAGGCTCGTCCAAAAGCAATAATTTAGGCTCCACAATTATGGCTCTTCCAAAAGCTACTCTTTGTTTTTCACCCCCAGATAATTGGTTTGGGGATTTGTATTTCATATGTTCTAATCCAAGGGGTCCTAACATTTGTATGACCCTTTTTTCAATTTCAGTTTGATCCTTTTTTTGTAGTCGTAAACCAAAGGCTATGTTTTCAAAAACATTTAAATGTGGAAATAGTAAGGCTTCTTGATACAGATATACGATATTTCTCTTTTGAGGTTTCAGTGTCATTACCGGCTTTCCTTCTAGGGAAATACGGCCTTGATCTGCATCTTCTAGACCGGCAATTATTTTTAACAGGGTGGTTTTTCCACTTCCAGATTTACCGAGAATACTCAAGACGGTATTGGATTCTAAACTCAAATGAATGCCATTCAAAATCGGTTGACCCTCAAATGTTTTTGATAAATCGTCTATGTTCAAGAATTCACTCATAATCAGTATGCTTTTTAGAAGTTTTGAAAATAAGTCTTTTGTTCACTAACAAAAGTATAACAGAAGGTAAAATCAATAAAAATCCAGCTAAGGCTGCCAAGAAGGGATTTGCCTCATTCACATAAGTAAAAACGCTTACGGTAAGTGTTTTTACTTTTCCTGCTCCTATGAAGTGCGTAAGGCCATATTCGAACCAAGAGATTAAAAAGCATTGAAAAAAGCAGAGTAGAAGTGTCGATTTAGCTAAAGGCAAGAGGACACGTTTTAAAGTCTGAGTAGTTGATCCCCCTAAAGTGAAACTTAAATTTTCTAAAGACTGAATCTGGGAGGTCCAAAAGGTCGAACAAATAATAATCCCAAAGGGGAAACAGATCAAAAATTGGGCGATAATAACTCCCAAAAGCGAGCCTGAGAGTCCGGTTTTTAAAAAGTAAAAATGAATGAGTACAGCAAAAATAATAGGAGAAAGCAGGTAAGGCACATAAGCTAAAGATTGCCAAGTCGTCTTGTTATAAGAGTAAGCTATTTTTTTGGAAAAATAAAAGGCAGTCACTGTCGAAACTAAGCCTACCGAAATTGACAAAAGCAATGACAATCCTAAACTTTTTGTAAGTTGAAAACTCGGGCTAAAAAGAGATTCCCATTGCGACGTTTGCCATAGATTGGGCAGGATATGTGGATAGAACCATTGTTTACCAAACGATAAAATCAATAGGAATACAATGGGAAATAAAATGATGAAACCTACTATGCTCTGACCGATCTGTTTACGCATAAGCTTTCGTTTTTAGCTTTGCTAATCTTTGAAATCCAAAAAAGAGAAAGAGCAAGAACAAGACATACAGAATAGCCATAGCATAAGCTTGTGGAATATCGTTTAGGTTGAAGCGTTGGGCTTTATCTACAATAGCTACAGTTATCATTTTAGGGTTTTGACGACCCAACAACAATGGAATCTCATAACTACCGATTACGAAAATCAAAAATAAAAACAAACTCGTCTTTGCCTTTTGAAGTAAGATAGGTAGGGTTATTTTCATTAAAACCTGCCGTTGACTGGCTCCCAAACTTTTTGCGATGTGTTGAAATTTAGTCACATGTTCATTTTCAAAAATCCCTTTTAGTATTAGGCTCAAAAAGGGGGTGATGATAAAGGTGGAAGCAAGAATAATCCCTATTCCATACGCATCATTGACTAAACTTGGGAAATCTTCAATTTCTGAAATAATACCTATCTGGTAGAGGAATCTAGACCAGAATCCTGCTTTAGAAAAACTTTGAAAAATGAAAAAACCAACTACCGTCGCGGGGAAAGCTAATGGCAAATAAATTAAAGTACTTAATTTTCCTTTCTTAAGATCGTGATGCCAGTTGACGACCATCCAAAGTGCGATTACTAGGCTTATACCCACACTTATAAGCCCAATACTAAAGCTGAATAAAAGGCTTTTCCAAAAGCTAAAATTTAAAAGAATATCGCTCCAATGCTCTGATGTAAAACCAGTATTGAGTAAGCCAATGACCCCAAAGCTATAAAGTAAACCATACCCTAAACCCAATAACATAGGAAGCAGCATCAAGATGAATAAGGCTGTTTTCCAAGGTGTTATTTGTTTAATGCTTATCATAGTTTATCTAGTCAATAAGGTTTTTCTTGAAGTCTTCTGCTAAGCGAATCATATATTCTGGCGCTAATTCTGGTAATGCTTTCTGATGAATATCCTCTCTAGGTGGAGCATAATTGCGTTGAGCAATAGAATTGAATTTCTTTTGAAAAACAGAATCCAGTTTTGAGACTTGTAAAACGGTTCCATCCCCCCACACACTTGGTTTCATTTTCTCAAGCTGATTTTCTTCTGAAATTAATTCATTAACCACTAGCATAGCGGTAAGCTTTTTCTTTGAAAGCTTGCTGATTCCTAAGTAATGAGAATTTTGAATACTGCCAAATTGAGGGACATAGGCTCTTGAGCTTTTCTTAAATAAACCTTCTTCTACCTTATTATCTACTTCAGCATCGTTATTGCTCATGGTAAATAACAATTCGCCATTGGCAAACAACTGATGCATCTGGGCCACATTTTCAGGAAAGACTTCTCCTTGCCGCCATAAATAGGATTTTAATTGGTTGAGGTACACCCATAATTCGTCACTGTATTTCGCATATAAGTCTTCATTGAATTTGCCTTCCAAAACTTTAGGACCACCAGCAATATCTATCAATAAAGCCTTCATAAACGTTAGCCCAGTAAAGTGATTATCCCATGTAAATTTCCCTGGATGCTCTTTTACAAAGCTTAAGAGTTCTGCTCTGGTTTGTGGTGGCTGTTGAATTTTAGCTTGATTATAAATAAGTGTCATTTGTACATTTCCCCAAGGCATTTCGTAACCATCAATAGCTTGCTGAAAATCTTTACCAATAAAAGGATTTTCAAAGTCGATATTATCAGCATTGGGAAGCTTACTTGTCCAAGGGCCAAACAAGGCGTTGATCTGTCGCAGTTGATAAAAGGTTTCGCCATTAATCCACATCAGATCAATTTCACTAGTGCTTGCACCAGCCTGTAGTTCTGCCATTAGCATTTGTACAATATAGTTACCCTGTCCATCTACAATCGTCAAATCGATATTGTGCTTTTTGAGTAATTTGGGTTTTATATATTCCTGCATGTAGACATTGATTTTTGGATCTCCTTTCCACATCATCATTGTCATTTCCTGAGCTTGTCCTCCTGCTTGAATATCTTTCCACGTGTAATCATCCAGATTAAGCGGTTTTGTTTCCGAAGAGGATTGGCACGAGATGAATAACAAGCTAAAAACAAATAGCAATAGTAAATTCTTCATTATTTATAAATTAGTCTTTCGTGATTTTGGTTTAAAACAGATACCTAACCCCAAACTGAAATTGTCTAGGAGGTCCTGCATTTCTCTGCACGAATCTACCAGAGGACGCTGGCCCCGCTTGTATTTGGTTACTTTGAGTCGCATTGTTGCTGTAGCCACTAAGATTCTCAATGTTGAACACATTAAAGATATCAGCTCTTACTTCTAAGCGATGCGTCTTACCAACTAAAAATTGATGTTGTATGCCAATATCAAAATTGAAAGACCAAGGTAAACGGTCGTTGTTTCTAGATTCGCCAGGAGAACGGTCACTGTTACCTACATAGGCCTCTCCAAAAGCAGAACCATCACCATTTAAATCTGTAGTTCCAAAAATTGTTGCATCTGGAATTCTATTTATAGGTTGGCCGCTTTGAAGAAGTCCTGCCAAAGTCACTACAGAACTTTTCAATGGATAATAATTGAAAATACCATTTATATTATGGGTTCTGTCGTTAATGGAGGGCCCCCATTCACTTCCATAGTTATTAGCATCTTGTGCTCTAAAGTTGATGTCCTCTGTGTTGTTTTCTAGTCTGGACAATGTATAATTAAGACGGTAATCGTAATTATCGGTCCCTCTTGTTTTTTGAAGATTAAAACTAGCTGCCCAGTATTCTGAACGGCCTTTAGATTCTGTCATGACTACATTTCTAGCAACACCAGAAACGGCTTCACCATCTATGATACCTTGGCCATTGATGATAGGTATAGGTCGAGTTGCATCGGCCTCTTCTATAGACCGGACATCCCCTGTTTGAAAGCCTGCCCCTATTGGAAACCTCTCTGCAGCATTCAAATTGCGAAGACGAAATAAATTATGGCCTCGGTTATGAAATACATCGATAAAAAATAATTTATCATCTTCTAGTTGGGTTTGGTACCCCAAAGAAAATTGATGGCTGAAAGGATTATCATATCCATTTGGATTTAAGATTCTACGCTCATTAGAAAAAACAGACTCTCGCTGGTCTTGCAAATCATTTGGACTAGGCCCTTGCAGATAGTCTACATCACTTAGATTGGCTGTAAGATTTCCATTAAAAGTGACACGATTTACATCCGTGTTTTGTGGTAATATACCTTGATTAATAAATTCTTGTATTTGCAATTGATAATCTGCTGAAGTCGTATTTTGCTGTAAAGCATCACTATAAATAGCATAGGAGATTTTATCGTAAGCCATGCCATACCCTCCTCTAATTACCGAATTTTCTCCAATTTCATAATTGAAATTAATTCGCGGTGCAAGGTTATCTGTGTCACCAGAAGTCCCGCCGCCTTTAGATAAATCATCATAGTCGTAACGTAATCCGTATACCAAATTCAGTTTAGGATTAACTAGCCATTGGTCTTCGAGATAAAAGCTATAAATATTTTGTATGGCTCCAAATGAGTTAGGGCGGAGTTCCACACCATAATTGACCACATTTACATCCGAAGGAATGTCATTGATGTTTAAACCACTGCCAAGATTGCTATTACGAATAGTATCAATTTGATTTTGAGTAAGATCTACTAAATAATTTCCATCTGGATTACCGCCTCCAAATAACTCATGATCTCCAGAAATATATTGAAGACCAGCTTTTATAGTATGGTTATTTAAGTAATATTTCAATTTTTGTTGCAGTTGTAGGGTGTTTTCAATTTCATCAAAAACAAACCCAGAATTCCCTAAAACTCCAATGGTGAATTGTTGAGGATTGCGAAGAGTAACTTGAGGTCCAACGTTTTCAGGATTGGAGTAATTCCACCTAAAGCGACTGTACTGGATGTTGGTTTCTCCATCGAGATTTCCAATTTGATAATTGTTTTTGAATGCAAGATTGATACTGTTTCTTTCTTGAGTGGCTCCTGCAGAGGGAAAGATGACGCCACCATCTAGACCACCTCCTTGGTTTTCAATTTCAATCCTACCTACATTTGCCCTAAGTGAACTTCTAAATTGATTGAACCAAAGGTGATCTATTTTTGCGGTGAAATAATTAAATGCATTGTTGCCACGAACAGTCTCACTCACGCCAAGATCTGGAACATTTAATAAATTGTCTTTTACATCAGTTGTATGTTCGTAGTTGAAAAAGAAAAAGGTTTTGTCCTTAGCAATAGGCCCTCCAATAGCAAGGCCTGTTTGGTAACGAGCAAAACCATCTTTTACTTGATTCCCAGATAAATCGCGTTGAGCAAATTGGCTAGAAGCATCCAAACTCGGACCAGGGCGAGTGATAAAATAAGTTTCTCCTTTAAGCGCATTGGTTCCCGATTTGGTTGTGACATCTATGACGCCATTGCTCGTTAGTCCGTATTCAGCAGAATAGTTGCTGGTAAGTACTGTAATATCTTTTACAGCTCCTACTGGAATATTGAAACGCATTCCCCCAAGAAACCGCTCGTTATTATCCATCCCATCAATGGTATAATTTGTGAATAAAGGGTTGGCACCATTGATGCTTACCGTAGGAGCTTCAGGAAAAAATCCAGTTGCTTGTGTCACATTGGGTAAGCGGAACAATATCCTTGTAATATCTCTACCCTCTACTGGAGTTTGCTCAATATCTTTGGCGTTAATTTCAAAGGATACTTCTGCATTACGACGATTGATTTTTAGTTTGGTATTACTAGTGACGATGACTTCTTCTAGGTTCTCTGCCTTACTAGATTTTTTATAAGCATACAGTTTAATTGCTGGACTTTCGTTAGAACGCAGATTGAATAGTTGACTCTCGGAAGCTCCATAAGCCTCATTCCCTTCAAATAAAATTTGATAGCTGTTGACGGTAGGAACAGATCTAAAAGTTACTGCACCATTTGTATTTGTAGTTAATGTTTTATCTAGGCCTTGCTCTAAATTTTTAAGAATTAATGTTGCATTTTCCACTGGAAGATTGGTTTCTAAATCCAGTAAACTAACTTTTATGTTTTCTTGTGCATTTACAAATAGACATGCCCAAAAAAATACAAATAGTGTATATTTCATAAGTGTGATTATAGAGAATAAATAAGGGTTATTTGCCGGAAGTTAGGCAGATAAAGGAGAACCTTTGTTGTAGTAAAGACTTGTGAGTTGAGTCTCTTTAATAGAGTGGAAAAAAGTACTGAATGTACTTCTTTTCCTTACTATTTTAAGTAGGATATATCTGAGTTGAAAATCAATAAATTTATTTTGAAGTAAGAGAAAAGCATCTTCATTACAATCTAAATCAATCAGGGTCTCGATACAGTCGAATTGGATGGAATTGTAAGTTAACTCGCTAAGTATTTCAGGAAGTAGATCTTCGGTGTTCCATTTAAAATTCAAAAAAGATTTCTTTTCAAAAGAGTCTTTCTTAACGCCCCAAAGGTAAAAGCCCCCATCTTTAGAAGGACCAAAGCACATGCTGTTATGTTCGAGAAGTTCTGAAGCTTTAAGGATATGTTTCAATTCCAAACCAGGAGTATCATTTCCTATAGAAATGACTCGTTGATACCCTTTATCAAAAATGTATTGGATAGCGTTCAAGTAGCGATTTTCAAAATCATCGCCAACCTGCCGATTTTCATCTATCCAGAAGTGAGGAAGTTCACTTTCTTTTACAAGCTTTAGTAAGTTTTTATGTTGAAAATTAAAAAATTCCTTGCCATTTATGATGCATTTCCGCTCTGCATCAATAGGAGAAGAGTTCGCGAAAATTAATATGGCTGTTTTCGTTATCAAAATAAATCTTATAGGTCTTAGGTCGGAATTATATATATTCCTTACTTCAATTATAAATAGTTACGAAAATAATTGAGCTAAGGTTTAGCAAGATTTATTTCCCAGGTCTTATGATAAGTGTATTGGGATACTTATATTTAACTTTCTCAAAAGTTCTATCTGCTTGAATTCTATTTCTATAATTACCAATCCAAACTTTATAATTAGGGGTTTGGTATACTATTCTAGATTCAATATTTAATTCTAAAGATTCAAACTCACTTTGAGTCTGTTTGGCTTTTTCAAGAGAACCTGAAAATATCTGAAGCTTATATGTATTTTTTAATTCATTGTTAGATTCTAAGGAATGCTTCTTATTTAACAGGTCCGAAACTGTTATTAACTCGGAGGAGTTCAACTTATTTTGTGCTTCTAAGTGATTGAAGGTCAAAAATGAAAAAATGAAAAAAATATATGCAAATGAATATTTAGTCATAAAAAATAGTTTGAAACAAATGTACACTTTATAGGAAAGCAATCGCATTTATATTCTATTTAGAAAGATTATAAATTGCCATTTAACATATCTAGGTATTCCAGAAACGCTCATTATGTGTTACTTTTGTAGACGGTTTTTTTGATGCTCAATCCTACGTATTTATGGGCGTCACATTAAAATAGGTTAATAAATATCATATGAAAAAGACGATGGAACGCCCATTAAATTTGAAACACCTCTTCTTGGTATTTCTTCTGTTTTTCACGCTCGTAACATTTGGTCAGGATGAAGTAGAGGCCGAATCTAATGCTGATGAAGCAAGCACTGAAGAAATTATACCTGGTGCAGACTCTGCAAAAGGAAAGGAATTGTTTAATTCTCTTTGCGCAGCATGTCATAAACGTTATAAAAATGCAGTAGGACCCTCTCTGCACGGTGTTACCGAGCGCAGAGACATGGACTGGTTGTACAAATGGATTGTAAACAGCCAAGAATTAATAAAATCTGGAGATTCTCAAGCAGTTGAATTGTATGAGGAGTGGAACAAAGTGGCCATGAACGCTTTCCCACAATTGGACAACCAAGATATAGACAACATTTTAGCTTATGTAGAAGAGCCTAAGCCAGAGCCTGTAGTTGCAGTGTCGCAGGTTGCTGCTGGAGCAGAAGGACAAGGGGGTTCTGGGATTTCTACAGAAATTGTCTTAGGGCTTCTGTCAGTAGTTCTTTTGATATTATCTGTGATACTTATTTTAGTCAATAAAACTCTAAACCGTTTTGCGGTAGCTAATGGGATTCCTGTAAAAGCAGACAAACCAAAAGGTAAGCCGATTTGGGTTGCTTTTGCTGAAAATCAGTTCTTGGTTCTAGTGTCTATTGTTTTCTTGCTTCTAGCAGTAGCTTGGGGTGGTTATGGTTTCTTAATGCAGGTTGGCGTTGACCAAGGTTATGAACCCATACAACCGATACATTATTCTCATAGAATCCATGCTGGGGAAAATCAAATTGAGTGTAAGTATTGTCACTCTTCCGCTAGAGTTTCTAAGCACTCGGGAATACCTTCCTTAAATGTGTGTATGAATTGTCATAAGCAAATAGCTGAAGTAGCTCCGGAAACTGCTACCGAAGAGTATTCAAAAGAATTTTACGATAATGAGATTCAAAAATTATATGAAGCTACTGGCTGGGATACCTCTACACAGTCTTATACTGGAGAGACTAAACCCGTCAAGTGGGTTCGTATTCATAATTTGCCAGATTTCGTTTACTTCAATCACTCTCAGCATGTAACCGTTGGTGGCATTGAATGTCAAACCTGTCACGGTCCTGTTGAAACCTACGAGATCCAAAAACAATATGCTCCTTTAACCATGGGCTGGTGTATCAATTGTCACAGAGAAAGCAACATTAAAGTTGAAGGCAATGCGTACTACGAAAAAATACATGAAGAGCTTTCCAAAAAGTATGATGTAGAAGAATTAACTGTCGCAGAAATGGGTGGTTTGGAATGTGGAAAGTGTCATTATTAATAATAATATAGAAACTAGAATTTGATATGTCATCAGAAAAGAAATATTGGAAAAGTGCCGAACAACTAGAGGATAATAGTCCATTAGTTGAGGCCCTTGAACAAAATGAATTTGCAGACCATATCCCTTCAGATGAGTTTTTGGGTGATAAAGAAAATCTCGAGGGTACACAAACTTCCAGGAGAGACTTTTTGAAGTATGTAGGATTCAGTACAGCAGCGGCTTCTTTAGCTGCTTGTGAGGGTCCCGTGGTTAAATCTATCCCTTACGTTGTCCAGCCTGAGCGCATAATCCCTGGTGTTGCAGATTTTTATGCTACTACTATTGCAGATGGATTTGACTTTGCAAGTGTTCTTGTTAAGACCAGAGAAGGCCGGCCAATAAAAATTGACAATAATACTGTATCCAACGGACTTTCTGCTGGAAAAGCAAGGGTTCATGCCTCCGTTTTAGACCTGTATGATATCCAACGTATACAGAATCCTCAGATTGAAAATAGAGATGTAACATGGACGGAATTCTTTTCATCTTTGGAAGCAGATTTGAAATCTAATGCTGAAAAGAAAACTTATTTATTGACGCAAACTTTTGCGTCTCCTTCCACGGACAAGCTTATAAAAGAGTTTCAAGAACTCTATCCCAACGTCGTTCATATTGTTTATGATACCGTTTCAGATGAGGCTGCTTTAGATGCTTTTCAAGCTAAATACGGTTATAGAGCTTTGCCTAATTATGATTTTTCTAAATCTGAAATGATTGTTTCTGTTGGTGCGGATTTCTTAGGAGACTGGCAAGGTGGTGGTTTTGATTCTGGTTATAGTAAAAGTAGAGTGCCTAAAGACGGTAAAATGTCTCGCCACGTTCAATTTGAAGCAAATATGTCTCTTACCGGAGCTAACGCTGATAAGCGTGTGCCTGTTAAGCCCTCTTTACAAAAGAAAATTGTCGTAGAAGTATACAACCAAATCGTTGGTAGAGTTGCTTCAACAAACTTTAGTGATGCGTTGCAAAAGCACGTTGATAATGCGATAACTCAACTTAAATCAAAATCTTCCAAGTCTATTTTTGTAACGGGATTACAATCTTTGGAAGCTCAAGCCATGGCTTTAGAGATCAATGAAACCTTGAGTAGTGAGGTTTTGAATATTGAAAACCCAAGACTTATTCGTCAAGGACAAAACTCTAAGATCAAAACTTTAATTTCCGAAGCGAAGGCTGGTAATGTAGGCGCTTTAATGATTGCCGGAGTTAACCCCGTTTATTCTTTGCCAAATGCAGACGAATTTATTGCTGCTTTGGGGAACATCAATACCACTGTTGGTTTTTCTATGAAGAAAGACGAAACAGCTTCACGTTGTAAATATATTGCTGCAACCCCTCATTACTTGGAGTCTTGGGGAGATGTGAGATTTACAAAAAAAGATTTCAGTTTAATACAACCTACAATTCAGCCGCTTTTCAATACTAAACAATTTGAAGATTGCTTATTGAAATTGACAGGTAATTCAAGCAAGTATTATGAATATGTAAAAACTAATTTCAAGTCTACTTTTGATGGAATTTCTTGGAATCAATCTTTACATGATGGCAGTTTCTCTTCTGATATGGAACTTCCAAAAACTTCAGAAACATTTACGGTCGATTTTTCTTCAGGTGCTAGAGAGCTTGTTTCAAAAAACAATGCTGAAGGATTTGAACTGACTTTATATACCAAAACTTCACTCGGAGACGGACGTCAAGCCAATAACCCTTGGTTGCAGGAAATGCCTGATCCCATCACCAGAACTTCATGGGACAATTACGTGACCATGTCAAAAGTAGATGCTGAAGCCTTAGGTCTTACTAATACAAATGTTGCCAATGGTGCTTTAAACGGTAATTACCTTACTGTTTCATTAGGGGATAAGAAAATTTCCAAATTACCTGTTATTATCCAACCAGGTCAAGCACCTGGATCTATTGGTATTGCATTAGGTTATGGAAAAACAGAGTCTATCCAAGAAGAAATGCAGGTAGGTGTAAATGCTTTCCCACTTTACCAAGACTTTGATGTCAATCAAAATGTCACGGTCGAAGCGGTGGATGGTATTCATGAGTTTGCTTGTGTCCAGCTTCACCATACGATGATGGGCAGGCGTGATATTGTAAAAGAAACTACCCTAGAAATTTTTAATACCAAAGACAGAGACTATTGGAACGCCGTTCCAAAGGTTTCCTTGAATCACCAAGAGGTTGAGGTTACTAGCCCTGAGGTAGATCTTTGGGATGAATTTGATCGTTCTATTGGGCATCACTTTAATCTTTCAATAGATTTAAACGCTTGTACAGGCTGTGGAGCTTGTGTTATAGCTTGCCATAGTGAAAACAATGTTCCTGTGGTTGGAAAATCTGAAATACGTAAGAGTAGAGATATGCACTGGTTGAGAATCGACCGCTACTATTCTTCGGAAGAAACAATCGTGGAGGATTACGATAAGAAAAATAATATATCAGGATTAACTAATGCCATAAACACTTATGAAGAATTAGAAGTTGCTTCAGAAGAAGATGTGCAAGTGATTTTTCAGCCAGTAATGTGTCAGCATTGTAATCATGCGCCTTGTGAAACGGTTTGTCCTGTTGCAGCTTCTGCACACGGTCGCCAAGGTCAAAACCACATGACTTACAACAGATGTGTTGGAACTAGATACTGTGCTAATAACTGTCCTTACAAAGTGAGACGATTCAACTGGTTCTTATACAACCAAAATGATGAGTTCGATTACCACATGAATAATGATTTGGGACGTATGGTTTTAAATCCTGATGTGACAGTGAGGTCACGTGGTGTGATGGAAAAATGTTCTATGTGTATTCAAAAAACTCAAAAAACTATCCTAGATGCTAAACGTGATGGAAGAGTTATTGAGGACGGAGAATTTCATACGGCATGTTCTGCAGCCTGTGATAATGGTGCTATGTCTTTTGGAGATATTAATGACAAAGAAAGTGTGGTTTATAAGAAAACACAAGACGATAGAATGTATCATCTCTTAGAGTTCTTAGGAACTAAGCCTAATGTGATGTATCATACTAAAGTCAGAAATACAACAGAAGCATAATCAACTAACTAGGAATAAATTTATAATAAATTATGTCTCATTACGAATCGCCTATTAGAAGACCCTTAGTTACGGGGGACAAATCTTACAACGACGTTACACTCGATGTGGTAAGACCTGTAGAGGGAAAGGCAAATAAATCATGGTGGGTAGTTTTCTCCATAGCACTCATTGCCTTTTTATGGGGTTTAGGTTGTATTGTTTACACCGTATCAGAAGGGATAGGTACCTGGGGTCTTAACAAAACCATTGGTTGGGCCTGGGATATTACCAATTTTGTTTGGTGGGTTGGTATTGGCCATGCCGGAACATTAATTTCCGCAGTTCTTCTGCTTTTTAGACAAAAATGGAGAATGGCCATTAACAGATCTGCTGAGGCCATGACCATTTTCTCCGTTATTCAAGCGGGTCTTTTTCCAATTATACACATGGGTCGTCCATGGTTAGCTTATTGGGTTCTTCCTATTCCTAACCAGTTTGGATCTCTGTGGGTTAACTTTAATTCTCCTCTACTTTGGGATGTATTTGCTATTTCAACTTATCTTTCTGTATCTCTAGTTTTCTGGTGGACAGGTTTATTGCCTGATTTTGCCATGATAAGAGATCGAGCTGTAAAGCCTTTTCAGAAACATATCTATGGCATATTATCTTTTGGATGGAGTGGTAGAGCAAAAGACTGGCAGAGATTTGAAGAAGTGTCTTTGGTTCTTGCAGGTTTAGCAACACCTTTGGTTCTTTCGGTTCACACTATTGTATCTTTTGACTTTGCAACAGCGGTCATACCAGGTTGGCACACTACTATATTTCCACCTTACTTTGTGGCTGGGGCAGTGTTTTCTGGTTTCGCAATGGTTAATACTCTTCTTATTATTATGAGAAAAGTATCTAATCTAGAAAACTATATTACTATTCAACATATCGAATTGATGAATATAGTCATTATGATTACAGGTTCTATTGTAGGTGTTGCCTATATTACCGAGTTATTTATGGCTTGGTACTCTGGTGTTGAATACGAACAATATGCTTTCCTTAACAGGGCGACTGGTCCATATTGGTGGGCTTACTTGTTAATGATGACTTGTAACGTAGTCTCGCCTCAATTTATGTGGTTTCCAAGATTAAGACGGAGTATTATGTTTTCTTTCTTTATATCTATCGTCGTAAATGTCGGTATGTGGTTTGAGCGTTTTGTCATTATTGTAACCTCCCTGCACAGAGATTATATGCCATCCGCTTGGACTATGTTCTCTCCAACTTTTGTGGAGATTGGAATTTTCGTAGGAACGATTGGTTTTTTCTTTGTGTTATTTCTATTATATGCTAGAACATTTCCTGTGATTGCTCAAGCTGAAGTTAAATCTATCTTGAAAACCTCTGGAGAAAAGTATAAAAAGATAAGAGCTGAAAAAGGAGATGATGCAAAACTTTATCTCGAGCCAGAGCAAGACCCTTTACCAAATTTCAAGGAACAGTTTAATTCTAATTCTAACTCATAATGGCATCGAAAGTTTTACATGCGATTTTTACAGATGATGATATTTTGTTGCAAGCTGTGAAAGCATTGCGCGAAAAAAAATATAGCATTAACGAAGTTTTCTGTCCGTTTCCTGTTCATGGTTTGGATAAAGCTATGGGATTACCTGGTACTCGTTTAGCCATTACATCCTTTCTATATGGTTTGGTTGGTTTGGCTGTGTCTACTTGGATGATGAATTTTATTATGATAGAAGATTGGCCGCAAAACATAGGTGGTAAACCAAGTTTTAGTTATTTACAAAATATGCCATCCTTTGTTCCTATTATGTTCGAGATGACAGTATTTTTCGCAGCGCATTTAATGGTGATTACTTTCTACCTGAGAAGTAAATTATGGCCATTCAAAAAAGCAGAAAATCCAGACGTAAGAACAACAGATGATAAATTTTTAATGGAGATATCTGTGAATGAAAACAACGTACAAGCCATTGCTGAAGTTTTGCACGAAAATGGTGCTTCAGAAATAAAATTAATACACAACAAATTAATAGAAAACGAATTAATAGAAAACTAATTAATAGATAATAAATAAGTTCATGAAAAGTTTATTTACCATATTACTTATAGCTTTTTGTATGACCCTTATCTCGTGTTCAGATAAAAGGGAACGTAATTATCAGTATTTCCCTGATATGTATGAATCTGTTCCTTATGACACTTATGGATCTTACGATATTTTCCAGGATGAGCAAGAGGCTAAAAAACCCGGAGAAGGGACAATATCTAGAGGGTTTACACCTTATGAATACGACGACGATTCAGAAGGATACGCATTGGCAAAAGCTGAGTTGAAAAATGAAGTTCCTTATACCGAAGACCATTTAGCTAAAGGAAAAGAGCTTTACACTATTTATTGTGCAACTTGTCATGGTGACAATGGAAAAGGAAAAGGATATCTAGTAGAACGTGAAAAAATACTTGGGGTGCCTAGCTATGATGACCAAGGTAGAGCAATTACCGAAGGAAGTGTGTATCACGTGATGTGGCATGGAATCAATACCATGGGTTCTTACGCTTCTCAAATGGATAACAAAGAACTTTGGCTTGTCGATCACTATGTTATGAAGCTTAAAGCTGAGTTGGAAGGTAAAGCACCAAGAGAACTTGAAATAGAGTCCGAATAAAAAAATAATTATAATACCAAGCTGAGATATTATGTATACAATGTCAAGTAAATTAAAATTATTCTCTATGGCCCTCATTATTGTTGGAGCTATAGGTTTAATTTACGGATTCATAGATGCCCCATCATCTGTTGAAGACGTCAAAGAAATGCTTCACGCAGAAGATGCTGCACATGTTGGTGATAGCGTAGCTATGGAATCTAGTGGTGTTGGCGAAGCAGCCCATGCAGATGAACATGCTGAGCATTTATTTCATCAACTGCAAAACAAACCTTGGGCAGCTATTTATGTTCCAGCTTTATTTATATTTTTAATTTCTTTAGGTGTTTTTGTATTCTATGCGCTTCAAAATGCTGCACAAGCAGGGTGGTCCCCTGTCTTATTTAGAGTTATGGAAGGTATAGTCTCATACTTAGTTCCTGGTGGAATTATTGTATATATCCTACTTGTATTATCGACTCTACACCTCAATCATTTATTCATTTGGATGGATCCTGAAGTTGTTGCAAACGATGCAGTTATTCAAAACAAAACAGCCTACTTAAATACACCCTTTTTCTTAATAAGAGCTGCTATATACATGATCGGTTGGATTATTTTCTCTAAATTAATTATCAAGAACTCTAGAAAACTTGATGAAGCGTTTAGCCTTACTTTACATAAGCGTAATTTCAAATTATCCGCTATGTTTTTAGTATTCTTTATTGTAACAGAATCTATGATGTCTTGGGATTGGATTATGAGTATCGATACTCACTGGTTTAGTACTTTATTTGGATGGTTTGTTTTAGCAAGTATTTTGGTTTCTGCAGTCACTACCATTGCTTTGGTCACGATTTACCTGAAAGGGAGAGGCTATTTAGAGCATGTAAATAACAGTCATATTCACGATTTAGCTAAATTTATGATGGGATTTTCAATATTCTGGGCTTATTTGTGGTTTTCTCAATTTTTACTGATTTGGTATGCCAACATACCAGAAGAAGTGACATATTACGTTTCAAGGCTAGAGGATTATCCTGTGTTATTCTTTGGAACCGTAATTTTGAATTGGCTTCTCCCAATGTTGATTTTGATAAATTCTGATTTCAAGAGAGTCAATTGGATAGTTGTTTTTGCAGGTATAATTATTCTAGTAGGAAACTACATCAACTTTTTTGTTCTTATTATGCCAGGCACAGTTGGAGAATCTTGGTTTATTGGTATTACAGAAATAAGTTCCGTTTTGTTGATTTCAGGTATATTTATTTTCACAGTATTTAGTGCTTTAGCAAAAGCCCCTCTTACTGTAAAACACAGTGCTTTCCTTGAAGAAAGTAAACATTTTCAGTACTAGAAACCTATTAAAATAAAGATAGAAGATGACCGTATTACTTATAATAATTGTTGCAGCCCTCTTAGGAATTACGATTTGGCAGATTTCAAAAATCTTCAAATTATCGCAGCCTATTGAAAGTGACGATTCACAAATTGCTTCCAATAAAGACAATGAAAAACAGGGAAAATTATTTTTGGTTTTTATTGTATTTTTCTATGGTCTTATGTTTTACTCCTTTTGGAGTCTAAGCAAATTTTACGCTCCAGGGGCCTCAGAACATGCCGATGATTATGATCAATTATTTTTTATCTCTTTAGGTCTTATTATGTTTGTTCAGGTGATCATACAATTCATGCTTCACTGGTTTGGCTATAAATATAGAGGTCAAAAAGGAAGGAAAGCCCTTTTCTATGCTGACAATGATAAACTAGAATTTATATGGACTATTATTCCAGTTATTACATTATCTGCTCTTATTATTTACGGGTTATTTAGCTGGTCAGAAATCATGAATGTTGAAGAAACTGATGACACACTTGTCGTTGAAATCTATGCTTATCAATTTGCCTGGAGAGTTAGATATTCTGGGGAAGATCGCACCCTTGGTGAGGCTAACGTTAGATTCATAGAAGGTATCAATCAGTTAGGTGTAAATGAAACCGATCCTTATGCTAAAGATGATATTATAACTACAGAATTACATTTACCTGTAGATAGACCTGTGTTATTCAAATTTAGATCACAGGATGTTTTACATTCGGCTTATTTTCCGTTTTTCAGATCGCAAATGAATGTTGTTCCGGGGATGACCACACAGTTTGGTTTCACACCTTCAATAACTTCTAAAGAAATCCGAAATAGTGATTACATGGTAGATAAAGTGCGAAATATCAACGAAATTCGTAAGGACAACGTCAACTTAGGACCAGATGAAAAAAGCTATGAGTTTGAATATTACTTGCTGTGTAATAAGATCTGTGGAGTGTCCCACTATAACATGCAAATGAAAATCGTTGTTGAAACTGAAGAAGAATATCAAAAATGGATCTCAGAGCAACAAACATTTGGAGAATTAACAGCACAAAATTAATTATTAAAATAAATTAGAATATATGTCAGTAGCTTCACAACCACTAGCGAACGATCATGTACATGAGGAAGGACACCACGAGCCCAGTTTCATAGAGAAGTACATATTTAGTATGGATCATAAAATGATCGCTAAACAATATTTAATTTCTGGCCTTATCATGGGTTTTATTGGTATAGCAATGTCTATGTTAATGAGATTACAATTGGCATGGCCAAATGAAACGTTTTGGATTTACGAAGTTTTACTTGGACGTTTCGGAGAAGATGGAGTAATGGATCCAAGTATCTATTTGGCTCTTTCTACAATTCACGGAACCATTATGGTTTTTTATGTCCTTACTGCAGGCTTGAGTGGTACGTTTAGTAATTTACTTATACCCCTCCAAATTGGGGCTAGAGATATGGCTTCAGGATTTATGAACATGATATCCTATTGGTTGTTCTTTATTTCCTGCGTTGTTATTGTCTCCTCCTTTTTTGTAGAAGCGGGTCCTGCATCTGCTGGATGGACAGTCTATCCTCCACTTAGTGCATTACCACAAGCTATAGGGGGTTCAGGATTGGGGATGACACTTTGGTTGACTGCTATAGCAATTTTTGTTGCTTCATCCCTATTAGGATCACTTAATTATATTGTAACGGTTCTTAATTTAAGAACTCAAGGGATGACGATGACAAGATTACCCTTAACGATTTGGGCCTTTTTTGTTACTGCAATCATAGGTGTGGTTTCATTCCCAGTTCTTTTAGCTGCCGCTCTTCTTCTTTTGATGGATCGTAGTTTTGGAACCTCATTTTTCCTAAGTGATATTTATATACAAGGTGAAGTTTTATCTTATCAAGGTGGTTCTCCCGTCTTGTATGAACACTTATTTTGGTTTTTAGGTCACCCAGAGGTGTACATTGTTTTACTACCTGCTTTAGGAATCACATCAGAAATTCTTGCGACCAATTCCAGAAAGCCAATTTTTGGATATAGAGCGATGATAGCATCTATTTTGGCTATCGCTTTTCTATCTACAGTGGTATGGGGTCACCATATGTTCGTTTCCGGTATGAATCCATTCCTAGGTTCTGTCTTTACTTTCACAACTCTTTTAATTGCTATACCTTCTGGTGTTAAAGCCTTCAACTTTATTACAACCCTCTGGAAAGGAAATCTCCAATTGAATCCGGCCATGCTATTTGCCATTGGATTAGTGTCCACTTTTATTACTGGAGGTCTTACTGGGATTATTTTAGGAGACAGTACATTGGATATAAATGTACACGATACTTATTTCGTTATTGCTCACTTCCATTTGGTGATGGGTATTGTAGGAGTATATGGACTACTTGCAGGAGTTTATCACTGGTTTCCAAAAATGTTTGGTAGAATGATGAACAAAAATCTTGGTTATGTTCACTTCTGGATCACTGCTGTTGGAGCATATGGTATTTTCTTCCCAATGCACTTTATTGGAATGGCTGGGCTACCGAGGCGTTATTATAAATTCACAGAGTTTCCTTATTTCGACGATTTAGCAAATACTAATATTCTTATTTCTGTATTCGCATTCGTCACTGCAGGAGCCCAATTATTTTTTGTCTACAATTTTATTCATTCAATTTTCTATGGAAAGAAAGCAGAGCAAAATCCATGGAAGTCAAATACCTTAGAGTGGACTACCCCTGTAAAGAACATACATGGTAACTGGCCTGGCGAACTTCCAAAAGTTTACAGGTGGTCTTATGACTATAGTAAACTGAATAAAGAGGAAACAGATTATGTGATTGCTGGTCAAGATTTTGTTCCTCAAAATGTACCCTTACAGGAACATGAAGAAGAAATGGACGATTAATCCTTTTTTAAAATAAAGAGAAGCCTTCAAGTCAAATTTCTTGGAGGCTTTTTTATTTATCTTTGTAACATGAATGAAAATTTAGACGCCACTGGCAGTAATCTCGATAACCAAGACCAAGAGGTAGAACGAGCGTTAAGACCGCTTTCTTTTGATGATTTTGCAGGGCAATCTCATGTATTAGAGAACCTACAGGTCTTTGTAAAAGCTGCTAACTTAAGAGGTGAAGCTTTGGACCATACTCTTTTTCATGGCCCTCCGGGTTTAGGTAAAACAACCTTAGCTCATATTCTTGCTAATGAACTCCAAACTGGAATCAAAATCACCTCAGGACCTGTCATTGATAAACCAGGAGATTTAGCTGGTTTGCTAACTAATCTGGAACCTCGGGACGTTCTATTTATAGACGAAATTCATAGGTTAAGTTCAGTAGTTGAGGAGTATCTATATTCTGCTATGGAAGACTTTAAAATCGATATTATGATCGAGTCTGGCCCTAATGCTAGAAGTGTTGAGATCAATTTGAATCCATTTACATTAGTTGGAGCTACAACGCGTTCAGGACTGCTTACAGCTCCAATGAGAGCGAGATTTGGGATTTCAAGTCGATTAGAATACTATTCTACTGAATTACTTAGCGGTATTATACAAAGGAGTGCCTCAATCTTAGGGGTGTCGATAACTATTGATTCTGCAAACGAAATAGCTGGTAGGAGTCGGGGAACACCTAGGATTGCTAATGCTTTGCTAAGACGAGTTCGAGATTTTGCTCAGATTAAAGGCAATGGCAAAATTGATATGGAAATTTCGAAGTATAGCCTCAAGGCCTTAAATGTAGATGCATTTGGTTTGGATGATATGGATAATAAAATTTTATTAACCATAATTGATAAATTTAAAGGTGGCCCTGTCGGCTTAACAACATTAGCAACAGCAGTGAGTGAAAATGCTGAAACAATAGAGGAAGTATATGAACCCTTCCTAATTCAAAAAGGCTTTATCAATCGTACTCCTCGTGGAAGAGAAGTTACCGACTCAGCCTATAAACATCTGGGCAAAATTAGAGAAAGTAAACAAAAAGGATTATTCTAACAAAACACTTATGACATCTTTCACTCATTTCCCTGAAGTTCCTGTAATTGAGTTTTTAAAACATGCAGGCAATATTTTAAAGAACCCTTTGCCCTTTCACCAAAAAAACTTTGAAGCCTTAGGTGACACCTTTAGACTAAATCTAGGCTTAGGCAATTCAGTAGTTTTTTCTAGAGACCCTGAATTTGCCATTTATGCCTTAAGGGATAACCAAAAAAATTTTAAGAAAACCGATATCCAAACCAAAGATTTGGCTAAGTATGTAGGTCATGGGTTACTGACTTCTGAAGGAGTTAAATGGAAATCTCAGCGAAAATTAATTCAGCCAGCCTTCCACAAAAAAAACCTTTACTCTCTTCTAGACGTTATGGTAGAAGCTATAGATATTGAACTAAAAAGAATAGAGGTCGATACTCCTATAGATATCTTCCCGATATTTAATGATCTTGCTTTCAAAGTAGTGGTAAAAAGTTTGTTTAGCGATGCTATAAATGCTGAAGAAATTTCTCGCCTGCAGTACATCACAGAGGAAACTCAAAAAATGCTGGTCAAGGAATTAAGGCAGCCCTACAAAAAATGGTGGTTTGTTTTAAGCGGAGAATTAAAAAGAAACTTGAACTTAAGCCAAGAGGCCAGAGATTTGCTCATAGGAATTATTAAAAGGCGGCAAAATTCTGACTCTGAAAGTAAAGATTTACTAGACATGCTTATGGCCTTAACCTATGAAGATGGTTCTAAGATGAATCAAGAACAATTGATAGATGAAATTTTAATTCTATTTATTGCCGGCCACGAAACTACCTCTAACGCTTTGTCATTTACGATCCAATTGATAGGTCAAGATGAACATGTACAAGAAAAATTAGTTTCAGAAATAAATCAATTTGAAGACCATTCTTTCTTCGATATTTTGAAAGATAGTAAGTATACAGAAGATGTCATTCAGGAATCTATGCGTCTTTTTCCACCAGTTTATTTTATAGATCGGCAGAATATTGAGCGTGATACTTTCAAAGGATTTGAAATACCACAAGGAACCACTCTTCTTTTTTCTGTTCACCAAATTCATAGAAATGCTACGAATTGGGAAAATCCGACTCAATTTAAACCAGAAAGGTTTCAGGAATCAAGAAGCGTAAGCAACTTTTATTTTCCCTTTGGTGCAGGACCTAGAAAATGTATAGGCAATAATTTTGCAATGTACGAAATCACTTTAGCCATACACAGGCTGTTAAAAACCTATAAGATCGAACAAGTCAATAAAGAGATTGAAATTCAGCCTCTTATTAGTCTTAAGCCAAAAAATGCAATAGTCACATTCTCTAAACGGTAAACCTATTACTTCCAAACAGACTCATACTTTACTTATAAAAACTGACGCCAAGCATCTTGGATTTTCATCCTGTTGTATTTCTAAGGTTGAGTTTTAGAAGAAGAAACCCTGCGATCGAAGCAATGGCTAAAGCAAAATGCTCACAGAGAAATGAGGTATATAGGAAATCATTTTTATAAACATTTGGACCCAAATAAACTAGTTGAAGGATCTAAGAGTGTTATCTCTTTACTTCATAATTATTCTCCTGAGACAACACAAAAAGACGATATTCCCAAAGGCTACCAAGATAAATTTGAAGACTGGATGTTTGGCTGTGACATTTGTTTAAATGTTTGCCCACGGAATCGGTTTAGTAAGACTCATAACGAACCTCTTTTTAATCTACATCTAGATTTACTAGAATATGATAAAAAGGAATGGGAAGAGGTCACCAAAGACGTTTTCAATTAGATTTTTATGGAATCGGCTGTTGAGCGAACTTAATTGGCCGTACACAATAACATTAATCAAAATGCATTTATGAAAAACCAGTATGCCGTTACATTTTCCTACTGAGAAAATGGTGGTAAAGAAAACGCTAATTGACCCATGAAAAAGCATCACATCCAAGAAACAAATTTTGATAAAATAGGAGAAAATAAAGTTTAAAATTTTCAAGTAAAATTAAAGGCAGATTTTGGAAAATCAACTATAAAATACACCAGAAAACAATAGACTTTGACCTGAAATTTGTAGTTTAGATTAATTCAAAAATTGATAACTCTTTGTTGAGTTATAACATAAAATCCAGCAGACTAAAATCTATGAATGAGAAAGCATTAGGATTATTGAGAAAGGTCTCGACAGACAAAGGCTTCTTAGCAAGCTCATCAGATATTTCCAACTATAAGCGAATTTGGGCTAGAGATGGTGTTATTTGTACCTTAGCAGCCTTGTCCAGTGGAGATAAGCAGCTTATTGAGGTTGGTAAACATACCTTGCTTAACCTAGCAGAGCACCAACATGAGTTTGGAAACATCCCTTCCAATATCGAATTTCAAGGCGATATTGTAAAATTAAGCTTCGGAGGATTAGCTCCACGTGTTGATACTCTAGCTTGGTTTATTATCGGTGTCTGTCAATACAGTTATTGTCAAGATGACGCTTCGTTTTTTGATCGTCTTAAACCACATATGTTAAAAGCTTTTAGGTTAATGGAAACTTGGGAGTTCAATTTCAAGCATTTGATGTATGTTCCGCGAAGTGGAAATTGGGCAGACGAATACCCTACCCAAGGATTCACATTATACGACCAAGTGCTGAGGGTTTGGGCTTTACGTTCGTTTTTGCATCATGAACATCATGTGGATTTAGCTCAGAAACAAAAAGCTATTCTGAATCAAATTCAGATTAATTTCAAAAAGAGAGAAGACACATCTGAAGAGGTTTACCACCCTAAGGCTTACAGCAGTTTGAAAAAAACAAAGTACTGGGTGGCATCACTAGAACCGGCAGGTTACCAAACACAATTTGATGCCTTTGGTAATACTTTAGCCCTATTATTAGGGATTGGAAGCGAAAAAGACCAAAAAGAGTTAATCAATTATTCTGAAGATTTAAGACAAGAAGTCAAGCTAAAATTATTACCAGCATTCTGGCCTGTTATCACTCCGGAAGATAAAGAATGGGAGCTTCTTCAAAACAATTGTGCTTATGAATTTAGGAATTATCCTTATCAATTTCATAACGGAGGGACGTGGCAAATGATAAATGGGTTTTATGGTTTAGCACTTTTAAAAGCCAATTATAGGGATTCGGCAGAAACAGTTTTAAGGCTTATTAAAGAGTTAAATGCCAAGAAAGATTGGAAGTTTTACGAAAACTTTAATTCCAAGACTGGAAATCCCAACGGAGTTCCTCTTTGTGCTTGGAGTGCTGCTGCTGAAATCATTTTGGAACAAAACTTAAAACATAATACCCTAATACTTTAGAAAATGTCGAATAACCAACTAGATATTATTTGTGTAGGAGAAGCCTTAGTCGATTTTATTGGCCATGAAATAGGGAGTATTAGCAAAACCGGCAATTATCAGCGCCATCTAGGAGGATCGCCTACTAATGTCTCTTTGAATTTAGCAAAATTAAAATTAAAAGTTGCCTTAGTAGCAACTTTAGGTAGAGATGGTTTGGGCGATTATATCTTAGAAGGACTCCAATCTTCAAATATAGATGTTTCAAATGTTAGGACTTCAGTATTGAAGCCAACGAGTGTTATTTTTATTTCGAAGACAGATGCAACTCCAGAATTCATTCCCTACCGGGAAGCAGATCACGAAATTATTCTGAGTCAATTTAAAGATGTTTCTTTTTTGGGTCTAAGGGTGTTTCATACCACCTGCTTTGCTTTGAGTAAAAACCCAGCTAGAGAGACTATAATGAAAATGGCCGAAAAGGCATATAGGGTAGACTGTAAATTGAGTATAGATATCAATTACTCCAATATAATCTGGCCAAACAAACAGGAAGCAATTTCAACTCTTGAAACGTTCTGCGCATTTAATCCCTTAATTAAAATTAGTGAAGATGATAAGCGACGTTTATTGGGCAACATTTCCGACGACTCAATGTTTGAATACTTCCATAAATTGGGAGTTGATACTATTTGTTATACAAAGGGTAGCAAAGGTGTAAAACTGTCCGTAAAAGGAGAAGAAATAATACACATGGATGCTCTAAAAATTGAAAAAGTGGTTGATGCTACTGGAGCAGGAGATGCCTTTTGGTCAGGCTTTTTATATTCTTATATTAGGAATCATAATTATACTAATTGTTTGAAATTTGGATTGAAGTTAGCTTCTTTAAAGCTTCAATCCTTAGGGAGCTCTAGTTTTAATCCTAATATTGGAGAGGATTTCTTTCAGAATAACGCATAAGGTTTACCTTTGTTTTCTCAAATTAATGTCTAGAGCAAACATGCTTTAGTAGTAAAATATCCTTATGAGCACACCGAGAAAGCGAAGAGAGGCTTTAGTTTATCACGCTAAGCCAAGGCCAGGAAAAATTGAAGTGGTTCCAACCAAAAAGCATTCTTCCCAAAGGGATTTAGGATTAGCATACTCTCCAGGAGTGGCAGAACCTTGCCTAGAAATAGAAAAGGATAAACAAAACGCTTATAAATATACCAATAAAGGAAATCTAGTTGCCGTGATTTCTAATGGAACAGCCGTACTAGGCCTTGGAGATATTGGTGCTGAAGCCTCAAAACCCGTCATGGAAGGTAAGGCGCTATTGTTTAAAATTTTCGCAGATATAGATGTATTCGATATTGAAGTGGATACTAAAAATATAGAGGACTTTATAAACACAGTTAAGAATATTGCTCCAACTTTTGGTGGAATTAATTTAGAGGATATAAAAGCTCCAGAAGCTTTTGAAATTGAAGAACGTCTAAAGGCAGAACTTACTATTCCCGTAATGCACGGAGACCAACATGGAACCGCAATTATATCTGCTGCGGCACTTTTGAATGCCTTAGAACTTGCGGAAAAGAAAATTGAGGAGGTAAGAGTCGTTGTTTCTGGGGCAGGTTCTGCAGCCATTGCTTGTATCAAACTCTATGTCTTGCTGGGTGTTCGGAAAGAAAATATTGTAATGTTCGATAGTAAGGGGGCTATAAGTAAAGGGAGAGAAGGTCTTTCAGATAAACAAATAGAATTTGCTACCTCAAGAAAAATTAAGACGCTGGGAGAGGCCCTAGAAAATGCTGATGTCTTTTTAGGCCTTTCAATAGGAGGTGTTTTAAAGCCAGAGATGCTTTCTCTAATGGCAAAGGATCCTATTGTGTTTGCTATGGCAAATCCAGACCCTGAGATTGACTATGACTTGGCTTTAAAAACCAGAAAAGATGTCATCATGGCAACGGGGAGAACTGATTTTCCCAACCAGGTAAACAATGTTCTTGGCTTTCCTTATATATTTAGAGGAGCTTTAGACGTGCGGGCTACCAAAATTAATGAGGAAATGAAGATGGCAGCTGTGAAAGCCTTAGCCAGACTTGCGAAAGAGCCAGTGCCTGAGCAAGTTAACATCGCTTATGCGGAAACACGCCTTAACTTTGGAAGAGACTACATTATTCCAAAGCCCTTCGATCCTAGATTAATCGTAGAAATCCCACCAGCAGTTGCCAAAGCGGCTATGGAATCTGGGGTTGCTCAAAACCCAATTAAAGATTGGGAGGCCTATAAAGAAGAGCTTCTTGAGCGAATGGGTAGTGAAGATAAAATCACTAAATTACTCATTAATAGGGCAAAACAAAACCCCAAAAGGATTGTTTATGCAGAGGCCGATCATCTAGACGTTTTAAAAGCTGCACAGCAGGTTTACGATGAAAAGATTGCGATCCCTATTCTACTTGGTCGTAGAGATGTGATACTCGAACTGATGACTGAAATTGAATTTGAAGGCGAGGACATTATTATTATCGATCCAAAATCTGATGAGGAAGAGAAAAAAAGAAATGAGTATGCGGAAGCTCTTTGGATGAAGAGAAGTAGAAAAGGAGTGACTTTATACGATGCTAAGAAGATTTTAAGAGAGCGAAACTATTTTGCTGCTATGATGGTAGAAAAAGGAGATGCAGACGCTATGCTTTCCGGATACTCAAGATCTTATCCTTCTGTATTAAAGCCTATTTTGGAACTCATCGGTAAAGAAAACGGAGTCACCAACGTAGCTGCGACAAACTTGATGAACTCTAAACGAGGTCCTATTTTTATTAGTGATACGTCTATCAATATTAATCCAGATGCCACAGTCTTAGCAAAAATTGCTCAAATGACAGCCAAAACGGTGAAGATGTTTGGCATAGAACCTGTTATTGCGATGGTATCCTATTCAAACTTTGGCTCGTCCAAAAATCCGAACGCCATCAAAGTAAAAGAAGCTGTAGATTATCTGCATAAGAATTTCCCTGAAATTGCTGTAGACGGAGAGTTGCAAGTTGACTTTGCTTTAAATAAAAAGATGAGAGCAGATAAGTTTCCATTTTCTAAATTGAACGGTAAAAAAGTAAACACACTTATCTACCCAAATTTGGATTCGGCAAATGGGACTTATAAATTAATGAAAGAGTTAAATAGCGCAGGCTCTATAGGGCCTATTTTAATGGGATTGAACAAGCCTGCCCATGTCTTTCAATTGGGAGCTAGTGTCGATGAGATGGTAAATATGTCTGCCGTAGCTGTTGTAGATGCTCAGCAGAAAAGTAAACGGAAACTTTAGAAGTCGCTGGTTTTCATTGATTTATACATATAAAAAATCAATTCATATCTTAACTTAATTTTATTACATTTGGTTCCTAAAATTAAGTTAAGATGATTACTCAGCTTAGAGGTAGATTGTTAGAAAAAAACCCAACACATATCGTGGTAGATTGTAATGGTATAGGGTATGAAGTAAACATCTCACTTCATACCTTTTCTCGTTTAAAAGGTGAAGAACAGATAACTATTTACACCCATTTACAAGTCAAAGAAGATTCACATACCTTGTATGGGTTTATGGAAAAAGCAGAACGCTTGGTTTTCCGTCAATTGCTTTCAGTCTCTGGGATTGGCGCTAATACTGCTAGAATGATGTTGTCTTCATTGACCCCGGAACAAGTGGTAGAAGCAATTTCCACAGAAGATTCGGATACCATACAGAGCGTAAAAGGTATTGGTAAAAAAACAGCTCAGAGAGTCATTTTAGATCTTAAAGATAAAATCCGATCTTCTGAAGAGTACTCAGAAATTGTAAATACGCCTTCAAATTCCAATAAAGAAGAAGCTCTTTCTGCATTGGAGACATTGGGTTATACCAGAAAACAATCTGGGAAAATTATTTCAAAAATTTGTAATAATAATCCCGATGCTAACGTTGAAGATATAATAAAGCTAGCCTTAAAAAATCTGTAAAACTTTTGAACCAAAAAAGATTGTCCCTTAACATAAATTTTAAATTTTATTTTCTTCTTGTATTTCTAGTATTTTTTTCTTTAGAAATATATGCTCAAGATGAACAGGATTCTATATCTCAAGGTTCAACTTATGGCACTATTTCTATGCCAAATCCTTCTAGCGTAGTTTCTAAATATGAATATGACTCCTATTTAGATAAATATATTTATACTGAGAAAATAGGATCTGTAAACACCAAATTCCCTTTGGTTTTGACACCTAAAGAATTTGAAGCTTTAGTTTTGGAGGAACAGATGAAATCTTATTTTAAACAAAAATCTGATGCCGCTTTAGGCAAAGGAGATGAAGAAAATCAAAAAAATTTAATTCCAATTTTTTATGTCAACAATTCTTTTTTTCAATCTGTATTTGGAGGAAACCAAATAGAAGTTAATCCTAGAGGGTCTGTTGCTGTAGATATGGGGATCCTGTATAGTAAACAGGATAACCCAGCACTATCCCCGAGAAACCAGAGTAACCTCACTTTCGATTTTGACCAGCGAATAAGTATGAGCCTTCAAGCATCGGTAGGGACACGACTACAGGTTAATGCTGAATATGATACTGAATCTACATTTGATTTTCAGAATCAAGTGAAAATGGATTATACTCCTACAGAAGACGACATTATACAAAAAATTGAGGTTGGTAATGTCAACATGCCCTTAAACAGTACTCTTATCCAAGGTTCGCAAAGTTTATTTGGGGTAAAAACACAATTGCAATTTGGAAAAACAACCATCACTGGGGTCTTTTCAGAATTGAATTCCGAACGTCAAAGCGTCAATATCCAAGGTGGCGCAACGGTAAGAGAATTTGATAAATTCGCTTTGGATTATGATGAAAACAGACACTTCTTTTTATCTCAGTTTTTTAGAGACCAATATGATGAGGCTCTGCAAAATTATCCTTTTATAAATAGTAGAATACAAATTACAAGGGTTCAGGTTTGGATAACGAACAGAACGAATAACACGGAGACCATTTCCGATTCTAGAAATATTGTGGCTTTACAAGATTTGGGTGAAAGTGACCCAGATAAAATAGGGCTTTTCTTCGATAATATAGGAAACCCCATAGCTCCGCCAATTCCAAACTTCTTATTTAACCCCAATGGAAGACCTAATAATGCTAACAACGCTTTTAATCCAGACGGAATAAATGGCGGAGCTAACTCTATTTTGAACAATCAAATAAGAGATATAGCAACAATCCAACAAGGTTTTGGGGTTGCCGACCCTTTTGTTTCAGAAGGACGAGATTATGCCATTCTGGAAAATGCTAGAGAACTACAGCCTAATGAGTTTTTTCTAAACACACAACTCGGCTATATTTCTTTAAACCAACGTTTAAATAATGACGAAATTTTAGGGGTTGCTTTTGAATATACTACAACCGATGGGAGAGTGTTTAGAGTTGGAGAATTTGCAAACGGAGGACCTCCCGGGACAGAGACTCAAGAGAATACAGAAGAACAAGGGGAGCAAATAGCGCTTAATCAAAATTTAATTGTTAAACTTCTTAAGAGCCCAGTTACGATTGTACAAGAGCCTATCTGGGACTTGATGATGAAAAATTTCTACAGTCTTGGGGCGAATGGGCTTGAGCAGGACGGTTTTAGATTTAATATTTTATACGCAGATCCTCAGCCTGTCAATTTTATCATCCAAGCTCCTGGAGGTACTACTCCGTTGCCCGATGATGTGGATGAAACCAATCTTTTGCAAGTTTTAGACCTTGATAGGTTAAACCTAAATAACGACCCTGTAAACGGTGGTGATGGCTTTTTTGATTTTGTTTCTGGAATCACCATAGATCCTGAGAATGGGATTATCAAGTTTACAAAAGTGGAACCTTTTGGTGAATATCTTTTTAATAAATTGGATTTAACCCCCGAAACTGGTCCAGAGAACTACGATAATCCTGAAACCTATAATGAGAATCAAACCAAGTATGTTTTCAACTCGCTATATTCTACAACTAAGACTCAAGCTCAACAAGACGGAGCACAACAGAACAAATTTCAATTAGCAGGACGGTATAAAGCGTCTAGCACAGGAGGCATCCCAATTGGAGCATTTAACGTTCCAAGAGGTTCAGTATCAGTTACTGCAGGAGGGCGGACTCTACAAGAAGGAATCGATTACACGGTTGATTATGAGTTAGGCCGAGTAAATATTCTAGATGAGGCTTTATTAGCTTCAGATACACCCATACAAGTATCTACAGAAAATAATGCGCTTTTCGGAAGACAAACCAAACGGTTTACCGGGATAGATGTTCAACATAGATTTAGCGAAGAATTATTGCTAGGAGGTACGTATTTAAATTTAAACGAAAGACCAATTACCCAAAAGGCAGATTACGGGACAGAACCTATAAATAATAGTATTTACGGAGTCAATTTCAATTATAATACAACTGTTCCCTTTTTTACTAGGTTGGTTAACAAACTGCCTAATATTGATACAGATGTGGAGTCTAATTTTTCTTTGAGAGGAGAGTTTGCTTACTTAAGGCCCGGAACTCCCAAGGCAAGTGATTTTGAAGGGGAAGCCACTAGTTATGTGGATGACTTTGAGGGTTCGCAAACGAGTATCTCTGTTATTGATCCCTTGTCCTGGAAACTAGCGAGTGTTCCCGTAGGATATCGAGGGCCAAATGATGCTAATGGTACATTTGATAGTAATGACGACTTAAGTATTAATGATTATAGAGCTAAATTAAACTGGTATACCATAGATCCTATTTTCTATAGTTCTCAACGGCCTGCGGATGTTACTGATCAAGACCTTTCTCAATACTACTCTAGGAGAGTTCTTGTGAATGAAATATTTCCTAATGTAGATATTGTACCAGGACAAATTCAAACCTTATTTCCTTTAGATCTTGTGTATAGACCAAGCGAAAGAGGGATGTACAATTATAACCCTGCCGCTTCAAATGATAATATTCTTCCTAATCCAGATCAGAACTTTGGAGGTATTATGAGGGGTTTGCAAACGACAGATTTCGAGCAATCTAATGTAGAGTTTGTTGAATTTTGGGTCATGGACCCTTTTATTTATCCTGAAAATGCTGGAAATAACGGAGGTAAAGTCGTTCTCAATTTTGGAAGTATTACTGAAGATATCTCAAAAGATGGAAGGAAACAATTTGAAAATGGTCTTCCAGAAGATGGGGGGAATTCAAATACGTTATTAACTAATTTCTCAAAAGTTCCTAGTAATCAATCCTTAGTCTATGCTTTTGATACTGAAGGCCAAGAGCGAATTAATCAAGATGTAGGTTATGACGGGCTGCTCAATAGCGATGAGGCACTAAAGTTTCCTGCGTTTGCCAATTTCGAAGATCCTTCAAATGACGATTACCAGTACTATCTTGACGGCGACGGAGACCTTTTAAACCGATACAGAAACTTTAATGGAATGGAGGGAAATAGCCCTGTAGAGGTTACTGAAAACAATAGAGGAAATTCTGCCTTTCCAGATGTTGAGGACATCAACTTAGATAATACTATGAATACTATTGACAGTTACTACGAATATGAGGTTCCTGTCTTTCCTAATATGAGTGTTGAGAATAATACAAGTTCTGTTGCTGGGATCAATTCAGACTACATCACCGACGTTAAAGAGGTGATCACGATACTCCAAAACGGGCAGGAAATTGAGGCGAGATGGATACAATTTAGAGTTCCTCTAAGGACGAGTGAAGAATTTGCTGTTGGAGGGATAAGTGATTTACGATCTATTCGATTTATGAGAATGTTTATGACTGATTTCAGCCAAGAAACCATTCTGAGATTTGGAACTTTAGAGTTGATAAGAGGAGATTATTTCACATACGATTTACCCGTACTTCCAGACGGTCAAAATCCCAATACGGGGAATACTCAATTTAATGTAGAAGCAGTCAGTGAGGAAATTACGTCTAATTATGTAACTCCCCCTGGTGTTTTAAGAGAAGAGTTGGTCAATAATAACGTGGCCATCCGAGAGGATGAAAAATCACTTTCCTTACGAGTGAAAAATCTGGAAGCGAAAGATTCTAGAGCCGTTTTCAAAAATTATCAAATTGACATGCGTCAATATGATAACCTAGAAATGTACCTCCACGCAGAGGCTTTGCCACCACCAGAGAATCAGCTTCAAGATGGTCAATTAACCGCCTTTATAAGGATGGGGATTGACTTTACAAATAATTACTACCAGATAGAGATTCCGCTTAAAGTAACAGATCCTCAAGATTTTTCTCCTCGGGGGATATGGCCTCTAGAAAATGATCTCAACTTACCTCTAGATTTACTTCAACAAATTAAATCTACAGTACTTGGCGATGATAATCTAAGTAACTTGGAACTCAATTATTTTGATGAATCTTTAAATCCTGTTGCCGGTACTTTTAATGAGGGATTAAAAGTTGGAATCATTGGTAATCCCAGCTTTGGAAATATACGGGTCATGATGTTGGGGTTAAAAAACTCGAGCAATCAAAATGTGTCAGGGGAAGTCTGGTTTAATGAGATGAGACTTACAGGGCTTAAAAACGAAGGAGGTTGGGCTGCAGTCCTAAATCTAGATACAAATTTTGCAGATTTTGCAAATGTATCTGCAAGTGGTCGAAGAAGTACTGTAGGCTTTGGGGCTATAGAACAAGGACCCAACCAAAGGAGTAGAGAGGACATCCAGCAATACGACCTAGTGACTGGCCTTAACTTGGGTCAAGTCTTGCCTAAAGATTGGGGGGTCAAAATACCACTAACCTATAATAGAGGGGAAGAGTTGATTACACCTCAATTTGATCCTGTTTTCGGAGATCTAGAACTCGAAACCTTACTGGATAATACAGCAGATGAAGTAGATCGAGCAGAATTTGCAGAACAGGCAGAAACCTATACCAAACGACAGGGAATAAGTGTCATCGGTCTACGAAAAGATAGGACCAATCAAGAAAAAACACCAATGCCTTATGACATCGAAAACTTCACATTATCCGCGAGTTACAATCAAACTGATTATAGGGATTTTGAAATTAGAGAATCCTTAGACCAGAATGTGGATGCTGCCTTAACCTATGGATTTAATTTTAAACCCTTGGAGGTTAAACCACTAGAGAAGATAGGCCTTTTTAAAAGCCCCTATTTTGCTATCTTCAAAGATTTCAATATTAACCTGCTTCCCAATAGTATTACTGCTGGTGCAAACATAAATAGGCAATACAACGAGTTGAGATTTAGAGAGTTCAACCTTTCTCCAGGAAGTTTAGGAACTCCGAAATTATTTCAAAGAAATTATTTTTTCGATTGGCAATATGCCATTGATTATAATCTGACGAAGTCATTAAATTTCAATTTTAATGCCTCTACCAACAGGATTGTGAGGAATTATATCGATGAAAATAACGTTCAAGATAATAGCATAGGAATTTTTGATGATTTTTTTGATATCGGAATTCCAAATAGACACTACCAACAACTACAGCTTAATTATACCTTACCCTTTAATAAAATCCCTTTCCTTAAGTTTGTTCAAACTCAATATTCTTACACTGGAGATTTCTTATGGACTAAAGGATCTGAGATTTTAAGAGATCTAGAAGGTATTCCAGATCTAGGAAATTCCGTTCAAAACTCTGCAAGGCATCAGATCAATTCCAATTTAAACATGTCTAGCTTTTATAATTACCTTGGCTTAACCAAAAAAAGAGCTCAAAATCCATCACAAATCAAACGAAATGTAAGTCGAAGAAGAGGAACCGAAAATTTAGAGCAAGACCCCCAAAATCAAAATAACCAAGAAAACGCTCAAACGGAACTTACTATAGGCGATAAAGCTCTAAATACAGTCATAGGTTTAGTGACAGTCTTGGACCGAGTACAAGTAAATTATTCTGATACAAAAGGGATTTTCTTACCTGGCTATACCAATAATATTGGTTTTGGAGGAACCCTAAAACCTACTGCGGGGTTTACCTTTGGAAGTCAAAACGACATTCGTCGAGAGGCTGCGATAAAAGGATGGTTAACCATGTATCAAGATTTCAACGAACAATATATACGGACAGATAACCAACTATTGGATGTACAAGCGGGACTGAAATTATTGCCGGGGATGACAATAGATTTGATTGCCAATAGAATGTATTCTGATACGTATACAGAAAATTTCAGAGTAGACCCTGAGACCATGGCCTACAATTCTATTATTCCTAACACTTATGGGAATTTCAATATTTCGACAAATATGATTCGTACTTCTTTTAATACAAGTACGAAAGAATTTTCTGAGAATTTTGAAACGTTTAGGGAAAATCGTTTTATCGTTGCCAACAGACTTGCAGAACAAGCTGGTATAAATATAAACGATCCAAATAATATAGACGAAAATGGATATCCAATTGGTTTTGGAAGGACAAGTCAAGCAGTTCTTTTGCCGTCTTTCCTTTCCGCTTATACAGGATCCGATCCCCAAGGAGAAGATTTGAGTCCTTTTAGGGATATCCCTATTCCTGGATGGAATATAAAATATACTGGGTTGATGAGGGTAACTTGGTTTCGTGAAACCTTTAATCGCTTCTCTATTCAACATGGTTATAGATCCTCTTATACTGTCAATCAATTTCAAACCGATTTAGAATTTAATAGAAGAGATCCTCTTGGAGATTTCAATACAGATCAAAATGGAAATTTTAGAACAGAACTTTTTATTTCTAATGTGAATTTAATAGAAGAGTTTAGCCCTTTGATTAAATTGGATTTTGAAATGAAAAATTCGGTGAGTATTCTCGCTGAAATTAGAAGAGATAGAGCTTTATCTTTGAGTTTCAACAACAATCTGTTAACTGAAATGCAGGGAGATGAGTATATCGTGGGTCTAGGGTATAGAGTTAAAGATCTTACTGTTGTCACTCAATTTGAAGGAAATAGAAGGGTTTTAAGTAGCGATTTGAACTTAAAAGCAGATCTTTCTTTACGAAGAAACGAAATAATTATTAGAAATTTGGACGTGCTGAGTAACCGTGTTACTTCGGGTCAAGACATTTGGTCCATAAATTTTGTGGCTGATTATGCATTTACTAAAAATTTAACTGCTTTATTTTTCTACGATCACGTATTTTCGCGAAACGCAATCTCAACTATATTTCCACAAACAACCATTAGAACAGGACTTACATTGAGATATAATTTTGGAAACTAAAACACCTTAAAAATGAATACACCAGATAACTTAAAGTACACCAAAGATCACGAGTGGATCAAAATTGACGGAGATATCGCCACCATTGGAATTACAGATTTCGCACAAAGTGAATTAGGAGACATTGTGTATGTAGAAGTCGAAACTGTTGGAGAAACCTTAGATAAAGATGAGGTTTTTGGAACTGTAGAAGCTGTTAAAACTGTATCTGATTTGTTTCTACCTTTAACTGGTAAAATCATTGAATTTAATGGAGAGTTAGAAGATGAACCAGAAATAGTTAATGAAGAGCCTTACGAAAAGGGATGGATGATTAAAATGGAAATAGCAGATCACAACGAAGTTAAAGAACTTATGGATGCGGAAGCTTATAAAGCTCATACTGACTAGTCAATTACTATTGCCTGCTGCTATTTTATGTACGGTAAGTATTTTAGTTCTTTCCATTTCAGATATAAGTAGCCTTCCCAAATTTCAAATAAGTTTTGAGGATAAACTTTATCACTTTATAGCTTACTTTGTTTTAAATTCGATTTGGCTACTTGCTTTATTGCAAAAAAATGGAGATCAGTTAAGAAAGCATTTGTTGATTTCTCTTAGTATTATTGCTTTTGGTATTATTATTGAAATAGTACAAGAAAGCGTAACAGACTACAGGGTTTTTGATATATTCGATATTTTAGCGAATAGTATAGCTGTAGGAGTAAGTTTTTTCTGCTTTATGCTAGTCAAAAAAAGTTTTTTGAAAAAATAAAATCAAATTCAAAGTAAATTTTATTTTTTTTATACTTTAGTAACTTATTTAAAAATATAATATGGAACCGAAAAAGAATCCGAAAAAAGACCTGTCTAAGAGAAGCTTTCTGTTTTTTCAGATTGGACTTGTAGTAGTTCTTGCTATTACTTTAACAATGATCGAATGGAAAACTTATGATAACGATGATATAGATACTGGTATTGTGAATTTTGACATGTTAGATGAAGAAGATGTGCCAATTACAGAGATCCAAAAGACACCACCGCCACCACCGCCACCACCACCTGCACCAGAGGTTATTGAGGTGGTAGAAGATGACGAAGATGTAGAGGAGGTTGTTATAGAATCTACTGAAACCGATCAAAACGAAGTTGTTGAAGTTGAAGATGTAGAAGAAGTCGAAGAAGAAATCGGAGATGTTCCTTTTGCTATTATTGAAAGTGTTCCAATTTTTCCTGGATGTGAAGGCCTTAATACCAATGATGAGCGTAAAAAATGCATGAGTCAAAAAATCACGGCTATCGTAACTAAAAATTTCGACACAGGCTTAGCTGCAGATCTTGGATTAAGTGGTATAAATAGAGTATACGTTCAGTTTAAAATCGATAAAAAAGGTAATATTGTAAATGTAGCCGCACGTTCCCCTCACCCAAGATTACAATCTGAAGGTGAACGAGTCATCAAAAAACTACCTAAAATGAAACCTGGTCAGCAACGTGGACAGAATGTTGGTGTATTATATTCCTTACCTATTACCTTTAAAGTACAAGATTAAATTCAATTTAAATACAATTCAATAAATCCCGAATTCAACATTCGGGATTTTTTTTATTACTTTTTTTCCAATCCGCTATTAATGAAGTGCTTCCCTTACCTGTTTCTGTTTATTGGCTTCTCTGCGTTTGGCCAAAACTTTGTTTCACAAACAGAAAGTTACCCCACATTTTCACAATGTAAGGATACCCTAAAAACAGACCAAGAGTCTTGCTTCAAAACTCAGTTGAAATCACTTATTTTAAAATACTATAAAGAGCCAGAAGTGGTTGCCAAGGAAGATTATAAGGGAACAGCAACAGTTATTTTTGAAGTCGATAAAGAAGGCGGTTTTTAAGTTTTGTATGTCAACTCAGATTATGAAGAGTTCAATATAGAATTCGAGCGAGTTTTCGAAGAGTTACCTCCTATCACACCTGCTACTTATAATGGGAAGCCCACATATGTTCAGTTTAGAATGCCTATTCAAATTCCCTTAACTCCAACACTTTTCGATGACACAACTGCTGTAAAAGAAAATCCCTTAGAGAGTTACCAAAAGGAATTAGATGATCTTACTATTAAAGATTTTACTTATCCACAATTTGAGAGCGGTTTAAATATTCCTCTGTCCCATGAAGTTTATAACCGCTTTACAACTCGAATGGATAAAATCGGGACCAATGCTCATACCGCCTCTAAACCTTATCGCTATACTGAAGTTCAACCGTATTACGATTTTAAGGAAGAGAATGAGGCATTATTTTACGATAAAAAAACGTGGTTTGGTAAGAAACTATTCAACGAAAATACCTTTCAAATTCAAGGCGAGAACTATTGGTTCACTTTTGACATTGCAGCAGACCTTCAAGTGGGAAGGGATTTTGAAGAATCTTTGACCACCTACAACAATACCAGAGCAGGTATTTTTCAAGGGGGGTTTAGGAGAACGGCTCAATTTTTACACAGTGATTTATGAAAGTCAAGGCAAGTTTGCTGGCTATTACAATGATTTAGCAAACGAACTTGGCAGAGAAGGTTCCAGTCAAGTCCTCATTCCTGGACGAGGGATAGGAGAGCCTTCTAGAGATGGTTTCGACTATCCGGTAGTGGAAGGCTATTTGACCTATGAAGCAGCAGACTTTTTAGATATTCAATTTGGAAGAGGGAATAATTTTATTGGAGATGGCTGTAGGTCCCTCATTATGAGTGATAATGCGAGTCCAAATGCCTATGTAAAGATGAATACAAACTTCTGGAAATTTAAGTATACCAATACTTGGTCGTCTTTAAGAAACCCAAATACGCTTACCGATGGTGGTGCTTTTCTCACCAAATATATGGCAACACATTATCTAAGTTACAATGTGAATAAGCGATTTAATATTGGTCTCTTCGAATCCGTTTTATTTGAAAGTGAGCCAAACCGAGGTTTCGATTGGAACTTTATCAATCCAATACTATTCTACAATATGGTAGAATATACAACTGGCTCTAGATCTGGTAAATCCCTTATCGGTTTAAGTTATAAGTACAAATGGACAGATCAAATCAATACTTACGGGCAGTGGTTAATCGATGAGTTTTCTTTAGACGATGTTACTGCAGGTAATAATAGTTGGAAAAATAAATTTGGATTTCAACTGGGAGTAAAGTATGCAGATGCTTTTAAGGTGGATAATCTTTTTTTTCAATTAGAATATAACCAAGTGAGACCTTATACCTATTCTCACAATACTTTAAATCTTCATTATACAAACGATAATCAGTCTATGGCTTACCTTTGGGGAGCAAATTTCAGAGAACTTCTTCTCATTTCAAGATATAAAAAAGACAGGTGGTATGGCCATGCTAAATTTATTTTTGGCGAACGTGGTTTCGAAACCAATGCGGATAGTGACCCATTTTACGGATCAGACTTACTTGGAGATGAACGGCTAAGAATTGTTGATGAGGGCATCAAAATAGGCCAAGGTAATAAGGCAAACTCTTATTACGGGGAGCTGGAAGTAGGATTTATAATGAACCCAACTACAAACCTAAAGGTCTATCTGAATTTAATTCATAGGAAGTTTGATATTGCTCAAGATAAGGCTATAAACTTCGATAGAAATACAACTTGGGTGAACTTGGGTTTTAGGACAGATATATTTAACTGGTATTACGATTATTAACCCAATACTTAGTAAATATTTACGAACGTCTGCTTCCTAAAAAAAACTTTTTAAACGTATCTTTGCAAAAAGTTTCGAATATTGTCAGACTCTATTGCATATACACAAGTTTCTTCCTGGATACATGATTTTAAAGAACTCACAAAGGTAAGATTAGCCCTTAGTGTTGTATTTTCTTCAATTGCTGGCTATTTATTAGGTGTAGACACTTTTAATATCGGTCAACTCGTATTATTAGCGCTAGGAGGATACGCCATGGTAGGTGCTTCTAATGCTTTTAATCAAATCATAGAAAAGAACTTAGATGCAAAGATGAAAAGGACCAAAAATCGTCCTCTACCATCTGGTAGTATGTCCACTAATACTGCTTTTTCAATTGCAACTCTTCTCACCGTAATTGGATTGTCATTCCTTTTTATTATCAGTCCTATAACCGCCATGTTTGGGGCGATATCTATTTTTCTTTATGTGAGTGTTTACACTCCATTAAAAACGATCACTCCGCTTTCGGTTTTTGTAGGAGCATTTCCAGGGGCCATTCCGTTTATGTTGGGATGGGTAGCTGCAACAGGCTCTTTTGGGATTGAAGCAGGAGCCTTATTTATGATTCAGTTTTTCTGGCAATTCCCCCATTTTTGGGCTTTAGGTTGGTGGTTGTATGATGATTATAAAGAAGGAGGCTTTTTTATGCTACCTACAGGTAAAAGAGACAAAAGCACAGCAATACAAATTATCCTTTATACCATATGGACCCTCATTGTTTCTATAATACCGGCATTGGGTATTACTGGAGATTTAAAACTATCCATAGTTTCTGCGGTCTTAGTGTTTATATTAGGCTTGATTATGCTTTTTTATGCCATCAAGCTTTTTCAGAAACGAGAGATCAAATATGCCAGACAGCTTATGCTGGCCAGCGTGTTTTACATTACCTTAATACAAATAATTTACGTATCAGATAAATATATCAGAATATGGTTTTAGATGAAAAACACAAACGTGCAAGGATGATGATGATGTGGTTTGGCATCATAAGCATGGCGATGATGTTTGCAGGATTAACAAGCGCTTACGTTGTGAGTAAAAGCAGGCCAGATTGGCTTACAGATTATCAATTACCAGATGTTTTTATTTGGAGTACGTTAGTTATATTTATAAGTAGTATTACATTTCATTTAAGCAAAAAATTTACTTCTGAAGGTGATTTAGGAAAGGCTAATGCTATGATAATTTCTACATTTATTTTAGGAGTCCTTTTCGTGGTGATGCAGTTTGTCGGATTTAATGATATTGTAGAGGCAGGGTATTATTTTACGGGAAGTGCTAGTAGTGTTACAATGTCTTTTATTTATCTATTAGTTTTAGCTCACCTTGTCCATGTCTTGGCAGGCCTTATCGTTTTGCTAGTCGTAATTTATAATCATTTTAAAAAGAAATATTCTAAAGGGAATATGCTAGGGTTACGCTTAGGTGTCACCTTCTGGCACTTTGTAGACGGGCTTTGGCTTTACCTCTTTTTGTTTTTATATTTCTTTAGATAATAAGAAATTTGTCTATTTTTGTAGGACACTAATATTTGACTTTTATGGAAGCTACTACCGTTGCAAAAACAGGTACTGAAGGACAAACATGGGGAGGAGGTGAAGAAAAACCTCTAAAGGCCAGTTACGGAAAATTAATGATGTGGTTTTTCATCTCATCAGATGCACTTACATTTTCAGGCTTTTTAGCAGCTTATGGTTTTTCAAGATTTAAGTTTATTGAAGAATGGCCTATAGCCGACGAAGTGTTTAATCACTTTCCATTTTTACATGGTGTAGATGCACCTATGTATTATGTCGCATTAATGACGTTTATTTTGATATTCTCATCAGTCACAATGGTTCTTGCCGTAGATGCAGGCCATGAGATGAAAAAAGATAAAGTAGTGACCTACATGGCATTAACCATTCTAGGGGGCGTTATTTTTTTAGGATCTCAAGCATGGGAATGGAAAAACTTTATTCAGGGTGAATATGGAGCAGTCGAAACCAGAAGCGGAAAGATTATTCAGTTTGTAGATGCAGATGGAGACCGTATTGCTTTAGATGAATTTGCTACGGCTTCACCCAAAGATAGAACGCAGCATTTAGCCAAAAATGGTATTTGGTTTAGTTCAGAATCTTCTTTAAACCCTATGGCTCTAGAAGATGTAAAGAGGGGATTTGAGGCTAATGAGAATCTTCGTGTTAGAACTATGCAAATAACAGAAGAAGGTGAAAAAGAAATTTTAACTAGAGAAGAATCTTTACTGAAATTAAACACTTCTGGTGTAGGTATTATAGAAGGGGCTAGTCTTAGCCAAAACGAGTATGGAGCACCTCTTTTTGGTGGTTTCTTCTTCTTTATTACAGGTTTTCACGGTTTTCACGTTTTGTCTGGTGTACTTATACTTATTATCGTTTTCTTTAATGTCTTGGTTGGCACTTACGAGAAAAGAGGAAGTTACGAAATGGTAGAAAAGGTAGGTCTTTATTGGCACTTTATAGATTTGGTTTGGGTTTTTGTATTCACATTCTTCTACTTGGTTTAATTAATAATATACTGAATTTATAATAAAATGGCACACGATACAACACACGCAGAGCACGCAGGACCAAAAAAACGTATATGGCAAGTTTTTATTATTTTGTCTCTACTCACCATTTTAGAAGTAGGTTTAGGAATTTTAAAACCAGATTTTCTTGTACATAATGATTTGGTTTCCTTATCGTATCTCAACTGGATTTTTATTGTGCTTACGATTGTAAAAGCCTATTATATCGTTTGGGCATTTATGCATATGGAACATGAATCGCCAAGTTTAAGAAGAGTTGTCGTCTGGTCAGGTATATTTTTAATTAGTTATTTGATAGCTATACTATTGATAGAAGGGTCTTATATTCAAGAAGTCTACACCGATGGATACATTACCTGGGATTTCTAAAAAAATAAGGTTAAATATAATTCAAAAGGCGGTTTACTAAAATCGCCTTTTTTATTTTTGCACATAATTTTATCAGATGAAAAAATACGCTGTTCTTATTGTTTTGTTCGTTCTTCCTTTAGTAGCGTATTTATTTTTCTCTAGCGGGATCAATAGTTTTGGCAAACTCCCTGTGCTTAAGGAGAATCTTTCCTTATTGAATGAATTTGAAACCGACGAAATCGGTTTCGATAATAAGATTACAATCCTAACTTTCTTCGGGAACGATTTCGATGTAAAAAAGGTACATGCTTTCAATATGAAAGAGAAAATCTATGACCGTTATCATAAGTTTGACGATTTTCAAGTCGTTACATTAGTCGCAACAAATTCTGAAGATAAAATCGCAGACTTCAAAAGTGTAATTAATAAAACTTCAGATGCTGCAGATTGGTTTTTTCTTGAACTACCAGATGCTCAAATTAAAAAGGTTTTTGAAAGTTTGGAATCTGATTTAAAACTCGACACTAAGTCTTCTTCAACCTATGCTTTTATTATTGATAAGAAAATGAGCTTGAGAGGAAGGAGCGATGACGAAGAAGAAGGCACAAAATATGCCTACGATTTAAGTAACATAAAAGAGGTGAGCGATAAAATGAATGATGATGTTAAAATCATTCTTGCAGAATATCGATTTGCTTTAAAAAAGAATAATGCGCAAAGAGAAAAAAGACCATGAAAAAATACTCTTACGTAGGAATATCACTTATAATTTTAGTGTTTGGAATTTGGGTGGTTAGTGAATACTTAGCCCGTAATTCCAAGGAAAGTTTATCCTACATAGAAATAGAAGGCAAACCTAAAAAAGTTCCTGAATTCAACTTTAAAAATCAGAATAATAAAACTATTAGCAACGAGGATTATCTTGGTAAAGTTTATGTAGTTGAGTTCTTTTTTGCTACTTGTCCAACCATTTGCCCTATTATGAATGAAAATTTATTGGAGGTACAAGATAAGTTCTATGGCAAGATGAATTTTGGAATAGCTTCATTTACTATTAACCCTGACCATGACACTCCTGAAGTTTTGAAAAAGCATGCAGAAGAGCTTGGTGTTAAGCATTCCCATTGGAATTTCTTAACCGGCGATAAAGATAAAATTTATGAGCTTGCCAATAAAGGCTTTAATATTTATGCCCGTGAAGATGAGAACGCAGAGGGTGGGTTTGAGCACTCTGGGTTTTTCGCTTTGATTGACCAAGAAGGATATATCCGAAGTAGAACAGATGAAGCAGGAAACCCTATTATTTTTTACCAAGGTTCGGTTCCTATCGATAATAATAGTGGTGAAGGGCATGAAACCCAGCAAATTGATATTTTAATGGAGGATATTCAAATTCTTTTGAAATGAAAGCTAGCTTAATCAAATCCGATAAAACGATGATTCCAATTATTATTGGACTTTCCATCGTCGTTCCAATAGTGGTCATTGTACTTATGAACCTGCCAACCCGTTATAACCTTCTTGGTTTGGATGTTGGGACATTCCCCTTTTTTCATGCAGTTATCAATGGCCTTACAGCAATACTCCTATTTCTAGGGTATAGATTTATAAAGCAAAAGAAAAAAGTCGAGCATAAAACTGTGATGATTACAGCTTTTGGTTTGTCGGCTCTTTTTCTAGTTAGTTACGTCATTTCTAAGATGAGTATCGATCCAGTTCCTTACGGGGGTGAAGGTTTTTTAAGGTACCTTTATTTTTTTATTCTTATTACACATATTGCCTTATCGGGGATAATTATTCCTCTAGTTCTTTTTACGATGTATAGAGGCTTGACGGGTGAATATGATAAGCATAAAAAAATTGCGAGATGGACCTTTCCTATTTGGATGTATGTTGCTATAACAGGGGTTTTAGTCTACTTATTTATGTTACCCTATTACTAAATTAATGATCATGATGAAAGCAAAAAGAATTTTACTTACAGTGGCATTGCTCCTGTTTTTTGTCTTTGAGGCCAGTTCCCAATGTTCTATGTGTAGAGCCGTATTGGAGTCTGAAGCAGATCAAGGCGCTGCAGAAGCTATAAACGATGGTATAGTTTATCTAATGGCTTTTCCTTATATTTTGGTAGGGGGTGTACTCTACGTCATTTATAGAACTTTTAAAAATAAAAAATCTCAACAAAACTCATAAAATGAAAAAAGTATTTTATCTATCCACTTGTGATACCTGCAAGCTAATTTTAGGTAAGTTGTCTTTGCCTGAAGATATAGAGTTACAGGACCTTAAGAAAAATCATATTTCTGAAGAGGACTTAGAATACCTTTTTAAATATACAAGATCTTACGAACTCCTACTTAATAAGAGAGCTCAAAAATATAAAGAAGAGGGATTAAAAGATGAGAACCTGTCTGAGGAAGAAATAAAAACCTGTATTTTATCACATTATACCTTTTTAAAACGACCTATATTTATTTATGATGAAAAGATATTCATAGGAAATGATAAGCACACCGTAGATGCTTTGAAGTCTTTGTTTCATGAGTAAACGAGTTCAAGCGTTAATTGCTGCATTATTTGCAACCTCTGTATTCGGTATCACTCATACTTTGGCTAAAGGTTTGATGCCAGTATATGTACAGCCCTTAGGTTTTATATTTATAAGAGTATTAGGTGCTGGTACTCTATTTTGGATAGTGAGTTTTTTTATCAAAAATGAAAAAATTAAAAGGGAGCATTGGCCAAGACTATTATTATGCGCTCTACTTGGGATGGCTCTCAATATGCTGTTTTTCTTTAAGGGTTTGAGTTTAACTACTCCAATTAATAGCTCTGTAATTGTGACCATAACTCCCATTTTGGTATTTGTATTATCTGCACTGTTGATAAGAGAAAAAGTAACTTGGCTCAAGTGTTTGGGAGCTCTAATCGGTCTGTTTGGAGGACTCACTTTAATTATATTTGGCGTACAACAACAAGTTGATGCTCCTAATATTCCACTTGGTAATGCAATGATTTTTATCAATGCCACGTCCTACGGTTTGTTTTTAATTGTTGCCAAACCTTTAACCAAAATCTATCACCCTGTTACACTTATGCGTTGGCTATTTTTAACCTCTATCCTTATAAATCTACCCATTGGTTGGACAGAGTTTGTAAGTGTAGAATGGCAAGCTTTGCCTTTTGCTGCTATCTGGCGAATTGGATTTGTGGTCGTAGGGACTACTTTTTTAACTTATCTGTTGAATATCTTTGCACTCAAATATTTGTCTGCTTCTACTATTGGAGTATTTGTATACTTACAGCCTGTAATAGCTATAGCCTTTGCCATTATCTCTGGAGCAGATGAACTTAATGGGTTAAAAATTATTTCTGCTATACTCGTTTTCCTAGGGGTTTTTATGGTAACCAAAAATCCATCAAGGAAAAGAGCCAAAGCTTAATATATCTTCATCTTTTTAGGTGTTTGCATCAATTACTCACGGAGTAAAAAATCAATCACTAACTATGCAGTAAACACTTTTCAAATGCTCGAGAAGATCTGTAGGTATGGTTATTTTTTAAAAAAAAACTAACTTTTTGGAGAGAAACTCAGCGATTTTATTCTTGAAGTCCAGGCTTGGACCGTTCGGAATTTATCAATTAAATAGATGTTGTTATTTTTTCGGACACCGATTTAAAGACATATCGGTATTAAATAAATATTTAGTTTTAAAAGGCTCATTTATAATCTGAAGGATAAAAAAAAAGACCACCTTTTCAGGTGGTCTTTAAAATATACTAAGTTTTTTTACTTAGGCATTACTACACTATCAATTGCATGAATCACTCCATTAGAAGCAGCAACATCTGTAATGACAACAGTAGACTTTCCACCATTTCCATCAGTTAAAATTACTTTTCCATCTTCTAGGCTTAAGTCAATCTTTCCACCTTGTACAGTGTCTACTGTAAATTTACCATTATTCTCAGTAATTGCGCTTATTAACGCAGCAGCCTCAAACTTTCCAGAAACTACATGGTAGGTAAGTACACTTGCTAATTTTTCTTTGCTTTCTGGCTTTAATAAACTTTCTACGGTACCTTCTGGTAACTTATTGAAAGCATCATTCGTTGGTGCTAACACCGTAAATGGACCTTCACTACTTAAAGTTCCAACTAAATCTGCGGCTTTTACTGCTGCAACTAATGTTGTAAATGCATCATTTCCAGCAGCTACTTCTACAATGTTTGAATTTTCCATAATTTATATATATTTATTTATTAGATTACAAATTTGCGTTATTTCCCTACTTGTTTAAGTTAATGAATAGATCATTGAGCAAAATATTAGTATTAACTTCAACTTATGGTTTGTAAGCTAAAAGGTTGGATGGCTTTAGTATTTGAAAGTACTGTAGACATTAGCTTTTTTACAAAACCTAAAGTTAATGTGTTAATTTGTTCATGTAAACTGAATTTATTTTGACGTAAAAAAAGATTTTAAAGTGTTAACGTCAAGGAAATATTGCAATCGGATAGAGAAGATATGCTGTATATCTTGTTGAAATAAACTGCTAAACGTAGTTTCAAAATTATTCCCAGCTTCAGAAGTATTGCTAAACAATTGATTTCTATAGAGAGCGGTTAAAAAGCTCCCAGGAGCAAATTGCCAAGAATAATTCAAATCCAAATTCCAAGTACTAAAATTGATATCAGGATTGGAATCCAAGGCGGTTTTAGGTAAATTTTCGTTTTCAGATAGCCTTCCGTTAGGATTGAGATCATACATAAACTTGTCATATTCCACTATATCCCAATAATGTCTTAGTTGCAAGTTGAGACCGTGAAAAGGGTTAAAATTATAATTTGCAGAGATACTGTTAATTAAAATTGTCCTATCCCGTTCTCCAAAAACAGGTTCTTGCTCCAAAAAGTTAGCAAAGCCTCTGTCATTTTGTCGTTTATCGAATGTAAAGCTATAGACCATAAAGAAGTAGTCGTTGAATCTTACACGAGGTTTTAGGTTTAGGTTGTAAGCGTAAGAATCTCTCCCTTCTTCAAAAAATGTATTTGTATTTGCTCTTATGTCAATGGCGAAAGTACGATTGTAGTTAGATGAAAGAAATCCACCAAAACTTGTAAGATTTTCATAAATAAAAAATCGATTGTCGACGCGAGGTTCAAAATAATCAAACTGTCGTCCAGGTTCCATACCAATATTAAAACCATAAGTGTCTAGTTTAGGAGATGTGGCAAAGAAATCAGTAGACAACTCTAACTCAGTATAGGTGTTAGGGGAAGCCAACTATTTATAGAGAGATGAAAAGGTGAGTCTATAAGTTTGAAAGTTTGAGGTTGGCTCAAAAATACGATAAGAAGCTTCAGCTGTACTATTATTAAAATTATTTCTGAGTAAAAGCCCAAGGTCGTTAATGTCATACTTTTTATCTGCATAATCATGTCTTAGCGATAATTGGTACTGATCACTGATTTTGGCAATTTCTAAAGCAGAGCTAAAACCTGTCTTGTCATCGGTTTGGAGGTTGAGATGACTCATTTTGAATTCACCCGCAACTTTATAGGTGTTTTTGTTATTGATAAGGTCAAATAAAGCTCCTGTGACGTTTGCATTTCTGAAATCTCCAGAACGGGTCACGTTGGTGTTGATTAAACTTACCGAAGAATTCCTGTTGAATTGCTGGTCGACCACAAAATATTATAATTCGTTAATGGCTCTATAACCTGCTCTCTGGTCTGGTTTTGAAGAGTGTCCAATGCTAAAGCCTTAGTTGACTCTGTAATGGCATTAAAAATCCCTATACCAAGACCGTTTTTAAGACGCCCAGACATTTTAATAGCGTTCAGTAAATCAACTTCATTTGGTTCGTTTCCTAAGACTTCATTTTCTCCTAGATTTAAAGTTCCCGTAGGCTCATTTCCTACTCGTCTGGAAAAAAACAAATCTCCCTTGGTGAATAAATCTATGCCTTCGGTAAAAAATTGACGTTGTTCTGCAAACGTTTGCTCAAATGGGCCTATGTTGAGTACAACATCATCAAATCTAGCTTGACTAAAATCTGGAATAAGGGTAGCATCCAAAGTAAGATTGTCGGTGATGCCATATTTTAAATCAAGGCCGAGTTTAAAATCTGTGGAAGTTTGACCACCAACCGTATTAATGATTCCTGTTGTAAAAGGATATAAATTTAAACGCAATGGGGGTTGAAGATTTTTTATTCCAAAGAGTTGTCCGTGGTACAAACCCTCATAGCCTATAGGATTCCAAGCATATTCTGCTCGCTCTCTTCTAAAATATCTTCGGAATTGCACTCCCCAGCTTTGAACATTTGTTTTTGGAAACCTTAGTGTTCTATAAGGGATCTCCATTTCCAATTGCCATCCAAAATCGGTAAGCTTAACTGCGCTTTCCCAAACCGTATTCCAACCAAAATCCTGCCCTATACTCGGTAAGACAAGGCATCGACTTTGGTGCTAGAGCTGAAGACGATAAATTGAGTGTCATTTTGAGCATCGTTATTAGGGTTAAGAACCAGAGTAAAATAATCAGTTTGCCCAAACTCATCCCTAATGGTATTTTGACTCATGATTTTACTAGGATCATCATAGCGTTTTGCTGAAATAAATATTGCGTGGTCGTTATAAAATAATTTGACTTCTGTTCTTCGATCTGGTGTTGCAGGAAGGTTTATGTTAGGTGTAAATTGAACGAAGTCACTAGCGACTTCTATAGACTGCCAAACCTCATCCGATAAATGACCATCTATAACAGGCGCCTTGTCTTGTCTTGTGATTTGGTACTGCTTTTTGGTTTGTGAAAAAGTTAGACTAACCACACACAAAAAAAATAAACACGCCCAACGAGTAATCATAAAATTCAAACTTATAGGCTTATGACTTCACTTGATAAAAGAAGTAAAAAGACTTTTAAAGTTTATTATTAATCGTAATATTGCAATATATAGATATAAGAAATGGGAATTACACGCACAGAACTATTTACAAGCAAACAAAATGAATTTGCACAGATTGCTAAAGTACTTGGTCACCCAGCACGTTTGGCAATTTTGGAAGTCTTACTAAAGAGCAACACTTGTATTTGTGGAGATTTGGTTGAGGAATTAGGCTTAGCTCAATCGACTATCAGCCAACATCTAAAAGAGCTTAAAACTGCTGACATTATTAAAGGGAATATCGAAGGGACTTCAGTTTGCTATTGCATTAATGAAGAAAAGTGGTTTGAATTGAAGGCAATCTTCAATGAGCTTTTTGACAGGTATCCCAATCCAAAAGAATGTTGTTAAAGATTAATTTATTCCTTCTATTGATTTATGTTGATACTATTTACTTCGGGCTACAAAATTCTTCACACAAAGAATAAAACACCAAGAGCGCATAGAAAAAGTAGTCATTAAAAATAATTACAGATTAAGAAATTGATAGACTACTATTTTATAACCCTCTTAGAGAAGAATTACTCAAAATGCTTAGTTTGAATATCAAATATAATGATGACAGAAAATGAACCCTCTTTTAAGGTGATAGGAATCGCCTTAGATTTACATAAAAGTCTTGAACTCGGATTACGCAAGTATACATATGACTGAAAAGTCCAGCGAAAAGACGACAAAGGAAACATTGAAGTGGGTCCACATTGCAATTGGAAACGCAAAAATAACCCTACAGAAATTCCATAAAATAAAGAGGAAATACCTGCAATTGTACCTCAATGAGTTCATTTATAAACTCAATAGACGATATTTTGGAGAGATAATATTCGACAAGCATATAATAGCTAGCATTACAGCGATTGGAAATTAAACGGATATGTAATTAATTTTACAACAAAAGTACTTAAAGATTGTATTCATCGAATTGCTAATAAATTATCATTTGCTTAGCCTGCTTTGCGAAATATCTGGTACCCTTTGTGTAAATAAAAGATTGAATTAAATAATAAAAACTTTATAGAATGACACTTAAAAACGTAAAAGAACATTTAGCTAAAGTTGAAGCTTTAAAGTTTCAATTACCAGACGGAAGCATAGTTCCAGCTTATTTTCATGTTACAGAAGTTGGACAAGTTACTAAAGACTTTATGGACTGTGGCGGTACATTACGACATGAAAAAGTGGTTAATTTTCAGCTGTGGAATGCAGATGATATCGCCCACAGATTACAACCAAAAAAGTTGAAAAACATTATTCAGCTTTCAGAAAACAAACTTCTTATAGACGATAGATTGGAAGTCGAGGTGGAGTACCAAGGCGATACCATACGAAAATACCATCTAGGATTTAGTGATGGAAAATTTCAATTGGTGAGCACGCTTACAGATTGCTTAGCTAAAGATAAATGTGGAATTCCTGAACCTGAGTCTTTAGAACAAAATTCTGTTTGTTCACCAGAATCTGGGTGTTGCTAATGCATTATTTAAAAAACCAATGATTCTAATTTGATGGGAAATTTTGAAAAATACTTAAGCCTATGGGTGGCTTTAGCTATAATCCTAGGTATTTCTGTAGGTCGTTTTTTTGGAGATTCTATAGAGTTTCTTAGTGAACTCGAAGTAGCAAAAGTCAATATTCCTGTAGCTATTTTGGTCTGGATGATGATTTACCCTATTATGGTTCAAATTGACTTTTCATCTTTAAAAAACCTTACCAAAAACAGTAAAGGTATTGGATTAACTTTGGTCATTAACTGGTTGGTGAAACCTTTTACGATGGCCTTTTTTGCTTGGTTATTTCTCGACCAAATTTTTCAGGCCTATTTATCTCCAGAAGACGCACAGCAATATATCGCTGGAGCTATTATCCTTGGAGCAGCTCCATGTACGGCTATGGTATTTGTCTGGTCTTATTTAACCAAGGGAGATGCTAATTATACATTGGTGCAAGTCTCAATCAACGATATAATATTGCTTATCCTTTTTATACCTATCGTAAAGCTTCTCTTAGGAGTGACAAATATTGAAATCCCTTACGATACTTTGATTTATTCAGTACTTATTTTTGTTGCTATTCCTCTTTCTGCGGGTTATCTATCCAATAGATACTTGATAAAGAAAAAGGGTTTGGAGTGGTTTAATTCGGTTTTTTTAGCAAAGCTGAAGCCTGTCTCCATGCTTGCACTTATGACTACTTTAGTTCTTTTATTCGCCTTCCAAGGGGATAAAATTGTCAATAATCCTTTTGATATTTTATTGATCGCAGTCCCCCTCACCATCCAGACTTATTTCATTTTTTTTATAACGTGGTTCTTAGGGAAATATTTAAAACTGAAGCATAATGTGTGTGCACCATCGGCAATGATAGGCGCTAGTAATTTTTTTGAACTGGCAGTCGCTGTTGCCATTTCACTATTTGGCCTTAATTCTGGAGCTTCACTAGCTACGGTTGTAGGTGTACTTATAGAAGTCCCAATTATGCTGTCTTTAGTCGCTTTAGCTAATAAATGGAAGTATTAAACTTTAGGTATATCCTTAACTAAACACCATTTCTGATGTTTCCAAAATTGAAAGCCTGTGTCGAAAACTTGAAAGTGAACGTGATTCAATTTCAGAAGAAAGAAAATTAATGCTCAAAAGTATCGCAAAAGCTTTGGATATTGAACTTAAAAATAAAGGAAAATCGGACCTCATACCAAATTAAATTTATAATGTCGTTTAAATAAATTGAATTTTTTTTTGAATGATTGAAGTTAACAATAATTAGCATAGCCTTAGTTACGGTAGTTATTTTTGATAAAAAGCAGGCGAAAAAAGCCTGTGCCGAATTCGTATCGGTAAAACAATTTATTGCGACATTATAGGTTCAAATTGGTATTACTTATATCTGTACCCACAACTCAAGGAGAAGCCATTTTGGGCAAGTGTTACATCAGAATTTTACGGAGTCTCATTACTCATCAACTCCTTTTCTGGTGGAAGCGAAGTCACCGCCCTTCATCCCCAATCTATCAAAGTTATGGAAAGCTTAGGGTTTGAAGTTTTGTCCAAGTTAAAGTGTGAAAATCTTCAGTATGAAGTAAAATTTGGAGATGAATTATCAACTTTTTGCTATTCTAAACTTTACGATGATAAAAGTAATCCTCAAAAAAATTCATAGCTATAATCACCTGCTCTCAAGCCGACGAGAATTGTCCCTTTATTTCTGGTGCCAGCTTTAGAACTTCAACTCCATATGGAGATCCAAAGATTTATGATCACACCAAACTTGAAAAAGAAAAATATCTCGAACGTGCTTTGGAAATTGGTAGAGAAGTATGTTTTATGATGTTTCGTTTGGCATCAAAAAAAGACAATGCTTAAAAGTGATAAACTACTCAGCACCAAAAGAGCACTTATCCAGTAGAAGTTGATTATAATGAATTGTTTGGACATTGTCTTTATTATACTTTGATTGTAAAATTTTCGCATAGACTTATATAGGTAGAATACATACAGAACCAGAAACCATAGACTTGCAGAGCTAAGTGTGATGGCCAAAAAAAGTAAAATTAGGAAAACAGTTTGTTGATTGTAATTGAATATGAGGTGATGCGTGTAGGGTATTTTCCTCCGTATATATAATAATGAATTAAAAATAGTAAAAATAGGAATAAAGAAAAATAGAAAAAAGGGCAGCTTTGGAAGTAGAAAATTCAAGAAGCCTATTGGGCTTTCTTTCAGCCTAGCATAACCAAATAAAAAGTTGAATTTTAATTGGTTTATTATAGTTTCTTCTATCCCTAAGGAGTCGACCGTATCAATATAGTTAGTTCTAGGATTAGCCCTTATAAAATTAGCAATTTTGAAAGCAGGAGAGTTTTCCTCAAAGTCAAATTCATAATTGAAGTTTTCATTATTGTCAATTTGTTCTTCTCTTGAAGTGTCCTTAAACTCTTTCAGGTTATCTCTGTTGATCCAACTTATAGCTATAAAGAAAATAATAGCAGTGCTTATAAAAAATCTAAATGGATTGACATACTTTATTCTTTTTCCTTGAATATATTCTTTGCTGAGTTTTCCAGGACGTAACACTAAAGCGCTTACGGTTTTTCTAAAACGGGAGTCATAAGAAATTAATCCAGAGAAGAACTCCACTAAAAGCTCTTTTAAGTTTAGAGGTTTTGATGAATTTTTTTGACCACAAGACGAGCAGAACCCATCGGATATATCCAGATGGTGTTCGCAGTTTAAACAAGATTCTGTTCTGTGTAAAAAGCGCCTTGGCCTTGATTTAAATTTTATTCTGAGTCTCATTTATAAGAAAAAAATACTGCAAATTACATTATTTATTCTTTCGCTCTTTATAGAGGGCCAATTTTATTTAACATTTTGTTAGCATCAAAAATTCAATTACTATGGTATTGTTGATAGTTTTACTATTAGATTTGCGATCTTAATTAATAGTTATGCATAATTTACTATCTAATCTAAAAATCGACATTAACTCTAGTCTTTATTTAAAAGACCCAGAAAGTTCTTCTTTGGGTAGAAATATTGTTAAGAAAAGTATAGATTTAATCGATATTTACGGAATCGAGGAGTTCAATTTTAAAAAATTGGCTCTTGAAATTGGCTCTACAGAAAGTTCAATTTATAGATATTTTGAAAATAAACACAAACTTTTGCTTTATTTGTCGACGTTGTACTGGGGGATTTTAGAAATTGAGTTTGTATTACAAACTGCGAGTATGAAACCTGGACTAGATAAACTTATGAAAGCAGTAGACATTTTGTTTAGTATTCCAGAATCTCAACACAGTTCTTATAAGTTGGATGGAAAAAAATTGAGGCACATTTTAAATTCAGAATTTGTAAAAGTCTATCATAATAAACAAGTCGACGAGCAAAATAAGGCGGGGTATTTCAGTATTTATAAGCGCTTAGCCTCTAGGATTTCAACTATTATTTTAGAAGTAAACCCAGACTATCTTTATCGAAATAGTCTATCATCTCTGGTGATGGAAGGGTCTTTAAATCAATATTTCTTGTCTGAACATTTTGAAAATTTAACCGATTGTCATTCCAAGGCAAATTTGTATTTATTTTACAAGGATTTATTGACAAATACTCTAAAACGCTAAACTTATGGCAGAAGAAACTAAATTACCTTGGATAAGGCTTTTGCGTTTATTAAAACTTGAACGCAGTCCCGTATTCAAAATATTTTTCTACGCCATTTTTGCTGGATTTGTAGAATTAGGACTTCCATTAGGAATACAGGCGATCGTTAATATTATAATAGGTGGTGAATTTAATGCTTCAGTTATAGTCCTTACACTTGTAGTCCTTTTTACAGTGGGTTTTGCAGGAGTGTTGAGGTATATGCAATTAAGGATCGGTGAAGATTTACAGCAGCGTATATTTGCACGCTCTTCTTTTGAGCTCATTTATCGTTTCCCGAAAATGAAATATTCAGAATTACAAAACGAATATCCCCCAGAACTCGCTAATCGCTTTTTTGATGTGATGAACATCCAAAAAGGCTTACCAAAGCTAATCATCGATTTTTCTGGAGGAATAATACAGATTTTATTTGGTTTGATTTTGCTTTCCTTTTATCATCCATTTTTTATTTTTTTTGGATTTTTAATTTTACTTCTTTTTTATATTGTTTTTAAACTGTCTTTAAATGAAGGTGTAAAAGAAGCCCTCATAGAATCTAAATACAAGTATCAGGTCGCACATTGGATTCAAGAAGTTTCAAGAAGCTTGGAGGGCTTTAAGGTCTCGGAAAGTTTTTCTTATTCTTCTTCGCGAAATGACGAAACCAGTTATAAGTATCTTCAAGCTAGAGAGCGTCATTTTAGAGTACTTAGATTCCAGTTTTTTAAAATGATTGGGTTCAAAATTATTGTGGCAGCTGCCCTTTTGATAGTTGGAGGTTTACTCGTTATTAACCAACAGATGAATATTGGTCAATTTGTTGCTGCAGAGATTATCATTCTTTTGATGATTAATTCTGTAGAAAAGCTTATTCTTGGACTAGAGAGTGTTTACGATTTATTGGCTGGATTAGAGAAATTTGGTAGAATAACAGATATACCTTTAGAAAGGCAGGGCGGTGAAAAACCACTTAGGAGAGATCAAGATATGATTTTCGAGTATAAAGACGTTAACCTTCATCTACTAGGGAAGCATGTCCTTAAGGATATAAATGTGGTAATACGACCAAAGGACCTTATTTTAGTCCAAGGAACTCCATATTCTGGTAAGACGACACTTCTTAGAACTCTAATAGGACTAATTGAAGAAATAGAAGGAAGTGTTTTTGTGAACGACATTAATTTAAAAAATATAGATATAATACATTTCAGAGATTTTGCAGGGCACTTTTTCCCAAACAATAGGACATTTAAAGGTACAATTCTTGAAAATATCACGCTCAATAATCCAGAGATCTCTATGGAATTTGTCCAGCTTTTGGTAGAAAGACTCCAGCTTAAAGATTTTGTAAAAGCACAAGACAAAGGCTTGCAAACTATTATATACACAGAGGGAAGACAATTGCCATACACAGTTAATAAAAAGATAATGATCGCTAGGGCTTTAGCCTCCAAACCAAAATTATTGGTGCTAAAGGATCCAACTGAAGATTTTCTGGATGAAGAAGAAAGTAAAGTCATAGATTTTATTACAGATCCAGACATGCCTTGGGCTTTAGTTGTAGTCAGCAAAAGTGACAAATGGGTAAGCAAATGCAATCGCTTCTTCTTTATGGATAATGGCACAATGTCTATAAAAGAATAATTATGCTAGATGTATCAAAAGAAAAACTGAATGAAAAAGTAGATTTATCTCAATATAAATCCATGCTTTTTACATTCAATAAAGATAGATTTCTAACCTTCAACAAGATTATGGCTATTTTTGGTATTGTGTTTCTTATTGTTCTGTTTTTACCTTGGACACAAAACGTACAGGGTAATGGTTTTGTAACCACGTTAGAGCCCAATCAAAGACCACAATCTATAGAGTCTGCCATTTCTGGTCGAGTTGAAGAGTGGTATGTGAGCGAAGGACAAATTGTTAATAAGGGCGATACAATTTTGCATATTTCTGAGATCACTGATAAGTTTTTTGACCCTAATTTATTGATGAGAACAGAGTCACAACTAACGGCTAAAAATTTCTCTTTGGATTCTTATACTAGTAAAGTGAGCGCTTTGAATTTCCAAATTGAAGCGCTTAAAGAAGAACGAAAGCTTAAGCTAGAGCAATCTTTAAACACTCTTGAGCAAGCTCGGCTCCAAGTGCAAAGTGATAGCATAGATCTGGAAGCTGTTAAAATACAGCTTATCATTGCAGAACGCCAATTTGAACGTACTGAAACGCTTGAGGATGAAGGCTTAAAAGCTGTTACCGATGTTGAAGTCAAGATACTTCAGCTCCAAAATAGCCAAGCCAAAGTTATTTCTCAAAAGAATAAATTGCTTTCTAGTAAAAACCAAGAGATAAACGCCAAAATAGAAATATCTAGTATTAAAGCTAGTTATCAAGAAAAAATTTCTAAAGCCGAAAGTGAAAAATTCACAGCTTTGTCTGGACAATATGATACAGAAGCACTAATGTTTACGTTAAGAAATGAATTCACCAATTATCAAGTCCGTTCAGATATGCTTTATATTAAGGCACCTCAAGATGGGTTTATCAATAGGGCTATACAGAAGGGAATTGGAGAAACCTTTAGTGCTGGGACTAAAATTGTAAGTATTATGCCCATCAATATTGAAATGGCTGTAGAGACCTTCGTTAGACCTATAGATTTACCTTTATTGCACCCTGGTGAGAATTTGAGAATTATTTTCGATGGTTGGCCTGCCATTTTCTTTTCAGGTTGGCCCAATCTTTCTTACGGAACCTATGGAGGGAAGGTCGTCGCGGTAGAACGAACCATCAGCGACAATGGCAAATTTCGAGTGCTCATAAAACCAAATTCAGATGAACAGGAATGGCCGGAGGTTATAAGAGCAGGTTCTGGAGCAAGAACCATTGCCCTTCTCAACAACGTTCCTATTTGGTATGAAATGTGGAGACAAATAAATGGATTTCCTCCAGACTACTATCAGCCTCAAGAGTCTAATGATGATAGCAACAAGAGTCAAAATACCGGAAAATGATACGCCTTTATCCTATCTTATTCTTGTTTTTATTCCAAAATTCTTTTTCTCAAGAAGAAAATCTAACCAATACTTTGAGCCTAAATGAATTTTTGGCCTACGTTAAAGAGTACCATCCCCTCTCCAAACTCGCTAATTTTGAAATTTCAGCAGCTCAAGCTCAGTTGCTTAAATCTCGAGGTGCTTTCGATCCTAAGGTTGAGATCGATTGGCAGAACAAAGAATTTAAAGGGAGTGAATACTACGACATTCTGAACTCAACCTTCAAGATTCCAACTTGGTTTGGAGTAGAAGTAAAGGCTGGTTTTGAACAAAATGAAGGACAATTCCTCAATCCTCAAAATAATGTGCCACAAGACGGTCTTTACAGTGCAGGTATTTCTGTACCCTTAGGTCAGGGCTTATTTATTAACCAGCGGATGGCAGATCTAAGACAGTCCAAAATTTTGCAAGATTTGAGTCAAGCTCAACGAGATATACTTCTCAACAGGTTGCTCTATGATGCTGTATTATCTTACTTAGATTGGTATTTAGCTAATAGAGAAGTTCGCCTTTTTAATGATTTTGTAGAGCGTGCTCAGGTAAGGTTTGAAGGCATAAAGCAAAGTGCCTTAGAGGGTGACATTCCAACAATAGATACTCTGGAAGCTGGTATTATTGTTCAAAATAGAAAGTTGAGTTTGGAACAAGCTAATCTAAAACTGATCAAGAGCCGATTGACGTTATCGAACTTTCTTTGGTTCGAAAATAATGTCCCTTTGGAACTTAACCCTCTTGTGGATCCAGAAGAGTTGACGGCAGGAAGTATAGATCCTGTTTTAGGGACAAATTTGCTTCAGCTCGAAGATTTTGTGCTGGAAGATCACCCTAAAATAAGGGCGTTGGATTTTAAAATTGATCAGCTCCGAGTGAATCAAAACCTGAAAGCAGAAATGCTAAAGCCACAATTGGACCTAGAGTATAATTTCATCAACGAACGAGTTAGTCAAGTTGATAATTTAAATTTTAATGCTAGCGAATATAAGGCAGGGGTATATTTCAGACTGCCTTTGTTTTTGAGGAAAGAACGAGGAGATTTGAAACTTGCCAAAATCAAAGTTAGTGAAGCGGAATTAGATCTTGATTTTGAGACCCTGCAACTTCAAAACAAAATACAAGTTTCAAGGAGTGAAATCCTTTCTTTTATTAATCAGTTAATAATTTTTAAATCCATTGTTCAAGACAATTCAGATTTATTGAGAGCAGAAGAAAGAAAGTTCTCGTTTGGCGAAAGCTCTGTTTTCCTTATAAATCTCAGAGAGGTAGGTCTTATCGATGCAAGAGTAAAGGAAATTAAAGCCTTTGAATTACTTCTTAAATCAAAGGCAGACCTCTTCAATGTGCTTATCAATGATGCTAATCTCAACTAGTTATTGTGAAGCTCCAGCAAGCGTTTTACATATTTTCCTATCACATCAAATTCTAAGTTAACGACTTCGCCTTCCTTCAAATTTTTGAAATTGGTATGCTCATAAGTAAAGGGGATAATAGCCACACTGAATTCGTTTAATTTGGAATTGACGACAGTCAAACTTACTCCATTAATAGTAATAGACCCTTTTTCAATGGTTACGTTCATCAATTTAGGATCGTAGGAGAACGTATATTCCCAGCTTCCATTTTTAGTTTCAGCACGTTGGCAAACGGCTGTCTGGTCCACATGGCCTTGAACAATATGCCCGTCCAGATGAGCATTCATTTTCATGCCTCTTTCTAGATTGATATAATGCCCAACTTCAAGATGGTTTAGGTTGCTTTTATTGAGCGTCTCTTCTATAGCGGTGACTTTGTATTTGCCGTCTTCAATATCCACCACGGTAAGACATACACCGTTATGTGCAACGCTTTGGTCGATTTTAAGTTCTTTGGCAAAGTTTGCTTGTATAGTATAATTTATATTCCCTTTAGAAACCTCTATTTTAGAGATTTTACCTACTTCCTCTATTATTCCTGTAAACATTGTTGTAGATTATTTAGTTACCTTTGTTCGGTACAAAAATAGTTGAATTTTATGAGAACTAAGTCAAATGTCAGGGTAGGAATTAGCATAGGAGACATGAACGGCATTGGGCCTGAGGTCATCTTAAAATCTCTACAAGATCCAAGGGTTTTGGAGCTTTTTACGCCTGTTATTTTTGCCAACTCAAAGATGATGTCTTTTTTTGGTAATCAACTTAATATTAAGCTACAATTTAATGGCATTTCCGATGCTAGTGAAGCTATTGAAGGAAAGATAAATGTAGTGAATGTCTGGAAAGAAAATGTAAAAATAAGCTTTGGAGAAGAAGACAAAACAATAGGAGGATACGCTATTAAATCTCTAAAGGCTGCAACTCAAGCTCTGATAAAAAAAGGTATTGATACGTTGGTGACGGCTCCAATTCACAAAAACAGCATTCAATCTGACGAATTTAATTTTCCAGGACATACAGATTACTTAGCTCAAGAATTGAAAGGCGACAGCTTAATGTTTATGGTGTCCGATACTATTAAGGTAGGACTGCTAACCGATCATGTGCCTGTTAAAGACGTTTCTAGTAAAATAACTGAAGAACTTATTGAAAAAAAGATAAATGCTATACACGATTCCTTGAAAAAGGATTTCAATATTCGAGAGCCTAAAATTGCTGTGCTTGGGATCAATCCACATTCTGGTGACGGAGGAGTGATTGGTAAAGAGGATGACGAGGTTTTAAAACCAGCTATCAAAAAATTTATAGAAGAGGGTAAGTTTGTGTTCGGTCCTTATGCGGCCGATAGCTTTTTTGGAAGTAAAAACAACGCTAATTTTGATGCGGTTATCGCTGCCTACCATGACCAAGGTTTAATTCCTTTTAAAACCTTGTCTTTTGGCAATGGTGTTAACTTTACTGCAGGACTTAATAGAATAAGAACATCGCCAGACCACGGGACAGCTTTTGATATTGCAGGGAAAGGTATAGCGGAGGGAAGTTCTTTTACACAAGCTATATTTATGTCTATTTCTATCTTTAAAAACAGAACAGAATATTTGAAATTGAACAAAAATCCCTTAGAAAAACAAACTCAAAAATCATTTTAGTTATTTCTATAGAGTATTATTAATTTTGATATATTTGCAAACTGAAAACTGATGTTGTATGAGGAAGTTTAAGGCTTACGCCATACCTTTTGTAGGATTGAAAGTTGAACAGCACAGATTTGATTATAAGATTGATAATTCGTTCCTTGAGCTTTTTGACTATCAGGAATTTAATAATGCAGATGTTACTGTTCATTTAGAACTCACCAAAAAAGCGAATATGCTTGAACTTGAGTTTGAATTTTCTGGATACGTCAATGTAAATTGTGATCTCACTTTAGAACCTTACAATCAACAGATAAGTAATCACCTATCATTAGTTGTGAAGTTTGGAGACGATTACAACAATGATAATGAAGAGCTGTTAATCTTACCTCATAGCGATCACGAAGTAGAAATCCAGCAGTATATTTACGAAGGAATTATACTTGGTCTTCCTGTGAAAAGAGTACATCCTGGGGTAGAAGACGGTAGCATTAAGTCAGAAATCCTTGAAAAGTTAAATGAATTACAGCCAGAACAGAATACTAAAGAAGAGGATACAGATCCTCGATGGGATAAATTAAAAGAATTACTAAACGAATAATACATTTGAGCAATGGCACATCCAAAGAGAAAAATCTCGAAAACAAGAAGAGATAAAAGAAGAACACATATCAAGGCTAAGATGCCACAAATCGCTACAGACACCACGACTGGTGAAGCGCATTTGTTTCACAGAGCACACTGGCATGAAGGTAAAATGTACTACAGAGGTCAAGTTTTGATCGATAATACTGAAGATGCAGAAGTTGTAGAATAGTACATCTATTTCATATTATAAAATTTACTCCTTTATTAATTTAAAGGAGTTTTTTAGTTTGTATAGTAATTTTAACTAACTTTAAATCAAAACTTTATATTATGAAACAACTCTCCACTCTTATTATTTTATTTTTTCTAAGTACTCATCTCTCATTTGCTCAGGTTACCTCCATACCTGATGAAAACTTTGAACAAGCCTTGATCGATCTAGCTATAGATACTGATGGAGTTATCAATGGGCAGGTTTTGACTGCGGATATTGAAAATATTATTGAACTGAATTTTAGTGAATTAAATGCAACTTATTCTATAGATGAATTCACTGGAATTGAAGATTTTACTCAGCTTGAAATTTTTAAGCTTACTAATCGGGTTTCAATTAATTTTTTTGGTGATGAGACTAAATCGAATTTTTTAAATGAAAATATAAATCTAAAAGAAATCTACATAACGAATGATGCTGCAGATGCTGCAGATATAAATATAGAAAGTTTAGATATAAGCAATCTTGAAAATTTAGAATATATCGATTTGAGTAATGTTGATATAAAATCTATTTTTTTGAATAATCCTGAATATAATTATGAAAATGTTACACTAGAGCTTTTTTTTGAAGGGTTTCCTAGATCTGAAAATGATTGGAATGTTTGTGTTGGCGTTAACGACCCTGCAGCGGCGAGTTCCGGTAGTTTTCCTTACAATACTTGGACTATTTTAGATGGCGGACCAAGAACTTATAACTTCTCATCAACTTGTAACTTAAATATAGATGATTTTGAAAGTCTAAATTCAATTTCTGTTTACCCTAATCCAGTTAGTAACACACTCAACTTTAATAATCCCAATCAAATTGAACTTCACCAAGCCCAAGTGTATAGTATGGAAGGCAGGTTGGTTAAGTCTTTTCTTGATCTAAAAGAAAACATCAATCTAGAGGACTTAGTTTCAGGTGTATATTTTGTAACTATAAAGAACAAACAGCAAGAGACTTTCACCTTTAAAGTCATAAAGCAGTAAAAATGCTTTAGATACCTTATAAAAAACGCCACTCGGAGGAGTGGCGTTTTAAGTTTTTGAAAAAAAAATGTTATATGATTAGATCAAACGTACATCTGAAGCGTTCATTCCTTTTTTTCCTTCTTCTTCATTGTACTCAACTTCGTCTCCTTCATTAAGAGATTCTCCGTTAAGTCCTGTGACGTGTACAAAAATATCTTCTCCTGTTTCGTCGTTTGTAATGAATCCATAACCTTTAGATTCATTAAAAAATTTTACTTTACCTTGCATAATAATAAATAATAATAATTAATAATATTACAAAAGTAAATAAAATTTATCTTTCATGAGTTTTAAATTGAATTATATTTTACTTTAATTAAGTCATTTTCAACAAATTATAGGTCTGTTTATTCATTGGATTTATCCTTTCTATTATCCTCTTTAGATTTATCTGAAAGTTTAGTAATCCTATCTATGTTTTCCTTAGTCAACGTGTAATCTTGTAGACGTTTCCCTTTCCACCGGTGGGCCAAGAAGAGAGGCATTAATATAAAAGCGCTAGCAAGCACACTTATTCCTATAATCCGTTCACCTACAATTTCACTTTCATAGAGTTTGAAGTAGGACCCGAGTAAGAATCCAGCTAGGATTAAAAGAAAAACCAATTTGATAAGTGCTCTCATAGTAATGTATTAAACAGTAACCTCAATTAATTTTTGTCGATAGGCCGTTAGTAACTTAGATTTTGAGATAAATCCAACGTATTTTTTATCCCTCACCACGGGGAGATTCCATGCTCCTGTATCTTGAAATTTTTGCATGATATCTCTCATTTTGCATTCATTCAAATCTATGATATCTGGAGCGTTTTGCATAAGGTCGCTTACCCTCATTTTTTCGTAAAGGGTTTTATCAAACATAATAGTTCTTATGTTATCTAAAAGTATGATTCCCTGGAATATGTAATCCTTATCTACAACAGGAAAGATATTTCGCTTGGATTTCACCACACCTTCACTCACTATTTGCCCAAGATTCATTTCATCGTTTAAGACTTCAAAATTATCCTCCACAACTTGTTGGATATCCATTAAAGTCAGCACATTTTTATCCTTATCATGTGTAAGAAGTTCACCGCGTTTAGCCAATTCCATTGTATAAACAGAGTGGGGTTGAAATGATTGTGTGATTAAATATGAAATCAATGCGGTGATCATTAAAGGTACAAAAAGTTGGTATCCTCCGGTAAGTTCGGCAATAAGGAAGATTGCTGTTAAAGGGGCGTGCAGCACACCCGCCATCATGCCCGCCATGCCAACCATTGTAAAACTACCTGTTGAAATGGGTTTGTTTAAAAAGTCTAAATGATTGACTATTAAAGCGAAACAATGCCCTAAAGCACTTCCCATAAAAAGAACGGGAGCAAAAATACCACCTACCCCACCAGCAACAAATGTTAATGATGTGGCTACTATTTTGAAGATCACTAAGCCTGCCAAAAGTAGGATCACCACCCAAATATTATCTAGAAACTCATTAAAAAAGTTCGTTTGTAGGGCTTCTTGATAGTTTTCTGAAAGCAAGTGATTTATTACACCATAGCCTTCACCATAGAGGGGGGGTATAAAATAAAGCACTACTCCTAGGCCAGTTCCTGCAAGAAGAATACGTAGAAAAGTATTTTTAATTGAGGAGAAAATCTTATATATTCTAAAATAAATATTTGTGAAATATATAGACCCTAAAGCACATATACAGCCCAATACTATATAAAAAGGAACCTCAGAGATTGTAAAATCATTTTGAAGTACAAAAGGAATAATCGTGCTGGACCCAAAGAAAAAATAAGAGGTTAGAATGGCAGAAATAGATGCCATCAAAAGCGGTAACATACTTACCAAAGTCAAGTCTAGGCTAAAAACTTCAATAGCAAATATAATCGCAGCGATTGGTGCCTTAAAAATGGATGACATAGCACCTGCAGCTGCACAACCAATAAGGAGGGTCCTCATATTTTGATTCATGCGAAATAGCCTTGAAATGTTAGAGCCTAAGGAAGCCCCTGTAGCAATTGTTGGGCCCTCTAGCCCAACCGAACCCCCAAAACCAACGGTAATAGGTGCTGTGATTAATGAAGCGTACATTTGAAAACGCCTCATAATCCCTTTTTTCTTAGAGATAGCGTACAAGGTAGAGGGTATACCGTGCCCAATCGGCCTACGGATAATTTTTTTAATGATAAAATAGACTAAAGCAAATCCTATAACCGGGAAAACGAAGTAAAAGGCATGATGATAATTTACAATGAACTCTTTTTCAAGTAATCTCTGAATAAAATGCGTGAGATTTTTAATAACGACAGCCCCAAGACCCGCTGTAAAACCTATCAATGCACTCAAAATGAGTGTAAATTGATGATCCGTCAAATGCTTGGTTTTCCAAATCAAAAAACGTTGTAAAAAAGGAAGTTGTTTAAAAGGCCTCATTTTAAAAGCACTGTTTTAAATTAGTGTTGTAGTCTTTAATCACACATATAGACAGCTTCAAGAGAGCTTTTTAATGTGAAGCTCTTTCAATTGATCAGCACTTAGTTCTGCTGGTGCATCAATCATAATATCCCTTCCCGAATTGTTTTTTGGAAAAGCGATAAAGTCTCTAATGCTTTCCTGTCCACCAAGAATCGCTACCAGTCTATCCAAACCAAAGGCAATACCACCGTGAGGGGGTGCCCCGTAAGTAAAGGCTTTCATCAAAAACCCAAATTGAGCTTCTGCTTCTTCTTTAGTAAACCCAAGATAATCAAACATCATGGATTGTGTTTTTTGATCGTGAATTCTTATGGACCCTCCGCCAATTTCATTTCCATTTAAAACCAGATCATAAGCATTAGCCTTCACTGCTCCAGGGTCTGTGGCTAGCAACTCGAATTGTCCTTCTTTTGGAGAGGTGAACGGGTGGTGCATAGCATGATAGCGCTGCGTAGCTTCGTCCCATTCTAATAAAGGAAAATCGACAACCCATAATGGTGCAAATTCTTCAGGTTTTCTTAAGCCCAATCTATTACCCATTTCCATTCGTAAAGCGCTTAGTTGTCCACGGGTCGTATTAGCTTTACCAGAAAGAACACAAATAAGGTCGCCAGGTTGAGCTCCAGTTTTTTCTGCCCACGCTTTTAAATCAGATTCATCATAAAATTTATCGACAGAGGATTTCAAACTTCCATCTTCATTGTATTTTACGTAAACCATTCCTTTTGCACCAACTTGTGGGCGCTTCATCCACTCGATAAGCTTGTCGATGTCTTTTCTGGAATAGCTTGCACCTCCAGGAATAGCAATACCAACGACGAGTTCAGCTTCATTAAAGACCTTGAAATCTTTATGCTGAGCAATAGCGTTAAGCTCGCCAAATTTCATCCCAAATCTGATGTCTGGCTTATCGTTTCCGTACGTTTGCATAGCTTCATCGTAAGTCATACGAGGAAAATCCTTGATCTCCACACCTTTTATTTCCTTAAGTAAATGCTTAGTTAACCCTTCAAACGTATTGAGAATATCTTCCTGCTCAACAAAAGTCATTTCGCAGTCGATTTGAGTAAATTCTGGTTGTCGGTCCGCGCGTAAATCCTCATCTCGAAAACACTTAACAATTTGAAAATACTTATCCAATCCTCCAACCATAAGGAGTTGTTTGAATGTCTGGGGAGATTGTGGTAAGGCATAAAATTGACCAGCATTCATACGGCTAGGGACCACAAAATCTCTAGCGCCTTCGGGGGTCGATTTGATGAGGTATGGAGTTTCTACTTCTATAAAATCTTTTTGTGTCAAGTAATTTCTAACAGCCATGGAGACCTTACTTCTGAAGATAAGCTTATTCTTAACAGGGTTTCTTCGGATATCTAAATACCGATATCTCATCCTTAAATCCTCCCCACCATCAGTCTCATCTTCTATCGTAAATGGAGGGGTTTCAGAAATATTGAGAATTGTAAGTTTTTCGACCAACATTTCAATATCTCCAGTAGAGATGGATTTATTTTTAGATTCTCTTTCTATAATCGTTCCTTCTGCTTGTATCACAAACTCACGACCCAAATTCCTAGCCATTTCCATGATGTCCTTAGGCGTACGGTCAGAATCAAAAACCAACTGAGTAAGGCCATATCGGTCTCTTAAATCTACCCAGATGATAAATCCTTTGTCTCTTATCTTCTGTACCCAGCCAGATAAAGTAACTCTTTTATTTAAAGACTCTATGTTTAACTCGCTGTTATTGTGATCTCTATACATGTTTTATGGTTTATGACAGGATTTGCAAAAATAACAAGATAACGGACTTAATGAAGAGGATGTTGAGGAAATTTTTAGGTTTACTTAAAGACTACTTACTTGTTTTATTTCCAAACCGAATCGCCCTATGCGGTGCTTATTTAAGAGGCTTTGTAAAATTAATGTTAACCAAACGTGTTTTAAATGTAAATTATGTGTATATTTGAGTATAAATAAAAAGAAATATGAAAGCATTTAGCACCCTTGTAATGGTTTTTTTAATGAGTTTTACACTTTTTGCTCAAACTGATAAAGACCTGGTGAAGACAGAAAAAGTTGGAGATTTACAGAAAGTAACTATGTTTTATGAAAGTGGGGAATTACACCAAGTAGGATATATCAAAAATGATAAACTTCATGGTGAGTGGGAATCTTTTGATAGAGAAGGAAATAATCTTGCTAAAGCAAATTATGAAAACGGTCATAAAGTTGGACAATGGATGTTTTGGAATAATGGTAAACTCTCAGTCGTAAATTATAATGAAAATAGAATCGTACAAGTGAAAACCTTTGTTGAAGAAGGAAGCCAAGTGGTAAGTAACTAGAACATAAATTTTAATTATACAAAGTGTCTAATGCAAATTAGACACTTTTTTTATGCTTAAAACAATAGGTTAAGTGGTCATTAACCATTCCAGAAGCCTGCATAAAGGCATAAATCGTCGTGGGTCCCAAAAACTTAAATCCTCGTTTTCTTAAGTCTCCCGAGATGTTTTGACTCATTTCAGTCTGTGAAGGAACTTGGTTTAATTTTGAAAATGAATTTAATATAGGCTCTTTATTCACAGACTCCCATATGTATTTTGAAAACGAGTCGTATTCCTCTTGAATCTTAATAAATCCCTTAGCATTGGTAATACTAGCTTCAATTTTACCTCGATGTCTAACAATCTCTTCATTGTTGAGTAATCTGGAAACGTCTTCACTGGTGTACTTAGAAATCTTGTGATAATCAAATTGATCAAAAGCCTCTCGGAACTGCTCTCTCTTTTTTAAAATAGTCAACCAATTTAAGCCAGCTTGAAAACTTTCCAGTAAGAACAATTCATACAAGTGTTGATCCTCATAAACGGGCTCTCCCCACTCTTCATCATGATACTTTTCATAAATTTCTTGACCAATACACCACTCACACCTTACCTTTGCCATTGTAATAATTTTAATATATTTCGACTGTTTAAAAAAACACACATGAAAAAACAAACACAACTTGAAAGTATAAAAAAACACTTAGATAAAACGCTTACTTATTCAGAATATAAACAACTTGTAAGTGATTTGTTGAAAGAAAATAAATCGACAGGATTCACTCAAAATGAGACGTATCTCAAGTACTCTAAATTAGGCTTTAGCCGAATGAATCGTTGGGAAAAAACTTCAGAATTAACAGCAGGACAAATTGAAACTATCCAAAAAGTCACTAAAAAGCAAACCTGGTTAGTCATTACAGAAGGCTGGTGTGGGGATGCTGCTCCTGTCATCCCAATCATGAATAAAATAGCAGATATAAATCCGCTCATCACCTTCAAGCTGATTTTAAGAGACGAAAACGATGAGCTTATGAGCCATTTTTTAACTAATGGCGGTAAGTCTATACCTAAGCTGGTTTCTTTTAATGTGGAAGAAAATGACCTTTTATTTACTTGGGGACCAAGACCAAAGGAGGCTGCTGATTTGGTGGCTAAAGAAAAAGCCGAATTTGGAAAACTGAGAGATGAATTTAAGATCACTCTTCAGAAATGGTACAACCAAGATAAGGGGAAAAATATCGCAGAGGATCTTGTGAATTGCTTAAAGGAATCTGTCTAATCCTCAATAAGCTTTTCAAAATCTTCAATACTAAGGGCTTCCCTTACTTTATAATTCCCAATTTGAGTTCGACGTAATTCAGAGAGATAAGCTCCAGAATTTAAGGCTTCACCAAAGTCATAGGCCAAACTACGAATGTAAGTCCCTTTGCTACATTGGACTTTAAAGTTGAGTTTAGGGAAGTTGTCTTGGGTAATATCAAAACTGTCAATATTTACTTGACGTTTAGGAATATCGACGCTTTCTCCTTTTCTGGCGTATTCATATAAGCGTTTTCCTTCTTTTTTTAAGGCTGAAAAGATAGGGGGACGTTGCATGATTTCTCCTCTAAATTGAGGCAAGGTGTTTTGGATAAGCTCAGCGGTAATATGAGAGGTTTCAAAAGTCTTATCCACTTCTGTCTCCATGTCGTAGGAAGGAGTCGTACCGCCTAGGGTAAATTCACCAGTGTAAATTTTGGTTTGCCCCATCAAAGATTCGATGGTTTTTGTAGCCTTGCCCGTACACAAAATAACTAAGCCTGTGGCCAAGGGATCTAGAGTCCCTGCGTGTCCTACCTTGAGTTTCTTAAGGCCAAATTTTTGCTTGATAAGCCATCTTACTTTATTCACCACTTGGAAAGAGGTCCAATGCAAAGGCTTGTCAAAAAGCAAAACTTGTCCGTCTTTAATCCCGTCTAAAGTTAAATTATCCATTCAGTTGAGTAAAAATAATTGAGCCAACACCAACTACAAAACAGTAAATGGCAAAGTATCTCAATTTACTGCGTTTCACAATCGAAATCATCCAGGTGCAAGCTAACAATCCAGAAATAAAAGCTGCTACAAATCCTACCCCATAGCTCACCATATTGGCGTTGTCTATAGAAATATTTCCGCCTGTTATGTCCTTTAAAATTTTTCCAAAGATAAGAGGAATCACCATTAAAAAAGAAAATCTTGCAGCCTTGGACTTTTCATTACCAAGAAGGACAGAAGTAGCAATAGTCGCCCCACTTCTCGAGATTCCAGGTAAAATGGCAATAGCTTGTGCCACACCAATCACAAAGGAATTTGTATAGGAAACTGGTTTAAGAATAGCCTTGGATTTATCGGTTAACCAAAGTAGTAATGAGGTCACGATGAGCATAAATCCTACTAAAATTATGTTTTTACCAAAGAGCATTTCCATTTGAGATTCAAAAAAATAACCAACAAGGGCGGCGGGAATCATGGAGATGATAATCTTTAAAGAAAAGCGAGTTTCCTCATTCCATTGGAACGAAAATAGACCTTTGAAGATCTCAACAATATCTTTTCTGAAAATGACGATAGTGCTCAATGCCGTTGCAAAATGAAGAATCACGGTAAGCAGTAAAGATTCTTTTGGGAGACTATCACTCCCTAGAATCGCTTTGCCTAACTCCAAATGGCCACTAGACGATACTGGTAAAAATTCTGTTAGTCCTTGGATAATCCCAAGGATAGTCGCATCCCATACATCCATTATTTAGCAGACTTTGGCTTGATTAGAATGGCATACACTTCTATAGCAAAGCCAATTAAAATCACGGTAGGGGCGAGGCGAATTCGTCTCCAGCTAAAGATTTCTGGATTAAACACATTGGGGTCATCACTACCACCGCCAGCCATCAGAATAAATCCAACAGCAATCACCGCTAATCCAATGATCATGAATTTATAATTCTCTTTTTCGAAAATGAACTTTTCGCTTTCTTTAGCTTCTTTCTTACGTTTGCTTTCTCCCATATTAATAGTACAATTCGTCTGTTTTTAAATTTAAAAATCGCTGAGTAGCAAAAAAGGTACTTAACCAAGAAATTAAGATCCCCATAATTAAAACGCCAACAAAAATAGCAGCCAGTAGAATTTCATCACTAATTAGGTTTAACTCGGGAAAACTTTTATCCAGATAATACAACACGACTCCCATTCCTATTAACGAAATAGTAGAGCCAATTAAACCTAGTTTTATACTCCTCAAGATAAACGGTCGTCGAATAAAGTGTTTGGTAGCTCCCACCATTTGCATGGTTTTAATAGTAAATCGCTTAGCATAAACCGATAAACGTATAGAACTGTTGATTAATAGAACAGCAATAAAGGTGAGCAAACCACTCACTATTAAAATCCAGAAACTCAATCGCTTAATGTTATCATTCAACAGGGCAATGAGCGGCTTATCATAAACGATTTCGTCTACAAATTCCTTATTCCCTAGATCTCTAGAAATTTCTGCAATCTGCGTTTCGGAGACATAATCTGCATTAAAATAAACATCGATAGAATTTTGTAAAGGGTTATAACCCAAAAACTCCATGAAATCTTCTCCAATCTCTTCACTGTAAGCCTTTGCGGCTTCTTCTTTGGAGACAAACTCGATGGTTTTAGTGTATTCTGCTAAGGCCAAAGACTTCTGCATTTGGTCAATTTCAACCTCCTTGGCGGTGTCTTTTAAGTAGACCGTTAAGGCGATTTGCTCCTTGAAATTATCTGCTACTTTTTTGGTGTTCAAGACCAAAAGCGCTAGCAAACCCACCAAAAATAGAACCAAAGCAATACTAATTACGACCGAAAAGTAGGAGGTAATTAATCGTCGTTTTTGGTATTTTTCAAAGGAAGAGGCCACTCAATAAATTTTGGTAAAAATATAAAACTATAAGATGATAACGGCTATCCCCCAGATTAATTTTATGGGCGCTTTATCCCGCTATTCGTTTCAACTCCGCAGGCTTTGCTTTTAGGTCTTGAGCTTATAGCGGCTTTTCCTTTGGTCAAGCGCTATGCGCTCGACCTATAGCGCCCAGCCTTTGCAGGGTTTCCCCTGCTATCGGGAGCGCAAATAAGCTTAATGTCAAACTTTAAAATTAAAAAGCACTGAATGTAAATTTGGACTATTTTAGCAATAACTAACCAATTTAAATAACAATGAAATCATTTATCATTCTCGCATTCGTATTATCCTTCACAGTTTCTTTTTCGCAAAATGGTGAAGACTCCGCAAAAGCAGATTCAATTACCAAAAATAATTATGAAAAAATCCATGAACTTAGACTGGGTGCTATCAAGTTTCTTGCTGGTGGATTTTTAGATGTGAGTTACGAATATATCAATTCCCAAACTTCTGGTTACGGAGTTTCCCTTCTTGCAAATTTTGATAATTCTATTGATTATGAAAAATTTGGACCTATATCAATTTAAACCCGTAGTATCGCAATAAATCGTTCCTTTTTCGCCTACTTTTTATCAAAAATAATTACCGTAACTAAGGCTATGCTAATTATTTTTAAATTCAATCAATCAAAAAACAATTCAATTTATTCATACGACATTATAAATTTAATTTGGCATTAACCTACACTACCGTTTTTACTTTGGTAAAAATTCAGAATTTAAAGGTCGTGGCTTCTTCGTTGAGGTATTTTCATATTTTCACATCGGAGAGGAAGACGACTTTTACGTTAATCAACAAGAAAATGGAGTTGTAGAAGACGATACATTTTTTGATGTAGCCCCTGGATTTGCTGTTGGTTCTAAATGGGTAAATTCAAGTGGATTCGTATTTCAACTCAAATTGGGTGTAGGAAGAAATCTCTTAGGAAATAACCCCAATGAATTCTTAGCTACAGGCGACTTCTACATTGGCTATAGATTTAAAGTCTTCTCAAATCAACTCATGCTTTAACTTTTGAGTTTTAATTCCAATCTCGGTGAGGAGTTAAAGCCATATATATTAGTTTTGCCACTTCGAAATAAGTAACTTATTATGGCATACGATTTTAAAGCAATAGAAACCAAATGGCAGAAGCGTTGGGAGAAAGACCAAACCTTTAAAGCGAAACAACCTCAGGAGTTTCAGGGAGATCCTAAACCTCCATTTTATGTTTTGGATATGTTTCCTTATCCTTCTGGGGCTGGGCTTCATGTTGGCCATCCGCTAGGGTATATTGCCAGCGACATCTATGCCCGCTACAAAAGACATAAGGGGTTTAATGTGTTGCATCCACAAGGCTATGATTCTTTTGGGCTACCTGCAGAGCAGTATGCCATCCAAACTGGTCAACATCCATCATCAACAACTGAAATCAATATTGAAGGGTGTTTAGATAATAAAGGGAAAATATTAGAAAAATATGTAGAAGATAATGGCAAGATTAAGAATTCAGCTCTTATTGATAAATCTAAGGAAACTTTTGTTGATGAAGAGAATTATCAAGACAATATAATTAAAGGGTATCGTAAGCAACTCGATAAAATCGGATTTTCTTTCGATTGGAGTCGGGAAGTCCGTACCAGTAATCCAAATTATTATAAATGGACCCAGTGGATATTTATTCAACTCTTTGAAAGCTGGTACGATGCCAAAGCTCAAAAATCTAAGTCTATATCAGAATTAGTCAACATTTTCGAAAAAGAAGGAAATACTACCGTGGACGCAGTGGCAAATGAAAACACAACCTCATTTTCTGCTTCAGACTGGTCAGCTTTTACCGATGACCAAAAAGAAGAACTGCTACTTAATTACCGCTTAACATATCTCGCGGAAACCGAAGTCAATTGGTGTCCAGCGCTAGGTACGGTTTTGGCCAATGATGAAATTGTGAACGGGGTTTCAGAACGTGGAGGATATCCTGTGTCCAGAAAAAAAATGAAGCAGTGGAGCATGCGTATTTCTGCGTTTGCAGATCGGCTACTTAGTGGACTTGAGGATTTAGACTGGAGCGAAAGTCTTAAAGAAACCCAACGCAACTGGATTGGAAAATCGGTGGGAGCACAGCTAGAATTCCCCATCCTGTCCTTCCCCAAAGGGGAAGAGAACACTAAGCCAGGCTACATGACAGTTGGAAATAATGCTCACACCCTTATTGAAAAAGCAAAAGAAAATAGAAATCAACCAACTGAGGCTGAAAAAACACTTTGGATACAACTTCGAGGTAAAAAGTTATCGGGATATAAGTTTAGACAGCAACATTTAATCGGAGATTATATTGCAGACTTTGTCTGTTTATCAAAATCTTTGGTCGTCGAAGTCGATGGTGGATATCATAATGAAACCAAAGCCTATGATGAGGAACGAACACAATTTCTAAATAAAAAAGGCTTTGAAGTTATTCGATTTAAAAACGAAGACGTCATTGGAAATATAGATGAAGTTCTCGATCAAATCAAAACCAAACTTGATCAATTACCTTCCTATGATAAGATGGCGAAGCCATCTGAAGAGAGTAAAGTTAAACCCCTTTCCTTGGGAGAGGGACAGAGGATTAAGACCTTCACCACTCGACCTGATACCATTTATGGTGTTTCTTTTATCACCTTAGCTCCTGAGCATGATTTGGTGTCGAAAATTACAACTCCTGAGCAAAAAGAAGAAGTAAACGCTTATGTAAAAGCTTCAGCAAAGCGAAGCGAGAGAGAACGTATGGCAGATGTTAAAACCATTTCTGGTGCTTTTACAGGGGCTTATGCCGAGCATCCTCTTACTAAAGAACCTCTTCCAATTTGGATTGGAGATTATGTCTTAGCAGGTTATGGCACAGGTGCTGTTATGTCTGTCCCTTGTGGTGACCAACGGGATCATGATTTTGCTCAACATTTCGGAATTCCTATTCCCAACGTGTTTGAAGGCATTGATATTTCTAAAGAAGCTTACACAGATAAATCTAATGCGACCAAAATCGCTAATTCTGATTTCCTGAATGGTTTAGGCGTTTTGGAAGCTATTCCTAAAGCGATTGAAGCTTTGGCCAAGATGGGTCAAGGGGCTAAAAAGATAAACTATAGACTTAGAGACGCCGTCTTTTCTAGACAGCGGTATTGGGGAGAGCCTTTTCCCGTCTATTATATCAATGGCTTACCAAAAATGATAGAGAGCAAATACTTGCCTTTAGAATTACCTGAGGTTGAAAAATACCTTCCTACAGAAGATGGAGCTCCACCTTTGGGAAGAGCACAAGAGTGGGCTTGGGATACTGATCAACATCAAGTGGTCTCAAACACCAAGATAGATCATAAAACAGTATTTCCATTGGAATTGAACACCATGCCTGGATGGGCAGGAAGTTCTTGGTATTTGTTCCACTATATGGAAACCGAAAACCGCGATCAACACATCGCTTCCAAAGAGAATTTAGACTATTGGAACAGCGTTGACTTGTATATTGGGGGGAGCGAGCACGCTACTGGGCATTTGTTATACTCTAGATTCTGGACCAAATTCCTAAATGACAAAGGAGTCCTTCCGGTTGATGAACCCTTTAAAAAATTGATTAACCAAGGCATGATTTTGGGGGAGAGTGCATTTGCTTATGGCTTTAAACCAGGTTTATCTTATGAAAAAGCAGACGATATTTTAGAAGCAATTAAGTTAGATATTAAAAGCAAAAAATATGTTATACCTAAAAAATCTTATGATGCTGGTAAAGAAGGAATGCTAGATGTTGTAACAAATAAAATAGTAGATGAAATAATTTCAGAGCATAAATCAAAAGGCATAGAGGTTAAATATGTAGGCGAAGATTTTAGTGGTACATTTTATCCTTTCAGAATTGATATTACCCATTTAGAAGGAACTACAAATAATCTTGATATTGATTCTATTAAAAAAGATTCTAAATTCAGCTTTATAAAAGAAGCAGAATTTATCTTAGACAAGAATGGAGATTATGAAACATATCGCGAAGTCGAAAAAATGTCGAAATCCAAATTCAATGTCGTCAATCCAGATGATATTTGTGAAGATTTTGGAGCCGACAGTTTGAGACTCTACGAAATGTTTTTAGGACCACTAGAACAAGCCAAGCCTTGGAGCACTGCTGGACTATCTGGGGTGCATAATTTCTTAAAAAAACTTTGGAAATTATATTCCATCTCTAATTCACTCCAAGAGGGAAAACAGGATTTCGTCGTTTCCGATGAACCCGCTTCAAAGGAGTCCTTAAAAACTCTGCATAAGACCATCAAGAAAGTTACTCAAGATATTGAAGAGTTTAGCTTCAACACGTCAGTCTCTACGTTTATGATTTGCGTGAATGAGTTGACTCAGCAAAATTGTAAGTCTCGGGATGTTTTAGAACCTCTAGCAGTATTGATTTCACCATATGCTCCACATATCGCTGAAGAGTTATGGGAACTTTTAGGCAACGCCACTAGTATTTCTGAAGTAGATTATCCTGTTTTTGAAGAACACTACTTGAAAGAAGACTCCAAAACGTATCCTATTTCTTTCAACGGAAAGATGCGATTTACACTAGACTTGTCTTTGGACTTAAGCAAAGATGAGATCGAAAAAATAGTAATGGCCGATGAGCGTACACAAAAACAAATGGATGGGCGCACTCCTAAAAAAGTGATAATCGTACCTGGTAAGATCGTTAATATTGTGGGCTAGGTATCGCCCTAAAATCTATATATTTTGTCATTCTGAAACCATCCGACTTTTATAACAAGTCGGATGGCTTCAGAATCTATTTATCTATTTTCAAAAAATTGATAATTATACCAATTTAAACCTATAATGTCCCAATAAATTGTTTCTTTTTCGCCTGCTTTTTATCAAAAATAATTACCGTAACTAAGGCTATGCTAATTATTTTTAACTTCAATCAATCAAAAAATAATTCAATTTATTCATACTACATTATAAATTTAATTTGGTATTATTCGTTCTTCTCAATTTTTAATATGAGGTAATATATAGTTTTCTAAGATCAATTCAGGTTGTTGTGTTTTTCCATTTACATAATTTCCTGATGTGATGACAACAACCATGTCTAATTGGGGAAGCACAAAAATATATTGCCCACCAGCGCCACGTGCTTCAGTCGATTTTATGTATGTTCCTTTAAATGAGTAGTCATTATGCCACCATAAATAGCCATATCCATTCTTGTCGACCGTATTTTCTAAAACACGATAATTTTTAAAGGAATTTTCTACCCAATTTTCTGATAAAACCTTTTTTCCGTTCAATCTCCCTTTGTTGAGGTATAATTCTCCAAATTTAACCATGTCTATTGGTGTCAAATACATTCCTCCACCAAAGTATGGACGTCCAGTTAGATCGGTCTGTAGGATGTAATTTGAAATTCCTAATCTTTCAAATAAGTTTTGGTTTATAAATAATTCTAAGGGCTCAGTAACCATAGAATCTATTGCTACTCCAAGAAGGTATGGGTTTGCAGAACCATAGTTAGCTTTCGTATTTGGAGCGTAAATCATAGGAGCATTTAATATACTCTCCGTCCAATCTTTTGTCATTTGATAGCGGTCTTCTCTTGCAGTTGATTTGGGATTTGCCCCGATGCCATAATCAATGGCATCCAAGCCCGAACTCATAGTCAAGAGACTTTTAATATCTATTTTGAACTTCAGACTCTCCTTTTGAGGTTGGTAGTGTTTAGGCAGAAAGTTAAAAATAGACTGTTCAACATTTTTGAATAAAGATTGGTCTTTTGCAATTCCGACTACAGCAGATGATATGCTTTTCAATGCTGAGCGGGTGTCGTGGGGGATTTTTGAGTTGTAGCCATCGAAATATTTTTCATATATAACTTCTCCCTTTATTGAAATTATAACAGAATGTGTGTTTGGTAAGCTATCTTTTGAAATTAGTGATTCCATTTCTGAAAGCTGAAGATTTCCAAAATGTTCGTTTTCCTCATCGGTTGAAAATCCACCTATTTTCCAATCATCCTCAGATTTTTTCAGGTCGGTCTTCATTATTAACACATCTCCTAAATATAGTCCTAATTCAATTTTTTGGGCATTATCTTACCCTTAAATCTCAATCCTGTTTTAAAATCAACAAATGAAATACTATCATTTTCTTTTTGAAAATCCGTGCACCAACTTCCTGTAAATCGGTCATCACCAAAAATAGGATAGGCTTCATAATCATTACTTGATCCATTTTCTAAGCTTAAATAAAAGTTTTGAGATCTAAGCTTGTCTACCATCAATATATTCCAAGTCCCTACAAAAGAACCCTTATTTGATTGGGTTAGTTTTACGTGATACATCAATAAGCCTGATTTGATAAACCCGTTAATTTCTTTACCACTTTTTGATAAGTTCCCTCTAAACGATAAATGATCATTAATTGAAATCTTAAAGAATGACTCTTTACCTATTTTAAAGGATTGTTGGATGACATTTTCATCATTTGAGATTTTAAAAACAGCATTTTCAGTCTCTAGATTTTCAATTGATATATTGAAGTTGAAGGTTTCTGCATTTTGTATTTTTCCTTCCCAACCTCCAGTATAATCAGCCATGTTTTGACCGATAAGACTTACGCTGAGAAGTGTAAAAACAAATATCGTGATCTCTTGAAGTCTCATTTTTCAGTTGGTTTTGATGACGTTGTAAAACTGAACTTTTTTAAGTTGTCAAAATTGTATTAAATTAACATCGAGTTGTTTTCTTCGATAATTTTGAAGGAGTGGTATGGTAAACTCGCTTGAAGTTGACGATAAAATGGCTTTGATCGTAAAAGCCACATCGATAACAAATTTCAGTCATCGATAATTTGGTATTAATGCGCTTCCAGCCAATTTTCTCCTGTACCCATTTCCACGTCCAGAGGAACATCCAGTTTGAAGGCGTTTTCCATTTTGTCCTTAACCAGCGATTTTAAGGCGTCAACTTCGTCTTTGTGAGCATCAAAAATCAATTCATCATGAACTTGTAGAAGCATTTTGGATTTGAAATTCTGTTCTTCTAAAGCGTCATAAATGTTTATCATCGCGACCTTTATAATGTCTGCAGCGCTTCCTTGAATGGGGGCGTTCACCGCGTTGCGTTCTGCAGCACTGCGCACCACATGGTTTTTAGCATTGATGTCTTTGAGATAACGCCGTCTACCCATCACTGTTTTGACGTAACCATGCTCCTTTGCAAATTCCACTTGCTCATCCATATAGTCTCTCAACTTAGGATAGGTTTTATAGTAAGTCTCTATTAGCTCCTTAGATTCGCTTCTAGTTAAGTCAGTTTGATTGCTCAATCCAAAAGCAGACACTCCATATATAATTCCAAAGTTGACAGTTTTAGCATTGCTTCTCTGCGCTCTGGTTACTTCCTCTATACCTACACCAAATACTCTTGCCGCAGTTGAGGCGTGAATATCTTCTCCATTTTTAAAAGCATTCATCATCGTTTCTTCCTGACTCAAGGCCGCTATAATTCTAAGTTCTATTTGAGAATAATCGGCAGCCAGCAACACATAATCCTCATCTCTAGGGACAAATGCTTTTCTCACTTCACGTCCACGTTCTGTGCGGATGGGGATATTTTGAAGGTTAGGGTTATTGGAGCTCAAACGACCAGTTGCCGCTACAGTTTGCATAAACTCGGTATGGACGCGTTTGGTTCTTGGGTGAATTTGTTTTGGTAAAGCATCTACATAGGTGCTTTTGAGCTTAGAGAGTTGTCTCCATTCTAAAACCTCTCGCACTATTTTATGATCTTTTGCATAATTTGACAAGACCTCTTCAGCAGTAGAGTATTGACCAGATTTGGTTTTTTTAGGTTTTTTTGCAAGTTCTAATTTGCCAAATAGGATCTCGCCCAATTGTTTTGGGGATCCTATATTAAATTCTCCTTCCGCTTCTAAATATACAGACTTCTCTAGGCGTTCAATATCCTCATCTAGCTTTTCCGAAATGTTTTCTAATGCTGATTTATCGAGGTTGATGCCTTCAATTTCCATAGCTGCCAAGACCCGTAATAAGGGAATCTCCATGTCTTTAAATAAAGGCTCGTTGGAGGCTTCTTTTAATTCTTTTTCAAAATAAGTTTTGAGTTGAAAGGTAATGTCGGCATCTTCTACAGCATATTGGGTTTGGTCTTCCAAATTTACTGTTCGCATAGTCTTCTGGCTTTTACCTTTTTTACCGATGAGGTCTTCAATAGGTTGTGGAGAATAGTTGAGGTAAGTTTCTGCTAAGATATTCATATTGTGCCGCATCTCCGGGTTGATGATATAGTGCGCGAGCATCGTATCAAACAACGGTCCTTTTACTTTAAGTTTATAATTGGCCAACACCTTGATATCGTACTTTAAGTTTTGACCTACTTTTTCGATCTCTGTAGACTCAAAAAACGGTCTCAACTTTTCTACTAATTCTTGTGCCTCATTTTGATCCTCTGGAAAGGCCACATAATAGCCTCTTCGGTTCTCCCAAGAAAAAGCAATTCCCACTAATTTGGCATCTAGAGTTTTTAAACTGGTAGTTTCTGTATCAAAACACACCGAGTTTTGCTTCATTAGTTTTTCTATAAAGAGTTTTAGGGACAGACCTCCTTTGATATATTGATAATGGTGGTCGGTACTTTTTAAGGTTTTGTATCCATCAAAATGACTAGGATCAATATTCGAAACATCGGTGTCGTTTCCAAAAAGAGAAAATTGTCCAGCTCCAGCAGTTTGGGGAGAGCTTGAAGCATTTTGAGAGGTCTCTTGTTTGGGGGCTTCTCCTTTGTTGTACATTTTTACAAACTGCTCTGTCAATCTTCTAAATTCTAACTCTTTAAAGATGTCTAAGACTTTCTCTACATTTGGTGGAGAAACTTCATACTTCACCTCGTCGAAAGTGACGTCACAGGTAGTAATAATAGTAGCTAGTTTTTTAGATAAACGCCCCAGCTCTGCATTTTCCTCTATTTTCTCTTTCATCTTTCCCTTCAGCTGATCTGTGTTTTCCAGGAGTGCTTCCATGGAACCAAATTGCTGTAGAAATTTCTTAGCGGTCTTTTCACCCACTCCAGGTAAGCCTGGGATATTATCTGCAGCATCTCCCATCATACCAAGGAAATCGATGACTTGCTCTGGACGCTCTACCCCAAATCTTTTCTGAACTTCTGGTATGCCCCATTTTTCAACTCCGTTGCCCATTCGTGCAGGGCGTTGCATAAATATATTTTTGGTAACCAGTTGGGCGAAATCTTTGTCTGGGGTGACCATATGGACTTCATAGTCTTGCTTTTCCGCTTGTTTAGCTAGTGTCCCAATAATATCATCTGCTTCCATACCCGAGATTTCTACAACAGGAATTTCCATAGCGTGGAGAATATCCTGTATAATAGGAATGGAGTCTTTAATAACGGTTGGGGTTGCATCTCTATTGGCTTTGTAGTCTTCGTACATTTCTTTTCGATCCTTACTTCCATCTTTATCAAAGCAAACTGCCAAATGATCCGGGTTTTCTCGCTTTATAACGTCAAAAAGGGAATTCATAAATCCCATAATGGCAGAAGTGTCCTGTCCTTTGGAGTTGATTCTTGGGTTTTTGATGAGGGCATAATACCCGCGGAAAATCATCGCATATGCATCAACAAGGAAAAGTCGTTTTTTGGAAGCCATAAAGTGAATTTTTATTGAATGTAAATTTAGTTGAAATTATGGCTTAGCCAAAATTGAACTTAGTGTTTGTTTTAACCTTATTTCTTATTTAGCTGTCGTGGACCTGTCCCCTCGACAAATGATGGGCTTTTGTCTTTGTTACTAAGATTTGTTGGCCCTGCTTCTATATTTCTAATTGCATTAAAAAGATAAATAGAAGCACTAGTTTTATGATGTTATTTCTGAAAAGAGTTTATAAAATTAGGGCTGGTAGCGCTGATATCTTGTGGACTTAAATTGACATCACGACTGAGCATTCTTGTTTTTCGTTGAAGGTTTTTGAATTTACGTTTAAAGCTGTTTCTCGATACTTTTTTCTTTCCTATTCAGTCAAGAAAAAAACTCGAAATGACGATAACTAGATACTTTTTAGCTCTATTGCATCGAGATGTTTCTCTTTATCTGAAGCGTTCTCGATACAATTTCAATGGATTTTTTTAATCAAAAATTCATTGAAATCAATCGAACTGACATTTCTAACAAGCATTTATCGTCAGGTTTTTAAACCTATAAAAAAGCTGATGCTAAGTTGTCTCATCAAGTATTCCGACTTTTTCGTTGGGATGCATCGAGATGTTTCTTGTTATCTGCATCGTTCTCGATACAATTTCAATGGATTTTTTAAGCAAAAATTCATTGAAACCACTCGAACTGAGATTTTTGATATGCTATTATCGTCACGTTTTTAAACCTATAAAAAAGCTGATGCTAAGTTGTCTCATCGAGTATTCCGACTTTTTCGTTAGGATGTTTCGAGATGTTTCTTGTTATCTGAAGCGTTCTCGATACAATTTCAATGATTTTTTTAATCAAAAATTCATTGAAACCACTCGAACTGACATTTCTAACAAGCATTTATCGTCACGTTTTAAATCTATAAACCCCTTTTTATTAGTCTCTAAGTGACAACGTCAAATTTAAAGCTTCAAAAAAAACTTTGGTGGAACACGACAACCGACATCCGCATTAATTTATGAGAATGTGATAGTGGTCTTCTGAATAGTTAACCTTGCTGGATTAAATTCAGAATAAACGCCTCTAAAACTTTGTTTAAATAGGAGACTAAAAGAACCGCTAAAACTATATTTGCAAAAAAAAAGATGCGGTGGATTGTCTCTATTATTATCCTTCTTGCTATTGAGGTCTATGCCTTTCAAGCCTTTAAAACTTTGTTTAAATTTTGGTGGAGCCTTGGGATTTATTCTGGCATTACTGCTGTTGTGGTAGGACTGTTGATTTATTCCTTCTATGAGTCAAGTCCTAATGTGTCGCTTACTGGCTTTCCAGCTTATATGGGTGGCATTTTCTTAAGTTTACTTTTACTGAAGTTGAGTGTGGTGTTCTGGATGTTTGGTGAAGATATTATTCGTTTACTCGTTTATGCTTACCGTAAATTATTTACGACATCTACAGAAAATTTGCCCTCTCGACGAAAATTTATAAGCACTATTGCTCTTGGACTTGGAGCTATCCCCTTCCTTTCACTATTGTATGGGATGTATAAGGGGAAGTATAATTATAAGGTGTTGTCCTATGAGCTGGAATTTGATAATCTTCCTGAAGCTTTTGACGGCTATACCATTACCCAACTGAGTGATATCCACAGCGGAAGTTTTGACAATACGGAAAAAATTGAATATGCGATTAACCTAGTAAATGAACAAAAGTCTGATGTGATTTTATTTACTGGTGATCTCGTTAATAATTTAGCTGATGAAATGACGCCTTGGACCCCTCTTTTTAGTCAATTGAAAGCGAAAGATGGTGTCTTTTCTATATTGGGAAACCACGATTATGGAGATTATTATAATTTTGAAAGTCAAACGGATAAGCAACAAAATTTTGAAGATCTTGTGAATGTCCATTCTGTCTTGGGTTGGGATTTACTAAGAAACGAACGTAGAGAGCTGGTAAGAGGTGATAGTAAATTGCACTTGATTGGCGTAGAAAATTGGGGGAAAGGAGGTTTCAAAAAAGCAGGGGATTTTGAAAAAGCTGCTGATGGGGTAGAGGCTTCCGACTTTAAAATTTTGATGAGCCATGATCCTTCTCATTGGGATGAAGTCATTAAACACCATGATAAAGACGTTCAACTTACATTGAGTGGCCATACCCATGGAATGCAATTTGGGATTGAAATTCCAGGTTGGATCAAGTGGAGTCCTGCTCAATATAGGTATGAGCAATGGGCTGGATTATATAAAAATGCCAAGCGCTTTATCAACGTCAATCGTGGGTTTGGCTTCTTAGCTTACCCAGGTAGAGTTGGGATATGGCCAGAAGTGACCGTTATTAAATTGAAGCGAAAAGCAACGACTGAGGTATAAAAAAAAGCGGTCTCAAAACTTAACTTGTCACCTAGTCCCGAAGCTTTGGGAGTTTCAAGGTCTATTAAATGAAGCTTATAAATCATTTAATAGACCTTGAAATTAATCTGACTGTATGATACACTCAGGAACATTTAGCATAACACTTTAATTAAATTTGAGACCGCTTTGTTTGTTTTAAAAAACGTTTCTGTTATTTAGAATTAATCATCCAACGGATACCATATTGATCGGAAACTCTACCGTAATATGCTCCCCAACTGGTTTTTTGAAAGTTGGTGTGGATTTTCCCACTTTCAGATAGCTTTTCAAATAGTGCTTTTGCCTTTTTGTCATCTTCCATATCGATACTCATCTGGATGCTGGTACCATCTGTAATAGGAGTATCTGGTGAGGCGTCGTATCCCATAATATGAAAACCACTGCCTTTCAATTCAGCATGTTGTAATTTATTTCTATAATTTTCTGGAATATCAATTTTTTGATCTTCATAGGTTTGTCGATTAACAATTTCACCACCAAAAAGTGATTGATAATAATTTAGAGCTTCTTGACATTGACCTTTAAATGATAAATATGATTGAATTTTCATCGTACTTTTTTTATGATTTCCTACAAATTAGGAATTTATTGCTAGCTTTATTTTAAATCTATCCTAAAATTTTAGTACTGAGGGAATTCTACCTCAACTACGCTGCTTGTTTAGTTTCTTCAATCCAAGACTCCACTTGTCGTTCTAAAAGGTCTAGGGGTAAAGCCCCACTTCCTAAGATGATATCATGGAATTTGCGGATATCGAATTGATCGCCAAGTTGAGTTTCTGCACGTTGTCTTAACTCTTGAATTTTTAGCATGCCGATTTTATAGCCTGTAGCTTGCCCTGGCATAACCATATAGCGTTGCACTTCTGCTTCTATAGCATTATCTGAGATGGAAGAATTATCTTTAAAATATTGAATGGCTTTGGCTTCGTTCCAACCTTTGGAATGCAGCCCGGTGTCTACTACCAACCTTATCGCTCTCCAAATTTCATTGACTAGTCGTCCAAAATCGTAATAGGAGTTTTCATATCCTCCCATCTCTTTAGCAAGTTTTTCAGAATATAAAGCCCAGCCTTCTACGTAAGCATTATAGCCCAATTGTGTTCTAAAGGTTGGAACGGTTTCTAGCTCTTGCGCTATAGAAATTTGCATATGGTGTCCCGGATTACCTTCATGATAGGCTACGCCTTCCATAGTGGTTTTAGGCATAGACGTCATGTCCGAAAGGTGAACATAATAAGTACCAGGTCTGGAGCCGTCTGGGGTTCCCTCCATATAGTGCTGTGGCGCACCATCCTGCTCTCTAAAGGCTTCAACGCGTTTTACTTGTAAACTAGCTTTTGGTAAAATGCCAAAATAGTCTGGTAGTTTTTTGGTGAGTTCATCGATATATTGTTTTGCCTCATCAAGATAGGCTTGACGGCCTTCTTCTGTGTTTGGAAAATAAAACTGGTCATCCTCATTTACAAACTTAAAGAACTCTTGTAAGTCACCTTCAAAACCAACTTCGTTTTTGATGTTAAGCATTTCCTTTTGGATTCTCTCTACCTCCTCTAGGCCTATGTTATGGATTTCATCTGCTGTAAGTGAGGTTGTGGTAGATGTTTTAAGTTTATAGTCATAAAAAGCTTTTCCGTTGGGATGCCGACTCACTCCGGTAGGGGTTTCTAAAGCATTTGGGATTTCGTTTTCTGTCCAAGCGATGAGATTGTTATAGGCAGGTTGAAATACTTTAAGTAGCATTTCTTTTGAAGCTGTTTTTAACTCCTTAGCTTGTTGATCATCTATTTTATTTTGAGCTAAAAGGCTGTCGGTTTTTCTCAGCATATCATCATATAAAGGGGAGTTAACTTCTGAGTCCTGAAAGGGCTGCCCTGTAACAATAGCTTTGCTCTGCTTTAAGACAGTTTCTAGAGCAAATCTAGGGGGAAGAATATCTTTGGAAGCTTGGGATTTTGCTCTATCGACCAGTTGGTTGATTGCTCTTGCCGTTCCTTCAATTCTATTAACATAAGCTTGCATATCCTCTAAGCTATCTACTTTATGAAAGTTGATAAGCATACTAGGAAGTCGCGTATGTAGTCCTGTCATTTGGTCGAAGACATACTCCAATTCTTGATACTCTAGACCTTCTTGAAGAAGCTCATTTTGGTAAAGCCAAATATCATAAGACATCTGGTCCTGCTCATTAAGGGATTGATACTCAAAATTTTTCTTGAGTTCGTCAACACTTTCCTGCATCCACCTTGCATTTTCGATTTGAGCGTCAAGACTTAAATCATCAATTTGATCATATTTATCCTTTATCCCAAGAGACGTTAGCCTTAACGGGCTTTTTTGAAGAGACTCTTCGTATTTTTCTTCAAACCAAGCGTTAAGGTCTTCATTTGGAGTTTTTTCTTTTTCTGGAGCCTTTTCACAGGAATATCCTACAATGAGGAGCAGGACTAATAGGTGTTTTACTTTTAAAAATGCCATAGGAGTAAGGGTTTATAAATGTTGTTTTAGCTTAAATGAAAATGTGTTTAAAATAGTGGATTATTCATAATGTATTTTAATTTAAAACAGGTTTTATAAAATGTTATGAGTGGGTAAGTTAATATAAAAACGTGTAGGGAGTTTTTTGTTGAAATGGGAAATTAAACACAGCTATAGATTTCATTTTTTATACTTGTTGAAGTAGTTTGCAGATTTTTTCAAACTAAAATTAATTTAGTTTATAACGTATTCCTAAAAACCCCCTCACAAAAAGGTCATCGAGATCAAATTCATAAATGGGATTAAACTCGATATTAAAAGATAGGTCTTTTAGGTTTTCAAAGGGTTTAATGCCAATACCAACGGGAATAATAATGCCATTAATGTTATTTAAGATAACACCAGCGCCCAAGTAAACCTCATAACTTGTCTTAGTCACAAAATTATGATTGATCACAATCTCAGGGGTGATATTATCAATAGAAGTACCTGAATAAATTCTAAGATCTGTCCAAAACCTCTCATTGATATTATAACCGATAGCAAATTTTGAGTTTGAACTATTGGTGTAAAATGAGGCTGTAACCTGCGAATAAGTCTCAGTAGGAGTTAAAGTAAAGAAAATTAGAAATAAAGACGGAAGGATGAGTTTCATAAGTGTTTTAGTTAATTCAATTAAATATCAATTTAAATGTATTAATTCCTTCGAATATATCGTGACTTCAATTAATAAACATTTGTTAAATATGTCTAAAATTTTTAGAATTAATTAGCTCTTAACAACATTAAAAAATAACTTAGAGCAATATAAATGAATAATTGCGCAATTATTTTTAACTTAATTAAATTAAAAATTTATGAAATTACAAAGATTATTTATCGTTCCAGCGGTCTTCGGATTGCTTTTAGGATCATGTGAAGCTGAAAAAGTTACAAGCGAAGAGGTTTTGGATACCAACCAAATTGATGATTCTGAAAGAATTATTTTAGGAGTCAATACCTCCGAGACTCCCACCAATTTAGACCAATCTACCTTAGACTTAATTTCTAAAAACCATTTGAGTGCATTGGGAGCCCAACGTGAAGAAATGGTTCTTCCTGGTGGTGAGAAGCGCGAGGTGATTCGAGTTGAAGGAGATATAGTAATGTCCCCTGAGGAACTTAGTGGATTAAATTTCCAGGGTTATGAAGATATCCATAATAAACAATATAGTACCAATGCCTTAGTAAGTCCTCAAACTATTACTGTGATTGGATATACGGGTGGAAGTCAAGCTTTAACCTCTAATGAGAGGACGGCTTTGAGTTGGGCTATTGCAAATTACAACCGACTGAATTTGAATATCAATTTCAATCTTACTTTTGGAACTAATTTTCAAAATAAAGATATGGTAGTTTATAACAATACTGTGAACAACCCTAGTGGTGCTGGAGGATCAGCAGGTTTTCCAAGTAATGGAAATCCCAACAAATTTGTTCAGATTTACGGGTTGAGTAACTACAATACCAACGTTATTGAGCACGTAATCACTCATGAAATTGGACATTCTGTTGGCTTTAGACACACCGATTTCTTTAGTCGCCAGAGTTGTGGTCAAAATACCAATGAAGGAACCGCTGGTGTAGGGGCAAACTATATTCCAGGAACTCCAGAAGGTTTTGACCCAACATCTATCATGTTAGCCTGTTTTAGCAATAATGAAGATGGAGAGTTTAATTCTAACGACGTGACTGCCTTGAATTTCCTTTACTAAGAAAAAGAGTAAAGTTATTTTGAATTTAAGCCTTTACACGACATTATAAATTTAATTTGGTATTAAAACCGTTTCCAGAGTGGAGACGGTTTTTTTATGGGTAATCTTCACGTATAAATTTGGGTACATTCTTTAGGGTAAATTTCAGTAATCTAGTGTTAGATTTTCTCATAATCTAGACTTGGACCATCACACTGGTTCCATGTACTTGATAAGACATCATTTGAGCTAAAAAACAGATTTTCTTTTAAATCAGATTGGCAAGAGCCTATGATCTCACTTTCTTCTCCGTAGGTAAGTTCCAAACTTCTTGGGTCTTCATTGAAACTGTAAGTTCCTGTAAGCTCTACAACGCTCCCCTCAGTTTCTCTGCTTTTTAAAAAGTTGCCATCTTCAAAAAAACGATAGGACTCTTGCCATTCCATATCCGAGCCTGTTGTTTCTGAATCTGGAATACTTCCCGACATCTGGACGAGCTTCCAATCTCCTTCCACCGTAGCTTGAGTGACAGTATCATCATCGTTGCTACATGAGCATAAAATTATGACGATAATTAAGGATGAAAATTTGATTTTCATAACTATTTGGTTTGTTAAGAAGACGCATTATATGTGGATCGGTTGCGTTGAATCATAATTATCCTTTGCTAAATTTATGCTTCCCCATGAGCTGGCTCATTCATTGTTTTAGTAAGATCTATTCATTTTTTATTTAATGAGCTTCTCGTGAAGAAGGAAGTTTTATTTTATTAAGGCTAAAGGTCATCGATGAGATATCAGCACCCACTTCGTGAATTCTGGAATTTGTGAAATAAAGATAGTCCTCATTAATACTAAAAGTATCTGCCCAACGGATCTGTTCCCCTTCTGCAAGGGTATAAATGTTGCCTTCTGGTGTTCTATATTGAATTTTATGGTGTTCTAAATCTGCAAAATACAGATTTCCTTCGCCATCGAAAATCATCCCATCGGGGGCGGCTGTTTTAGTTTCAAAGGTGACCTGATCTTCAATTGGTTCGTCGTCTTCGACTTTTAACGCATCTGTACTTATAGAATACAGACTATACCCAGTGAGGGCATGGTAAAATAGGCGTTCATTTTCAGTATCTAGCGCAATGCCATCAGAATGTATGGTGTTCTCCCATTTCTTTTCACCAAAAGTTAGATAGGATTGTTCTGCGGTGGTAGAGCTATGTTCGTTTAGCACTCTTCTGGTTTTTCCAGAATCAATATCTACAATGACCAATCCAGGATGCCCAGAATCTGTTAGGTAGATTCTATTATTATTCTTATCTACTCTAAGATCGTTGATATAAGAATCCTTATGATAGCTAGTCTCTTCTAATGTATAAGTTTTAGACAAAGTAGCAGTGGCTAAATCAAAAACGAAAATACGCGGAGCATCCATTACGTTTTGAAACAATTGACTTCTGGTATCCAAGACATACAGTTTGTCCTCAAAAGCCAATACAGATTGCACTCCAATAAATTTGTTTTCTGCAATGGGCTCCCCAATTTCCCAAGAATTCCAAGATTCATTAGGATAGCTTTCTGAGTCAGAATTAGGAATTATTTCCACCACTGAATTGCTGACCCCTTTTCTCCACCTTGGAAAATTCACAAAAAGGCGTCCTTTATCGGTTGAAGTTACTCCTGTGACTTGTTGGCCTTTAAAACTTGCAACTTCTGTGATAGCATTAGTACTAGCTTTTCCATTCGTTTTATTAGACTTTTTCTGTCCATCTTTACAAGACAGAAGTAGAACAATAACTAAAAGGCTTAGTATTTTTATTTTCATCTTTAATTTTTTTAATATTCAAATATTTTAAAAGATACAGAACCTTAAGTAAACTAAAAAGTTGTCAGCACAAAACCTGATCTTTAGCTTGTTAATCTTTTTACAAAATAAGGTGATGCGTTTTATATTATTTTTTACTTTCGTTTAACAGTGTAATTTTAAAAAGCCCATTATGAAACCAATTTTCTTTAAGTTTAGTAGTCTAGTCTACATTGCATTATTGTCATTTTCGCCTAATTCAAAAGCTCAGGAGTTTCAGGGGCAAGCGATTTATTCTTCTAAAGCTAAGATGGAGCTAGGAAGTTTTGGAGCTAGAATGAGCGAAGGTCAAAAAAAACAAATTCAAGCCCGTTTAAAGAACAGATTGGAAAAGACATATACTCTAGATTTCAATAAAGAAGAGTCTGTGTTTAACGAAGAAGAGAAAATAGATGCGATTTCTGGAGCTACAGATTCTTGGGGTGATAATTTTTCGAGAGGTGAGCAATACAAAAACGTAAAAGAAAAGGCCCTAATTCAAAGTCAAGAATTTTATGGTAAGAAATTTTTAGTGAAAGATAAGTTAGCAGCTATTGAATGGAAGATGGGGGCTGAGTCTAAATTGATAGGACAATATATGTGTTTTAAAGCAACGGCTTCCGTACCGACCGATGAACTGGAGTGGTACAATTTTTCTTGGGGCGACTTAAGAGAAACAAACACTGAGGCTAAAACTGATTCAACGGCTGTTGAAACTGAAGAATTAGAGATCAAAACAACTGAGGTAGAAGCTTGGTACACACTTCAAATTCCTGTAAGCCATGGCCCTGGAGAATACTGGGGACTTCCTGGTCTTATTTTAGAGGTGAGTACGGGAAATACAGTTATGCTGTGTTCTAAAATCGTTATAAATCCAGAAGAGGAGATAGAGATTGAAGCTCCAGACAAAGGTAAAGAGATCACCAAAAATGATTATCAAGCAACCATTCAAGAGAAAATGCTTGAGATGAGAAACAATAGAGGCCGACCAAGAAGTTGATCCAAATTAAATTGATAAACAGAACTCAACTTATACCTCACACAAATTTATGAATAAAATATTTTGTGTTGCACTACTTTTGGCAACCACCTGCACTTTTGCCCAAGTTAAATTACAAGGTGTCGTTAAAGATAGCTTACAAACTCCTCTGGAGTTAGCCAATGTAGTAGCGATAAATCAAGCAACGAGTGGTCTGGAATCTTATGGTATTACGGATGCTAATGGTAATTTTAAATTACAGCTAGGTAAAAATGGCAGCTATAAAATACAAGTGAGCTACATTGGTATGAAGACTTTTGAAGAGGTTTTGAACACTGATGAAAATGATATTACAAAAGTGTACACCCTTCAAACTGATAAATCTCTAAATGAAGTGGAGATCAGTTACGAAATGCCTGTGACCATTAGAGGAGATACTCTTATTTACAATGCGGATTCTTTTAGCGATGGTACCGAACGAAAGTTGGAAGATATCCTCGAAAATTTACCTGGGGTTGAGATTAATGAAAATGGTCAGATCGAAGTAGAAGGAAAAGTGGTGAATAAGCTCATGGTAAATGGCAAAGATTTTTTTGATGGGGATACCAAATTAGCTATAAAAAACATTCCTTCGAAAGCTGTCGATAAGATTCAAGTCTTGAGAAATTATTCTGAAGTGGGCCAGCTAAGTGGGGTGAGAAATAACCAAGATAATGTGGCGATGAATATCAAACTGAAAGAAGGAAAGGAAAGCTTTTGGTTTGGTAATGTAACTGCAGCGGTAGGAACATCTCCAGAGGATGAGTTGTATTTGGTTCAGCCCAAATTATTCTATTACAGTCCCAAGTACAGCCTTAATTTTATAGGAGACATAAATAATACGGGGGAAGCAGCCCTAACGCGAAGAGATATTAGAGGTTTTGGTGGAGGTTTTAGAGCGCCAAGTAGTAGTAGTGGAACTAGTATAAATCTTGGAGATAACAGCCTTAATTTCTTAACCAATCAAGACAACGCCTTGAAAATAGAAAATAAATTGGCCACCGGTAACTTTAGTTATTCTCCAAAGCAGTCTCTAGACTTAAGTGGATTTCTCATTTACAATACCAGTCGTATTCTTTCCAGAGAAAACAGTTTTGTCCAATATACCAATCCAGATCTTGGTATTCCCGATGAACGAACAGAGCAATCTAGTGAAGAACGTTCCAACCAAGGCTTATTAAAACTTAGCGCTTCTTATAAACCAAATTTCAATAATCAATTAGACTACGATGTTTTGGCGCGTGTTTCTGAGGATTCTCAAGACCAAAACATACTTTCTTCAGTCATAGGAAATACAATCCAAGTGGATGAGGTTAATCCTTACAGTATCAATCAAAATTTAAATTATTACTATACGCTCAATGAAAATAATATTTTTGCTTTGGAGGCTCAGCATTTGATAAAAGATGAAGATCCATTTTACAATGCTCGTTTAGGTAATGACCCAAATGGCGAAGACCCCTTCGATACCACAGCAGAAGCCATAGGTCTGGATACCTCACTGCAAACCTACAATTTGACGCAAGACAGGCGTATCAAGTCCAATCAGTTGGATGCTAAATTGGATTACTACAATATCCTCAATACGAAAAGCAATATCAATTTTACATTGGGGACTATCTTAAGTCGTCAAGACTTCAATTCTGATATCTTTCAATTTCTTGATGATGGGTCTCAATTTGCACCCACTCCAACTTTTAATAATGGGCGTGCTACTAACGATATACAGTATAATTTTAGCGATATATATTTAGGAGTGCATTATCGGGTGAAAGTGGGCAAATTCACTTTTACTCCCGGCTTTTCTGTTCATGCTTATGGAAACAAGAATACCCAATTTGGAGTGATTTACGAGGATAATTTCTTTAGGTTTTTACCAGATTTTGAAACTCGAATTCAGTTTAAGAAAAGTGAGTCTTTGACTTTGAAATACGATATGCGTAATCAATTTACGGATGTGACAAGATTGGCAGAAGGCCTGGTGTTGAACAGCTTCAATAGTATTCAATTTGGCGAGCCTGAACTCCAAAATGCCCTGTCCAATAACATAAGTTTATTGTACAGCAGTTTCAACCTATTCAACTATACCAATGTGTTTGCCAGAGCAGCATATTCCAGTAATATCGATCAAATACGAAGCTTAACAAATTTCGAGAATGTTATCCGAACCAGCACTTTCTTCAATTCTAGTTTTGCAGATGAAAATGTGAGTGTCTTTGGGCGTGTTCAGCGAACCTTCGGGAAGGTAAGAGCAACAATCAACACTAGTTTTAACTATAGTAAAATCAACCAGTTTATCCAAGGTTTGCAATCGCTTAACGAAGGCTTCACCCAAACCTATACCCCTGGTATTCGTACAAACTTTAAGGTGGCTCCAAATGTGAGTTTTAATTACCGCTATAGCATCACTAACAATAACCAAGGAAGCCGAGAGACCAAGTTTATAACAAATGCACCTTCCATAGACTTTGACGCCTATATCTGGAAAAAGGTGACTTTCCGGACCAATTATTCTTATACCAACCAAGACCTAGGTAATGGTGAATCGCAGTCCTTCCAAAACTGGGATGCTAGCCTTTCTTACAGAAAAGATAGAGATGCTAAGTGGGAATACGAAATCAAAGCAACGAACCTTTTGGACATCGATTCTCAGGTCAGGAACAGCGCAAATAATATTTCTGTCTTTAGCTCAGAAACCTTTATTCAGCCTAGATTTGTTACGTTTAGATTTGTATATACCTTGTAATTTATAGAGCTAGAGGTTAAGATTTTGATTTACCTAAACAAAGAGCAACTTATCAAGGATATCCTAAAATTGCTCTTTATTTAATTTGGTAATTCAGACCTTTATAAAACTATTTTACCATCTTAGAATTTATATCCAAGCAAAAATTGAAATCTGGTTGGTGTGCTACTTAACTCTATGTATCTAGAAATTCCAGTTCCTATTTCAGTTCTAACTTCGAAGGAATATCTCTTGTACTTTAGTCCGGTTCCAAACAGAATCCCTTGCTCATAGTTTCTTGTTAAAGGAAGAGCTCTTCCTTCAACTATGCTCACTCTGGAATTAAAAACAAATTCTTCTTTCAGATAATTACTTTCACTTATTGAGAAGCCATTAGAAACACCTGCATTTACGTAGATAAACATATTACCAACAGGGTATTTAAGACGTACTAAAGTGTTGAGTTTTATATAGGAATAAGCAAATTCTGTAGTCGTTGTGCTAAAATTATTCTCACCACTTAAAACCTCTTTAAACTGATTTTCAACATTATAACTAGAGTAAAATAACTCACTATTAATAGACCATTTGTGTTGATATTTAGGGAAGATCAAGTCTAAAAATATCCCTCCTGCAAAATTTACAGACTGTGGATAGTTTACACGAGTAAGCTCTGGAAATTCGGAACCACTGAAGTTTAAAGAAGTTAAAGAGACTCCAACGAGGGCACCCACTTCAATAATTAATTTCTTTCGTTCTTTCTGGAAAGTTATGTCAACGGAAGTACATTCATTATAATATCTAAAGAGCCGGAATAAACTCCCCTCCGTATATGAGGTGTTCTTAAGCTTAGAGCTTATAGTGGGGCAATCTTTAAGATATAAAGTCAATTGACCTAGATATCTATTGTTTTCGACAATTACATTTTTACCAGTTGTTCCTTGTTCTTGTATATACTTTTTATGAACTAATAAATCAAACTTTCCATCTCTTTTTATGTAATAATTTTGTCGTGAGTCTTTGTTTTTATAGTAAAATAATTCTTTATCACCTCGAATTAAGACTTGCAGAAACGTCGTATCAATTTTAATATTTAGTTGTGTAGAAGTCTTAAGTTCATTGGTGCTTAGTTTTGTCACTTCTGTTTCTACAATTCCACTGGAATATATTTGATCTTCTACTCCAAATTCAATGATATCCAAAGGTTTATATGCCACTGGATTATTTATGGTATTAGATTTAAATTTTATTTCATCTGGTGTTTTATCCCAATCTCTAAAATCTATAGTTCCGTTAATGGTGTCTTTATTTTTCTTTATAATGTAGCCAGGAAGATAATTCTGTTGAGAATAGGATGGGGAAAATACAAGGGTTAATAATAATACCATTGTAAATTTTGTAAGCGTTTTCATACGTTTTTTAAATTATAGATTGTTTCTAGTTAATGTTGCAAAAGCCAAATTTTAGGTAATATGTAATAGTCATGGTTGAGAGTCTGATAATACAAAATTTGTTCTTTATTAATTTTTTTTGAATCAAATAACGTCTTTTACTCCACAGAATCATAGCTGATGATGCAGTTTTAATTCTATTTTTAAATTTAAAAGGCAAGTGTACTGTGCCTTTTGCTCACCGAATCCTCGGAAAGTACAAGCCCAAAACTATTATCAATTTATCAACACAAGGTAGCAGATTAGCGAAGGCTTGACATAAACCTATAGTCTTGGCATAAGAACCAATTTTAAGGTGGCTTCATTTTTTATCGTTTAAAGTGTCTTGTCCTGAAATATGTTAAGATTAAAATCAATCTACGTGGTTAATTCATAGACTTTATTTAGTGTTAAGAAATTTAAAGAGACCTAGAATCTTATTTTACTGTACTATTTGACCGTTTATTTAATTACAGTAGCAAAAAAAAATTAAGATCCTTTATACAATATTTAAAAGGCAATCTGGGATGAAGTATTCTTTAGAATTATGGGTGACCGTTTAATGTTTTTGATAAATAAATTGCGGTTTTGCTGAGTTCGTTTTTGGCAACTTCGTTTGGAGTGCCTTCTGCTACCACTTTTCCGCCTTCTTTTCCTGCTCCAGGACCTATGTCGATAACCCAATCACTCCCAGCCACTACCTGCATATCGTGCTCAACTACAATTACAGTATTCCCAGCATCCACCAATCTCGCCAATTGGAGTTGTAATTTTTCTACATCTGTTGGGTGTAAGCCCGTAGTGGGTTCGTCTAAAATATAGAGTGTGTTCCCGCGGCTTAGTCGCTGGAGCTCCGTAGCAAGTTTAATACGCTGTGCTTCTCCGCCGGAAAGCTCAGTTGCTGGCTGGCCCAGACGCAAATAACCCAAACCTACTTCCTGCAACACCTTGAGGGGGTGACTTACTCGGTCTTCTTTTTCAAAAAACACGGCTGCTTTATCTACGGTCATGTCAAGAACTTGGTTGATATTCTTTTCGTGATACTTAACTTCCAAGGTTTCGGGATTATACCGCGCACCTTCACAAACAGGACAGGGCGCATAGACACTTGGTAAAAATAGCAGTTCAACCATCACAAAACCCTCACCATCACAATTGGGACACCGACCCTTACCTACATTAAATGAAAAGCGACCAGCACTATAGTGGCGTGCTTTTGCTAATTTTGTCGAAGCAAATAATTTTCGTACAACATCAAATAAGCCCGTGTAGGTCGCCAGATTAGAGCGCGGTGTTCTCCCAATGGGTTTCTGATTGACCACCACCATGCGTTTGATATCTTCAGAACCCGAGGTGATTTCTCCCCCTAGCGTTTCTACGGTGTCTTTTTGTAAGGCCTCTTCGTCTTCTTCCTTAAAAAGGCCCTTTCCTAATTTTGTGGACATTAATTCAACTAATACTTGGCTAACTAAGCTGCTTTTACCTGAGCCTGAAACTCCAGTGACACTCGTTAGCACTCCTAAAGGAAAAGATACTCCAAGATCTGTTAAATTATTTCTGGTTACTCCACTTAATTTCAACCAGCCACTGGGCTTTCGGGGTGTGGTTTTTTTAAAAGGCAGATCATTAAAAAGATGTTCTCTGGTTTTGGACCGTTTACTGTCTTTTAAACCAGCCGGTGGCCCGCTGTATAAAATTTCACCACCACCTTCGCCAGCATCTGGACCTACATCAACAATCCAGTCGGCATGGCGAATCACATCTAATTCATGTTCAACGACAAACAGTGAATTACCAGAAGCTTTTAATCTATCTAAAGTTTTTAGTAAAGCTTCGGTGTCGGCGGGGTGCAATCCTGCAGAAGGTTCGTCTAATACATACACCACCCCAAACAAATTACTACGCACTTGGGTCGCTAGTCTTAACCGCTGATGTTCCCCAGGGGAAAGAGAAGGTGTGCTGCGCTCCAAGGATAAATAACCCAAGCCCAATTCCAATAGAACTTCTACTCTCGCCACTAGATCCTCGGCGATTCTTTGAGCTACCATTGCTTTTTCCTGATGCTGTTTGGTTAATTTAAGCAATGCAGGCGCCGTGCCATCACCATAAGGAGCGAAAATAGAAAGTAATTTCTCTAGAGGTAATCTCGAAATATCGGCAATATCATAACCAGCAAAAGTCACAGAAAGCGATTCGTGACGTAAACGTTTACCCTTACAGGAGGGGCATTCGCTGCTTATCATGTATTGCGACACCCGTTTTTTCATCAAAGTACTTTGCGTATTTGCAAAAGTGTGCAGAACATGTCTTTTCGCACCTTTATACGTGCCTTTATAACTAGGTTCAGTTTTGTTTTTGATGGCAAGTTTTACGTCGCCTAGGCTTAAGTCACGATATACGGGTACCTGTGGACGTTCGTTTGTAAATAAGATCCAGTCGCGGTCTTTTTTGGGAAGATCTTTCCAAGGGATATCCACATCGTAGCCGAGAGTAGTCAAAATGTCGCGAAGGTTTTTACCTTGCCAAGCTGGGGGCCATGCCGCTATGGCTTTTTCTCTTATCGTTAAGGAATCATCGGGAACCATGCTTTCCTCAGTAACTTCATGTATTTTACCCAATCCATGGCATTTAGGGCAAACTCCTTCTGGTGTATTGGTTGAAAATGAATCGGCATATAAAAGAGACTGTCCTTCAGGATAATCACCAGCACGGGAATATAACATGCGTAACAAGTTAGATAATGTAGTCACAGAGCCAACCGAGGATCGCGTAGTGCCAGAACCTCGTTGCTGCTGTAGAGCAACAGCTGGGGGTAGGCCTTCAATCTTGTCGACTTCTGGGATAGGCATTTGATGGAAAAGTCGCCGGGCGTAGGGCGATACAGATTCAAGATACCTACGCTCAGCTTCGGCATACAGAGTTCCAAATGCAAGCGAGGACTTACCTGATCCAGAAACCCCAGTAAATACGACCAATGCATCGCGGGGAATATCTAAAGTTACATTTTTAAGATTATGTTGCCGTGCTCCATGTATGCCTACGAAGCCCTGTTTTTGTGTCTTATTTTCATCCAGTTGTCCCATATTCAACTTTGTTCAAAAAATATACCAAGACCTTACTTATAGCATTTAAGTTTAGAAGTCATATATTCTAATGATTAATGGTCTTATTGTCACGTAGACAAACACTTTATAGGCTAAGCACAGATCCGAATTTTTAAATTTTTATCAAAAAAAAATGAAAATCGAAAATTTGATTTGTTTTATTAAGTTAATTTACATAACTTAACTTAATATTAATTTAATTTCCAAGTCATGAAATATAATTATAAGACAAATCGGAATTCATTATTTTTTTTATTCTTTTTTTTTATTTTTAGTACTCCTGCTATTTCCCAATTAAGCTGCGGTGAAGTTACATTTAATAATACCAATCAAGACCCTTTTTCAAATAGGGCGGCAATAAGCCAACAAAGTCTACAGGACTCATATTGTGTCAAAATATACATGCATGTTATTAGAGATTTTAATGGCAATGGTGGACAACCAATTTCTAAGGTAAATTCAGCTTTTGAAAAATTAAACTTAGATTTCAACCCACTCAATATTTTTTTTGAATGGGATGATGAAATAGATTATATTGATGATGCAGGATATTTTAATAACACACATATTCTCATTTTAGAGAAAATAATAATTATAATGGTGTTGATATTTATTTATTTCCAGATGAGGCGACTCCATGGGGTGGTGGTGCTCAAGGTATTGGAGTATCATCTTCATTGTTTATAGCTGGAAATTTTATGGATGATCCTCAAATTCCTGTAATAGATACGCCATTTATATCTCACGAGATGGGACACGTTCTTGGACTTTGGCATACCTTTCATGGTACAGACCCCGAACAGACAACTACTGACCCAAATGCTTGCCCAGAGTTGCCCGATGGCTCGAATGGGGAAGATTGTGGTGATTATATAAGTGACACTCCTGCAGATCCCAATTTAAATTTTGAGGTAAATCCAGATACCTGTGAATGGACACAAGATTTTGGTCAATTTATGCCATCTACAGATAATTTTATGGCATATACTCATCCTAATTGTATGGATGATTTTACACCAATACAAGTTCAGACTATGAAACATGCATTAGTTACGCTGGATCATTTAATAGCTGTGGTAGATACAGAATGTTGTGCCACCCAAAGTTTAGACCTTTTTATAAAAGATAGTACAGAAGATTATGGCGAAGAACCCAATACGGTAACAGAAAATATGTGGGTAAGTGAGGATATTTGGATACGTATAACAGATGATAATGGTCTTACTCATCAAAATCCACAATATAATTCTAATAATATTCCAAATTATATAAACGTGCGCGTAGTTAATAGAAGTTGTGAGACTTCTTTAGGTGAAGAAACCCTAACCATCAATTGGGCGAAAGCAAATACTGCATTATGGTATCCTGAAAATTGGGATGGCACTTTATCAAATGAAGATGGTTCTCCTCTGGGTGGTGAATTAGATAGCATAATTATCCCTGCCATTTCTGGAAACGATGATGTTATTGTAAAGATACCTTGGGTAGTTCCAAACCCAGAAGATTATAGCAGTAATGATAATCCTTGGCATTTTTGTTTATTAGCAACAGTATTAGGTAGTCAAGATGGACTTTCAAATGGATATACGCCTAATCCCAACATAATGGTGCGAAACAATAATAACCAAGCTTGGAAAAATATCACAATCGTAGATCTAGAAGATGGTATCACAAGTGGTACTGTAATGGTGAGCAACCCCTATAACAACCAACAAGCATTTTCTTTGGAGTTTGTAATAGAATCTACAGAGTTTGGTAAACCAATTTATACAGAAGCAGAGGTAGGTGTTGAGATGGACGATGCTTTATTTACTATTTGGGAAAGGGGCGGAAAACAACATACCGAACTTGCGGAAACAAAATATGAGAAGACAAAACTAATAGAATCTAATGGGGCTCTCTTAGACAACCTTATTTTTTATCCCAATGAAAGGGCGCTACTTATCTTACATTTCAATATGTTAATTAAAGAACTTACATCTAAAAATAAATACACAATACACGTTATACAAAAAGATAAAATTACAGATGAAATGATAGGTGCCGAAACATTTGTTATTTATAAAAAAATGCGAGAATTTTTTAGTGCTACAGCAGGTAATGATAAACAAATTGACTCAGACCAAACTGTAACCATAAGCCCCGAAGAGATAAATGAAGATGCTACTTACAATTGGTACGATCCAGAAGGCAATTTAGTTTACCAAGGGACGACACTCACCATCTCAGCTGCTATGGTAAAAAAATATACACTTGAGGTTATTGCGGATGCAGATGGATTTAAGGATTATGATGAAGTAGAAGTAACATTAAAACCCAGTAGAATTATTTCGATTTCACCAAACCCCGTAACTCAAAGCACACTTCAGATAAATTATAAACTTAACAATGTTAACTCAGCTTTTTTAATGATTGTTAATCACAATAGCGGGGTTTCACAGAATCATATTTTGAATACCACAACAAGTACAGCAACCATAAATCTAAATGCTTATAATGCTGGTCTTTATACTGTAGCATTGGTATGTGACAATGAAATGATAGATGCAAAAACCTTTATAAAACAATAGTTATGAAAAAGATATATATACTACTTATTACAATTGCATTTTTTATGGCCTGCAGCAATAATGATGAAGAAATAAGTATCGAGGAAGAACAAGAAGAGTCAATATCAATATTAGGCACTTGGCTTCGCATTGCAGGTAGAAAAAATAACGATTCACCGCCCATACCTCCTGATGAGCTTCAGTTTATAGAAACAGTAAGTGAAAATACAGTTACATTTTATCCAGACAGTACCGTTGTTAGCAATAGTGTTTCGCTTTGTTCTAATACTCCTTTTATGGGGGATCCAACAATGGGAATCTATAGTTTGATAGACTCTACCTACACATCTATAGATTGTACAAACCCTGATCGTAAATACGATTTTACCCAAACAGATTCCATACTTATTATAAGTTATCCTTATCTTGGTATTAGTGAAGGGAAATTTAAGAAAATTGAAGACATGGATTGATTACCCAAAGGATGACAATGGCAATCGATTTTTTTGGTTTTAATTTTTATAGAATTCTTAAGTTTATGGCAGTTCTAAATTAAAAGTTTCATTAAGAACCTCCTTATAAGAAGTCCATCTTCGGTTATCTAACTGCTCAATTCCCTTTTTAATTTCCGCTTTTTCAGTTGTGGTCAATTCTTTCCAAAAGTCCGATTTTTCATTAGTTATGAAATCCGCTATTCTTTTGATAAGGTTGTCATTGTTTATATTCAATATCAGTTTGACAAGTTCTATTTTCGATGTATCATTGTCCATATTTATAACTTTATTTCAAATTTACTAAAAATTCACATTTCTAGAGGAATTTTATGAATGAAGCACAACATCCGAATAAACCCTGTTTAAATCTTCAGTATTGGATATATCTCTATTTAGGATGTTGATTTTAAATTGAATGGTTTAAATGTTATTTATTTTAGAACTGCATCTAAAAGTGAATAAAATTAGGTTTTGAGATTAAATACTCCTTTTTCTATAGGCATCTATTTTAAAAAATAATTCAATAGGTTTATTTATTGAGTCCTTCTTCAGAAGTATTTATAGCTAAAGGCGATAATTGTCCAACTTCAAATGCCACTATATCTTAATTACATCGATCTTTTTTTAAACATCTTCAATTTCGGTAGTTTCGGTCTTATTCTCAGAGGGTATATTTTCATTCTTAAGATATTTATCTAAAAACTTTAGAATTCTACTGTAGGACTCTATTTGATTTTCCTTTTTAACAAAACCATGACCTTCATCTTCAAATAAAACATATTCCACGGGGACACCATTTTCTCTAACACCAGCAACAATCTCATCACTTTCTACTTGTAATACCCTAGGATCCTGAGCGCCTTGTAAAACGATTAATGGCTTAGTGACTTTATCGGTATGAAATAAAGGAGAGATGCGTTTTAATCTGATAGAGTCTGCTGTAAAAGGGTCTCCTAATTCTAGGTATAAAGATTCTCTCATAGATTCCCAATAGGGTGGGATACTCTTTAATGTTCTTATCCAATTGGTCACCCCAAAAAGATTGACGCCCACATCAAACTCTTCTGGAGTGTAAGTTAATGCTGCCATGGTCATGTATCCACCATAAGAACCTCCAATGATGCCTATTTTGTCGCCGTCAATTTCAGTTTGCGATGCCAACCAATTTTTACCTTCCACACAATCTTGTAAATCTTTCTCACCATGGTTGAGGTCATCCATTTGGTAAAATGTTTTCCCGTAGCCACTACTCCCACGATTATTAACCGCTAAAACGGCATACCCATGATTGACCATATATTGAATAAGAGAGCTAAACCCTTGTCGTGATTGTCCGCCAGGACCACCATGAACCCAAACCATAGCTGGCACTTTGTTTTCTGAAGACGCTTGATGGGGCAAGTAATAGATAGCCGGAATCTCAACACCATCAAAGGATTTGAAACGAATTACTTTTGCGGTTACTAAATCTTCAACATCTATAGCCTCGTTAAGAACATCGGTTAATTTATGTTGTTCTTTCGTTTCTATGTTATAGGTATATAAATCTGAAGGGGAATTAGACCCACCAGCATACATACGCATCCATTTTTCATCATCGCTAAAACCTACGCTTGTGATACTCTTGTCTTCAAAATCTGGCAAATCAATAGGCTTCATTGTTTTGGAATCTAAAACTTGAATTGCATTTTTACCATCTTCATTTACATAAACAACCATGTATTTTCCCTCGGACGTAAAACCACTACCCATGATATCCCAAGATTTTTCCAGGACTTTTTTCTTCTCTTTAGTAGCCAAATTATAAGACATTAAATAGGAGAATTCTCCACCATCGTCGGTTGTGTAATAGAATTCAGAATTATCATTCGAGAAATCTTGAGACGAGTTCTTACTTTGATTTTTATTGATTTTAGTCATTTCTTCAGTCTTTACATCATAAAGAAATAAATCACTATCATTTGTATTTAAAGATTTGGTGAGTGCAAAATAATTTTCATCACTAGACATTCCTGAAAAACTGAGTCCACTATCATCTTGGTAAATCAGTTCTGAAGAAAAATCATCAATAGACATCTTATAAACATCAAAATAACTTGGATTCCTTTTATTAGAGCCAAAATACAGATATTGGTCATCGTCTGACCAGCCATAAAAGGTAGATTTTGCCCCTTTTTCTGGGGTGATATCTTTTATATTTCCTTCCAAATCCCTTACGAAAAGATGATCTATTTCGTCCCCATTACCATCGGCACTTAAAAGCATTCTATCGTCATTTGGGAAATAAGATTCTGCAAAAATCGAAGTGCTATCCGAGGTTGTAATCGCTGTCATTTCTCCTCCTGTAGTAGGAACAGTGTACACGTTATAAATCCCAGAGCGGTTACTGGAAATGAGTAAGCTACTGTTATCCGATGAAAAACTTCCACCACCTATAGCTTCGTTATCCATAAATTGTTCAATAGTATATTGCTTGATTTCGCGATTGACCATCGCTTCGTCTGTTTTATCTTCTTTACAAGAAAACAGGAGTATTAATAAGCTTAATCCTAGAAATGTTGTTTTCATACTAATAGTCTTTAAATTATAAATTAAATATACACTATTAAAAATTAACATCTGATGTGCTGTTTTTTAGGAAATTGTATATTCAACTCTAATACATATTAAAGGAAACTTGAAAACCTTTCTCCTAGCAGGTGAGTACAACTAAGCTTGTAGGATTTGCATAAGTAGATTCTAACTCAATGAAGAATTACTAGTGGCTTGTCATAAGTTGTTGAAATAGGTCTTTGCAATTGGTACATCTAGCTTATCCTATGATGAGGCATACGTACGGGCTCTTTAGTGAAAAACTAATGCCTTTTTACTTGTTTTTTAACTTAGTACTTTATTGGCGCCAGCATTTTTTTAATCAGCAATTAATTTCATGGATTGACTTATTCCATTATAATTAATTGTGACGATGTATAACCCGGCTATAAAGATTTTGTCAATATTAATCTCTTTGGTATTATGGTAGGTTTTAGAATAAACCTTCTGCCCTAATGTGTTTGAAATCATTATATCAATTTTGGGAATGATGGTAGGGAACTGAATTTTAAAAGATCCATAGCTAGGATTTGGATAAAGGCGAATATCTTTAAGAGTATCGAACGAATTTATTGACAAAGTAGGATCTGCCCCATATGAAAGAACTAATCCTAATCCATTTCCATTAAAAAATGGAGCACTTGATGCAAAAGTTGTACCCAAGTAATTAATTGCGGTTGAAAAACCAAAGGAAGAACTAGATTCAGTACTAACAATATTTGGAATACTTTTTTGCCATGCATCATTTGAATAATCATATACAGAAGTGATGCCTTCTTGAACAGGAGATCCGATAACAATAATATTTCCATTGTAATTCATCGATAAAGATGAACCAAAACTTGTATTTGTAATATTTTCGACGATTGTAGGACCTTTGGGAACCCAACTATTCCCTTGAAACTGTAATACTTTAACGTAGCCTACATTATCCGTTGAACGATTCCCACCAAATGCAATTATTTGTCCGTCGTCAGTAAAACCTAAAGGATTTGTGTTAAAAGAACCTAATGAGTCATCTGTTGTTTCACCAATAATAGTATTTCCTAATTGGGTCCAAGAGTTAGATTGTGATTCAAAAACCTGTACATATCCATTATTGGTAGAATAACCTTGAGCCAATATTGCTATTCGAGAACCAGACGCATCTATACTCACTGCACTACCAAAGTCGGAATTATTTTGGTCTCCGTTTAATGTCTGATTTAATTGAGTCCATATATTATTTTGTAACGAATAAATTTTAACATAACCTTCATTTGAGTTTATTTTACCTGCTTCAGTGGCACCAATAATAATGGTATTACCTGTGGCATTTATGTCTACCGAATCCCCGAAACCATCATTTGCTTCTGATCCATATAAATCTTGCCCTATTTGTACCCATTGATTGTTCTGTAATTCAAAAACTCTTGCAGTACCGGCTGCCTCTATGTTATTACCACTATTTAAAGGAGAGCTAAATATAAATCTATAGAGGTCGCTATTTAAGTACATATTAATTTGGAGTGATATATTTTTGGTTTATCCATCATTCTAGAAATAAGGTTGTGAAAGATGGTTTTCTTAGTTCTAGACCTGTTCAATCGGTAACAAAATTCATCAAAATATCCATTAATATGGAAAGAACTTACATATGAATAGGTTGTTCTGATCCACGATTTGATTTGATGAATCATAGTATGTAAGATTTTGAAGTTTTTCCCACTATTACTAGGTATCTGTTCGATGCTATATTCAGTAGCTATGGGTCTATATCCTCGCCATAGATCCGTACTTATATTTGCTTTTTTTGAGATGTGTTTATCAAATATTGGACGTAGTTCTTTAGCAGAAAAGTCATTTATTTGATTCACATACATTCTTTTTACTTTTCCATCATCTGTCAGCTCAAGGGCTACCACAGCCTTTTTTTTCTTGGTATCATAGCTTCTCCCAACCTTGCCATCTTCTTTTCCCCCTACCACAAACTCATCTACCTCAACTCGATTCACCATTAGGAAGTTCTCACTAGACTTCATAGAGTTACGAACCTTGTACATGAACATTCGGGCAGTATACGGTTTAATGCCTAGTCGTTTTGCCAAGTAGCTTGCTGATAAACTACGAGTGGTAGTTGCCATTTCAAAACAGATGATAAAAGCCTTATCCAGTCCGAATTTCACTTTATGGAAAAGTGTGTTTGCTGAAGGTGACTCCGTATGGCTGCATTTATTGCAGGTGCGATTATAATTGGTACGGATTTGACACGAAGTATGTCTACATTTAACACATTTGAAACCATTTTTCCACTTGATTTCTGATAGATATTCCTTACAAGGTTCCACCGAATTGAACCGAGCATAGAACTCTTGGGCATTTTGTCCTTCAAAATTAATCATATAATTACTATTTTAACTGCTTACAAGATACAACAAGTATGAAGTTAAATAGCGACCTCTATAAATCTATTACCTATGTCGTTTAGTTTCACCATTCCTGCACCTTGTCCATCAAAACTAGGTAATCCTAATACTGGATTTCCAATTAAATTCCATGAATCATTGTTAAATTCGAAAGTACTTACCTGACCGCTACTGTCACCATCAACAAATGCTTCATAAACGGCAATTCTATCACCTTGATTATTCATACTTATGGATGCGCCAAAAAAATAATTTCCATTTTCACCAACAAGATCCTGACCAAGCGGATCGTATTGAGCAATCGTACTAAAAAAAGTAAAACAGAAAATTATTGTAAATATGTTTATTTTCATAAAATAATTTTTGTTAAATATAGCCATTTATTGAGATTCGGTGTTAAAAATTTGACCACACCTGTTTTTTACCTCAGTTCTTTGTTAGCAATAATTGCTCTTAAAAGATAAATCATTCCTGAGAAGTCATCCACAAACTGCTAAACTTCATAATAGGTATGAAATTTAGCAGCTTAACTCGTCTATGGATTACTTCTATTGGCCTATTTTATGAACTGGTTGGTTCGATAACAGTTCAAAGCTGTTTTGAAATTCAGAGGTATGAATACCAAAAACATTTTGTTGGTTGACCTGTACCCGGCGATGGAAAAAATAGTGTTTTAAAGTTTTCATGATTTTTGTTTTTAAAATTGTTGTTTACCTTCAGATTATCTGTAGCGTCTTTTTAAATTCCAATTGTAAGAATTTGTCTCTTTTAGTCGTCTTGAAATTCTGTGGTTGTCTAGGGTTCTCATAGTTCTAATGTTTTAAGTTATATGTGTTTCTTTTTAATAGACGACGGACTTCTATGTTTGTTACAGTACCATGCTAAGCAAAGTAATGAATTTAGCATAATATTAACAAATCGGGGGTTTATTCTTAGGTTTTGTGGCTTGTAGCCCTACGTTTTGAAAGCTTACTTGTCTAGAAAATTTAAATTAGGGAATCGCACAACTATAATTAGCTACTCTTGTGAACCTTATCATAGTTTATGACAAAAACTAATGGCTAGTTCGCTCTTACTCGTAGTAGTTTATATATTTAAAGATACCCTCTCAATATAATTCTTTTCCTTTACAGTAAACAGAGCAGGATTATTCAGATTTTTCATTGTATCAAATACAAATAGAGCGGGAGTCCTATAGTAATGTTAAGCGGGAATGTTATCGCTAGAGCCATGGGTAAATAAAGACTTGGGTTTGCTTTAGGAGCTGCAATTCTCATAGCTGCTGGAACAGCAATGTAAGAAGCACTTGCCGCTAGAATTGCGAGCAATAAGCGATCCCCAGTTTCTTGTATTACATAAACCGATAATAAAGCAACGACACAACCATTTATAAGTGGTACTACGATTGCAAAGACTAAGGCAAACCAACCTTTCTTAATAAGAACACCTATTTTTTTACCACTAGTAATCCCCATATCTAATAAGAATACAGCTAGAAAACCTTTAAACAAATCTGTTGTAAAAGGCTTTATGCCAGCAGCTTGAGCATCACTTGCTATGTAACCAATAATTAGACTTCCTAGGATAAGAACAACACTACCGTTGGTGACAGCATGTTTTACAAGACCCCATATCTTACTGGCAGATCGCTCTTCCCCTTTAGAACACAAGCTCATTAAAAGCACACCTACAATGATAGAAGGTGCTTCCATGAGCGCCATTACAGCTACCATGTGACCACCGAATGGAATTCCTTCCATTTCTAAATAACTTACTGCAGTAACAAAGGTCACCGCACTTACAGATCCATAAGCAGCTGCTATTGCCCCTGCATTCTCAATAGAAAATTTGAGTCTTAGAATGAAAAAAGTATATAAAGGAATGAGTATTGCCAAAGCGAGTCCTATGAAAACAGCCCAATAAATATCGGCTGTAAATTCACTATGCGATAGCTCTTGACCACCCTTGAAACCAATGGCAAACAATAAATAAAGCGAAATAAACTTAGATGAACTTTTAGGAATTTCAAGATCACTCTTGACTTGAGAAGCAAGTATTCCCAAAATAAAAAAAAGCAATGCTGGATTCGACAGGTTATCAGTCAAAAGATGTAGATCCATAGTAATTTGTTAAAGAAATAAGTTAGTCTATGATTTCTATGTTTAGAATACCATTGATTTTAATTTTTTTACCCATTAATTTTTCTTCTGTACAAATTGCTTTGAATTTTTTTCACGGTTAATTCAGTTACTCGATTATCATCATAACTAGTATCACTATTTACATTTTCTTCATACTTAGATAGTCGGCTTAACTTATGAAAATTGATCTTCTCTCTGATGAGCCTACTAATAACGCCTGATGCTTTTGACGCTATAAATACTCCATCTACTAACTGAACTTTACGGAGCACTTTTTTACTTATTGACATCCTAATTATTGTTTTTAATAGTCTTAAAATGAGGTAGTATTGCTAATACAACGATTAGAAAAACTATCAAAAACGACATCATTAAATAAGAGGACATGGGGTGTTTCTCTATGACGCTAATACTAATAACAAGCAGATAAGCCATACTTAATAAAGCTGTACCTCCATATCTTAGTACTCGATAAACACGATCTAATTTAACACCTTGTAAAAGATGAAATGATCGCTCTGGTGGCAACGAGTGTTCATTAGATCTTCTAGTTTTAAATTGCTGTAACATGTTTTATAAGATAAAATATACGCCACAAAGATGCATAGTTCAATTCATTAATTTTAATTTATATTTGTAATGCAATACATAAGTAAATATTATGTATCATAGCAGCTTCAAATAGTAGAAAAACGAAGTCTAGAAAAAGCATCTGAAGCATTGATTCTTACTCAGCCATTAGTTTTTATCCTACTCAAAAAAATTGAAGAGCAGTTTCTCTTTTAACTGAAGTTATAGGAAGGCAGCTTTATGTAACAGATTTTGGCCCTTAAATAAGCGGTCATTGCGGGTATGGGTTTTGGCTATTCAATTATGCCTCTCATAGGGATTAAAAATGCCATAGATAGAGGAGGCATTCATATGATTCCCTATGAAGGACTGCCTATCCATACTCAATGGAATTTGATATGGTTTAAGAAGAAAAAACTTTCTCCAGCTGCTCTTGCTTTTAAAGAATATATTTTAGAAAATAAAGATCAAATTACTGCCAAATACTTTGACTGGGTTACTAAATATTAAGAGTGAATTATTAGTATTAGGGCTGCTGCATAGATGTTCCGCTTTCGCGAAAGCGAAACTTATAAGAATTTCCTATAATTACAATTGATCTGACAAATTACCAACAAAAAAAGAGACCGTTAAGCCTCTTTTTTATAAATGGATCACTCTACATTTATTTCCCAACAATATGCAACTCGGCAAAATTCTTGTCCAAATACATGGTTTGAGTTTTTTGATCATAGTTTAAATCTTTAAAAGAAATCTTGACATTATCTACCTCAATATATTTGATTTTAAATGGAAGTCCTATAAAATTAAAACGCAGCGTTTCATATTCTGTCATGTATTTCCCATCTTTATATTGAGAAATAATGATTTCTTTTTCCTTTCCTTCAAAACTTAGGTTTCTAAGACTGAAACGTCCTTTTTTGTAGTCATAACCGTCTGCTGCATCTTCATAGACAATAGATTTTTCTTTGCCTACAGTGTAATAAACATCTAGCGTTAAAAATTCGATTTTCTTCTCTCCTACATACTGCATTACAGGATAACGCGGTATAATAGCACCGGACTTCACAAATAACGGGATCTCATCAATATCTGCATCTACCCATTCTTCTTTCCCTCCAGTAATTGTTTCCCGCGTCCAGAAGTTGTACCACTCGCCTCTTGGGATGTACATTCTACGTCCTTTTGCATTAGGTTCTAATATAGGACAAACTAAAATTTTATCACCGAATAGAAATTCGTCATTCCTATAATGGGTCTGCGCATCTTCTTGATCATAAACGACTAGTGATTTTAACATAGGCGTTCCTTCTTCAGCATACTGCCAGAAAGTGGTGTATAGGTAAGGAAGCAATTTATAACGCAGCTCAATAAACTTTCTTGTGATATTAGTAATGTTCTCATCAAATGTCCACGGTTCTTGATCACCGTGATCACCACTAGAATGCACCCGACAGAAAGGATGAAAAACACCTAGTGCGATCCATCTTGCAAAAAGCTCGCCAGTAGGCTGCTCTGCAAATCCGCCTATGTCAGATCCTGCAAATGACATTCCTGAAAGTGCCATGCGCTGCGCTTGAATATTTGCAATACTCAAATGTTCCCATGTTGCTATATTATCACCAAACCAGCTGGAGGAATATCGTTGCGTACCAGAATAAGCAGATCTTGTGATGACAAATGGACGTTTGGGATATATATATTTCTTTACACCTTCATAGGTAGCCCTAGCCATTTGAGCACCATAAATATTATGTGCTTTTCTGTGAGAACATGGGTGACCATCATAGTCATGACGCACGTCATCTGGAAATGTTTTATTAGGCACTCCCATAACAGCAGGCTCGTTCATATCATTCCATATACCAGCGAGACCATTATCTGCAATCAGTCCTTTGAACAAGTCTGCCCACCAGGCTCTTACTTTAGGGTTGGTATAATCTGGAAAATAACATTCTCCTGGCCATACCTTTCCTTTCATATAAGGACCATCAGCTCGTTTACAGAAGTAATCGTTTTCCATAGCTTCTTGATAGACATAATAATCTGGATCTACCTTGATTCCCGGATCAATAATAGCAATGGTTTTAAAACCATCCTCTCTTAGATCACTGATCATTTTAGTAGGATTGGGAAACTTCTCATTATCCCATGTAAAACAACGGAAGCCGTCCATGTAGTCAATATCCAAATAAATAGCATCACAGGGAATTTGTAACTCGCGGAATTTTGACGTGATTTCTCTTACATTACTTTCTGGATAATAGCTCCATTTACACTGGTGAAAACCAAGCGCCCATAAAGGTGGTAATTCTGGTTTACCGGTAAGCTCTGTATAAACACTTACCACACTAGTTACATCTGGACCATAAATAAAATAATAATCCATATTCCCACCTTGCGCCCAGAAACTAGTCACATGATGACGCTCTTGTGCAAAATCAAAGAAGGATCTAAAAGTGTTATCAAAGAAAATACCGTAGGCCACTTTGCTTTGAAGACCTATGTAAAAGGGTACATTCTTATAAAGCGGATCTGTGGTTTTTCCAAATGCATATTGATCTGTTCCCCACATTTCAAATCTTTTGGCACGCAAGTTATTATCTGCTGGCTTATCGCCGAGACCGTAATAACTCTCACCAGGATGTGCCTTTTTAGACATTTTAACTACCTCACCACCATATTGATAACTTTCTTCATAATGAAAACCCAACTCGTCTTCACAGATAATATTTCCTGTGAGGTCAAAAATGCGAGATTTTAAATCGGCCTTTGCGATATGACATACGATCTTTGAGGTAGTAATCTCGTAGAAATTTTTCTTTTCTACAACATTAAGTTTGTTATAACCTCTATTACTAGTAGCTTCTACCGCATAAGAAAAATCTTTCTCAAGTTCACCGCCCGTACCATATTTAAATCTTATAACGCTGTCGCGAAAAATTTGCACCCGCAAAATAACACCGTTATCAGCATGAAAAGTGAGCGTATCTACCACATGATCAAAAGAGATTAATTTCCCTGGAAAGACATTTCCTTGACTGTGCAATTCTGTATTTGTAATCATAACCTGATGATATTCAATGTATTTAAAACAATCCCAAAATAATTATTCTGTGACGGAAAAATATAAAAAAGTTGCTTAATTACCTCTTTAAAAAAGAGATAGTTACGCCATAGATAGCGTTATAAATTTGATAAAAATGGGGCTAAAATTGAGTAATTCATAATAAAATACGATTATATTTTTATTTAATAAAAGAAAAATAGTGAATAAAATCGCAAAACATTAATTATTCATATATAATACCAAATTAAGCCTGCTAAATTAACAAATATCTAAACTCCATAAACCAAAACACCCAAAGGCGGCAATCTCAATTCTATACTTTGCTTCCTATTTTGCCATTCTTTTTCTTGAGGCGTGAACGATTTTTTCACGACCTTATCAGATCCTCCATATTTCATCACATCACTATTAAATAACAATTTATATTTCTTATTAGTTGGTAATCCTATGCGGTAATGATCTCGAACTACAGGGGTCATGTTACAAACTACCACTAGATGAGAATCCGTTCCTTTTCTTATATAACTGATCACAGAATTCTCGTGATCATCATGAGAAATCCATTCAAAACCCTCCTCACTAAATTGCTTCTCGTGTAAGGCTTTTTGTTTTTTATACAGCCTGTTCAAGTCTTTAATCACTTCTTGAATTCCTTGATGTGGCGCAAAATTAGTAAGGTGCCAGTCCAGACTTCCATTAAAATTCCATTCTTCATGCTGTCCAAATTCTGATCCCATCATCAATAAATTACTTCCTGGATGTGTGAACATATAGGAATAAAGCAATCTCAGATGAGCAAACTTTTGCCACTCGTCACTAGGCATTCTTCCTAAAATGGAGCTTTTACCATAGACCACCTCATCATGAGATAAAGGCAACATAAAGTTTTCAGTAAAGGCATAAGTCATAGAAAACGTCAAATCGTTTTGATGGTAACGTCTGTAAATAGGTTCTTTTTTGAAATATTGTAAGCTATCATGCATCCATCCCATCATCCATTTCATACCAAAACCAAGTCCACCTACTGAGGTAGGCGCACTGACCATAGGAAAACTGGTACTTTCTTCGGCAATAGTTTGTGTATCTGGATAATTGAGGTAAACGGCCTCGTTCATTTCTTTAAGAAAAGCGATCGCTTCTAAATTTTCTCTACCGCCATGTATATTAGGATCCCATTCTCCTTCATCTCTAGAATAATCTAAGAATAACATACTAGCTACTGCATCTACTCGCAAGCCATCGATGTGGTATTGATCGAGCCAAAACAGCGCATTAGAAATTAAAAAGCTTTTTACCTCATTGCGACCGTAATTAAAGATCAAGGATTTCCAGTCTTGATGATACCCTCTTTTTCTATCTGGATGCTCGTATAAATGTGTTCCATCAAAATGGCCTAATCCATGTGCATCTTCTGGAAAATGTGATGGTACCCAATCGAGTAGAACACCTATTCCAGCATTATGACAGGCGTTTACCAATTCTTGGAACTCTTCTGGATATCCAAATCTTGCCGTAGGAGCAAAATAGCCCGTGATTTGATAACCCCACGAAGGATCATAAGGATACTCCATAATAGGCATGAACTCGATATGTGTGAACTGCATCTCTTTTGCATAAGCTACCAGATCAATAGAAAGCTCGTGATAACTCAAGCTTCTATTCTCTTCCAGTTTCTTTTTCCAGCTGCCTAAATGAACTTCGTAAACAGAATAGGGTGCATCAAGCGCATTATTTTTCTTGCGCGATGTCATCCATTGTTGATCGTTCCACTTGGGTTTATAATCATATACAATACTACCCGTACGAGGCGGATGCTCACAACGACGTGCGTAAGGATCAGCCTTTTCTGTAACTATATTATTATGTGAAGACTGGATTTTGTATTTATAAGTCGCGCCATGTGCTACACCAGGAATAAATCCTTCCCAAATACCGCTGCTGTCCCAACGCACTTGAAGTTGGTGTTCCTTTTCTGTCCAGAAATTAAAATCTCCTATGACAGAAACAGTTTTGGCACTAGGTGCCCAAACGGCAAAATAAGTTCCTTTCACGCCATCAATATTCATGACATGAGAACCAAATTTCTCATACAATCGGTAGTGTTTACCGCTCTTGAATAAATCAATATCAAAATCTGTAAAGCGACTGTATGTAATTACGTGAGCCATCATTTAAAGAGAAAAACCTTTAGGGATGACTGCATTTTTCTTAATCACAACAATTCCGTCTTTTATTACATACGTAGCTGTTTCCGTATCTGTCAAATGTTTACCACCATTAATTCTTACATCATCTCCTATACGTACATTCTTATCGATAATGGTATTTTCTATAAAGCAACGTTCTCCTATTCCCAAAAGCACCTCTGGCTTTTCTTTTTCCATGGTTTCTAGCGTCTCATAATCATCATTACCCATCATATAGGTGTTGATCACTGTTGATTCTTTACCTATTCTTGAACGTATTCCTATAACAGAACGCTCGATTTTTGCGGCATGAATAATACAACCTTCGGCAATGACTGCTTTATTTAACTGCGTACCTGTTATTTTTGAGGTGGGCAACATTCTTGCGTTGGTATAAACGCGTTGCTTGAGATCATAAAGATTGAACTCTGGGATATCGTCGGTAAGACCAATATTAGCCTCAAAAAACGAGTCTATATTTCCTATATCCGTCCAGTATCCTTCAAATTGATAGCTCAATATATCATACTTATCAATAGACTGAGGTATGATTTCTTTACCAAAGTCAATGGTACTTTTATCGTTCATTAACTCGATCAACAGGTCTTTATTAAAAATATAGATTCCCATACTAGCGAGGTGAACCTTCCCTTGTTTTTCCATATTATCACTCACTGGACTGGTCCAGTCTGGTAATAAGCTTGTTATTGGTTTTTCAATAAACGAGGTAATAGTGTTATTATTATCCGTCTTAAGAATACCAAAAGATGGTGCGTCTTTTGCATTCACGGGAATCGTAGCTAGAGATATTTTTGCTCCTGCATCGATATGTGCTTGGATCATTTCATTAAAATCCATTTGATATAACTGGTCCCCTGAAAGTATGAGTGCATATTCAAAATCATGTCTTAAGAAATGGTGCATGCTCTGTCGCACGGCATCTGCAGTTCCTTGGAACCATGCTTTATTATCAGGAGTTTGCTCTGCTGCAAGTACATCTACAAATGCAGAACTGAAGAAGCTAAAGTGATAAGTGTTTTTAATGTGTCTGTTTAAAGAAGCCGAATTGAATTGAGTCAACACAAACATCCTTTTGATATTAGAATTAATACAGTTAGAAATTGGAATATCAACTAATCGGTATTTCCCTGCAATAGGAACCGCTGGTTTGGAACGACTCTCCGTAAGAGGATACAATCTTGTCCCTTGTCCACCACCTAAAATAATACTTAAAACCTTGTCATTAATCATAATCAGTTCGTTATAGAGTTATAAAGTTGTATGTACACACTGGCAGATCGGTTCCAAGAATGGTCTATGCTCATGATCTGTTTTCTAATTTTTTTAAATTCTTTTTGGTCTTTAAAAAGTGTTACTGCTCTCCTTATGGAAGATACCATTTGTTCTACCGTGGTATCTGAATGGGTAAATCCAAAACCTCCATCTTCCACATCTACAATAGTATCTTTTAAGCCACCTATGCTTCTTACTACTGGAATGGTTCCATATCTTAAAGAATACATCTGGTTCAACCCACAGGGTTCTACTCGAGATGGCATCAATAAAAAGTCTGCTCCGGCATAAATCACATGCGATAGCTCTTCATTATAGCCTATATAAGCATTGTATTTGCCTTTAAATTTATCTTTAAGGTCCACAAGTCTTTGTTCTGTTTCAGTATCTCCTGAGCCTAATAATAAAATAGAGACTTCTTGATGATTTAGAACTTGCTTAAAAGCTTCTGGAAAAAGATCAGATCCTTTTTCATAAACCAGTCTTCCTATAAAAACAAAAAGGGGCTTATCAATATCTAAATCATAAGTGTCACATATCCATTTTTTATTAGCTTTTTTACCACTCAGGTTTCTGGTTACAGTATAATTCATTTTCAAGTAGGAATCTGTTGCGGCATTCCAAACTTGAGTGTCGATCCCGTTGAGAATGCCAATACATTTAGCAGCTTCATGACTAAGCAATCCTTCCAGACCATTGGCAGCTGTTTTTAATTCTTCCATATAACTAGGAGAAACAGTATTGACTCGCCAGGCACATTTTATAGCACAAGCCAGCGGGTTTATATTTCCGTACCAATCTAATAAACCGGAGTGTTCTTCATTAAATGCAGGAATCAAATCGATTTGCTCATGAGAAAACCAGCCTTGATATTGAGCGTTATGAATACTTAAAACACTGGGTATATTTTTAAAAGCAACAAATTCATCGCAATGTTGCATCATAAAAGGAATCAACCCCGTGTGATGATCGTGGCAATGAATCACGTCTGGTAATTGTGGTTGTTTACCTAACCATTGTAAAGCGGCAATTTGAAAAGCCATAAACCGCTCTGTATCATCGCTAGAGTAAACATAACTTTTAAAAAGCAGCTCTGGAATATCGATCAAATTGATTTCAAAACCCAGCTCTAAATTTAAGAGTTGAAGCACGTTAAATTTATATTCTCTATCCGCTAATTTAAGTTTCCCTTCATCCACCTTTTTGAATTTATTTTTAGCAATAAAAGCCAGGTCGTAAAAGGGCATTATAACGATAGCTTGCTCTCCAAGATCATTTTGATATTTAGGAAGTGCTCCCACAACATCTGCCAGACCGCCTACTTTGGCCACTGGATAACACTCTGCACTTACGTGTGTAATTTTCATAATACCAATGGAATATCTCATACAGATTAAATTGAATTAACCGGCATTATTTTTAAAAAACCTAAATATAATGGAAGAAACTGATATTCACATAAAATTATTCAATAATAAAAAGTGAATCTGTCGCCCAGATAATAGCTTCGTTCATATGTGAGAAAATTTCAAAGGGTTTTGCACTAAATTTGTTTTCATAAAGCGCTGTTTTCCAATTCATAGCACTATCAGTAACTCTACACATAGCTTTTAAATTATCAATCTCAGCACCCTTTAAATAAACCAAAGGATTAACAAAATAGGAATTTACTCTATTACTGACCAGGATACCGTTTTTGACATTTGTCCATCGTAATTTTAAAATTTCAGCTAGTCCTAAGCCCGTTCCACAAGCAAACAGGAAAGCTTTTTTCAATTCTGGATAATTACATTTTTCAATTCTGGATAATTACATTCTGATTTGTACAATAGTTCAAGTTCACATGTCGAAAAGACTTGTTTTTTCATTGTGTCATCTTTTGATCTTTTTGAGAATTTGATTCCAGAGGCAGGATTTTTCGGAATTATATTATGCTCATAAGTATCATTGAGTATCTTTTTAAGTCTTGCAAAATAATTATACGGTGTTTCTCCTGAAAGACCAGCTTTTTCTTCTAAATAATCTTTGTAATCCAAAAGCACCTTTTATCAATAGCATTTAGCTTCAAATTTGAGTTATTGGGGAAAGTTTTAAATTGTTTTATAGTAGTATCAATCATAGCCTTATCCCTTTTGGTATAATTATCAAGATAAGCCTTTGCGTAGTCAGAAAATTTTATTTTCTTATTGTGACTAGGGATGTAATTGTAAGCATTAGATATAAGATCGATCTCTTTGTTGTTTCTGGCAAGTTTAGCAATTTCTTTTTTTTCTTTCTTCTGTTGAGTAGTATCTCCAGGGTATATTTTTATATCCAAAGTATCATAAGATTTCTTTCCATTTTATAAATATCTAGATAGAAACTTATACCTCTTTTAGACAACTTTTTTTCTCTAAGTTTAACGCTCATTTTGACTGGTGTTTTAGGTTAAAACGAGTAACATATAAGTAACAAAAATCCTTATAAGCCACATTTGAGTATCAAATCTATAGAAAAGAAAAAAAAGAATCTGGAAGTTAAGGCATTAAAAAACAGGCTCTTGAGCCTGTTTTTTGGTGGGTCATTTTGTATTAACTAGCGTTGATCCACAGTAGAAGCCCGCTTCTGCAAATAGACATCGAACTATTCCTATCGCATTTTCTATCTTTATTTGTTTAAGTAAAGCTTTAAGCAATTTTAAAATGGATTAACTAGCGTTGATCCAGAGTAGAAGCCCGCTTCTGCAAATAGAAATCCAAAAACTGCTATCGCATCTTTCTGTCTTTTTTATGTGGTATAAACCCTCAAGCAAGCTTGGGGTTATACCACATAAAAAATCCAATGCTTTCACATTGGATTTCTGCTTGATGTGGGTCATACTGGATTCGAACCAGTGACTTCTACCCTGTCAAGGATGGTTTTAGGCTATTTATATACTGTATATCAAGTAGTTATAATATATTAATAACAGATGAGTAACAAAAATTTAGCAACTATTTACAGGAAAAAGAAAGAAAGTAGGGGTAAGAACTTTAACATATACATCCTTATCTGATATAACTATAAGTTGTTTTCACTCTCTATTCTTCACAAATCTTGTAATTCTAGCATCTAGATCAGATTTTCGAACTGCACTTAATATCTGAATACTTTAGTTAGTTAGTAACCTTTAATGGCTTTATAATCACCTTGGAACTGTATAGGCTTTAACCATAATGTATTTACAGTAAGGTGTTTAGTTCACAATTAATCGCTTTACAAATTGTTGGTTATCTACCGTTGTAAACTGAACAAAATAATTACCCGCATCTACTCCTGAAACATCAAGACCATGGGTTATTTGGCCTGCTGAGAAGATCTTAATTTCTCGACATAACATATCAATCAATTTAATTTTAGAAAGTATCATTTGCCCATCATTTTCTATAAACACTTTAGAATTTGAGGGGTTGGGATATATTAGAATAGTTGATCCAATAGTTTCTGGTTTTGTAGTGGATAAGTTACACTCAGCACCCCAATTTGGGAAGAAGTCGTCTTGCAAAAGAGAGAAATCAGCAAATCCTTGAGGTTCGTTTGGTATTTGTTCTACACACCATCCAGATAGATCTTGGTTAAATACTAAAGCGCTTCTAAGCATATAATTCATATTAGTGACTTGGCTTACATCCCAATTATCAAGAGATTGGTTAAAAGATTTTGCGAGACTAAACATAGCTTCCATATCAGTGACTAGGCTTACATCCCAATTATTAAGAGGTTGGTTAAATGACTCTGCACCACCAAACATAAATCCCATATCAGTAACTTGGCTTACATTCCAATTATTAAGGGGTTTGTTAAATAAAAATACTTCAAAAAACATGCTTCGCATATTAGTAACATTACTCACATCCCAAGAATTCAAGGGTTGGTTAAAAGAAGTGGTTTCATAAAACATATTTCTCATATTATTAACATTCGATACATTCCAATTATCAAGCGGTTTGTTGAATGAAGTTGCTTGATAAAACATAGCTTCCATATCAGTCACTTGACTTACATCCCAATTATTTAGGGGTTGGTTAAAAGATGTTGCACCAAAAAACATAACTGCCATGTTAGAGACATTTAAAACATTCCAAGAATCAAGGTGTTTGTCAAATGACTCTGCACGATTAAACATGCTTCGCATATTAGTAACATTACTCACATCCCAAGAATTCAAGGGTTGGTTAAAAGAAGTAGCTTTAGTAAACATGCTTCGCATATTAGTAACATTACTTACATCCCAATTATCAAGGGGTTGGTTAAATAAACTTGCAAAACCAAACATAAATACCATAGAAGTGACTTGGCTTACATCCCAATTATTTAGAGGTTGGTTAAATGAACTTGCCTCTTTAAACATATCAACCATATCAGTGACTTGACTTACATCCCAATTATCAAGGGGTTGGTTAAATGAAGTTGCCTCTTTAAACATAAAACTCATATTAGTTATACCACTTGTACAGGTGAGAGTAATTTGAGAATCTTGATCATCATTATCAATCAATGCATCAAGTTGTTCCCGAGTCCGCTTGGTAAAGGTTTTGTCTTCACCGTTAATAGTTAAGGTTCCTGTGTCTCCAAAATCAGCCTCTGGGCATAGGCAAGTCACTCCATTGGGAGCAAGATAAAAGTCTGGGTTGTTTTGGGCGTAAAATGTAAGTGTAAAAAGAAATGACGTAAGAAGTAATAGTTTTTTCATAATAAAGTGTTTTACTTGGTATTTGGATTAAAGTTATAAATATAAATTCATCATTAAATGATAATTGATCAATTACTAATATAGTATTTTTATAATTAAAACTTTTTCTAGGTCTTAGATATAATTTCTCTTGTGTCTGTTTTAATTGGCAATCAGTGATTTATGTAAAGACTGTTTTAAAAAATCTATAATAATTAGGGCTTGCTGATTTTCTAAGATAATTATTTTAAGCTATTGTTTTATAGGCATTTAGGTGTTAAAAGCATTCAATATTTGTTGTATAACTGCACTATTTGTTGTAAATTACTGTATAAATCCT